>Ga0302202_10001512_pt1 | contig 28827 bp, 29 predicted proteins | sample II_Bog_N3_3_FD_194579 | JGI IMG/M metagenome (GOLD analysis project Ga0302202, IMG submission 194579) | Peat permafrost microbial communities from Stordalen Mire near Abisko, Sweden - II_Bog_N3_3 | ecosystem: Environmental > Terrestrial > Soil > Wetlands > Peat | place: Sweden: Abisko...
CGGACGGCCAAGGACTGGTCCCGGGCCGACGAGTTGCGCGCCGAGCTCGAGGATGCGGGCTGGCTGGTCGAGGACAGCGCCGAGGGGACCCGTATCCGACGGAGGTAGTCCGCACGCGCCGCGCGCCGGTGCGCACCGCACGCGCGCAACGGCGCGCCGACCGCGCGGGCATGCCGCGGAGCCGCGTTCCGGGGGTCGGATCACCAGTCGTGAACACCGTGTGAACAGACCGGTTTCGGGCCAATTCTCCGGCCGGATCCGCAATGTCGACTGCTAGCGTTTTGCCTGTCGAAGAGTCCCCGTCGATGGGTGGCAGTCGGCCCGTTCTCCGGGGTCGGTCGTCCCACTCAACCGGTGGGAGCTCTTCGAGCACCATGCAGGTGAAGGAAAGGGGTATGCCGCCGTGGCTTCCGGAACAGTCAAGTGGTTCAACGCCGAGAAGGGTTTCGGCTTCATCTCCCAACCCGACGGGGGTGCGGACGTCTTCGTCCATCACACCGCCATCCAGATGACCGGATTCCGATCGCTCGAGGAGGGTCAGGCCGTCGAGTTCGACCTCCAGGAGGGCCCGAAGGGTCTCCAGGCGGTCGACGTGCGCGCCGTCGCCGTCTAGCCCCGCCCCCTGCCGGGTCCGGTGTCGCCGGGCCGGCACCCACTGACCCGCTCCGCACCCTCCCGACGACCGGCGTCGGCCTGGGGTCCCCCGCGGCCGGTACCGCCCCGGAACGCCTCACGATCGTCGTGGTTGCCCCGCGCGCCGCTTCGTGGTTACTATTGGGTAACTACTGACGACCGATCGCAGCCGATGTGCGTGCGGCGAGAGTGCCGACACCGGTCGACGCCGTGTGCAAGGGCCCCCGGGGCCAGAACGGAGCAGTGCACCATGTCTGAATTCTCCCTGGACCTCGACGAGGACCAGCTGCAACTCCAGAAGTGGGTCCACGACTTCTCCGAGAACGTGATCCGTCCCGCGGGCCACGAGTGGGACGAGCGTGAGGAGACCCCCTGGCCGATCATCCAGGAGGCGGCCAACATCGGTCTGTACTCCTTCGAGTTCATCGCCAACGCCTTCACGGACAAGAGCGGCCTGCTCATGCCCATCGCCGCCGAGGAACTGTCCTGGGGCGACGCCGGCATCGCCCTCGCCATCCTGGGCAGCACGCTGGGCCTGGCCGGGATCGCCGGCAACGGCACGCCCGAGCAGCTGATGGAGTGGGGCCCGCAGTGCTTCGGCACCCCCGAGAAGCCGCAGCTGGCCGCGTTCGCCGTGTCGGAGCCCGACGCGGGATCGGACGTGTCGTCGCTGCGCACCAAGGCCGTCTACGACGAGGCGACGGACGAGTGGGTGCTGAACGGGACCAAGACCTGGATCACCAACGGTGGCATCGCCGACATCCACGTCGTCGTGGCCTCGGTGGAGCCGGGGCTCGGCTCGCGTGGCCAGGCCAGCTTCATCGTGCCGCCCAACACGCCCGGCCTCTCCCAGGGCCAGAAGTTCTCCAAGATGGGCATCCGGGCCTCCCACACCGCCGAGGTCGTCCTCGAGGACTGCCGGGTCCCGGGCCACTGCCTGCTCGGCGGCAAGGAGAAGCTCGACGAGAAGATCGCCCGGGCGAAGGAGGGCAAGAAGAGTGGTGGCCAGGCGGCCATGAAGACCTTCGAGGGTTCGCGGCCCACGGTGGGCGCCCAGGCCCTCGGCATCGCCCGCGCCGCCTACGAGTACTCGCTCGACTACGCCAAGGAGCGCAAGGCCTTCGGTCGGGCCATCATCGAGAACCAGGCCATCGCCTTCAAGCTGGCCGACATGAAGACCCGCATCGACGCCTCCCGTCTGCTCGTGTGGCGTGCATCGTGGATGGGTGCCAACGGCAAGGAGTTCACGTCGGGCGAAGGTTCGATGTCCAAGCTCTACGCCGGCGAGACGGCCGTCTACGTGACCGAGGAGGCCATCCAGATCCTCGGTGGCTACGGCTACGTGCGCGAGTACCCGGTGGAGCGCTGGCACCGTGACTCGAAGATCTTCACCATCTTCGAGGGCACGAGCGAGATCCAGCGGCTGATCATCAGCCGGGCCATCTCCGGAGTCCACATCAAGTAGTGGGCCCGACCGGCGGCGCGCGGCCCCGTGGGGCCGCTCCGCCGTCGTGGCTGCCGTGACGGTCGACCCTTCCGCCGCCCCGTCCGCGGGCTCCGTGCTCGTGACCCTCTGCACGGGTAACGCCGCGCGCTCGGTGATGGCCGGGGCCATGTTGCGGGACGGGCCGCTGCCCGTGGTGACGGCCGGCACCCACGTCGTCGAGGGCCAGCCCATGAGCCGGCGCACACGGGCCGCCCTCGAGTCGGTGGGCGTCAACGCCGACGGCCACCGGAGCCACCAGATCACCGAGGGCGACATCGACGATTCGGTGCTGATCCTGGCCATGGCCGCCGAGCACGTCGCCTACATCCGCCGCCGACACCCGGGGGCCGCCCACCGGACGGCGTCGATCAAGCGGTTGGTGCGCGACCTGCCGCCGGGCCCGTCCCCGTTGGCCGACCGCCTCGCCGCTCTGCGGCTGGACGAGGTGGAGCTCGGCGCGTGGGAGGACGTGGAGGACCCGGCGGGCGGCGAGGACGCCGTCTACGTAGCGTGTGCCGAGGAGCTGTCCGACCTCTGCGCCCGGCTCCTGCCCCTGCTCGACTGAGCGCCGGGTCGCACCGGGGCCCGCCGCGTCACTTCCGGACGGCGGACGGCGGTCGTGCCTTGGTACCGTCGTCCGGTGGACCACCAACCGTCCGGCCCGTCGACGGGCGCCGCCGTAGGCCCGGCCCGGCCCGGTGGGCCGGTGGCCTGGCTGCAGCGGCGGGACCCGGGACTGCGGGCCACGGCGCGCTCGGTCCGGGCGACCGTACTGGTACCCGGGGTCTTCGCCATCGCCCAGTTCGGGATCGGGAACGGGCAGACGTCACTGTTCGCCGTGTTCGGTGCCGTGGCGCTCCTGCTGTTCGTCGACTTCGGTGGGCCGAAGCGGGCGCGTCTCGTGGACTACGCCGTCCTGTGGGTCGTCGGCGCCGTCTTCATCATCGTGGCCACCCTCTGTTCGGAGCTGCCCGTGCTGGCGGTGGTGGCCATGGGTGTGGTGGGGTTCGCCGTCCTGTTCGCCGGCGTGGTCAGTCCGGCGACGGCCACGGCGTCCACCGCCGTGCTGTTGACCTTCGTCCTCCCCGTGGCGGTCCCGGCCCACCCCTCGGACATCGGATGGAGACTCCTCGGCTGGTTGCTGGCCGGCGCCCTCTGCATCCCGGCGGCGTTGCTGGTCTGGACGGCCCGGTGGCACGACCGGCTACGGCTCCGCCTGGCGGACGCCGCGGGCGCGGTGGCCGTCGTGCTGGAGGAACTGGCCGCCCAGGGGACCGACGTCGACGCCGACGCCGTGGCGTCGATGGACGTGGCCCTCGTGGCCCTGCGCACCCAGTACGAGGCCACGCCGTACCGACCGACCGGGGCCGGGCCGACCGACGTGGCCCTCACCAGCCTGGTGTCCCAGCTCGAGTGGGTGGGCACCGGCACCCGCGACCTGCTGGCCATCCGCCACCTCGTGGTGGGCCGGGACCACGTGTCCGACATCGAGGGCTCGGCGGCCCACGTGCTCGGTCTCCTGGCTGCATCCATCCGCGATCGGGCCACCGACGGGCGGCCGACCGGGACCTCGGCCCTCGAGGAGGCGGTCGTCCGGCTGACCGGCAAGCGCCAGGCGTGCACGGCGGCCACCCTGGCCGAGCTCACCGGTCCGGACGTCGCGGCCGACGGCGCCGACGGCGTCGACGGTGCCGCCGCCCCGTCACGCCGCCGCGAGTCCACGCTCGACGAGGTGGACCCCACCTACCGCGCCCGCATGCTCGCCTTCACCGTCGAGCAGCTGGCCGGAGTGGCCCTGGAGGCGATGGGCTCGGGACGGCCCGCCCCCGGCACCGCCGGCCGTTGGACGGCATCGCTGCGCTCCTACGCACAGGTGGCGGCGGGGCACCTGGTCCCGGGTTCGGTCTGGTTCCGCAACAGCCTCCGCGGTGCGGTCGCCCTGGCGGTGGCGGTGGCGGTCGTCGAGGTGACCACGGTGAGCCACGGGTTCTGGGTGGTGCTCGGGACCCTCTCCGTCCTCCGCTCGAACGCCCTCGGCACCGGTTCGACCGCCGTGCGGGCCGTCGTCGGCACGGCCTTCGGTTTCGTCGTCGGCGCCCTCGTGCTCGTCGCCCTCGGCCACCACGACACCCTGCTGTGGGCCGTCCTGCCGGTCGCCGTCCTGGTGGCCGGTATCGCACCGTCGGTGATCTCCTTCACGGCCGGCCAGGCGGGGTTCACCGTGCTGGTGGTCATCATCTTCAACATCATCGATCCGGTCGGGTCGTCGGTGGGCCTCGTCCGTATCGAGGACGTGGCCATCGGCACGGCCGTCAGCGTGGCCGTGGGCCTGGTGTTCTGGCCACGCGGCGCCGGTGCGGCGCTGATCCGTGCGCTCGTCGACGCGTACGCCGCCTCCACCTCCTGGTTGGTGACCGCCGTGGACGAGGTCGGCCGGGGAGAGGCCCGGTCGAGCGGGGTCGCCTCCGGACGGAGGGACGAGCGCACCCTGGCCACGGGTGCGGCCCGCCGACTCGACGATGCGTTCCGCCAGTACCTGGCCGAGCGGGGCGCGAAGCGGGCCCCGCTCCCGGTGGTGACGCGACTGCTGACCGGGTGCGCCGGCATCCGTCTGACGGCCCGCACGCTCGACAACCTGCCGGTGCTGGACGAGCCCGACCGGGTGGCGACGATCGAATCGGTGGAGCAGGCGCGCCGGACCGTGGTGGCCTCGTGCGGGGCGATCGAACAGTGGTACGTCGGATACGCGCAGGCCCTCGGCGACCTCGCCACCACCGACCTGGCGCCGGTGCCCGTGGACGACGAACTGGACGAGGTCCTGGGCGAGGCCTGGATGGCGGCCCGCCGGTCCGGGCGTCGCGACGAGGTGCTCGCCGTGCTCCGCTACGTGTGGGTGGCCGAGCGGCTCGGCGACCTCTCCGCGTTGCAGTCCGACCTCGCCCGTGCCGCCGCACACCTGCGCTGAGCCCCTGCGTCAGATGCGGAGGCGCATCGCGACCCGTGGGCCCATGGCGTCGATGCCGGTGGCGCGTTCGTGGGCCCGGATGGCCGCCAACTCCGGCCCGGGCGTCTCGACCACCTCGAAGCCGACCCGCGCGTAGAAGGGGGCGTTCCAGGGCACGTCGCGGAACGTGGTGAGGGTGACGCCGGACAGGCCCTCCTCCCGGGCCCAGCGCACCGCCCGGTCGAGCAGGTCGCGACCGATGCCCCGGCCGCCGCGCTCGGGCAGCACCGACAGCTGGTCGATGTGGGCGTCACCGTCCACGAGGTCCACGCTGACGAAGCCCACGGCCGGATCGCCGGCGGCGAACACCACGGTGGCGCCGGCGAGACCGGCCAGGGAGGGATCCTCGTCGAAGGGTCCGATCCCGACCGTCTCGTACAGCCGGTCGGACTCGAGCTCGATCCATCGCAGGCGCTCGAACTCCTCGGGAACGGACGTGCGGACCACCACCGGCGCCTGGTCCGGACCCACGGTCACCGGGCGTCTCGGCCCGGTCGGGTCATCCGGTGGCGGAGTCCGTCAGTTGCGGGTGGCGCCGGGAGATGTCTGCGCACTCCTCACACACCGACTCGGGGATGACGCCCGCCCGCATGAGGACGGCGAATGCCTTGCAGCCCAGACAGATCCCGAATGCCGCCTCCAGGGTGGCGGCACAGACGAGGAGACCCAGGACGACCCATGCGGCGGTGTGGAGCCCGAAGCCGAAGGCGAGGACCAGCGCCGTGGTCGAGAAGACGACGCCGATTCCCTGGGCGAACCGCTTGGGCGGGCCCGGGACGGGCTTCGGCGCCCGGCCGATCCAGGGCACGATCACCCGCGAGGCGACCAGGGCGAGTGGACTGAACCTCGGCCCGCACAGCACCCGGGCCCAGAAGCCGTAGACCAGCGGGATCAGGATCCACGGCTGGTCGAAGGCGATGGCCGCCACACTCATGATGACGACGCCGGTGGCCACGACTCGACCGACATCGTCGTTGACCGGGTTCGGATACGTGAACACGCCAATATCCTACCTGTTGGGTCGGGTATCCGACACGGCGGTCGGGGATCGGGTCCGGGGGCGGCGTGCCGCCGCGGCCCGCTCCCACCGGAGCCCCCTCTTCCTTCCCGCCGGCCCTGTTCATCCCGCCCGGCGGCGGCTCCGAATAGTGTCCATGCAGATGGATCTGGAGCAGGCGAGTGACGCCAATCTCGTGGTTGCCGTGGGCCGGTGGCACGAGCCTGCCCTCGCCGAGATCTACCGTCGCCACGGCGGTGCCGTGCACGCACTGGCCCGTCGCATCCTGCGGTCCGATCCACCGGCCGAGGAGGTCACCCAGGAGGTGTTCCTCGACCTGTGGCGCAACCCGGAGAAGTTCGACGCCCTCCGGGGCACCCTCCGGTCGTTCCTCCTGGCGCGCACCCACGGCAAGTCGGTGGACGTGGTGCGCTCCGAGGAGTCCCGCAAGCGCCGCGAGGAGCGGACCACCCGCGAGACGGCCACCGCGGCCTATGACATCGATCGCGAGGTCTGGGACATGGCCGTGGCCGAACAGGTCAAGGAGGCACTCGGTGCCCTTCCCGACGAGCTGCGCCTGCCCATCGAGCTCGCCTATTTCGGAGGACGGACCTACCAGGAGGTGGCGGTGATGCTCGACCAGCCCGAGGGCACGGTCAAGAGCCGGATCCGGTCGGGCCTCGGGCGCCTGCGGGTCGACATGATCGAGCGCGGGATCGAGCCGGCGGGAGCGGGACTGTGACACCTGCCCTCCCCCAGACCCACGCCGAGATCGAGGAACTCCTCGGCGCCTACGCCCTCGACGCCGTCGACCCCGAGACCGCCGCGGTCATCGCCCGCCACCTCGAGGAGTGCGTCCGCTGCTCGGTCGAGGTGGCCCAGCACCACGAGGTGGCCGGCATGCTGGCCAACTCGGGCGGCGCCCCGTCGTCGGCCGTGTGGGACGGGATCGCCGGCCGGCTCGGTGGTACCTCCGACGAGTCATGGGATCGACTGGCGGCCAAGCTCGACCAGCCCGACGGGGACACCCTCGGGCGCACCGTGGCCCCGTCAGCGGTGGGCGCGACGTCGGCGGACGGTGTCGTCGTCCCCCTCGACCGGGCGCGTCGCCGGACGCGTCTGGTGGCCGCCGCGGCCGGGTTGGTGGCCGCCGCCGCGGCCGTCGTGGCCCTGGTCTTCGGTGTCCAGGTCAACCACCTCCACTCCCAGGTCAACGCCCTGCAGGCGTCACCCCAGCTGTCAGCCGCCGAACGGGCCGCACTCGGCGCCCAGGGCACCCGGACGATCCAGCTCTCGGATCCCACCCATCCGACGTCCCACGACACCCCGGCCTCCATCGTCCTGACGTCGGCCGGCACCGGGTTCCTGGTCAACGACCGGACCGGCGGCCTGACCCCGCTGCCCTCGGACCGGACCTACCAGCTCTGGGCGGTCGTCGGGTCCCGGACGATCTCACTGGGACTGCTCGGCTCGCACCCGGGCATCGTCCCCTTCAGCGTGGCCGGATCCACCACGGTGTCGGCCTTCGCCATCACCGACGAGGTGGCCGGGGGCGTGGTGACCACGAGGAACCAGCCCGTGGCCGTCGGCACCGTCCAACTCTGAGACCGGGCCCGCCCGTGGTCGGCACGGACGCGGATCGCAGGCGTAGGACGCCGAATGGGTCGCAGCACGGCGGCCCGGTGACGCCCGGTCCGGCGCAGGTTCAGATGCGGTGGACCTGGCGGAGGCCGGCCCAGGCGAAGTCGGCCAGCTGAGCGGCCAGACGTGCCGCCTCGGCCGCCCGGTCGAGGGTCGCGTCCGACCGGTCGGTGCCGTCCGGGCCCGCACTGTGGGCGTCCAGCCAGTGCCGGCTGGCCCCTTCGGCCATGCCGACGACGGCGTGGGCCAGCAGCAGCCGGTGTTCGGGATCGAGACCGGCGTCGATCAGGGGATCGATGGCCTGGGCGATCGTCTCCTCGACCCGGAGCAGCGCGGCCCCCAGCTCGGTGTCGTCCGGGGCGTCCCGTCCGTAGAGGAGTCGGAAGGCCGGCTCGTTGTCGACCATGAGCTCGAAGTAGCCGGCGAACCCGAGCTCCACCTGCTGACGCGGCCCGACGGCCGCCGCGGTCGACTGCACGATGCGGTCGACCAGCTCGAGCGAGACGACGTCCAGCAGCTCGAGGTACAGGGCACGCTTCGAGTCGAAGTGCTGGTAGACGAGGGGCTTGGTCACGCCCGCCGCCTCGGCGATGTCGTCCATGGTGGTGGCGGCGTAGCCGTGGTCGGCGAAGAGGGTCAGCGCCACGTCGAAGAGCTGGCGGCGCCGGGCGTCCGCCGTCAGACGACGGGTCGGACGGCCGTCGGCGGCCGTGTCGCGGCGGCGCGTGGTGGCGGTCGACATGGCGGTCATGGTAGCCCCCGGGCATCTCCCGGCGTCTCCGCCGGGGTCATCGCGGCCTCGGGGCCGGGCAGCGCCGGAATTCCCTGGTCCGGGGCGCGGCGGCCGTCACCGAGCGTCTGGTCCCGGCGCGTCGGACGGCGCGTCAGACGGCGCGTCAGAGGGGAGGCAGGGCGTCAGAGGGGAGGCAGGAGGGCGCCGATGCGGTCGGCCAGGTCGGCGAGGGAGAAGTGCTCGCGGGCGACCGTGAGGTTCCGCTCGAGCAGGTCCTCGTCCGGGGTGGTCAACCAGGCGTCGAGCTTGGCCATCGAGTCGAGGGGGAACCACTCGAACCCGAACGAGGCCAGCTCACCGGCCACCGGGTAGTCCCCGATGACGAGTGGCCGCCGGTGGACGACCGACTCGAGGCTCGGATTGCCGAAGCCCTCCCACGTGGACGGCAGGGCGACCACGTCGCAGGCACCGTAGGCGTCGTCGATGTGCATCGTCCCACCCGGCCCGGTGCCGTCGGACACGTCCGGGATCCCCAGGACGACCGGGCACGGCGCCGCCGACAGCAGCCGCTCGAGCTCGGGGCCGAAGCCGTCCTCGGCCGGTCCGAGCAGCCAGTACGTGGCGTCCAGGGTCGTGGCCGAGGTCAGCCCGGCGGGCACGTTCTTGCGGGCCAGGGCCCGGGTCGGCTGGAGGACCAGGCGGTCGTCCGGCCCCAGTCCGAGGGCCTCGCGCACGGCGGAGGCCGCCGGCGTGCGGTGGGGGAAAGGACCGTCGGGCACGGAGTGGGCCGTCGGCACCGCGAACGAGTTGTAGATGGTGCGGGCACCGATGCCCCGGCGCATCAGCTGTCGGCGGCTCAGCTCGTTGATGGTCACATGGCGCCACTGCGGATCGTCGGGCGGGGCCGGATGGTCGAGGAACTGGGGTCGCTGCCACGGCAGGTCGTGGTGGTGGAGCACGGCGGGCCGCCCGGCGAGTGCCGAGGCGACCACGTCGGCGGCCGGTTGGTTGAGGGGCAACGACAGGAGATTCTCGACGACCACCAGGTCGGCCCGGGCCAGGACGTCGTCGACCTCGTGACGGGTCGGCGGCTCGGTCGCGTCGATGGCGAACCCCGGGACGATCTCGTCGACGGGACCGTCCCCGGCCACGGTGTAGGTGGTGAATCCCAGCTCGCCCAGGGCGTGCTCCCACTTGGCGGCCTCGATGGCCACGCCGTCGGAGCCACCGAGGCGGAAGGAGAGGATGGCGATGGTGGCGATGGCGTCACCGTAATGGGGGTGGGCACCGAAGCGACCGGTCGGTGCCACCCGCGGTACCGTCGGGGCGTGCCTGACGACACCACCACCAGCGACGAGACGTCCCACGATCTGCTGGCGGTCCGCGACGGTCCGGTCCTCACCCTGACGATCAATCGTCCCGAGCGTCGCAACGCCATGACCTGGGACGTCATCGCCGGACTGCGTCGGGAGCTGGCTGCGGCCAAGGTCGACCCGGCCGTGCGGGTGGTGGTGCTGACCGGTGCCGGTGACCAGGCCTTCTGTGCCGGTGCCGATCTCTCGGGCATGGTCCCGAAGGACCCGGGCGGCATCTCCGACGAGTACCTCGACCACCACCTGGCCCGGGGCTGGCTGGCCCAGCTGTTCGAGGAGATGTGGTCGCTCGGCAAGCCCACCATCGCCCGGGTCCGTGGCTGGGCCATGGCCGGCGGGTTCGGGCTGGCCCTGGCCTGCGACCTGGTCGTGGCCGGGGAGAGCGCCCGGTTCGGCGCGCCTGAGCTCAATGTGGGTCTGTGGCCCTACATGGTCACCGTCTCGTTGCTGCGGTCGATGCCGCCGAAGAAGGCCCTCGAACTCATGCTGACCAGCCGGGTGGTGGGTGCCGAGGAGGCCGACCGCATCGGGTTCGTGACCCGGGTGGTACCCGACGCGGAACTCGACGCCGCCGTCGCCGACCTGGCCGCCGTACTGGCCTCCAAGCCGCCCGGTGTGACGAAGCTCGGTCGCGATTCGTTCTACGCTGTCATCGACTCAGCGGCCTCCGAGGCCCTGCCCTACCTCCACACCATGCTGACGGTGACCAGTCAGACGGCCGAGGCCCGGGAGGGGATCTCCGCATTCGCCGAGAAGCGGCCCCCGTCGTGGCAGGTGGCGACCGACGACAGCCCGGCCTGACCACACACCCGTCCCACACACCAGAACCCCGAGGAGCACCCACAGCATGGCGAAACGAGCACTGATCACCGGCGTCACCGGTCAGGACGGCTCCTACCTGGCGGAGCTGCTGCTCGACGAGGGGTACGAGGTCAGTGGCATGGTCCGGCGGTCGAGCACGATCAACTTCGAGCGGATCGCCCACATCCAGGACCGGATCAACCTGGTCGCCGGCGACCTCCTCGACGAGGTGTCGATGATCAACATCCTGAAGGAGGTGCGGCCCCACGAGGTCTACAACCTGGCCGCCCAGTCCTTCGTCCAGACGTCGTGGAACCAGCCCGTGCTGACCGGGGAGACGACCGCCCTGGGCGTGACCCGCGTGCTCGACGCCGTCCGCACCGTCGACCCGGAGATCCGCTTCTACCAGGCCAGTTCCTCGGAGATGTTCGGCAAGGTCCAGGAGGTCCCCCAGGTCGAGACGACCCCCTTCTACCCCCGCAGCCCCTACGGCGTGGCCAAGGTCTACGGGCACTGGATCACCGTCAACTACCGCGAGAGCTACGACCTGCACGCCTCGTCGGGCATCCTGTTCAACCACGAGTCACCCCGGCGGGGACTCGAGTTCGTCACCCGCAAGGTGACCCACGGCGTGGCCCGCATCGCCGCCGGCATCGACGAGCACCTGGCGCTCGGGAACCTCGACGCCCAGCGCGACTGGGGATTCGCCGCCGACTACGTGCGGGCCATGTGGCTGATGCTCCAGCAGGACCAGCCCGACGACTACGTGGTGGCCACCGGGGAGACCCATTCGGTCAAGGAACTGGTGGAGTTGTCGTTCGCGGCCGCCGACCTCGACTGGGAGAAGTACGTGGTCATCGACGAGCGTTTCCTGCGCCCGGCCGAGGTGGACCTCCTGGTGGGCGACCCGGCCAAGGCGGAGGCGACCCTCGGGTGGCATCGTGACGTCGAGTTCCCCCAGCTGGTCCAGATGATGGTCGAAGCCGACCTGGCCCTGGTGAAGAGCCAGCAGGCGTAGCGGTTGGTCATGACCGGAGAGGTGGCGCTCCACGCCGACCCGCTCGGTCTCCTGGTGGCCTTCGGCGCCGGGATGCTCTCGTTCCTGTCGCCCTGCGTGCTGCCCCTGGTGCCCGCCTACCTGTCGATGGTGTCGGGTCTGACGGCCGCCGAGCTGACGGCTCTCGGCACCGACCGGTCGCCGGCCGTCGCACCGGTCCCGGTGGCCGTGGGCGTCGGGGCACCGGAGGCGGAGGTGTCGGTGGAACCACCCGGCACCACCGGCCAGGTGACCGCAACCGAGGCCCCCGGCGAGGCGGCGCCCGAGGCCCCGCCGGGGCCGACCCCCGAGGCGGTCCGCCGGCAACGCAGCCGGCTGTTGCGGGGCATCCTGGCCTTCATCGCCGGCTTCACCGTGGTCTTCACGATCCTGGGAGCCACGGCTTCGTCCATCGGACGCCTGTTCCTCACCCACCAGCAGGCCCTCGAGGTGGTCTCGGGGGTCCTGATCGTGGTGTTCGGTGCCGTCCTGGTCGCCATGGCGGCCGGGGTGGCCCTGCCCATGGCCCTGGCCGGCGAGAAGCGGTTCGTCGTCCGTCCCTCGGTGCTCGGTGCCTGGGCGCCCCCGGTCATGGGTATGGCGTTCGCCTTCGCCTGGACGCCGTGCATCGGCCCCGTCCTCGGGAGCGTCCTGGCCCTGGCCGCCGGCAACGGCGGCTCACCTACTGGAGGCATCGCCCTCCTGCTCGCCTATTCGCTCGGTCTGGGCGTCCCGTTCCTGGTCAGCGGCCTGGCCTTCGGCCGGATGACCGACCTGTTGGCCCGGGTCCGGGGTCGGCTGCGCATCGTCGACCTGGTCGGCGGCGTGATCCTGATCGCATTCGGTGTCCTGCTCCTCACCCACAACGTGAGCATCCTGTCGTCCCACATCTCGTCCTGGCTCCACGACCTGCACCTGGACCGGCTGACGAGCAGCTGAGGCCCGCTCCGAGGGCCCGCTCCCGCCCCCGGTCGGGGTGCCGGCCAGGGTGCCGCTCGGAGCACCGGCCAGGGTGCCGGTAGGGGAGCCGGCCAGGGCCGGGACCCCGTCTGGCTACTGGCTCCGGACCCCCGTAGCATTGACGGCAAGCCCATGGCCTCCGCAGCTCTCCCCTCCTCCGCAGTCTCCCTCCGTGACGCGGTCGCGCTCTCCGGTCGGTTCCCCCTCCTCGCCGGGGTCGACCTCGAAGTGGCCGTGGGGGAGACCGTCCTGGTGGAAGGCCCGAACGGGGCCGGTAAGACCAGCCTGTTGCGGGTCTGCGCCGGTCTGGTCCCCCTGGCCTCGGGACATCTGGCCGTCCTCGGACTCGACCCCACCCGCCACCGGACCGTGGTGCGTCGCCGGGTCGGCCTGCTGTCCCACGCCTCCCACCTCTACGACGACCTCACCGTGCGGGAGAACGTGCGCTTCGCCGTGCGGGCCGCCGGGGGGGACACGGCGCGGATCGAGCCGGCGTGCGACCGGTGGGGCCTGGTGGGACGGCTCGCGAAGACCTCGGCCGGCAAGCTCTCGGCCGGTCAGCGCCGACGGGTGGCCCTGGCCGTGCTCACGGCGCGGTGGCCGGAGGTGTGGCTCCTCGACGAGCCGCACGCCGGGCTCGACGTCGCCGCTCGCGCCCTGCTGGACCAAGCGGTCACCGAGGCAGCGGCCAGTGGCGTGACCGTGCTGATCGCCAGCCACGAGTCGGGTCCGGTCGAGCAGCTGGCCACGCGTGCGGTGACCGTGACCGGCGGGCGCGTGACGGCCGAGCGGTCCCTGGCGGGCGCGGCACCGGATGCAGGTGCACCGGCGGCATCCGCTACCCCGGCGGCTCCGGCGGCTCCGGCGGCTCCGGTCACTCCGGCTGCTCCCGTCACGACGGCTGCTCCGTCGACGCCGCACGCGGAGGTGGCCCATGTGGCGTGACGCCGCACTGGTGGCCGGCAAGGACCTACGCATCGAAGGACGGTCGCGTGTCGGGTTGTCCCAGGTGGCCCCGTTCGGAATCGTCGCCCTGGTGCTGTTCGCCTTCGCCCTCGGCCCCGACCGCGACGTCATGGCCAAGGGCGCCCCGGGCCTGTTCTGGGTGGCCATCCTCTTCTGCACCGTGCTCGCCATCCAGCGCAGCGTCTCGGTGGAGTCGTCCGACGGCGCTCGTGACGGACTCCGCCTTTCGGGGATCGACCCGGCCGGCCTTTTCCTGGGCAAGGCGACCGCCGTGGCCGCGCAGCTGGTCGTGCTCGAGCTGTTGCTCGGAACCGGTGTCGTCGTCCTCTACGGGGCCCGCATCGAGGTGGCGTGGATGATCGTGGTGTCCTGCGTGCTCGGCACCATCGGGTTGGCCGCCACCGGCACCCTCTACGGCGCACTGTCGTCGGGCCTGCGGGTCCGCGAGACCTTGCTGCCCTTCCTGTTCCTCCCGATCGCCGCCCCGGTGCTGCTCGCCGGCACTCGGGTCTTCCAGGCCGCCATGGCCGGAGGCACCCCGTCCGACGGGCTGCAGTGGCTGCGGCTGCTCGCCCTGTTCGACGTGGTCTACGTGGCCGTCGGCATCGTGTTGTTCGGACCGATCCAGGAGACGGCATGACCAGCGACCTGACCTCCGCCACCGTTCCCGGTCCGGCCACCGAGGCCCCCGGCGCGGACGTCGAAGCCTTCGATCCGGTCACCGCGACGACCGATGGTGACACCGTGACGACCGATGCGGACACCGTGACGACCGGTGCGGCCGCGGACCATCCGTCGACGGCCGCGGTGACGAACAGCGGGGTGACCCCACCCACGGCCCACGTGGCCCCGCCTCCGGTCCAGTCGGCCCGCGCCAAGGCGATCGAGCGGACCGTCGGCGTCCTGGCCCTCGTGGGCACGGGCTTCACCGTGTGGCTCGGCCTCTGGGTGACCCCACCCGACAAGGTCCAGGGCGACCTGGTCCGCCTGGTGTACATCCATCCGGGTGTGGCCTGGGTGGCGCTGTACCTGGCGTTCGGTCTGGCGGCCGTCTCGAGCCTGCTCTACCTGTGGCCGAGGACCCGGTCGCTGTTCTGGGACCGCCTGGCCGCCGCCGCCGTCGAGGTCGGCGTGATCTACAACATCTGCACACTCGTGTCCGGGTCCATCTGGGGCAAGCCCACATGGGGTGTCTGGTGGGCGTGGGACGCCCGGCTGACCCTCACGGCTGTGCTGCTCGTCCTGTTCCTCGGGTACCTCGCCCTGCGCCGGATCCCCGCCGAGCCCGAGGTCCGGGCCCGGAGGAGTGCGTTCGTGGCCCTGTTCGCCGCCCTCGACGTCCCGCTCGTCCACTTCTCGGTCGACTGGTGGAACACGCTGCACCAGGGGGCCACGGTGCTGAATCCGGGGCTCTCGCTCAAGATCCACGGGTCGATGGCGTGGACACTGCTCCTGGGCTTCGTCGCCCTGACCCTGGCTTTCGTGTGGATGCTCCTCGTCCGCTACCGCATCGGTGTGCTCGAGGACTGGCTGGACGCCAACGAGCTCGACATGGCGCTCGCCGAGCGTCAGTCCGAAGGTGGGGGACCGGTGGGCGGCCTCGCCGGAGCCCCGACGCGTGGACCGGCCGCCGACCGGGTGGGGGCCGCCTGATGCGGTACATCATCGCCGGGTACGTCTTCGTACTGACCCTCCTCGCCCTCTACGCCGTCCAGCTCATGTGGCGCCGCCGCCGGCTGTCGCGGGCCGTGGACCGGGTCACCGGCGCAGGGGTCGCCGCCGGCACGACCACCGTCACCGGCACGACCACCGTCACCGGCACGACCACCGTCACCGGCGCCGCCACCGTCACCCGCGCGGCCACGGGTGCCCCCGCCGAGGCCGCTCCGTGACCACCGCGCCCCCGACCAGCCCGCCGAACTCGGGCGCGCCGATCGCCGCGGGACCGCCGGTGACGCCCCGCGCCCCGGTGGTGGCCAAACGGCACACGGTCCGCTACGTGGTGGTCGGTCTGGTGCTGCTCGGCGCCCTGGTCTTCCTCCTGGTCAAGGGACTGGGCTCGGCCCTCGACTTCTATCTGCCCGCCGACCAGGCCATCGCCCAGAAGGCCACGTTGGGGGACCGGACGTTCAACGTCGAGGGCGTGGTCGCCCCCGGATCGATCCACTCCACGCCGTCCGGCGTGAACTTCGTCGTCACCTCGGGCGCGGACCGTCTCGTCGTGCACAACACCTCGAGTCCGCCCGAACTGTTCCAGGCCGACATCCCGGTCATCGCCGTGGGTCATTTCCAGGGCGACCTGTTCGTGTCCGACCAGATCCTGGTGAAGCACACGGCCACGTACATCGCGCAGTACCCGTCCCGGGTGACGGCGCCGAACGGCACGAAGCGGTAGTGGACGTGGCCCGCCCCCCCGCACCCGGCCGCGACCCCCGGTGAACGGCACCCTCGGGCACATCGGTGTCCTGCTCGGCTTCGCCGGCGCGGTGGTGGGCATCGTCGTGCTCGGCGTGGGCCTGGCCCGCGGACGGACGAACACCCTGCGCGGTGGTCAGGTCTACGCCCCGGTGATCCTGCTCGGCGGGCTCGTCGCCGTGGTGGCGATGGAACACGCCCTCATCACCCACGACTTCTCGTTGAGCTACGTGGCGCAGAACAACAGCCGGGAGACGCCCTGGCTGTACTCCATCACAGGGCTCTGGTCGGCCCTGGCCGGCTCGATCCTGCTGTGGGGCGTCGTGCTCGGTGGCTACGCCACGGCGATGGTGTGGCGCTTCCGGAAGCGTGCGGGGGACGAGCTCGTGGGCTGGGCCACCCTGGTGGTCTACGTGGTGTCCGCCTTCTTCTTCGGCCTCATGCTCGGTCCGGCGGACCCCTTCACCCACGTGGTCGGAGCGATCCCCGCCGACGGGACCGGCCCGAACTCGCTCCTGCAGGACAACCCCCTGGTCCTGATCCACCCGCCGATGCTCTACCTCGGCCTGGTCGGCTTCACGCTCCCGTTCGCCTTCGCCATCGCGTCACTGATCACCGGCCGGCTCGACGAGGACTGGCAGGGGGAGACGCGGCGGTGGACGCTGTTCGCCTGGGCGTTCCTGTCCATGGGGATCCTGCTCGGCGCCTGGTGGTCCTACCAGGTGCTCGGTTGGGGTGGCTTCTGGGGCTGGGACCCGGTGGAGAACGCCGCGCTGCTGCCCTGGCTGGTGGGCACGGCCTACCTCCACTCGGTGATGGTCCAACAGCGCCGTGGGCTCCTGCGGATCTGGAACCTGTCCCTGGTGGTGGCGGCGTTCAGCCTGACCATCCTCGGGACGTTCCTGACCCGGTCCGGGGTACTCGAGTCGGTCCACTCGTTCTCGGAGTCGACCATCGGGCCGCTGCTGCTCGGGTTCTTCGGCCTGGTGCTCTTCACCGGGGTGGGGCTGATCGCCTGGCGCGGTGACCGACTGCGATCAGCCGGAGGGATCGACTCGCCCATCAGTCGGGAGGGTGCGTTCCTGGCCAACAACCTGCTCTTCGTGGGCTTCGCCTTCGTCGTCCTGCTGGGCACGGTCTTCCCCCTCCTCTACGAGGCGCTCAACAACGGCACCCAGGTGGGTATCGGCGCGCCGTACTTCAACCGCTTCTTCGTCCCCGTCGGGCTGGCTCTCCTCTTCCTGATGGCCGTGGCCCCGGCCCTGCCCTGGAGGAAGTCCAGCGTCGAGGTCATGCGTGGCCGGCTGGCCGTGCCGGCGGCGATCGGCGTCCTGGTCGTGGTGGTCTGCGTGCTCGCCGGCGTCCACGGCATCGAGCCGCTCCTGGCCTTCGGGCTCGGGGCCTTCGCCGCGGCTTCGGCGGGGCGCTCACTGGTGCTCTCGGTGCGCGGTTCCGTCCGGGCCGCACGGGTCGGTGGAGCCTCGACCGGGCGGGCGGCACTGTCCGGGTGGCGGGGCTTCGTCGGACGGGCCAACGGGGGGATGGTGGTCCACATCGGCGTGGTGGTCGTGGCCATCGGTCTGGCCGCCGCCACCTCCTACCTCCAGCGCGGCACCCTCCACCTCGCCAAGGGCCAGTCCACGACGTTCGCCGGCCACACGGTCGAGTTCGTGGGCACCCGGGTGGTCACCTCGCCGTCGCGCTCGTCGTTCCAGGCGGTCCTGCGGGTCGACGGGCGCGGCATGTTCTACCCGGCGGTCACACAGTTCGGCGCGGGGACGTCCACCGTCGGCACGCCCGCCATCGACTCGGGATGGCGGGACGACGTGTACCTGACCATCAACAACATCCCCCAGAGTTCCTCGGGTTCGGGGACCACGACCGTGTGGACCTTCGGCGTGGTCGAGCAGCCACTGGTGATGTGGCTGTGGATCGGCGCCGGCCTGATCGGGTTCGGCTCGATCCTGTCGGCCATCCCGGGGCGGCGGCGCCGTCCCACCGACCCGGTCTCCGCTCCGGTGTCCGGCGTCGCACCCCCGCCCGATCCCGAACTCGACCGCGACACCGGTTCACCCGATGACGCGTCGGACGACCGGCTCCCCGTCGGTGCGGGGGACGCACCGTGACCGACCTCGCCACGCCCCCGGCACCCCCCGTCCCTCCGTCACCCCCGCCGACCCGCCACACCGCCCGCTGGGCGGGCCTGCTGATCCTGGTGGTGGCCGCCGGTCTGATCGCCGTGCTCGCCACGCGCCCCCCGGCCACGGTGTCCGAGGTCCAGAACCCCTTGGTCGGCCACGCGTCGCCCCGCATCAGCGGGACCACGGTCGACGGCTCCACGTTCTCGCTGCCCGCGGTGCCGGGGAAGTTCGTGGTGGTCAACTTCTTCGCCAGCTGGTGCATACCCTGCCAGTCCGAGGGGCCGAACCTTGTCCAGTTCAACTTCGAGCACCAGCAGTCCGGTGACGCCCAGCTGGTGAGCGTCGTGTTCGACGACAGTGCGTCGAACGCCCGTGACTACCAGGCGAAGCTGGGGGCCACGTGGCCGACGCTGGCCGATTCCGGGGGGGACCTGGCCCTCGCCTTCGGTGTGCGGGAGTCGCCGTCGACGTTCCTGATCGCGCCGGACGGACGGGTCGTGGCCTACATCGTCGCCCCCGTCACCGCGGCCGACCTCGACCAGCTCATCGCCCGGGCCAAGGCGACCGGCGCATGAGGTCACGGCACTTCCCTCTGTGGACCCTGCTCGGCGTGGCGCTCGTCGTCGCCCTGGTGGTCGGGAGCGGACTGCTCTCGTCGTCCCCGCCCACGGCGGCCCAGCGGGCCAGCGCCATCGAGTCGGTGATCCGGTGTCCGACCTGCGAGGACCTCTCCGTGGCGGAGTCGAGTGCACCGACGGCGGTCACGGTGCGGGCGACGGTCCGCCAGCTCATCGCCGAGGGTCGGAGCGACCAGCAGATCGAGGACTACCTCTCCGCCCGCTACGGCTCGTCCATCGTCCTCGATCCTCCGGCCAGCGGCTGGTCGCTCCTGGTCTGGGTGCTGCCCGTCGCCGCCGGCGTGATCGCCGCCGGTCTCGTGGTCGCCGTCGTCGCCCGCCGGCGCCGGCGCGGCACCGACGTGCTCGATGCCGATGTCCGGGGCCCGTCGACCGACCCGGTGGCCCTCGCCGAACGGCGGCGGTTCCTCACCCAGTCATTGAGCGACGCCGATGCCGAGTACCTGGCCGGGGACCTGTCGGACGCCGACTACCTGTCCCTGCGTCAACGCGATCTGGCCCGGCTGGCTGCACTCGGGCCGGTGGCCACCTCGGCGGACGGTCCGGGAGCGGTGACGGCGGGTACACCCGGCTCGTCCGAGCTGTCGGCGGTGTCCGGGGCCACGGCCACCGGGACACTGCTCGACGATCCGGACCGGGTCGCCGGAGATGTCGATGCCCGGGTCGAACCCTCCGTGGACCTCACGGACCGGGCCCGGCGGCGCGGCCGGAACAAATGGTTCCTCGTGGCGGCCGTCGGCTGCTTCGCGGCCGCACTGGCCCTGGCCGTGCCGGTGTTCTCGTCCCATCGGCTCCCGGGCCAGTCGGCCACCGGATCGATCGACCTGAGCCCGAGTCAGCAGGTGCAGCGCTCGCTGGACCAGGCGGCTGCGGTCGAGAACCAGGACCAACTCGGAGAGGCCGCCCAGCTCTACCAGAGCATCCTCGACGCCAACCCGGACAACGAGGTGGCGCTCGCCCAGCTCGGATGGCTGGAGTACCGGATCGGGCAGCAGGGGGCCAGCACCACGCTGCTCAACGATGCCCGCGCCAAACTCAACCAGGCGGCCGTGCTCAACCCGGGCGACTACGCCGTCCACCTCTACCTGGGCACCCTCCTGCTCCAGCTGGACGGCAACGCCGCCGAGGCGGTGGCCCAGTTCACCCAGTTCCTGGCGGACCGGCCGCCGGCCTCGGTGGTGGCGCAGGCTGCGTCGGTCCTGCGCCAGGCGTACCTGGCGGCGGGCCGGCCGATCCCCTCGCAGATACCGACCGTCTGACCGGTCCGGGTGTCGGAGAGCCGGACGGCGACCGGGACCGTCAGGGGACCAGGACGACCTTCCCGGTCACGGTGCGGTCGATCAGCGCGGCCATGACGCCGGCGGCCTCGTCGAGTGGTCGGGTGGCGGGCTCGGTCGGATGCAGCCGTCCCTCCGCCACCATCGTCATCAGCTCGTCGGTGAGCTCCCGGTTGCCGACGGGGTCCTTGAACGTCCACCCGCCCCAGTCCACGCCGACCACGGTGCGGTTGTTCAGCAGCACCTGGTTGGCGGGGATCGACGGGATGGGACCGGAGGCGAAGCCGATGACGCAGAAGCGACCCAGGTGGCGCGTGGCCCGCAGTGCCGGCTCCGCGTGGCGGCCCCCGACCGGGTCCACGACGAGGTCGACACCGCCCCCGGACAGTTCACGGGCCCGGGTCTTGACGTCCTCGGTCTCGTAGTCGATGGTCGCCTCGGCACCCATGGCCAGGGCCGCCCCCCGCTTGTCCGCGGTGGACGCGGCGGCGATGACGCGGGCACCGAGCGCTGCGGCCACGTCGACGGCGGCCAGGCCGATGCCACCGCCGGCCCCGAGCACCAGCACCCACTCGCCCGGAGCCACGGTGGTCCGGCGGGTGAGGGTGAAGAGCATGGTGCAGTAGCTCTGGATGAGGGCGGCCGCCCGGCCCAGGTCGATGGCATCGGGTATCGCCACCAGCGACAGCGCCGGCACCACCACTTGGGTGGCGAACCCGCCGAGGCCGCAGAACACGAGCACCCGGTCACCCACCGACCACCCGGTCACGCCCGGTCCGAGTGAACGGATGGTGCCGGCCACCTCGCTTCCGGGCACGAACGGGGTGGGCGGCTTGAGCTGGTAGCGGCCCTGGCAGATGAGACCGTCGACGAAGTTCACCCCGGCGGCGGCGACGTCGATGACCACCATCCCCTCGGTCGGCTCCGGGGTGGGTCGCTCCTCCGCGACCAGGGTGTCGAGGGGACCGAACTCGTTGCAGACGACGGCACGCATGGGCGTCAACCTATCGGGACAGGGCGTTCAGCCCAGGTGTAGCGGGCGTTCAGCCCAGGTGTTGCGGGCGTTCAGTACCGACGGGTCGTGTGCTCAGTCCCGATGCGACAGTGACCGGAGACGGTCCACCACGCCACCGAAGGCGTCGGCGAACGCGTCGACATCGGCATCGGTGGTGGACCAGCCGACGGACAGGCGCAGCGAACGCTCGCTGTCCACGCCCATGGCCTCGAGCACCGGGGACGGCTCGAGAGACTCCGACGAGCACGACGAGCCGGAATGGACGGCCACCCCGGCCTGGTCCAGCCCGAGCAGCACGGGCTCGGCCTCCACCCCGTCGACCCCGAGGCAGAGGATGTGGGGCACGCGGTGCACGGTGTCACCGAAGGGATGGACCCCGGGGACGGCGGTGGCGGCCGCGAGCAGCCGATCGGTGTGGTGCCGGGCGGCAGCCGACTCGGCGTCCAGGCGTCCGGGCTCGGTCAGGGCGGAAGCTGCGGCACCGAACCCGATGGCCCCGACCACGTCCTCGAGGCCGGCCCGTCGTCCCCGCTCCTGCTCCCCTCCCACGAGCAGCGGCTCGATGCGCAGGCCGCGCCGGACGATCAGCGCACCCACGCCGGGCGGGCCACCGAGTTTGTGGGACGAGACCGACACCAGGTCGGCTCCGAGTTCGTCGACGTCCAGGGGGACGTGGCCGGCTGCGGCCACCGCGTCCACGTGCACGGGGATCCCGCGGCCGGCGCAGAGCGCCACCACGTCGGCCACGTCCTGGGTGGTGCCGACCTCGTGGTTGGCCGCCTGGCAGTGCACCAGACCGGGCAGTCGACCGTGTCCGGCCAGGCTGGACTCGAGGGCCTCCCCGACGGCCACCGCGCTGATCCGGCCGGTCCGGTCGACCCCGATCTCCACCACCGGGGCACGACGGGCCGAGGCATCACGCACCGCGGAGTGCTCGACGGCGGCGAACGCCACCGGTGCCCCGTCGGCGTCGGCCAGGGTGCCCCAGACCGCGGCGTTGATCGCCTCGGTGGCACCCGATGTCAGGACGACCTGGCGCGGCCGCACGCCGAAGAGCGCGGCCACCCGGTCCCGGGCATCCTCCAGGGCGGCGCGCACGATGCGTCCCTCGGTGTGGACCCGGCCGGGGTCGGCGGTGACACCGAGATCGGCCCAGTCCTGCATGGCGGCACGGGCCTCGGGCCGCAGGGGGGTGGTGGAGGCGTGGTCGAGGTAGTGCCGGGCCACGGTCGGCGGTCAGACCACGGCGCTGCAGGCGTCGTCGCCCCGGGCCCGGGAGGACGACAGCACGACCGGCACCGTGCCGGGGTCGTCCCCGCACAGTCCGGCGAGCAGGCCCTTGACCATGCCCCGGTCGACGGCGCACAGCACCGGGTACTGCGAGGCGGCGTCGCCGAACGGGCAGTTGTGGGCCACCACGGCGGTGGCCGAGCCCTGGTCCTCGGCGTGGGCGGCGAACCCGTGTGCGGTCAGGGTGTCGGCGATGGCGTGCATGGCCGTCCGCAGTGACCGCTGGCCGTCTCCGGGTGACATCTGTCCGGCGAGCTGGCGGCCGTAGTCCTCGCCCACACGTTCGGCCATGCCCTCCGCCGCCTGGGGCCCGAGCATCTGCAGGGCCTCCTGGAGGAGGAGCACCAGCAGGTCGTCGCGCCGGGTGAGCAGGTCGAGGGTGGGATCGGGGCCGATGGCCCGGAACCGTTTGGACGGCCGTCCCGCACCCTTCGAGTCGGCCCGCTCCATGGTGACCTCGACGTAGCCGCCGGCGGCCAGGCGCTCCAGGTGGTGACGGGCCACGTTCGGATGCAACGAGAACCGGGACGCCACCTCGGTGGCCGTCGCCCCCGGGTTGGAGCGGACGAACAGGTAGATCTCGCGCCGGGTGGGATCGCCGAAGGCCGACGTGACGGCGGTCACCGCGGCGGCGAACTGGGCGTCGGCGTCCGAGGACGCGAGGGCCACCTGGCTGTCCGGAGCGGTCTGCACGTCCCCTAGTGTACCGGGGAAGCCCATTTCGCCTCAGGAGAGCCCCCATGTCCATCGACGAGTCCCAGGTCGCCTCGGCGGTCGCCCACGTGGACGACCCCGAGCTGCGCCGGCCGCTGGGGGAACTGGGCATGGTCGGGGCGGTCCACACCCGGCGCAAGAAGGCCACGGTCGAGCTGGCCCTCCCGGTGGCCACGTACCCCCAGGTGGACGAGCTGGTCGGTCGCGTCCGGGCGGCCGTGGCCCGGGTCGACGGGGTCGACGAGGTCGTCGTGGACACCGCGGTGATGGACGAGGAGTCCCGGGCCTACCTGCGGATGCTCCTGCGCGGTGACGCCGTGCCCGGGGGCACCATGCACGCCGATGACGACGGCCACGGCCACGACCACGGGCACGACCACGGGTCGGGGGGCTCCCTCGGCCACGAGGAGGGCCGACCGAACAAGTTCATGGAGCCGCGTTCGAAGACCCGGGTCCTCGGCATCTCGTCCGGCAAGGGCGGGGTCGGCAAGTCGTCGGTGACGGTCAACCTCGCCGTCGCGCTGGCCCGGGCCGGCTACGACGTGGGCATCCTCGACGCCGACGTCTACGGGTTCTCGGTGCCGAAGATGCTCGGCATCCGGTCCGACCCGATGATCATCGGCGACCTGGTCGTCCCGCCGACCGCCAACGGCGTGCGCTGCCTGTCGATGGGCTTCTTCGTGGCCGACGACACCCCCGTCATCTGGCGTGGCCCGATGCTCCACAAGGCGCTCGAGCAGTTCCTGGTAGACGCCTACTGGGGCGAGCCCGACTTCCTGCTCATCGACATGCCGCCGGGCACCGGTGACGTCACGCTCTCCCTCGGCCAGTACCTGACGAAGACCGAGGTGTTCGTGGTCACCACGCCGCAGCCCGCGGCGCAGCGGGTGGCCCAGCGGTCGGCGTACGCGGCCCGGAAGCTGAAGTTGGCCGTGCGCGGTGTGATCGAGAACATGAGCTGGTTCACCGGCGATGACGGCACCCGCTACGAGTTGTTCGGCAAAGGCGGGGGCGAGCAGCTGGCCCACGATCTGGGTGTACCGCTGCTCGGCTCGGTCCCGCTGGTGCCGGCCCTACGTGAGGGTGGTGACGAAGGCGTACCCGTCGTGGTCGCCGACCCCGACGGTGAGGCGGCCGCGATCTTCGCCCAGCTCGCCGAGACGATCGCCTCGCTCGGACCGGCCCGCGTCTACCGACGGGAGCTGACGGTCAAGTAGCGCCATCGGCCGACGTCGGACCGGGTCGGCCGGTCGCGGACGCCGCCGCCGCCGTCCGACGGTCCGACGGTCCGACGGTCCGACGGTCCGACGGTCCGACGGTCCCATCCCCCGATGGTCCGCGCCACGCCAGACCCCCGCCAGTCCGTCGGGGACTCGTCCGCCCGTTCCCGTCAGTCCCACTCGCCCCGCGTACGCGGCATGCCACTCGAGCCGTCCGCCGAGGGGACCACGCCGAGTACCTGGTGGATGGCGATGCCACCGTCCTCGAAGCCGACCGCCGAGGCGGCCATGTAGAGACGCCAGATGTCGGCCCGGGCCCGGCCGACCAGGGCCACGGCCTCGTCCCATCGTGCCTCCAGGTTCGCCACCCAGCACCGCAGGGTGCGGGCGTAGTGCTCGCGCAGGCTCTCGACGTCCCGCACCTCGAACCCGGCGCGCTCCATGGCCAGTACGACCTCGCCCACGTCGACCAGCTCGCCGTCGGGGAAGACGTAGCGACCGATGAAGGTGCGCGTGCCGAGCCGGGAGCCGCCGGCCGACGAGATGGCGTGGTTGAGGAGCCGACCTTCCGGCGCCAGGAGATCGTGGAGGGTCGAGAAGTAGGTGGCCGTGCGGGCCGTCCCGACGTGCTCGAACATCCCGATCGACGAGATGGCGTCGAACTGCTCGCCGGCCAGGTCGCGGTAGTCCTGGTAGCGGATCTCCACGCGGTCCGCGAGTCCGGCCCGGGCGACGCGTTCGCGAGCCTTGTCCACCTGCTCGTGGCTCAGGGCCACCCCCACCACCCGGGCGTCGTGGTGGCGCGCGGCGTGGATGGCCATCGACCCCCAGCCGCACCCGACGTCGAGCAGCCGCGCCCCGGGCCGGCGGTCGAGACCGAGTTTGCGGGAGATGAGTTCGTACTTGGCCGCCTGGGCCTCCTCGAGCGTGGTCGCCGGCGTGACGAACCGCGCACAGGAGTAGGTCCAGCTCGGGCCCAGCACGAGCTCGTAGAAGTCGTTGCCCACGTCATAGTGGTGGCTGATGGCCCGTGCGTCCCGTGCCTTCGAGTGGATCCGACCCGCCGGGCGGCTCTCCTCGGGGGGTGGGGGGAGCGGCGCACCCAGCGCCCCGATGCGGCCGGCCGACCGGATCATGGCCGCCATCGTGCGGACATCCATCCGACGGAGGTCCTGGGGGGAGGCGTCGCGGAGGACGACCAGGACCTCGAAGATGTCCCCTTCGATCGACAGCTCGCCCGCCACGAACGCCCGGGCCAGGCCGAGCTCCCCGGGGGCCCAGACGATGCGGCGGAGGGCGTCGGGGGTGTGGACGTCGATGGTGCCGACGGCGTCGTCCTCGCCCAGCTGGGTGCCGTCCCAGAAGCGCAGCCGCACCGGCACCTGCGGGCCGAGCAGGGCGTGGACCATCGGGGCGAAGGCGGCCGCCGCGCCGCCGGGGGCGGAGCCGGACCGGCCCCGGGCGGGTGGACCGGTGCGGTCCGTGGGCTGCGTCGTCGAATCCTCGCGGGTGACCATGTGACCTCCTCGATCGGTCGTGCCCCTCCGATGTCCCGATGTTAGGGAGCGTGTCGACCCCTCCGCACGGGCACCACGACGCCCGTGACCACGACCGGGGGTGTCATGCTGGTCGGGTGAAGACGGTCCTCAACATCCTGTGGCTGGTGCTGTGCGGCTTCTGGCTGGCCATCGGCTACGTGGTGGCCGGCGTGATCATGTTCGTGCTCATCATCACCATCCCCTTCGGGATCGCCAGCTTCCGCCTCGCGGCCTACACCCTGTGGCCGTTCGGTCGCACCCTGGTGCCGCGACCGGACGCCGGGGCCGGTTCCTTCATCGGCAACGTCGTCTGGTTCCTCCTGGCCGGGCTCTGGATGGCCATCGCCCACGTGGTGACCGGGGTGCTGCTCTGCATCACGATCATCGGCATCCCGCTGGGTATCGCCGACTTCAAGCTGGCCGGGGCGGCCCTCGCTCCGCTGGGCAAGGACATCGTGTCCACCGATGACCCCCGGGCCCTCAACCGTTGAGCGCCGGGTTGGCCTTGAGCGCGCCGGGTCGTCACCGCTTCGGGACCGTAACGGTTCGAGTGTCGGACTCGTTCAACCGGATATGGGGGGTTTCTGGCAGGGGAGCTGCGTGCGGGGACCGGGCGCGGGCACGGGCATGATCCACACGACGCGGTGGACGCGGGGTGCCCTGTGCGGCGTGCTCCTGGCCCTGGTCGGAACACTGGGTGCGCTGGCGCCCACGTCGACGGTGCCGGCATCGGCGGCGGCCCGGACCTCGGCCCGGGACGTCTTCTCGGGCTCCACGGGCAAGAACGGACTCGACGTCTCCCCCAACTGGGCCGGCTACGTCGTCACCGGGGCGTCGGTCACCACGGTGTCCGGCGGATGGATCCAGCCGACCGCCACCTGCGCCGGCAAAGCCACCCAGTCCGCCTTCTGGGTGGGCATCGACGGATTCGCCACCACCGACCCGACGGTCCAGCAGGTGGGGACCGATGCCGACTGCACGAAGAAGACCCACAAGATCGCCGGGGGTCCCTCGTACTACGCCTGGTACGAGATGTATCCCGGTCCCCTGGTCCCTCTCAGCACCTCGCTGTACCCGGTCGCGCCGGGCGACCAGCTCAGTGCCAGCGTCACCCAGGAGGGCGCGTCCTACAAGTTGGACATCACCGACGCCGGCCGGTGGTCCTACTCGACGCTGCAGACGCCCACGACGGTCCCCCTGGACGCCTCCGGTGAGTGGATCGTGGAGGCGCCCACGTCGTGCAAGGCCACCAAGTGCACACCGGTCCCGTTGACCGACTTCGGCACCGTCGATTTCACGAGTGCGTCGGTGGGCGACCTGGCGATCACCAACTCGGGACTGTCGCCCGCCAAGATCGAGATGGCGAAGAACAAGAAGGGCACGGTCCTGAAGGCGTCGACATCGGCGTTGACCACGACCGCCGGCGGGTTCGACGTCACCTGGGTGGGCAGCTGACGGACGTGACGCCCTCGGCACTACGGCCCGGTCCCTAGAGCCTCCGGGTCACCCCGATGCCGACCGGCAGCTTGTCGGGGTCCCACCCGAGGAGAGCGACGGCCTGGCTGAAGGCGAAGCGGTCGGTCATACCGGCCACGTAGGCCACCGCGGCGTGCACCGCTCCCGGTTCGCCCCCGGTCAGTCCGTCGGCCTCGAGACCGGCGGGGGGGAGCAGATGGGGCCGGTCGCCGAAGTGCTCCACGAGGGCCTGCAGGACGTCGACCACCGCCGCCCCCTGGGCCACCGAGCTCGGTCGGAGGTAGATGTGCTCGTAGTTGCTGGCGCGGAACGCGGCCAGTGCCTCGGCCTGGTCGTCGGCCATGCCCACCCGCCCGGTGCGCAGGGTGGTGGCGACGAGGGCGTCGATGAAGGTGCCGAGCTGACGACCGCGGCGGTCGCCGCACCGCTCGCGCACGATGGCGGGCAGGGCCGAGGGGGTCACGATGCCGCTCCGGACGGCGTCCTCGAAGTCGTGGCAGACGTAGGCGATGCGGTCGGCCCAGCTGACCACCTCGCCCTCAGGCGTGGAGGGGGCGGGACGGGACCAGGAGTGGTTGGAGATGCCGTCGAGAGTCTCCACGCAGAGGTTGAGCGACGCGAGGGACACCTCCGCCCCCCAGGGGGCGTGGTCGAAACCGCCGTCCACGTAGGGGGACAGGGCGTCCTCGCTGGCGTGGCCGCCCGGACCGTGTCCGCAGTCGTGCCCGAGGGCGATGGCCTCGGTGAGGGCCACATTGAGGCGACACGCCCGGGCGATGCCGGTGGCGACCTGGGCCACCTCGAGTGCGTGGGTCAGCCGGGTCCTCTGATGGTCGTCGGGGAACACGAAGACCTGGGTCTTGCCGGCCAGCCGGCGGAACGACGGCGCGTGCAGGATGCGATCGCGGTCGCGTTCGAAGCAGGTCCGCCACGGATCGGGCTCCTCCGCCCGGGACCGGTTGCCGGCCCCTGAGGCGTGGGTGGCGTCCGGCGCGAGCTGGCTCCACTCGAGCTCCTCGCGGGCGGCCCGGTCGAAGCCGGGGGCGGGGAGGTCGGCACCGGTTCCGGCGCGGCTGTCGGCGTGGGCGAACGTGACCCCCTCGGCACCGTGGCCGGCCATCGTGGCCGCCCACCGTCGGTTGCGTTCGGTCTCGCCGGGTCGCGCCGCTGCTCCCGCGAGAGGTGTGTCGCCCTCCATACCGCCAGTGTGCACCATCGCTGTGACCGAGCGGGACCCGCTGCCCGCGGCCGGCCTCCCCGGCTGATCCCCGTTCCCCCCGGAACCGGCTCTCCCGGAGCCGGCCCGGAATCCGGCCGGGGGATCCGGCCCATGGATTCGGCCAGGGAATCCGGCCCATGGATTCGGCCAGGGGATCCGGCGGGGGACGGGAGGGTCCCCGAGGGCGGTAACGTCAGGGTCACCAGGTGGTCCCACCGACCACCGGGGTGAGAGGAGCGTGCCAGGTGGACGTG
>Ga0302202_10001516_pt1 | contig 28792 bp, 26 predicted proteins | sample II_Bog_N3_3_FD_194579 | JGI IMG/M metagenome (GOLD analysis project Ga0302202, IMG submission 194579) | Peat permafrost microbial communities from Stordalen Mire near Abisko, Sweden - II_Bog_N3_3 | ecosystem: Environmental > Terrestrial > Soil > Wetlands > Peat | place: Sweden: Abisko...
CTCGGCGATCAGATCGACGGAGGGACCGGCGGCAATCTCCTCGACCTGCTCAGCATAGGCATCGAGATCGGCAGTGGGGTCGTCACGGTACGCGACCAGGTCGAGCGGAGCGTTCCAGGCGCGCGCAAAGCGCTGCGACAGGCGGCCGCTGCCATCGAGTCCTGGCAGGAGCAGCACGCGATGCGGCAGGGACGGCATACGTGATTCTCGTGCCGGGCTGGCGGCTGGCCAGGCGGCTACGGCGTCGCCGGTGCGAGGAGGCCCGCCAGGATCGGGGTCAGGCGCGTGGTGAAGGTCACGGAATCCGCGGCGGAGAGATGCGACCACTCCGGGCACTCGAAGCCGGTCAATTCCTCGTGGTCCTCGAAATGGACGCCTGGGCAGCCGGTCGCGGTGATCAGGCGGTCCCACACCGCCGCCCGCGGCGTCAGCCTGCTCTCGAGCTCATGCAGCTCGCCCGAGTTCGGCAGGCGCAGGAAGACCACCCGCGCTCCGCGGGCGCGCAGGTCGGCCACCGCCTTGGCCATCTCGTCGAAGCGGCCGTTGAAGAGCTTGCCCATGAAGTCGGCGTAGGCCGCGTCGGGGATCCATGAGGGCTTCGGCGGCGGGGTGAAGAGCGGCGGCCAGCCGAACTTGATCCGGTCGCGCAGCACCTGGTCGGTGAGCACCCGCTCCTTCATGCGCGTCCGGCGATCGCGATCGATGGTGCTGAAGCAGGGCGGCAGCCGCGGGCCGACCTGGGCCTTGGGCCGGTCGGGTATGGGCAGATCGCGGAGCAGCGCGGATAGGGTCAGATCGTCCTGCTGCATGGCGCCGAAGGTGTATTCCAGCGGCAGCGACAGCAGCTGCCCGGACCTTTGCGCCCAGGTCTGGGTCTGGTAGCGCCTGATCGCCTTCTCGGCGTTCTTGTAGGGTGGCGCCATGGACGGCACCAGGAGCAGGCTGGGAACGATGTCGCAGATCACCGTGCCATGGAAGGTGGGGTCGTCGGCAAGATGGCGGAGCATCGGGTAGGCGCAGCTGCCGACCAGGGCCAGCTGCACCGGCCGCCGCCCCAGGCCCTTCTCCAGGAGGTCGAGATCGAGATCGAAGAGCGAGCGCGAGGAGCCGATGATCACCGTCGAATCGCTCTGCACCGACCTGCGCGCCTCGACCCACAGATCGGAGGTGTCGTCGAGCCCCGGCTCATAGCCGCGTGCACGGCAATGCCATTCCCACCCGGAGACGGCCAGCGCCACGCCGATCGCCACGATCAGCGTCAGCCGCCCCCACGGATGGTCGGGGACGACGCGGATCGTCGGGTGCTCAGAACTGGAAGTAGATGAAGGCATTGCCACTCCCCTGGGTCAGCAGGATCGACAGGGACATGGCCATCCAGGCACCCGCCACGCACCAGCGGGTGATGTCCCGGCCTCCGTGGAACTTTGCCGCTGAGCGGTCGGCCGGGTAGGCTGGTTGCGATTTATCCGATCATGGCTTTGAGATCAGCCTTGGCCAGTGCATTGATGAGCGCGGGCATAGCGCCGTACCCCTTGATGCGGTGAAAGCGAGCCTCGGCATGGAGCAGCATGGTGGCAGCCCACCTGGTCACCATGCCATCCCCAGCCTTCCAATTGCGCACCCTGGAAGTCTGAGTGGCCATCGAGGAGAACAGGTTCTCGATGGGGTTGGTCGAGTAGAGCGACGTCCGCAGGGCAGGCGGTATGCCGAGTCGGTGCAACGTCAGCGTTGCCTCCATACCTTCGCGGAGGCTCTCAGCAGCCGGTGCGCTGAGGTTCTCGAGGAGGGCGAGCACATCCTTGAGCGCTTCGCTGGCCTCCTGGTAGGTGTTCATGCCCCAGGCGGCCCGCAGACGAGTGGCCACCATCCAGTGATGCTTCTCGGGCAACTTGTCGAGAATGTTGCGAAGCTTGTGCACCCGGCATCGCTGTACGACGGCGCACGAGCCAAAGACGTCTCTGACGCCTTTAAGCAATGCCTTGGCCCCATCCAGGACGAAGAGGCGACGCTGGGAAGGGTCGAGACCACGCTGCACCAGGTCGTTCAGCAGACTGGTCACCAGGCTGGCGTTCTCGGTCGATCCCGATGTCAGGCCAAGCACATGCTTCCGTCCAGAACCATCGATTCCCAGGGCAACTATCACGGTTTCGTCCTTGAAGCCGACCCCGTCGATCATCACCGCCGTCAGCTCAAGATCTCCCAATGGGCGAGCAATCAACTCTGCGAGCTTCTCGGCGCTGACCACCTTCCAGTGTCGGCTGATGGAGCTCTTCTCAATGCCGTGCCCCTCGGCAGCCTCGTCCACCGCTGCCGCGTAGCGTCGCATGCTCACCCGCGCCAGGACCCGTCCAAGAACGCTGCGCTTCATCCGACGGGGCAGCTGGAACAGCCGGTACCGCGGAAGGTCCAGTTCGCCCTCTGGGGTGCGTGCGCGTGGGCGGCGGATGCCGATACGCTTGCCATTGTACCAGACCCATCCTTCCTCGTAGCCATGGCGCATGGCCGGTCGTCCGTCCAGGTGGGCATGCTTGCGGCCTGCATGGGCTTCGATGTCGGTCTCCAATGCAGCGCCGATGGCGATCACTCCGATCTGGCTGGCCAGCGAATCGATGACCTCCTCCAGTGCTACTGCGGGATCAAAGGGCAAGGTCAACTCCAGGGCTTCTCGGCCGTCTTCCAGCTGCCTCATGCCTGCGATGGCTGCTGGGTCGTGGTAAGATGGCTTTCGCTTGGAGCGGGTGACTTGGTTGTGAGACTTGTTCATGGCGGTCCCTTCGGGTTGGTTGAGTGGCGTAGCAACCACAACCTACCCGGCAGGGACGGCCGTTCATCAGGTCAGATCCACGGTCGGAGGGACATCACCCACCAGCGCGGAGAGCGCTGGACGATCGCCTCGATGGATGAATCCCGCAGCAGGCGATGGGCAGTGAGCACCACCGCCACCACCGCACCGACCTCGATCAGGTCGCGGGTCGCCAGGATCTGGTCGCCGCGCTCGCCGAATGCCCCGAACATGCTCACCAGGGTCTTCATCGCGGTGGGGAAATCCGCTGCCCGGAAGAACACCCAGGTGATGGTCACCCCGAGCACGGTGAGCAGCCAGCCGGCGGTGCGCGCCAGCAGCGAATCCGTCCAGGTGGCACCGGCGGTGAAGAATCGTACTGCCCGCTCGATCAGCAGGAAGAGGCCATGCAGGGCGCCCCACAAGACGAAGGTCCAGGCGGCCCCATGCCACAATCCCCCGAGCAGCATGACGAACATCAGGTTGAAGCACGTTCGCGCGGTTCCCAGCCGGTTGCCGCCCAGGGGGATGTAGAGGTAGTCGCGCAGCCAGGAGGAAAGCGAGATGTGCCAGCGGCGCCAGAAGTCGGAGAACCCCGAGGCACCATAGGGGAACTTGAAGTTGTCGAGCAGGTAGAAGCCGAAGCACAGATCCGCGCCGATGGCGGTGAGCGAGTAGCCGCTGAAGTCGCAGAGGATCTGCATGCCGAAGGCGAGCGCACCGGCCCACGCGTCGAGCGCGGCCAGGGGGAAGGGATGGCCGAATACCAAGTCGGCAGTCGGCGCGAGCAGGGTGTCGGCGACCACCACCTTCTCGAACAGGCCCATGGTCATCAGGAACACCCCCCAGGCGAAGCGGCCGCGCACCGGCGCCGGCGGATCCTTGAGCTGGTAGAGGAAGTCGCGGGCGCGCACGATGGGTCCGGCGACCAGCTGCGGGAAGAAGGACACGAACAGGGCGAAATCGCGCAGCGAGTATTCCGGCTTGAGCTGCCGGCGGTAGACGTCGATGGTGTAGGAGAGGGTATGGAAGGTGTAGAACGAGATGCCGACCGGCAGCAGGATGTCCAGATGCGGCGGATGGTAGCTGATGCCCATGGCGCCCAGCAGGGCCACGGTATTGTCGAGCAGGAAGTTGCCATACTTGAAGAAGCCGAGGAATCCGAAGTTGGTCACCAGGCTGAGGGTCAGCCACAGTCGACGTCGCGATTGGATGCTCTCGCGGTCCATGCGCCCGGCCAGCCACCAATCGACCACCGTCGAGGTCAGCAGCAGCGCCGCGAAGGGGGGATTCCAGGCCCCGTAGAAGATGTAACTGCACACCAGCAGCAGGTTCTTGCGCATCCCCCAGCCCGGGATCACGCGGTAGAGGAGGTAGACGATGACGAAGAATGCGACGAAGGTCAGAGAATTGAACAGCACGTCGGCGGATTCCGATCAGGTCGCATGGTTCGGCGAACGCGACCAGGGGTGGCCGGCAAGGCGCTCCTGGTTGGGCGAGCGGATTCTGGTGGGCCCCCGCAGCAGGTCAACGAAGGGCAGAATCGAGGCCGAACAGCTTGGCGGCGCAGATGCGCCGCGAGCGCTCCACCTGAGGCCTGCCGGATGGCCAGCCACCGGGCGGATTCGCGCTAGGCGGGCTTCTTGCCGCCGACCACGGCATAACCGCCGAAGGCCTGGGCGATCTCCTTGACCCGGTGCTCATGCTCATCGAAGGCCTGCACGTAGACCCACAGGAAATAGCCATCCTGCGAGCGCTGCAGCTCTGCCTTCATCATGCATTCGTCATCGCTGTAGCGGAAGGTGTAGGTGCCCGACTGATCGAAGCCCAGTTCGGTGAAGGTCTCGGAGAAGAACTCGAATTTCTCCGAGAAATCGACCAATTCCAGCGGGTCGAGGGAAATGCCGTATTTCCGGACGGTGAGGGTTCCCATGTGGCCCCGTATTACCCCCGCTGCGGACAGAGTGCAAGGATGCACTCTCCACCATTCTGCATCAGCCCGGCGCCCCACCTGACTGACGGATGACGGTTCTAGGCCGCCCGCCTCCCTCTCTTCAGCTGCCCCCGGCTTGCGCTCGCCTGCCGGCAGGGATTGGAAGAGCGGTCGCTAATATTTTCCTTGTTTCCTATATTCCTTACTCAGAATACACTCATGGACACGCCAAACAACGCGATGATCGACCGCATCACCGAGCGCTTCCGCGCCCTCGCCGATGCGACCCGCATCCGCATCCTGGTCCGGCTCCAGCGGGGGGAATGCACGGTCAGCGCCCTGGCCCATGAATTGGGGATCGGCCAGGCATCCGCCTCCAAGCACCTCGCGATCCTTCGCCAGGTCGGCTTCGTCCAGGTGCGGCGCCACGGGACGCAGGCGTTCTGCTCCATCCTCGATCCCTCGGTGCCGCAGCTCTGCCAGGTGATGTGCGAGGGCGTCACCCGCCACATCCAGGACCAGCACGCCTCCCTCGGCCTGCCGCGCACCACCAAGGCCACCCGTCACCGTCGAGACCCATGAGCGGAGATATCGCATGTCCATCGCCACCTGCACCCCAAGTGAAGCCAGCAGCCGGCTGAGCGCCGGCACCGCCGTGCTGATCGATGTACGCACTCCTGCCGAGTACCGGGCCGTCCATGCCGATGGCGCCCGCCTGGCGCCGCTCGACCAGTTCGATCCCTCGGCGCTGGCATCCATCATCCCCGCCGGGGGAACCATCCACCTGCTGTGCAAGAGCGGCGCCCGGGCGCAGACGGCCGCCTGCCGGCTGGCGGAGTCCGGCATGCAGGGCGTGGTGGTCGCCGGGGGAACCGATGCCTGGGTCGCCGCCGGGCTGCCGGTGGTACGCGGCAAGGCCGCCATCGCCCTGGAACGCCAGGTCCGCATCGCTGCCGGGCTGATCGTGCTCACCGGCGTGGTCCTGGGATACACCGTCCATCACTACTGGTTTGCCCTCTCCGGCGCCGTCGGAGCCGGCCTTGCGATCGCCGGCATCACCGACACCTGCATGATGGGCATGCTGCTCGCCCGCATGCCCTGGAACCGCTGACCCTTCCCCCCTGCTTCCCTCCAGCCCAGCGAGTTCGGCCATGACCAAGCGCATCCTCATCATCGGTGGCGTCGCTGGCGGAGCCTCCTGCGCCACGCGCCTGAGGCGGCTCGACGAGAGCTGCGAGATCTTGCTCTTCGATCGGGGAGCGCATGTCTCCTTCGCGAATTGCGGACTGCCCTACTACGTCGGCGATGTGATCACCGAGGAGAAGTCCCTGCTGGTCGCCAGCCCCGAGCTCTTCCGCGACCGCTTCAACATCATGGTCAAGGTCCGGCACGAGGTGACCGCCATCGATCGCCAGCGCCAGGTCATCAGCGTCAGCAACCTGGCCACCGGGTCGGTGCGCGAGGAGCGCTATGATGCGCTGGTCCTGGCGCCCGGTGCACTGGCGATCAAGCCACCCATCCCGGGCATCGATGCCCCGGGTGTCTTCTCGGTGCGCACCATCCCGGATTCCCAGCTGGTCCGCTCCTGGATCACCGACCACCATGCCCATTCGGCCCTGATCATCGGCGGCGGCTTCATCGGCCTGGAGATGGCCGAGAATCTCCATCATCGCGGCCTGGCGGTCACCATCGTCGAAAAGACCACGCAGCTCATGCCGCCCCTCGATCCCGAGGTGGCGGAGCCGGTGAGGGTGCGCCTGCAGGAGGCGGGTGTCACGGTGCGCCTCGGCGAGGCGGTGACCGCCCTGCGCAGCGAGTCCGGGTCCCTGGTCGCCGCCACCGAGAGCGGCGGCTCGATCCGCAGCGACCTGGTCATCCTCGCGATCGGGGTGAAGCCCGAGACCACCCTGGCGCGTGCGGCTGGACTTTCCATCGGCGCAAGCGGCGGGATCGCCGTCGACGATGCGATGCGCACCTCCGATCCGCGCATCTGGGCGGTCGGCGATGCGGTGGAGACCAGCGAATTCACCACCGGCATTAAGGTGGTCATCCCCCTCGCCGGCCCTGCGAACCGCCAGGGCCGCATCGCCGCCGATGCCATCTGCGGCCGCAGCGCCCGCTTCCGCGGCGTGCAGGCGACCAGCGTGTGCGGCGCCTTCGGCCTGGTCATCGCCTCGACCGGGGCGAGCGAGAAGCTCCTGCAGCGTGCCGGCATCACCGGCTACCAGGCCGTGCATCTCCATCCCGGGCACCACGTCGGCTACTATCCCGGCGCCAAGCCGATCCACATGAAGGTCATCTACCGCCAGAGCGATGGTCGCGTGCTCGGTGCACAGGCGGTCGGCGAGGAGGGCGTCGAGAAGCGCATCGACGTCATCGCCATGGCGATCCAGCTGGGCGGGACCATGCACGACCTCAGCGAGGCGGAGCTGTGCTATGCGCCTCAATTCGGCGCCGCCAAGGATCCGGTGAACATCGCCGGCTTCATCGCCGACAACCAGCTCAGCGGCGATGCACCGCTGGCGGACCTCGCCACCTGCGGCACCGCGGGCCATACCCTGCTCGATGTCCGCGAGAGCGCCGAGACCGCCCTGGGCACGGTGCCTGGAGCGCTGATCATCCCCCTCCACCAGCTGCGCGCGCGCTGGCGCGAGGTGCCTCCAGGCGCACCCGTCGACGTCATGTGCGCCGCAGGCCAGCGCGCCTACTACGCTGTGCGCTTCCTGCGTCAGCAGGGTGTGGATGCCCGCACCTGCTCAGGCGGCTGGTATACCTGGCAGCAGCAGCGGCAGCGGCAGCGCTGCGGAAGCGCCTGAGGCGCCGACCACTGCCCGCCAGGTCGCATGCAGTCGACTGATGCTAAAAGGAGAGGGTCACCGACAGGGCCTTCTCCCGGGCAGTCACGATCGGCACGATGGCTATGATGCCCAGATGCGTAGAGGTCATGGGATGCAGCCGCTCGACCGCCTGCGAGACGCCATATCCGAGCACTGCGGCGGTGAAGACGTCGGAGGCCCAATGGGCATTGTCGTTGATGCGCTCGAGCGCTACCAGCGAGGCGACGCCATACGACACCGGAGCGGCACCCGGGAGATCCTTCCACTCCTCCGCCAGGATGGTGGCGCAGGAGAATGCGGCGGTCACTTCGCCTGATGGGAAGGACTGGTCGTGGGTGAAACCGGGCCCATGCCAATGCGCCCTGCCCTCATCCGACGACGGACGGGCACGATTGGTCAGCACCTGCATGCCGCCGTATCCAGCCAGGGAGGTGGCCAGGCTCTCGCCACCCAGCAGCGCGGTGCGGATCAGCCGGGGATCATCGCTGATGAAGCTGCCTCCTGCTGCCCCGACCAGGGGAATGGCGATGTATTGCCGGCCGAACGGCCGGATGTCCTTTGCCCAGCGATCGGTCCTTGCCGAGCGGTGGTCCTGATCCCAGGTGCGGATGCGCGTATCAAAGCCATAGAGGGTCACGCCGATGGCGCCGATGGCGGCCGCTTCAAGCCAGTCGGCCTCCGACCAACGGACAGGGCCGCTGATGATCGCCCAGGCATCGTCCGGGATAGATTCGGCATAGCTGACGGTGAAGCCGACCTCCACGGTCGGCTCCGCTGCCGATGGCGATCCGCCAGCTCCGTCCGGACCGTGCGCCGGAGCATCGAGCCCGGCCGCCGAGCCGAGCGCGGCCATCAGGAGCAGCAGCGCTCGATCTGCCAGGCTGATCACGGCATGGCGCCCACACGTGGTCGCCGCATCGATCATGGCGGATGACGCTGCCGACTGGGGGAGCCGCACGGACGGATCTGGAGGCGCTGCCATGGGTGAGACGAGCCTTGTTCGCCTCACCCCGGGTCAATGGTTGGTCCGAAGTCCCGCAGGACTGCCCAGGGAGCGTCGCCTCCCTCAGGTCATGAACCTTTGACCGTGGCCATCGACGTCAATCCGTCCCCTGCATGACGACACCATGACAGCACTGGGAACTGACCACATGCGGCGCTGAAGCGGTTATGAGAACAGCTGTTGTGATGGTTGCCACATGTGCATGCCATCGCCGGAACTGCCGAGTCCGCATCAGACCCTGACCGAACCCGCTATCCGGCGCTGAGCCATCGCCCCTCGGCCACCATCGTGCCCGCTCCGAGCATGGCGTCAGCGTCCAACCCGGCTACCGTCGGACCGACCTGCCCAGGGTTTCCTCCATGCCGATGCGCCTCCGCTCCTGCCCGTCCCTCAGCCCATCGTGGGTCGTGCCCATGCTGACCGGCCTGATCTGGGGCGTTGTGTCGGACCATGCCGATGCCGCAGTCATCGGCGAATCCGGGACCGCTTACGGCTGGATCAATCCCGAGATCAAGCCGTTCACCGCCTCGGCATCCGCAAACGTCGACATCGAACCCGAGGTCAACCTCCCCGACGACCTGGGGACCTACGACCATACGGTATTCCGCGGGGGGGTGCGCGGCCAGCCGTTCGTCGACGCCAACGATGAGGTGCAGATCAGCGCCTCCTGGACGGAAGCCGCTACCGACACCACGGCCCCGCTGCTGCCCAATGGGGATTTCCCGGATCACCTCTACGATCTGCGCTTCGGCGGCATGTACCGCCATGTGACGGCGAGCAAATACATCTATGGCGCGAGCGCGTCCTTCGGCTCGGACGATCCCAAGCCGTTCTCCACCACCGCCGGGTTGATCGTAGGGGCATCAGTGTTCATGAAGATGCCGCTGGATAGCGGCGACGCCTGGCTGTTCACCCTGAGCTATTCCAATGACCGGACACTGTTCAACAACGTGCCGTTCCCCGGTGTGGCCTACGAATGGAATCCGGACAAGACCTTCAGGATGATCATCGGCATCCCGTTCTTCCTCGCCAACTGGCGTCCGACCCCATCGGTGCTCGCCGATGTCTCGGCCTCGATCTTCGGCAACGTCCATGCCGGGGGCTGGGTCAAGCCGTTCGAGCGCGCCCGCTGGCTGCGCCTCCAGGCCGCCTACGACTGGGGTACCGAGATCTACAAATGGCCGAGCTACATCGACTCTGATCAGTTCGTCTATTTCCGCAGCATGCGCGTCACCGGCGGCATCGGCATCGAGATCACCCAGCTGATCGGCGGCTCGCTCTTCGCCGGCGCGGCCTTCGACCGCGAGGTGCTGATGGGCACCTCCATCCGCAACTACAGCGATGTGCTCCAAGTCTCGCCGGGCTTCGTCTGCGGCGTCTCCGTGCGCGCCGGATACTGATCCACCAGCACCTCGAGGAGCATGGTCCGCCATGCTGCGGGGCGGGTCTACCGACGGACCGCTGTGGCATGGCAACTCGGTGATCGGGGCTGCCAGGCAGATCCATGGCGTGAACCACCAGTAGACGATCAATGCGCTGGACGGAGACTGGCCGTCATCGTTCCCGACATCTCGCACCCGGAATCGGAGGTCCCGTGACCCCATCGCCCGTCCCTCCAGGAAGCCCGGAGAGCACCGACCAGTCGCGTGACCCCGCCCGTCCATCCGGTCCTGCAGCTGCGGTGCTGCCTCCGGCACTGCGCAGCCGCCTTGCCGACTACGCCCAGAAGGTCGCGGCGCTATGCGGTGACCGCCTGGAGAGCCTGTGCCTCTTCGGCGCCGCCCTGACCCCGGATTGGTGTCCTGGTCGGCCCATCCACCAGGTCATGGTCTTCACCAGGGACGACCTCGACCTCATCGGACGCCTGGGCGCGCTCGGCCCAGGCGCGGTCACGCTCGGCCTGGCGGCCCCGCTGCTCGTCACCGCCACCCTCATCCGGACCTCCCTCGACACCTTTCCCCTGGAATGGCTGGAGATCACCAACAGCCATGCGGTCCTGCTCGGACATGACCCTTTCCAGGACCTGAGCTTCGCCCGCGAGCATGTGCGCCTGCAGTGCGAACGCGAATGCGCAGTATTGTGCATCTCCCTGAGGCAGCGCCTGCTGCGCGGACCGGCGAGCATCAACCAGCCGCTCGTCGATCTCGCCGAGCATGCGCTGCGCGTGCTCGGCGGCATGCTCTACCTCAAGCATCAGCGCTGCCCCGGCGCCCCGAGCGCGGTCATCGCCGACTCCCAGCGTCTGCTCGCGCTCGATTTGACGCCGATCATGCGCGCCTGGCAGGGCGAGACCGGACGCGACCTCCTGATCGCCATCCACCGCCTGCTGAGCGGCTTGGAGGAGCGCTGTGATCACGCGTAGCGCAGGCACGCTCCTGCTGCTCATGCTCCTGCTCGCCGCCCGCGGCGAGGAGGTGGTCAACGTCCCCACCTCCACCCTGGTGGTGGTCGACCGCACCGGGGTGGTGGACGCACCGACCACGAGCCGCATCACCGAGCTGCTGCTGCGCTTGCGTCAGCTGACCACCGCCGAGGTCAAGGTCCTGATCGTCAGGACCACCATGCCGGAGGATATCGTCGGCTTCACGCAGCGCATCTTCAGCCAATGGAAGCTCGGCCGCGCCGAGGCCAACAATGGCGCGCTGATCGTGCTGGCGGTCGACGACCATCATGTGCGCATCCATACCGGCTATGGCCTGGAACCGGTGCTGCCGGATTCCTGGTGCGGATCGCTGTCGCGCGCCGCGGCCATCGAGCAGTTCAAATCCGGCCTCTACAGCCAGGGGCTCGAGCGCATGGTGCGTGCCGTCGCGGGCGAGATCGCCAATGCCCAGCAGGTCGACCTGGGCATCGCCGCCACCGAGCGCTACGTCCCGCCAGCACGTCACCAAGCGGGCCAGAACAGCGCGGGCGTCTGGGTGTACCTGCTCATCCTCGTCGTCGCGCTGGTGCTCCTGAAGCTCCGAGGCCCCCGAAGCTACGGCTGGGGCGGCTCCTATGGCGGCTTCGGCGGCGGAGGCTTCGGCGGCGGAGGCTTCGGCGGCGGTTTCGGCAGCGGGTCGGGCGGTGGATTCAGCGGTGGAGGCGGCAGCTCCGGTGGAGGCGGAGGCGGTGCAAGCTGGTGAACCCACCCAGAGGCGCTAGGGTGCTGGCCATTCAACCGGGAGATGCGTATGTCAGGCAAAGGGTGCGCTTTCATCGCTCTGGGCGCCATCGCCCTGCTCGCCTTCCTGACCCTGATCGGCGGGTGCAGCACCTACCAGTCGGTAGTCTCCCTGGACGAGGGCGTCAAAAGCCAATGGTCGCAGGTCGAGAACCAGCTCCAGAGGCGCTTCGACCTCATCCCCAACCTGGTGGAGACGGTCAAGGGCTACGCCGCGCATGAGAAGGGCGTGTTCGACGACCTCGCCCAGGCCCGGGAATCCTACTTCCAGGCCAAGTCGGTGAACGACAAGGCCCAGGCTGCCGGCTCGGTCGAATCGGCGCTCTCGCGCATGCTGATGCTGCAGGAGAACTACCCGGTGCTCAAGGCCAATGAGGGCTTCCTCAAGCTGCAGGATCAGCTCGAGGGCACCGAGAACCGCATCGCCGTCGAACGTCAGCGCTACAATGATGCGGTCAAGGCGCTCAACGCCGCGATCCGCGGCCCGATGGGCAGCATCGTCAATACCTTCGCCCATGCCGAACGCGCGGAATACTTCAAGATCCCCGAGACGGCCAAGGCCGCCCCGCGGGTGGACTTCTCGGCCAAACCCGCCACCCCAGCCTCGCCGCCCCCGGAAGCGACCCCCGTGCCGGCACCGGCCGCGAAGTGATCCAGCTTGCCGGTGCCGCCGGGCCGAACTCCACGACCTGCGCGAATTCCCCATGGCTTTGCGACCGGGTGCGGTTCCAATGGGCGCTATGCCGTCCACCAGCGTCGACCAGCATTCACCTATATATGAATATATAACGCCAGGACCTGCGCGGTGTTGCGGGCTGCCATGCCCCGGCTGGCGGTCCAGGCCGGGGCCTCCGCCGCAGGACACCCGGCGGAAGGAGTCGCCCGCATGAGCGCGCCTCCCGGCTCTATCCGCATCCTGGTCGTCGATGACGAGGCGGCGCCCTTGGAGGCGCTCACCGACGCCCTCCATCATCATGGTTATGTCGCCGATGGCTTCAGATCCGGCCGGACTGCCCTGGATGCATTCGCCAAGACGCGCTACGACCTGATCCTCACCGACCTCATGATGCCGGGCATGGATGGGATCGCCGTGCTGCAGGAGGTCAAGCGCCTGGATGCCGATGCGGTGGGCATCCTGATGACCGGCGCCGGCACCATCGCCACCGCGGTGGAGGCGATGAAGGCCGGCGCCTTCGATTACCTGCTCAAGCCCTTCACCCTCAGCTTCCTGATCCCGGTGCTGATGCGTGCCATCAGCGTCCGCGCCTTGCGGGTGGAGAACTCCGCGCTCCAACGCGGCATGCGCGCACGCACCGCAGAGCTCGAGATCGCCAATCGCGAGCTCGAGTCGTTCTCCTATTCGGTGTCGCATGACCTGACCTCGCCGCTTCGCGCCATCAGCCATTTCAGCGCCATCCTCGACGAGGAGCATGCCGGCAAGCTGGACGAGGCGGGACGTGCGCAGCTCGGACGCATCCGGGCCAATGCCGAGCGCATGGGCCAGCTCATCGAGTCGCTCTTGATGCTCTCGACAATCAGCCGCAGCCCGATCGCCGCCGAGCAGGTCGACTTCAGTGCGCTCGCGGTGGCGGTCGGCTCCATCCTGCGCGACAGCGAGCCGGCTCGTCCGGTTTCCCTGGTCGTCGCCGACGGCTTGTCCGCCAGCGGCGATCCCGCGCTGCTGCGCGTGCTCCTGGACAACCTCATCGGCAATGCCTGGAAGTACACCGGACGCCAGAGCGCCCCGCGGATCGAGGTCGGAGCCACGGCGACCGCCACCCATCCGCCCACCTTCTTCGTGCGCGACAACGGCGCGGGATTCGACGCGGCGTACGCCTACAAGCTGTTCATCCCCTTCCAACGGCTGCATCGCGCCGAGGAGTTCCCCGGCACCGGCATCGGGCTCTCGATCGTCGCCCGCATCGTCCGACGCCATGGCGGACGCATCTGGGCCGAGAGCGCAGTCGATCAGGGTGCGACGTTCTTCTTCACCCTGTCAGCGTCCGATCTGGCATAGCAGCTCCTGATCACAGGCGCGTGCACGCATGCACCGCAGGCCGCCTGTGGAATCCCTCCCGCCAGCAAGCCCGATGGACGGCATCCGCATCAGCGGTGCACCCGGCGACGATCGGACAGGCGATGCAGGGATGCCGCAAGGGCATCCAGGTCGGCGCAGGTATTGTAGAAGGCCAGGGATGGCCGCACCGTGCTCTAGAGTCCGAAACGCCGCAGGATGGGCTGCGCGCAGTGATGGCCGGAGCGAACCGCAATGCCATCCTGATCGAGTGCCTTGCCGACCTCGGTGGTCGCGTAGCCATCGAGGACGAATGACAGCACCCCGGCCTTCTCTGATGCCGTGCCGATCAGACGCAGGCCCGGCACCCCCTGGAGCAGGCGCGTGCCGTAGACCAGGAGCTGGTGCTCGTAGGCGGCGATGGCGGGCATCCCGAGGCTGGTGACATAGTCGATCGCCGCACCCAGGCCGACGGCATCGGCGATGTTCCCGGTGCCGGCCTCGAACTTCAATGGCGGCGGCTGGTAGCGCGTCTTCTCGAAAGTGACATCGGCGATCATGTTGCCGCCACCCTGCCAGGGTGGCATCTGGCCGAGGATCTCGCTGGTGCCGTAGAGCACCCCGATGCCGGTCGGCGCGAAGACCTTGTGGCCGGAGAAGACATACCAGTCGGCACCGAGTGCGCGCACATCCACGGGCATGTGCGAGACCGCCTGCGCACCGTCGACCAGCACGCGGGCGCCCGCACCATGGGCCATCCGTGTCATCTGCTGCACCGGGGTCACGGTCCCGAGGGCGTTGGAGACCTGGGTGAAGGAGACGATCCTGGTCTTCGGCGACAGCAGCGCGCCATAGGCGTCGAGCAGGATCTGGCCATCGTCATCGACCGGGATGACCTTGATCACCGCTCCGGTCGCAGCCGCGACCTGCTGCCAGGGGACGATGTTGGCGTGGTGCTCGAGATGGCTGAGCACGATCTCGTCGCCAGGCTGGAGCGTGGCGCGGCCCCAGCTGTGCGCGATCAGATTGATCGCCTCGGTGGCGCCGCGCACGAAGACGATCTCCTCGCTCCTGCCGGCGTTCAGGAAGGCGCGCACCTTGTCGCGTGCCGCCTCGTAGGCATCGGTCGCTCGCGCCGCCAAGGCGTGGGCGGCGCGATGGATGTTGCTGTTCTCGTGCTCGTAGAAGTGGGACAGGCGCTCGATGACCTGACGCGGCTTCTGGGTGGTGGCCGCATTGTCCAGCCAGATCAGGCGTCGCCCATTGACGCGTTCGTCGAGGATGGGGAAATCGCGGCGCACACGGTGGAAATCGATCGGCGACGGACCAGCACCGGCCACCGGGATGGTGGTCGACCAGGGGTCCTTGACCGGTGCGACAGCATGGGTGTGCGGCGTCTGGTAGCTCAGGAAGTAATACGCGGCGTCTGCCGCCGACGGCACAGCACCTGGTGGTGCTGCCGGGGCAGGATGGAGATGGCCTGCTGACACAGGCACGGCAGTCGGCTGCCCGGGGATGCTGGGCAGTGCTGCGCCACGCGGGGTGAGCAGCTCGCGCAGTTCGGCCTCGCCTGGGATTCCCGGTGGAACCACCGGCACTAGCGCAGCGCCCGCACCCGGGCCGGATGCGTGCGACTGCCCATCCTGTCGGCTGGGCAGAGCGGCTGCCGTGGGACCGCCCGCCGTCACGACCTGCGCTGGGGCCGCCGCCGCAGACGCGGCTGGGGTAGCTGGAGCGGTCGCAGCCGGCAGCGCTGATGCTGGGGCGGATCCGCGCAGGAACTCATTGGCCAACCGGGTCAGGACTGCGCTGTCAGGCAGCCCCTGCCCGGCGGGATCACTTGTACTCGGGCTTGTAGTCATGGTACTTCTCAGTCTCGACATGCTCGAGTACGGCGATGGCGTCATCGGTGAGCACGGCCAGGGAGCAATACAGCGATACGAGATAGGAGGCGATGGCGCGATGGTCGATGCCCATGAAGCGCACCGAGAGCCCGGGGCTCTGCTCACCCGGCAGGTTCGGCTGGTACAGCCCGACCACGCCCTGGCGGCTCTCGCCGGTGCGCAGCAGCAGGATGCTCGACTTGCCCTGCTCGAGCGGCATCTTGTCCGAGGGGAAGAGCGGGACGCCGCGCCAGGTGAGGAATTGCGATCCGTGCAGGGCGACCGTGGGCGGTGGCACGCCGCGGCGGGTGCATTCACGTCCGAAGGCCGCGATGGTGCGGGGGTGGGCGAGGAAGAACGCCGGCTCCTTCCACACCAGGGAGAGCAGTTCGTCGAGATCGTCGGGCGTGGGCGCCCCGGTGCGCGGCTTGATGCGCTGCTTGGGCACGATGTGGTTGAGCAGCCCGTATTCCTTGTTGACGATCAGCTCGCGCTCCTGGCGCTCCTTGATGGTCTCGATGGTCAGGCGGAGCTGCTCGCCGATCTGGCTGTAGGGGCTGCTGTAGAGATCGGAGACGCGCGTATGCACATCGAGCACGGTGTTGACGGCCGAGAGCATGTATTCGCGCGGATTCTCCACGTAGTCGACGAAAGTCTGGGGCAGTTCGCGCTCATCGCGCCCAGAACATTCGACATTCACGCTGCCCGCATCCTTCACGCGGTTGAGGCGGTAGATGCCGGCCTCGACCGGGACCCAGTGCAGCAGCCGCGTCAGCCAACGCGGCGTGATGCTGGACATCTGCGGGACGGTCTTGGTGGCGTTGGCGAGCTGGCGTGCGGCGACGTCGCCGAGCGCTGTCGATGGGGGGAGGGTGTCAGCCATGGTGGTTCTCGTGCATGGAGTGGTGATCGGGCCCGAGCGGCGGCTGGAGACAGCCGTCTTGCCGAGCGCGTGCGCCGCGTCGTGGAGGAATGAAGGTCCAGCAGGCGTCCGTGGTCGGATGGTCGCTGGCAGAAGGCTTTACAGGTCGTACTCCGGTGAACCGGTCGCACTCTTCCGATCGATGCCTGCCGCGTTCTCTATTGAGACACTTCCGGCTGACGCCCGATCAAGTGGCTCGCGACTCTATGCATGGACCACAGCATTCTCAAGGACAGATTGGAAGCCCATCAGAGTAGTCGGATTCTCCGGTTGCCATCCCATCCCCTCTAGCGCCCATGGTCGACCCCGTCTGGCGCCGGCGCAGCACCTGAGCAACAGGCGCTGTTGGTCGGACAGCAGATGCATCCCCCTCTCACCGCGTACGATGAGCACCCGAATCCTCAGGCCAGCCGAGGAGAGGTCCTTGCGATCGATGCAGTTCGTCATTGGCACGGGAGATGCATTGATCTTGCCCCACTTCACCCCACCACAGAATGCCAGCACCATGCTCTATCGCCGTCTCGGGCGCACCGACATCCAGGTCAGCGCCATCAGCCTCGGAACCATGACCTGGGGTGAGCAGAACACTGAACAGGAGGCCCACGACCAGCTCGATCTCGCCATCGCGAACGGGGTCACGCTCATCGACACTGCGGAGATGTACCCGGTCCCGCCCAAGGCCGAGACCCAGGGCCTGACCGAGCGCTACCTGGGCAGCTGGCTGGCCAAGCCCGGCAACCGCAACCTGGTCATCGTCGCGACCAAGGCCGCCGGCCCGGTGCGCCAAGCCCACCAGCCGAAGCACCTGCGCGGCGGGACCACCCACCTCGACCGTGCCAACCTGGTCTCCGCGCTGGATGCCAGCCTCAAGCGCCTCCAGACCGACCATGTGGACCTCTACCAGCTGCATTGGCCCGATCGCAGCACCAACACCTTCGGCCGCCTCGGCTATCCGTGGATAGAGGATGCCCACACCATCCCGATCGAGGAGACCCTCGCGGTGCTCGCCGATCTCATCGCTGCAGGCAAGGTGCGTGCCATCGGCGTCTCCAACGAGACGCCCTGGGGGCTGTCGCGCTTCCTCGCGAGTTCCGATGCACGCGGCCTGCCGCGCATCGCCAGCATCCAGAATCCCTACAGCCTGCTCAACCGCACCTACGAGATCGGACTGGCGGAATTCGCCCATCGCGACCAGGTGGGCCTGCTCGCCTATTCGCCGCTCGCCTTCGGCGTCCTGAGCGGCAAGTACCGCGGCGGCGCCCGGCCACCGGGATCGCGCCTGGCGCTCTATGAACGCTTCGCCCGCTACTCCAACCCGCAGGCCCTGCGCGCCAGCGAGCGCTATGTCGCCTTGGCCGCCGAACGCGGCCTTGATCCATCGCATCTCGCCCTCGCCTATGCCCTGGCCAAGCCGTTCACCACCTCGGTGATCATCGGCGCCACCACCCTCGCGCAGCTGCGCATCAACCTGGCGAGCATCGATGTGCGGCTCGACGAGACCCTGATTGCTGCAATCGAGGCGATCCACGCCGATCAGCCCAGCCCAGCCCCCTAGCGGGAGCCACGCCGGCAGCCGATCGCTCGCGCCGCCGCGAGCCCCTAGTTCTTGCCCACCGCGATGCGGAAGCCGAATCCGCCCACGTGGCTGCTGACGCGTTCAGGCGGATAGCCAAGCCTGAAGGCTGAACGGCAATCGCCGGGGGACAGGTTGCATGAGCCACCTCGCAGCACACGCGCCTTGCCGGCCGCCGGCCCCAGCGGGTCGACCTGCGCCTGATCGGGCAATTTGTCGAGCCAATCCTGGCACCATTCGCTGACATTGCCGTGCATGTCGTACAGCCCCCACGCATTCGGCTTCTTGGTACCGACTGGATGCGGTACCTTGCTGGCGAAGTTCTTGATCGGGAGATCCTCGGAGTTGTCCTTGAACCAGGCGTAGTCGCCAAGGAGCATGTCGCTGTCTCCGAAGAAATACGCAGTCGTCGTGCCGGCCCGGCAGGCATATTCCCACTCGGCCTCCGATGGCAGGCGCACCAGCTTGTCGATCTTGGCGCCCACCCGGCGGCAGAACTCCTCGGCATCGAGCCATGACACCATGGTCACCGGCTGGCGGGGTCCCTTGACCATGCTGGGATTCTTCCCCATCACCGACTCGAACTGCTCCTGTGTCACTGGAAACCGGCCGAGGTAGAAGGGCTGGGTGATGGTCACCGCGTGCTGGATCTCGGAGACCGTGCGATTGTCTTCGGTGACCGGACTGCCCATCACGAACTTCCCGGCATTGACCAGGATCACCTCCAGCTTCATGCCGCCGCCCAGGTCCAAGCCGAGCGGCGCCGCCTGCCCCGACAGCCGCTCGGTGAGTGCTGCCAGCTTGTCGGCTACCGCTGCGGCGAAGGCGGTCTTGCCGTGCTCGGCGGTGAATGCCCGGATGCGCTCCAGCAGCTCCTTGGCCCTCTGCTCCGGCACCTTTCCGGCACCGGCTGCCCGCTGGATCGCTTCCCACGCCGTCTTCGCCGCCGCCTCGACAGCCCCCAGGAGCTTCTCGTCCACCCGCGCCTGGCAGGCGGGGGCGAGCGGATGCTCGGCCGCATGCGCCAGATCGGCCTTGGCCACGCGGGCGTCTCCGGCAGCCAAGGCGAGTATTGCGTGCGCCACGTACTCGCTGGCCGATCCAGGGATGGCTGCGCCTGCGAGGCGCAGGCGCTCAGCCGATGGGAGATCGGCAATGCGGACCTTCATGCCGGCGCTGCCGCCACCGGGCAGGGCGATCTGGACACTGATCTCGTCGGCGGTGACCTGGGTGACAGTGCCGGTCACGGTCTCCTTGCCCTTCACGAAGCTATGCTCCTTGCCGTCCTTCAGCGCCTCGAGCGCTGAACGTGCGGCCGCCGCAGCCTTCTCCAGGGCGCTGCTGGTCTCCGATAGACCCTGCACCTTGGCGGGAACGACCTGCACGGCGGGGTCTGCTCTGGTATCGGACACCACTTTGTCCAGAGCGGCGAGATCCATCCGCACGGCGGCGTCCACAGCCATCTCCGCGTGCTTGGAGAAGGCCGTGTCCGCCTTGGCCAGGATGGCATTCTGCACCGCCTCCGCCTCAGCCTTCTGCTCCTGGGCCAGGGTCTCGCGCAGAGTCTCGACGCGCGCATGTCCGGCGCGGTATTCGATTGCCTGCGCCGCATCGAGGGCGGTCGCTGCCGCTGGCCAGCGCTTGTCCTTCAGCGCGACGGCCGCCTGATCGAGAGCCCCCTGCATGGCCGTCTCCGCCTGGACGCGTAGGGCGGCGATGGATTGGCCCGCCCGGCCGGCGAGCTGCCCGCCTTCCCCTCTGGCGGCCTTCTCCCACACCGCGATGGCCGAGTCGAACCTCCCGGCATGCGCCAGAGCCGCCGCCGCATCGGCACTCGGCTTGGCGGAGAGCTCGACCGCCTCGTCACGGCGCTTGGTGATCTCGGCGATGGCCTGCGCCGACCTGGTCGCTAGCTCTGTCCCGGCAGCCGCCGTGCGCACGGCGTCGAAGGCGGCGATGGCTTCGGCATAGCGCAATGGATTCTGGCGCATCAACTCCTCGGCCGCGTCGAATTGGCGCTGCCTCTCGGCAGCCTGGGTCCCGGACTGCTGCGCTGGCGTGCCGGCATCCGCTCGCCCGGCGCCTGGCGGCGGAAGAGGCGTGTCAGCGGATGCCTTGGTGCGATCGCCGGAGCCGGATAGCGACCACGCAGCCAGCGCAACGACGACCACCACCGCGATCATCGCCAAACGCCTCGAGGAACGCGGGAGGGTCGCACGCCGCGGAGCATGGTGCGCAGCCTGGCCGCCGTCCGATGGCATCGCGGCACCAGGGATGCTGAGCTTGCGTGACGGAAAACCGGCCTGCCCGGTGTGGAATGGCCATTGCCCTTGCGCCACCTGGGCATGCAGCGGTGCATCGAGCTTGGCGACCCGGCTCAGATCGTCTGCCGCCTGACGTGCGGACTCGTAGCGGCCGGAGCGGTCCTTGACCAGGAGCTTGGCGAGCACCGACACCAGGCCGCGGCTGGCGACGACCCCCCGTTCGGCCGGGCTGGGGCACGCGCTGGTCAGATGCTGCGCCATGATCACCGCCGCGGTGGCACCGGAGAACATGGTCGCGCCGGTCAGCAGATGGTAGAGCGTGGCTCCCAGCGAGTAGAGGTCGGTGGTGGCATCGAGATCCGCCTGGCCACGCGCCTGCTCCGGTGAGATGTAGTGCGGCGTGCCCATGGCCGTGCCATCCTGGGTCAGCGACTTCTCCTCCTCGGATTGGCTCTCGAGACGCGCCAGGCCGAGATCGCAGAGCTTGGGCGTGCCGCTCTTGTCGATCAGGATGTTGTCCGGTTTGACGTCGCGGTGCAGGATGCCCCGCTGGTGCGCGTGCGCCAAGGCTTCGGCGACGGCCACGCCGATGCCCACCACCTGCGCCTCCGGCAGACCGCCGGGACGGATCAGCGTCTTGGCACTCGCGCCCTCGACAAATTCCATGGCGAAGAAGTAGATGCCGCCTGCCTCGCCGACATCGATGCCCCTGACGATATTGGGATGGCTCAGCTGCGCGGATGCGTGGGCCTCGCGAATGAACCGCTCGATGAACATCGGCTGCTGGGCGAGACGCGGCGGCAGGACCTTGACCGCGACGATGCGTTCCATCGAGATCTGGCGCGCTTTGAAAACCGCGCCCATGCCACCCTGCCCGATGCGTTCGAGCAGCTCGAAATTCCCGATGGTGCGCGTCTCAACCATGGAATCCTCGTCGCCACGCCGTGCTCATGCACAGCGGTAAGCAATGCATACACGCGATGGATGCCGCGCGTTCACGACCAACAGAGAGCCGGTCGCACCGGTCTCGCTCAGCCGGCACGCCGGAGCGGGCCATGTCGCCCACTCGGCTCTGTCCACCGATGATGGCATTCTGACGGCTGCGTGCATCGTCGCCTCGGCCATCCCGCTGCGATGCCGTGCGGTGTGGCATGATGAGGTCGTGGCATTTCCATCGCACGAAGACTACAGGGGAGCTCCGACCAGGGGGCGATGTCGCATCGGCACGCTGCGACGATGCCAGCGCAGCCAGTCGGGCTTGGCCGGGCGGAGATGATGCGAATGCATTGCAATGGCATGATGCATAAGGCGTTATGCTTCCTCCTGGTCGCACGATGATGCTCCGCGCAGCGCTGGCCCATGGCCGACATTCCTGGTCGGGCACACTGCCGGTAACATCCTGCCTAGCGGCGGCATTCTCTTCAGGTACAGGAGGAGCATGACGACCGCAACGCCACCCCACCTGACGACATCCCCGAGAGGGACCGCCGAGGCTCTCAGCCGCCTTGCCCTATCCAGGGATCCGGATGCGTGGCTCACGATCGTCGAACGCGAGGGTCCGCTGATGTTCCGCGTCGCCGCGCGGATCTTGGGGAATGCCGCTGCCGCTGATGACGCCTGCCAGGAGGCCTTCCTGCATGTGCGCGCACGCGCCGACCGCTTCCGCGCACCAGCGAGCGGCGATGCCGATGCCGCAGCGCGGGCCTGGCTGCTGCGCGTCGCCGCCAATGCGGCCTCGATGTGGGCGCGTTCCGAGCGCCGGCACCGCGACCGCGCCCACCATGCCACCGTGCCGCCGGCACGCACCGACTCGCCGGCGGCCACCACCGGTGAGATGGAGATCGAGGCGCTGCGCAGCGCGCTGCAGGAGCTGCCGGATGCGCAGCGCCTCCCGGTGGTGCTGCATCACCTGGCTGGTCAGGATTACCAGGCGATCGGTGTTGCGCTCGGCATCAGCGCCGGCACCGCGCGGGTGCGGGTGCACCGCGCATTGGATCACCTGCGCAGCCGCCTGACCTCCATCGGCGTGATGACCGCCTCGCTCGCCCTGTGCAACCGCCTGGTGTCGGCCGAGGTCGCCATCCCCGCCAGCTCGCCGTCCCGCTGGCTCATGCTCCTGACATCGACACACACACCTGCGGCCAGCAGCGCCGCCATCCTCGGAGGGATGACCGCCATGACCAAGATCGCGATGCTCTGCGCCTCTCTGGCGCTCGCCGGAGTGATCACCGTCACCGCCCGCCCTGTCCATGCCGACGAGGCCCACAGCACGTCCGCCCGCGTGACCATCAGCGGCATCGGCAAGGCCCTGGTCGACCCGAACGCCAAGATGGACCCCACTATCGCCAGCGCCAGCGTGACCACGCTCAGCACCGCGACGCAGCCGAATATCACCTACCTGGTCTACGGCTGGGCCGGCGTCATCGTCGCAAAACGCGCCGATGGCAAGCTGGTCGACGTCACCGGGGTGGTCAGCGAGCACGGCGGCAGGAGAAGCATCCTGGGGAAATCCATCGATGTCGCCATCGATGGCGTCCCACTCGAGAGCAGGCCGCCAACCAAGCCGTGAACGCAGGGTCAAGTCGCCCGCACCTGCGGTGAACCTACCGTGGCGTGGCCTCGACGCTTATCCGCCATGGCCGCCAGCCGGATGGATGCTGTCTAGGCCATGCCGTCCGGGGCGTTCGACAGGATGATCTTCAGCGCGTGCTGCCGGCCGGCATCATCGAAGCTGTCATATGCCTTGCGCGTCTCGTCGAGTGCGAACTGGTGCGCCACCAGCTGCTGGGGCTTGATCGTCCCGGCCATCACCGACTTGAGCGGCTGGGGGGGGGTCACTGCATCGATCAGGCGGGGCGGTGATGGTGATGTTCTCCGATCTCAGCATCTCGAGCCGCAGGTTCACGCTCGTCCCATGCATCCAGCCGCTGGCGATATGCCCTCCGACAGCGATGATCCACTGGCAGATGCCGAAGGAGCTTGCCATGCCGACCGCCTGGATGGCCACATCCACGCCAGCCCCCCGGTCAGGGCCAGGACCTTCGCCACGGCAGTGCCATCGGCGCTGTTGACGGCATCCGTCGCTCCGAACGACATCGCGACGGCGAGGCGACGATCGTCGAGAGCGATGGCGATGATGCGGAATGGGCTGATGAACTTCGCCGTCAGCAGGGCCGACCGTCCGACCGGCCCTGCGCCGACGACGGCGACTACGTCGCCCGGCTTGACGCAGCCGTCGAGCACGCCGCCCTCGCAGCCGGTCGGCAGGATGTCATTGAGCCTCACCATGGCATCGTCATCAGCGGCGGCCGGCAGCAGGTAGAGGCTCGAATCGGCGCAGGGGATGCGCACGAATTCCGCCTGCGTCCCATCGATGGCATTGCCCAGAATCCCGCCGCCGCTCTCGCATTGGGACGGCATGCCCCGCTTGCATGACGCGCATCGCCCGCAGGCGGTGATGCGGCAGATCATCACGCGATCGCCGCGAGCATGCGATGGGGTCAACACCCCATAGCATTATTCGCGCCATCCGGCCTAGTCTCCTCGATGGCCGATCCGCGCCTCGCGCGGCGACCTCTCCAGCCCAATCCCCGGGCGATCCCAGCGAGCGCTGGACCCGCTTGATTCCCAAACGTCCCCGTACCGGAATCAGGCTCAGCACCCCACTTCCAGGACCATGCCATGATCTGGCCTGATATAGTCCAGTTCATCGGTGCGATCCTCCTGATCGTCGGCGCCTTGCTGCCGGTCGTCAATCCGCTCGGGGATGCGCCCCTGTTCCTGAAGATGACGCCGTGGTGCGATTATTCGACCCGCTGCGAGCTGGCGCGGCGGATCGCCTTCTATTCGTTCCTGCTCCTCTTGGGATCAATGCTGCTCGGCTCCTTCGTCCTGCGCATCTTCGGCATCTCCATCCCGGTGGTCCAGGTCGCTGGCGGGGCCGTGGTCACCGCCCTGGGTTGGAAGCTCCTGGCCGACAATGCCAAGATCGCCGATGTCGCCACCACTCCGACCCTGGCCCAAGCCAAGGCCATGGCGCTGGCACGCGCCTTCGCACCCCTGACCATGCCGCTGACGATCGATGCCGGTGTCATCTCGGTGGCAATCACTGTCGGCGCCAATCATGCCCATACCATCGAGAGCGAACTGATCCAGCTCGTCGCTGCCATTGTTGGGTCTGGGATCATCGCCTTCCTCATCCTGCTGACCTATCGCTACAGCGAGCGGGTCGGTGGCTGGATCGGCAACACCGGCATGATCGTCGTCGTGCGTCTGTCCGCATTCATCATGCTGTGCATCGGCGTGGGCATCACCTGGAATGGCATCAGGTCGCTGCTGGCCGAGGTCGGCTTCGTCGGGGCCAAGAGCCTCACCGCCATGCCTTGAGCTGGGGGCCCTGTGGAGCCCGCAGTGCACCTCGGCTCAACGCATCGCGTGAGCGGATCGGCATCCTCTGCGGGAACGCAGTCGACGATGGCCAGTCCGTCTCAGGCCCGGACCAGGTAGTTGCCGGGAACGAAGACGTCACGGCTGAAGAACCACGGCGGGCTGTAGAGCATCTGCGTGAAGGCGAAGTCGACAGTGCAGTCGCCCTCCGGTCGCATGACGAAGAATGGACGCGGTGAGCGAACGCCGATGCGGGACAGCCATTCCGGGCGCTTGGTGCCGGTCTCGTCGCAGAGGGCATCGACAATGCCGGCCGGCAGGGCTGCCAGGCGTCCATCGGTGACTGCAGGCGCCTCGGCGATGAGCTCCGACCGCTGCGCTGGCGCAGCCGAGCGGAAGTCGTCGAGGAACTGGCCGATGGCCCATTGATAGGCGCCAGCGAGGGTGGCGTCCTGCTGGGCGATGTCAGCGATGGCGCGGATCGATCTCATCCAGCACTCCCGCAATGGTGGCGATTTCCCCGGTGTCAGCTCACGGTAGTAGCGCCCGATGACGATCAGGGCATCCTCGACCGTGCGGATATTGAGTATTTCAGCGAGATATTGGAAATACCTGCGGTCCTGGGGATTCCTCAGCACGTTGGCCTTCATGGCGAACATGGTCCGTTCGTCTGCCACTTGGACACTGAGATGGCCATAATCATGGAATGGAGTGAAATCCCCCTTGCCTGGATGCTGGTCGGGGAAATACATGAGAGCCTGCTCATTGAGCCAATGTTCATCGCCTAGCGTGACGCCGACGGCGCGGATATGCCGTTCGATATGATTCTCGGGGACGATCCAGCCATCGATATCCTGGGTCGTCGGGCGCACGTCATGCACGAGAAGCATGACCGCTCCTTCGACCAGATTCACCGTCGCCCTGATGCCCTCGTGCTTGAGTGCCTCATCGAGGAGCGCGAATCCTCGTTCGATATCAGCTCTCCCCCCTATCGTCCGCTACTGGATCGCAGCATCCTGCCCGCGGTTTTTCCCCGCACTCCGGCGCCGCTCCGGTTCCGGAACCAGAGTTCCAGGCTCCCGACCTGATAATGCATCCTACGACATGATCGCTGAGCATATCATCACTTCCCCGCATCAGAAGCGGCGCAGTCCCGTCCCACCGCCCCCCAACCCGACTTACTGATTTACCCAGCCGTCTGAGCACTCAGGTTTCTGGCCTTCCCCGGCCAGTCCGCATTGGCGGAGCCGTGCATGCTCGCGTTGCCGGTCTAGGCACTGCTGCAGCACCTGCCGACGCTCGTGGCGCTCCAGGCCCCGGAGCACGAGCTCTGCACGCGCCTGGTCCGTCATGCAGGCGATGATGCCGGAACGCTCGATGGCATCGCGGCAGCGATGCCAGTCACGGCACGATGCAAGATAGGCGTCCAGCGCGGCTCCGACGCCAGGATGAGCCTGCCTCACCAGGTATAGGAGCTCGGCGCCCGTCCGGCCTCTCTTAGAGGGCACGCCGAGCCCACCCGCCAGTTTCCTGACGTAGTGCAGGATCTCACGTTCCACATCGACGACGCTCACGTGGCGCTCATCCAGCCTCAAGGTTCAGGTCGGCTGGGGCGGAGGAGGTCGGCATGCCCGAGGCGCAGGCCTCCAGGCATTCCGATCCCGTATGCCATGATGCACCACTCCATCCGGCTTCCGCGCACGTTATGGCTGATGCGTTGGCGCAGCCGCCGACGCCATCTGGGGATCGACGAGCGGGATCGCCATGGTCGCCGATCCCGGACCATGGATAGTCACCGTCCAGGGCTCGCGGTTCGATGGCAGCGCATGCGGTACGGTGAGGATCAGCTCGATCTCCTGGGTTGCATGCTCGGGAAAGATCCAGGAACCGGGAATGTCGTCGGCGCTCGCACCCCCGAAGTCCTCATAATCGTTGTGGTCCGACCAACGGATGGCCCGCACGGTGGCATGCCGATCGCCGCTCACCGCCGTGGCCCAGAAGGCCATCCCGGGCGGGACATCCATCTCGATCGGCTCCCCGGTGGTGTTGGTCACCGACATCCATGCGCGGACTGAAGTGCTATCCCCGCGGAAATGCTCCAGGGCGATGTGCAGACCCCCGCCATCGGCTCTGGGGGCGGTCCCCGGATCGAAACGCACAACCTGCTCGTCGCAGCCCACCAGACCGAGCAGTGCGACTGATATGACCAATATGACGATGCCGTGAACTTTCATGGCTTCCCCCGTGGTTGGGCACGCGGCGCGGCGCCCCGTGCGGATTATCTGTCACGCACTCACAACGCCCTCCATCAAGATGAATTTATGAGATGATGAGGTTATTGCACGAATCCGGCAGCCTCGCCGATAGGCGAAGCACGCTGCCGGGATCGCTGCCGCGGCGGCATCGAGGTGCACACACCGACCGGCTCCTCGGGAATGCTTTGACACTGGCCGGTAGGCCTATGATGCATCCCAGTCCACGTCGACATCGCACGTCGCGAGCTCGGCTGGCATGTGCGCAGCTCGATCGACTCATTCCGTCAGCACCTTCCCGTCATTCCAAGCCCCGGAGCGAGCACATGCATGGATCTCAGCGCCGACCAGACCGGTGGTTGACCAGCCACGTGGACGACCACGCGGCCTGGGGTCGTCGAACCCTGCTGCGCCTGGGCGCGATCGCCGGAGCCGGCCTGCTGCTCCCCGGCTGCTTCCGCGAGTCCGAGGACGCCGCCCGGGCTGCGCCCGCAACCACCATGATGCGCTTCCCCGGCAAGACCGAGCTCATCCTGCTGACCGATCGGCCACCGCAGCTGGAGACGCCGCTGCGCTACTACCGCCAGGATTTCACCCCCAATGAGGCCTTCTATGTGCGCTGGCACCTGTCCGGTCTGCCAGGTTCGGTCGACATCAGGACCTTCACGCTGTCGATCACCGGGCACTGCGAACGTCCGCTGTCGCTGAGCCTTGAGGATCTCCGCTCGCGCTTCGACCCATTCGAGGTGATCGCGGTCAATCAATGCTCAGGCAATGGCCGCAGCATGTACCAGCCTCGGGTGCCGGGGGGCCAATGGGGCAATGGCGCAGTCGGCAACGCCCGCTGGACCGGGGTGCGGCTCAAGGACCTGCTTGATCGTGCCGGTCTCAAGCCCGGCGCCGTCAGCGTTTCCTTCCAAGGGCTGGATCGCCCACCGCTGCCATCGACGCCGTCCTATATCAAGGCGCTGAGCGCCGAGCATGCCCAGGATGGCGAGGTGATGGTCGCCTATGCCATGAACGGCGAGCCGCTGCCCATGCTCAACGGCTTCCCCTTGCGTCTTGTCGTTCCGGGCTGGTATGCCACCTACTGGGTCAAGGCGCTCAGCGACATCACCGTGCTCGACCATGCCTTCAGCGGCTTCTGGATGGACAAGGCCTATCGCATCCCCACCACCCTGGATGCCCAGGAATCGCCCGATCATCTGGCGACGGAGACCGTGCCCATCAATCGCATGAGCGTGCGATCGCTGTTTGTCCGACCGGAACCCGAGGAACGGCTGGAACGACACCAAGCCTACCCGGTGGAAGGCATCGCCATCGATAGCGGGATAGGCATCGAACGCGTCGAGGTGACGAGCGATGCCGGGGCAACCTGGAAACTGGCCACGCTCGATCCCGCCATCGGCAGATACAGCTGGCGGCGCTGGCGCCTGCCCTGGACTCCGACCGCACCGGGAAGCGCGCGGCTGATGGTGCGTGCCGTCGATCGGAGCGGTCGCTCGCAGACCAGTGCGCAGTGGAATCGCAGCGGCTACGCACGCAATGCCATTGAACATGTCGATGTCACGGTGAGCTGAATGAGAGCCAGACTTGCCCCCCTGCTGTCGCTCGGCGCGTGTGCGCTCCTCCTGTGCTCGTGCGGTCAGACGGCAGCTGCACCCGCCATCGGCCAGGCGCCAGCGGCACCCGCTGCGGGTGATGCCGCACGCCGCCTGCTGCCGCTCGACTCCGGCACCGACCCCTTCATCGCCTCCATCATCCTGCCGCACAATGAGGG
>Ga0302202_10001520_pt1 | contig 28737 bp, 28 predicted proteins | sample II_Bog_N3_3_FD_194579 | JGI IMG/M metagenome (GOLD analysis project Ga0302202, IMG submission 194579) | Peat permafrost microbial communities from Stordalen Mire near Abisko, Sweden - II_Bog_N3_3 | ecosystem: Environmental > Terrestrial > Soil > Wetlands > Peat | place: Sweden: Abisko...
GTGGCCTTCGGCGCCGGTCGCCTTGGCCCAGGCGGCGAGCACGTGATGGTCGTTGACCGAGGTCATCGCGATCGCGTCGATTCCCTTGGCCTTGATTGCCGCCTCTTCGGCGAGGAAGCCGGGCAGGTGGCTCTTGTGGCAGGTCGGGGTGAAGGCGCCGGGCAGGCCGAACAGCACGATCTTGCGGCCGGCGAAATATTCGTCCGTCGTCACCGGTTTGGCGCCGTCGGGGGTGAGCAGACGAAAGGTCGTGTTGGGCAGCTTGTCGCCGATCCTGATCGTCATCGTCCGTCTCCGAGGCCAAAGGGCGGCCAGTCTAGCGGCGTCGGGCGAAGCCGCAAGGCGCAGTCTTCGCTCACGGATTGGCGGCGAGCGCGAGCGGGAATTCGCGCGCGCCGGCGCCGCCGGTCAGCGTCGCGCGGATCGCGACCGGCAGCTTGGCGTCGTCGGGCTTCTGCTGCAGTTCGAGCGCGAAGCAGGCGCGCCCGTCGGACGCGGCGTCGGGCTTGGTCGCGATCCACCAGCCCTCGGGCGCCTCGACGAACAGATCGCGCGCCGGGCCCGCCTCGGCCTTGGCGCAAAATCGCCAGGCGTTGGCGCCGGTCGATTGAAGCGCGCCGCCGAGCGCGCTCGCCTCGACCGCGCGCGGAACCTGGGCCTGCGCCGTGGCGATCGTCTCGAGGTAGGGGCTTGCGCCCCCTTGCGGCAGCGTCAGGCTGAGAGCGGCCTTGGCCGGCAGGCACAGCTTGTCGCACACCGCATAGTCGAGCGCGAGCTTGAGCGTGACCGGCCGGCTCGCGTCGGCGGCGGCGACGGCGATCGGGAAGACGACCGCGCCGTCGTAGCCGAAGGCTTCCGAGCCGTCGGGTTCGGCGATGCGTTGGGGCGCGGGAAAGCGCGGTTCGGCGCGCGCGAGGTTCTGCGAGCCGGCGAAGTCGAAGCTTGGCGGCGCGCCCGAGTCGCCGGGATTGCGCCAATAGGTGATCGCGCCGGGCGCGAGGCGGACTTCGACCGCCGCTTCGCCCGCCGCGCCGGCGATGAGGCGCGCCTGGGCGAGCGAGGCGTGCGCCCAGGCGCTCGCGTAGTCGTCGGCGGCGGCCGGCGCGGCGCCGGCCAGGGCGATGGCGCCAGCGAAAATAAGCGGCTTCATGCTCGTCCTTTATGCGCGCGCGCCGCCGGCGGCCAACAAAATAAACGTTATCTTTGCCGCGCCGCGCCTTCGCGACGCCGCTTTTTCGCCCTTTCGCGGCGCCGCCCCGGCAGCTAGCATAGGCGCATGCTTCGCTCCCCGGACTCGGCGCCCTGGCAGAGCTACGAGGGCCAGTTCCTGATCGCCATGCCGAACCTGCGCGACGGACCGTTCGCGCGTTCGGTCGTCTACATGTGCGCGCATCGCGAAGACGGCGCGATGGGCATCGTCATCAACCATCGCGCCGAGGAGATCGAGTTTTCGCGGCTCCTGGTGCAGCTCGACGTGGTCGGCGAAGCGGAGGCGATCCGGTTGCCGGCGAGCGCAGAGCGGATGCGGGTGCTGCGCGGCGGGCCGGTCGACACCAGCCGCGGCTTCGTCCTTCATTCGGGCGACTACCGCGCCGCCGAGTCGACGGTGCCGATCGGCGGCGGCGTCTGTCTCACCGCGACGCTCGACATCCTCAAGGCGATCGCGCGCGGGTCCGGACCGAGCCAGGCGGTGCTGGCGCTCGGCTACGCCGGCTGGTCCTCGGGCCAGCTCGAGAGCGAGATCCTCGCCAACGGTTGGCTCGTTTCGCCCGCCGATTCGCGGCTGATCTTCGACGCCGATTTCGACGCGATCTACGACCGTGCGCTGGCGCTGATCGGCGTCAACGCCGCTTGGCTGTCGTCCGACGCCGGACACGCCTGACGCGCCCCGCGTTTCGTCCGGCGGTCATCGCCGGCGCGGCTCGGCGACGACGAGGCGGCTACGCTTCGCCCAGCTCCGGATAGTCGGTGTAGCCTTTCGCGCCGCCGCCGTAGAGAGTCGCGCGGTCGGCGGTCGCCAGTTCGGCGCCGCGGCGCAGCCGCTCCACGAGATCGGGATTGGCGATGAACGGGCGGCCGAAGGCGACGAGGTCGACGCGGCCTTCGGCGAGCGCGGCGTCTGCCATCTCGTGGGTGTAGCCGTTGTTGGCGATATAGGCGCCGGAGAACGCGCGCCGCAGCGCCGCCCAGTCGAATGGCGCGATGTTGCGGTCGCCCTGGGTCGCGCCCTCGATCACGTGGATGTAGCCGATCTTGCGCTCCGACAGCTTGGCGACGAGATGGCCGAAGGTCGCCGCCGGAGCGGAATCGGCGATGTCGTTGGCGGGGCTGACCGGGGCGATGCGAATGCCGACGCGCGAGGCGGGCCACACCTTGATCAGCGCGTCGACGATCTCGAGCGCGAAACGCACGCGGTTCTCGACCGGGCCGCCGTAAAGGTCGGTGCGCCTGTTCGTCCCGTCGCGCAGGAACTGGTCGATGAGATAGCCGTTGGCGCCGTGGATCTCGACGCCGTCGAAGCCGGCGCGCTTGGCGTTGGCGGCGGCTTTGGCGAAATCGGCGACGATTCCCGGGATCTCCGCCGTCTCCAGCGCGCGCGGCTCGGACACTTCGGCGAAGCCGCTCTCGATGAAGGTTCGGGTGTTGGCGCGGATCGCCGAGGGGGCGACCGGCGCGCCGCCGTTCGGCTGCAGCGAGACGTGCGAGATGCGGCCGACATGCCAGAGCTGGGCGAAGATGCGCCCGCCCGCTTCGTGCACGGCGTCGGTCGCCCGGCGCCAGCCCTCGACCTGGGCGTCGCTGTAGATGCCCGGCGTCCAGGCGTAGCCCTGACCCTGCTGGCTGACCTGCGTCCCCTCGGAAACGATCAGCCCCGCGCCCGCGCGCTGGCGGTAATAGGTCGCGGCGAGCTGGTTGGGGACATCGGTGCCGTGGGTGGCGCGATTGCGCGTCAGCGGCGCCATGACGACGCGGTTGGGCAAAGTGAGATCGCCGAGCCGGAAGGGTTGCAGCAGCGGCGACGAATTGGCGACCATGGCGGTTCCTTTCTCGAGCAACGTCCCTTCTCCCCGTTTACGGGGAGAAGGTTAGGATGAGGGGCTGGGAGAGCGCGCACGGACGGCGCGGCTAATCTCCAAGCCCCTCACCCTCGCCCTCTCCCCGCAGGCGGGGAGAGGGGAACTCATGCGGCCGCATCGCTCACGCCGGCAGCGTCAGCAGGCCGGCGACGCCGTCATCGAGGCCGACAATCAGCCGCGCGCCGGTGGCGTCCCAGGCGAGCGCGCTGACCGCGCCGCCGCCCGGCGCGCGCACCAGGATTTCCGCCGCGTCGACCAGCCGGCACAACAGCGCCATGCCGTCGGCATAGCCGATCGCCACCACCAGGGCGCGCGGATGGAACGCGACCCCGGTCACCCGCGCGCTGCGCACGCCGCATTCGCGCGGCGCCTTGCCCATCGGCCCGTCCTTGTCCTTGAACGGCCACACGACACAGGCGTCGGCGCCGGAGGTCGCCAGCCAGTGGCCGTCGTGCGACCACGACAGCGCGCGCGTTTTGCTCGGATAGCCGGTCATGCGCATGTTGCGCGCGTCGGCGAGCCGCCAGCCGTGCAGCGCGTTCTCCTGCATCGAGGTGACCAGGAAGCGCCCGTCGGGCGACGGGGAAACGTCGAGGTGCGAGCCTTTCCATTCGAGCACAGTCGGCTCGGCGGCGGCGTTGGGGAACCACAGCGACGCGCCATTGTAATGGGCGAGGGCCAGCCGATAGCCCTTGGGCAGGAAGGCGAGGCCGCGCACGGTGCTCGGCGCGGCGAAGGACTTGATCGCGCCCGCAGGGTCGCGCGCGCGCGCCTCCTTGCCCGCCGCCCAGGCGATCGCGCCGCCTTGCGCGGCCAACGCGTCGATCCAGCGGCCCTTCTCGTCGGCGATCGTCTCGGGTGCGCCCTCGACGCCGACGCGAACGACGCGGCCGTCGTCGCCGCCGGTCAGCAGCCGGTCGCCGTCGCGCGTCGCGGCGAGGATCGCGCCATCGGGATGGGCGACGACGCGCCGCTCGGCGCCGGGGCCGCCGAGCACGACGACGCCGTCGGCCAAAACGAGCGCCGGCTCGCCGCCGATGAAGGCGGCGGCGACGGCTGGCGCGCCCGCGGCGAGCGGGCGCAGATGGGCGGTCAGCGAGGAAGTCGGCTCGGCCATCGCGGCGGCGCCCGGCGGGGCGCTCACGCCGCGCAGGCGAGGAAGCCCTCGCGGATCGCCGCCTCGTCGAGGTCGCGGCCGATGAAGACGACCTTCGACTCGCGCTTTTCGCCCGGCTTCCACTCCCGCTGCGGCTCGCCGTCGAGCATCATGTGCACGCCCTGGAAGACGAAGCGCTTCGGATCGTCCTTGAAGGCGACGATGCCCTTGCAGCGCAGGATGCTGGGGCCGCGCTCCTGGGTGAGGCGGTTGATCCACGGCATGAACTTGTCGGGGTCGAGGTCGCCTTCGAGCCGCGCCGCGATCGATTGCATGTCCTCGTCGTGATAATGCTTCAGGCCGCCGTGGTGGTGGTGGCCGTGGCCGTCGCCATGATCGTGGTCGTGGTCGTGGTCCTCGACGGTGAGGAATTCCGGCTCGATGTCGAGGATGCGGTCGAGATCGAAGGCGCGGCGCTCCAGCACTTCCTCGATCTTGACGTCGCAGCGCTGGGCGCGATGCAGCCGCGCATAGGGGTTGATCGCGCGGATGCGCGCCTCGACCTCGCGCAGCTCGGCAGGCGAGACGAGGTCGGTCTTGTTGATGATGATGACGTCGGCGAAGGCGATCTGGTTCTTGGCCTCCGGCGCGTCGCGCAGGCGCTGGCTCAGCCATTTGGCGTCGGCGACGGTGACGACCGCGTCGAGCCGAGCGACGTCGCGCACGTCCTCGTCGACGAAGAAGGTCTGGGCGACCGGGGCCGGGTCGGCGAGGCCGGTCGTCTCGACGATGATCGCGTCGAACTTGCCCTTGCGCCGCATCAGGCCCTCGATGATGCGGATCAGGTCGCCGCGCACGGTGCAGCAGATGCAGCCGTTGTTCATCTCGAACACTTCCTCGTCGGCGCCGACGACGAGCTCGTTGTCGATGCCGATCTCGCCGAACTCGTTGACGATCACCGCGTAGCGCTTGCCGTGCGGCTCGGTGAGGATGCGGTTGAGCAGGGTCGTCTTGCCGGCGCCGAGGTAGCCGGTGAGGACGGTGACGGGGATCTTGTCGAGGCTCGCGTCGGTCATGGCGGTCAAGCGCTTGCGGCTCCGGACGGTTCGGGGGGAAACTCAGGCGACCCTCGATATAGGTCGCCGGCCCGCGGAAGGGTAGGGGTCGGCGGCGTCCGCCGCCGGGTCCGCCTGAGCCGGACCGTATTCAACGCCGGAGTCATCCACGCCTCGGGAGGGATTTCGCCATGCCGTCCTCGTTTCGCCGTCTGCTCGTCGCCGCGGCGGCGCTGCTCGCATTCGCCGGCTCGTCCGGCGCCGGCGGCGTCCTCAGGCCCGACGATCCGCGCGCGCCGGTCGCCGCGCTCTATGCGATCGAGAAGGCCGGCCGGCCGACCCTGGCGACGCCCCTCGAGCGCGCGGCGTCGCTGACGCGCGGACTCGCCGGATTGTGGGACCGGGCCGAGGCGCGCGCCCGCCGCGGCGGCGACGTGGCGATCGACTTCGACGTCGTCACCAATTCGCAAGGGGCGGAGCTGAAGTCCTACGCGCTGGCGGCGACGCGGCGCGACGCGAACCGCGCGACCGTCGTCGCGACCGTCGACTCCGGCGATTGGGCGCGCGCGTCGGCGCGCGAGAACGTCATCACCTTTTCGCTGCTGCGCCAGGCCGGGCGCTGGCGCGTCGACGACGTCAGCGGCGTCGCCGAGCCGAACCCATGGTCGCTGCGCGACCTGCTCGCGCGCGCCGCCAAGAGCTGAACGGACGGCCGAAGCCGCCCGCCGCTACAGCGCGCCCAGCGTTTTCAGCAGCGCGATCTGGCCGAGCGTCGCGCAATGGTCCGCCGCCGGGGACAGCGCGACGCCGAGCGCTTCGCCCGCCGCGCGATAGCGCGCCGCAAGCGCCGGTGAGCCGACGACGATCGCCGCGCGCGCGCCCCCGGCGCCGGCGAGAATTTCCGCGCCGATCAGCAGGCCGGAGAGATAGTCGGCGAGCGCGTGCGGCGGCAGTTCATGGAACAGGCCGAGCGTGCGGGTCATGAAGATCGCGTGCAGCAGATCGCCCGGCCGATCGAGCGCAGCGGAAGCGGCGAGGCCGCGGGCGAAGGCGTCGGCGGCGGAAGCGGCGTCGCTCCCGTCCGGCGGGGTCATCAACCGGCCGAGCAAAGTGTGGTCCTTCAGCGCGGCGAAGACCTCGCCAGTCATGAAGGTGGCGAAATCGACGATGCGGCCCGCCTCGACCCGCGCCCATTTCGAATGCGTGCCGGGCAGCACGAACAGCCCGTCGGCGCGGCCGGTGGCGGCGAGCGCGCCGAGGATCTGCGTCTCTTCGCCGCGCATCACGTCGGGCGCGCCGCGCGCGTCGCGCGCGCTGAGGCCGGGAACGACAAAGACGCGGCCGATCCGCGTCGTGGGGACCGGGGTCATCGCCGCGGCGATCTCCGCCGCGCCGGCCGGGCAGGGCGCGTAAGGCGCCTCGACCCAGCCCTGGCGCGAGCCGACCATCCCGCTCATGACGATCGGCAGGTCGGGAAAGCGCCGCCTCCAAGCGCCGATCTGCGCCTCGAGAAACGCCTCATGGGCGCCGCTCGCCAAGCCGGTCGCGCCGACCTCGGCTTCGATCGCGTCGAGCGCGCTCCCATCGGCGGCGGCGAGGCGCGCGCGAAACGCGCTCGTCCCCCAGTCGACGCTGACGAGAGCAGGGGAGGAGGGAGGCAAGGACGACTCCTGGAGGCGATAGAGGCGTGGCTAGGTCAACATCGCCGCGCTGCGTCCGCATCATAGAGCCGTCGCGGTCCGAAAGGCGACAGCAGCGGCGCCCGGCTGCGCGGGCCGCCCAACGGCTGGAGCCGACCCAACTCGGACATTCAATGCCCGGTGCGCCAACGGCGGCGGCTGCAGCGACCGGCCGCCTGGCCGGGTAAGCGTCCTCAGCGCCGCGTGTAGAGCGCCAGCTTGAGCGCTGGGTCGTCGTTGGCCTGGAAGCTCGCATATTCGTAGCGCACAACGCCAAGCGTCGGATGACGCAGGTGCTTGGCGCCGGATACCGGCGCCCCGACGCCGTGCTCGGACCACCAAGCATCGAACTCCAGACAACTCGCGCTTATCCGGCTCACCAGGGCGGAGAAGGCCGTGTCGCCGGGCCAGAGGTCGTGCGCCGCACGGAACAGCGACACCATGCGCCGCGCCTCCTCCGCCCAGGTCTGGCCGAACACATGTCTGGCGGCCGGATCCGTGAACATCCGGTGCAGGATGTTGCGGTCCTCGGGCGCGAGTCGGCCGAAGTCGCCGAACAGCGCCGCAGCAGCGTCGTTCCAGGCCAGGACGTCCCAGCGCTGTCCGGTGAGGTAGGCAGGCTGCGGCAGGCTGGCGACGATGCGGCGCCGTACACCGAGTCGACGTCCGCTTCCCGCCCTTTTGCGACATTCCCGGACGGGCGCCAAGCGTTGGGTTTTGACCATTAGCCTTCATCGTCTGCGCCGTCGGCGGGGCGATTCGTCTGAAGTCGACGCTGCAGGAGGGAATTCGGGATGACGCAACCGATCGTACCGGCCGACGGCTTCACCCATGTGCGGATCATCGTCGGCATGGTGCTTGGGCTCAGCGTCGCCCGCCTCGTCAACGGCATGACGCTGTTCGTTCAGCATCCCGGGCAGACGCGGATCTATCCGATCCATCTCGGCTGGGCGGTCTTCGTCCTGATTTCGATCGTCCACGTTTGGTGGTTCGAGTTCTACCTGTCGCAGATCGCGACGTGGCGCTTCTTCATCTATCTGTTCGTGATCGTCTACGCGATGACCTACGTGGCGCTGGCGGCGTTGCTGTTTCCCGATCGGATGAGCGAATATGCCGGTTACGAAGACTATTTCGAGTCACGCAAGCGCTGGTTCTACGGCCTTCTCGCTTTGTCCTGCGTGCTCGACCTCGGCGATACGATGATCAAGGGCGGCGACTATTTCGCCGGGCTCGGGCCGGAATATCTCTATCGACAGGCCGCCTTCATCGTCGCCGCGGTCGCCGCGATGTTCATTCCCGGAAAGCCCTACCAGGCGTTGTTTCTCGCCGTCGGCATGGCCTACGAGATTTCCTGGATTTTCAGGATGTACAACGTCCTGGTCTGATCCGAACGGGCGACGCGGCGCAAGGCATGAAGCGTCGGCGGAATCGGACGGCCGCGCGGCCTGAATGCGCCCGATCCGCAAGGCGCCAAGGCCAAAATCAGTTCCGCCGGCCGACCCCGCGCCTGTGCTCGCCCGCTTGCCTGGCGCAGCGCGGCGAAGACGAAATGTCTTTCTGAATATCAGAATATGCGATAGCATGTCCTTTGGCTCTCGGGAGCCGCACGACGCCCATTCGGCGCCTTTCCGCGGGCGCGTCCGAGCGATCGGCGGACGGCGCCCTTTCTGTTTAGGCGAAACAAAAGTGCGGTCAAGTGATTGAAAAGGCTCAGAGTCACGAAACCGCCGACTTCGCCGCGCCTGCGCTCGGGCGGCGAATCGCCTGCCAAACGAAGCATCTGGTTTCGTCCCCGTTTCGTTTTGTTTCGCTTCGCTTCGCCGCCGCTTCCCGTTTCCCTCGTTTCGCGCAAGCGCGGGCGTTCCACCGCTCGACGCGGTCGAGAGCCGCCACCGCCCTCTCCGCCGTCCCTTGCCAGCGATCGCATTTTGCACTAATCAATCGATTGATTAATGGAGATTGACATGGTCGCGACGCCGAAAACAGCGCCCTTCGCCCCTGCCGAAGGCCGCGGCGAGGCGACGCGCCTGGCGCTGATCCATGCTGCGCTCGACCTGTTCGGGGCGAAGGGCTTCGAGGCCGCCTCGACCCGTTCGGTGGCGGCGGCGGCGGGGGCCAATGTCGCCAGCATCGCCTACCATTTCGGCGGCAAGGAGGGTCTGAGGCTCGCCTGCGCCGACTATGTGATCGCGACGATCCGCGGCGCGCTCGGGCCGGCCCTCGCCGCCGCCGCCGCGCCGCTGACGCCGACGGCGGCGCGCGACCTGCTCGCGCGCGTCGTCGAGGCGATCATCGGCTTCCTGGTCGTGCGTCCCGAGGCGCAGGCGATCGCCCGCTTCGTCGTGCGCGAGATGTTCGAGCCGACCGAAGCCTTCGAGCGCCTCTACGCCGAGGCCTTCGCGCCGATGCATCTGCGCTTCTGCGCCGTCTGGGCGGCGGCGACCGGCGCGCCCGCCGACGCGCCGGCGACCAAGCTCGCCACCTTGGCGATGCTCGGCCAGATCCTCTACTTCCGCGTCGGCCGCCGCGTCGCGATGCGCCGGCTCGGCTGGAGCGACATCGGTCCCGGCGAGGGCGAGGCGATCCGCGCGATCCTGCTCGCGCATCTCGACGCCGCGCTCACCGCCGCGCGCAGGGAGGCCGCATGATTCTCGAGACCCTATGCTCGATCGGCTTCGTCGCGAGTTGGCTCTCCGCCTGCTCGGCGCCCGCCGCCTCGGTCGTCGGCTATGTCGAGGGCGAATACGTGCAGATCGCGCCGATCGACGTCGCCCGCATCGTCGATCTCGACGTCCGCCGCGGCGATGTGGTGACCGCGGGCCAGACGATCGCCTCCGTCGAGACGACCGACGCCGAGATCGCCGTGCGCAACGCCGAAGGCGCCCTCGCCCAGGCCCAGGCCGAACTCGCCAACATCCTCTATGGCCGCCGACCGGAGGAGATCGCCGCGATCCAGGCGACGCTCGACGCCGCCAAAGTGCAGACCGAGGACAATAAACGCTCGCTCGACCGCGAGCGCGATCTCAACGCGCGCGGCTTTGCCCCTCAGGCCGATCTCGACCGGGCGCAGACCGCCTACGACGTCTCCTCGTCGCGGGTCAAAGAGCTCGCCGCCAATCTCGCGGTCGCCAAACTGCCGGCGCGCGACGACGAGATCGCCGCCGCCCGCAGCAAGGTCAAACAGGCGCAGGCCACGCTCGATCAGGCGCGCTGGCGGCTCGGCCAGCGCACGCTGACCGCGCCGGCGCCGGGGCAGATTTCCGACATCATCCGCCGCCCGGGCGAAGTCGCCGGCCCGACCGCGCCGGTCGTCTCGATGTTGCCCGACGGCGCGCTCAAGCTGACGTTCTTCGCGCCCGAGCAGGCCTTGTCGTCGCTTGCCCTCGGCGAGCCGCTGGCGGTCCATTGCGACGGCTGCCCGCCCGGCCTGACCGCGGCGGTGAGCTACATCGCGCGCGAGCCGGAGTTCACCCCGCCGGTGATCTACTCGCTCGACGAACGCCAGATGCTCGTCTACCTGATCGAGGCGCGGCCGGCCCACGATGTCGCGCTCAAGCTGCAGCCCGGCCAGATCGTCGACGTCGACCTGCCGCAGAGGCGGCCATGAACGTCATCGACGTCAAAGGCCTCGCCAAGTCGTTCAACGGCCTCCTCGCCGTCGACCACATCGCCCTGCGGGTCGCGGCGGGCGAGATCGTCGGTTTTCTCGGGCCCAACGGTTCCGGCAAGACGACGACGATCCGCCTGATCTGCGGCCTGCTGACGCCTGACGCCGGCGAGGGGACGGTGCTCGGCTTCGATGTGCGGCGCGACAGCGCGCGGATCAAGCGCGAAGTCGGCTACATGACCCAGAAATTCTCGCTCTACGAGGACCTGACGATCGAAGAGAACCTGCTCTTCGTGGCGCGCCTCTATCACCTCGCCGATCGCCGCCAGGTCGTCACGGCGACGCTCGACCAGCTCGGCCTGACGTCGCGCCGCCATCAGGCCTCCGGCACGCTGTCGGGCGGCTGGAAGCAACGTCTCGCGCTCGCTGCCTGCATCATGCATCGGCCGAAACTGCTGCTGCTCGACGAGCCGACCGCCGGCGTCGACCCGAAGGCGCGGCGCGAATTCTGGGATGAAATTCACCGTCTCGCCGGCAGCGGGCTCACCGTGCTGGTTTCGACCCACTACATGGACGAAGCCGAACGCTGCCATCGCATCAACTACATCTCCTACGGCAAGATCCTCGCCACTGGCACGGTGCCCGATGTCGTGCGCGCTTCCGGCCTGTCGACCTTCATCGTCACCGCGCCGTCGTCGGCCGACATGATGGAGCGGATCGAGGCGCTCGACGGGGTCGAGCAGGTCGCGCCGTTCGGCGCGGCGCTGCACGTCTCCGGTCCCGATCGCGAGCGCCTCGCCGCTGCGCTGGCGCCGCTCGCGAAAGAAGAGGGCGTCGCCGTCGCGCCGGGCGAAACCAGCCTCGAGGACGTGTTCATCCATTTCATGGCGATCGGCGACGACGGCGTCGCGCGCGAGGAGCGCAAGCCGTCGTGAGCGCCTTCTCCTTTCTCAACCTCGGCGCGATCCTCGCCAAGGAATTCATCCAGATGCGGCGCGACCGCGTCACCTTCGCGATGATGCTCGGGATTCCAGTCCTGCTGCTGATCCTGTTCGGCTATGCGATCAACACCGATCCCAAGCGGCTCGACACGGCGCTGGTGGCGATCGGACGCGATCCCTATTCGCGCGCGATCGCCGCGGCGCTCGAAGTCAGCAACTACTACCGCTTTGTCGATCAGCCGAGCACGATGGCGGAGGCCGAGCGGTTGCTGACGACGGGCGAGGTCGCCTTCCTCGTCGTCATTCCGAGCGACTTCGGAACGCGGGTCGAGCGCGGCGACAAGCCGGAAATCCTGGTGGTCGCCGACGCCACCGACCCGGCGGCGGCGAGCGGCGCGCTCGCTTCGCTGACGAGCATCGCCGAGCGCGCGCTGCTGCGCGCGCAGGGGCGCGAAGCGGAGGCCGCCGAAGCCGCGGCGAGCGACCTGACCATCACCGTCCATCGCCGCTACAATCCCGCCGGCGTATCCCGATTCAACGTCGTTCCCGGCCTGCTCGGCGTCATCCTGCAGATGACGATGGTGATGATGACCTCGATCGCGCTGACCCGCGAGCTCGAACGCGGCACGATGGAGAACCTGCTGGCGATGCCGACAAACGGCGCCGAGATCATGCTCGGCAAGGTGCTGCCCTATTTCGTCGTCGGCGCGGTGCAGGTGATGGTGATCCTCGGCGCGGCGCGGGTTCTGTTCCAGGTTCCGTTCGTCGGCTCGCTGATCCTGCTCTTGTTCGCGATCCTCGTCTTCGTCATGGCGCTGGTGCTGCTCGGCTACACGTTCTCGACCCTGGCGCGCAACCAGATGCAGGCCATGCAGCTCACCTTCTTCTTCTTCCTGCCGTCGATCCTGCTGTCCGGATTCATGTTTCCCTTCCATGGCATGCCCGACTGGGCGCAGGCCATCGGCGAGATCCTCCCGCTGACCCACTTCCTGCGAATCGTGCGGGCGGTGATGCTGAAGGGGGCAACGCTCGGCGACGTCGGATTCGAGCTGTCGACCCTCGGGCTGTTCGTGATCGTCTACGCGCTGCTCGCGCTGACCCGCTTCCGCCACACGCTCGACTGAGCCGCGCCCGAGGCGGCAGGAGGGACGTCCGCGCCTAGGTCGTCCGGCGCCGGAACAGCCACGCCGCCGAGGTCAGCGTCACCGCGGCGATCGCCGCCATCGGTCCGTATTGCGGGGCCAGCGAGGAGACGTCGGCCCCTTCCAGGAACACGCCGCGGACGATGACCAGGAAGTAGCGCATGGGGTTGATCAGGGTGATCGCCTGCACCCAATCGGGCATGTTGGCGATCGGGTTGGCGAAACCGGAGAGCATGACCGAGGGCACCATGAACAGGAACACCCCGAGCAGCGCCTGCTGCTGCGTCGCCGCAAGGGCGGAGATCATCAGCCCCACGCCGACGACCGCGACGACGAAGACGAGCAGGCCGAGATAGAGCGTCGGCAGTCCGCCGCGCAGCGGAACCTCGAACCACCACACCGTCGCGGCGATGATCGCCGAGGCCTCGACGGCCCCGATCAGCACGCCCGGCAGCCCCTTGCCGAGCAGGATGTCGATCGGGCGCAGCGGGGTGACCAGCAACTGGTCGAAGGTGCCGCTCTCGCGCTCTCGCGCGACCGAGAGGGCGACCACCATCAGCGTCACGATCTGGGTCAGCAGCGCCACGATGCTCGGCACGAAGAACCAATGCGAGCTGAGGGTCGGATTGTAGCGGGCGCGGATGTCGAGCGTCGCTGGCGGGTTCGGCTCGCCGTGCGCCGCAGCCCAGGCGGTCGAAAAGTCGCTCAGAATGGCGTTGGCGTAGCCCTCGATCAGCAGCGCGGCGTTGGAGTTGCGGCCGTCGAGGATCGCCTGCACCGGCGCCGGGCGGCCGGTGAGCAGATCGCGGGTGAAGCGCGGATCGATCACCAGCGCCAGCATGATCTGGCGGGAATCGATCAGCGCGTCGATCTCCCGGCTATCGTGCGGCGTGGCGACCAGCCGAAACGTCGGCGCGCCGAGAAACCGGGCGACCAGGTCGCGAGACGGCTCGCTCGCATCCTGGTTGTCGATCGCGATCGGCACCCGGTCGAGATCGAAAGTCGCGGCGTAGCCGAAAAGGATCAGCATCACGATCGGCGGGCTGATCAGCACCGAGCGGCTCTTGGCGTCGCGCAGCACCGCCAGCAGCTCCTTGACGATCAGAGCGAGAACTTGTCGCCACATGGCCTTCAGTCCAATCTCTTGCGCGCCAGCGCGCGCGCCGCGCCGAGGAAGATCGCCGCCAACGCGATCAGCGCGGCGGCGTTGGGCAGGATCACCGACCAGACGTCGCCGGCCAGGAACGTCGATTGCAGGATGGCGACGAAATAGCGCGCCGCGACGACATGGGTGACGATCTGCACCGGCCAGGGCATGGAGTTGATGTCGAACACGAAGCCCGAGAGGATGAACGCCGGCAGGAACGTCGCGATGATCGCGATCTGCGCGGCGACGAACTGGTTGCGCGCAACGGTCGAAATCAGCAGCCCCATGCCCAGCGCGGCGAGCATGAACAGGCTGGAGGTCGCGGTGAGCGCCCATAGCGAGCCGCGCAGCGGCACGTCGAAGAGGAACACGCCGAGCGCCACCGAGGCCGCCATGCCGCCCATGCCGAGCAGGAAATAGGGAACCAGTTTGGCGAACAGGATCTCCCGGATCGTCACGCGGGTGACCATCAGCGCTTCCATCGTGCCGCGCTCCCACTCGCGGGCGATCACCAGCGCCGTCAGCAGCGCGCCGCTCAAGGTCATGATCATCGCGATCAGGCCCGGCACGAGGAAGTCGCGGCTCTTCACCGCCGGGTTGAACCGCACGCGCGGCTGCAAGGCGATCGCCAGCGGCGTCGGCCGCCCCGCCTCGGCCGCCCGCGCGACGAGCCAACCGGCCCAGACCTGCTGGACGTAGCCTTCGATGATCCGCGCGGTGTTGGCGTCGACGCCGTTGACGAACACGCCGATCGGGGAGTTTCCGCCGGACAACGCCCGGCGGTCGAAATCGTCCGGCAGCCAGACGATGCCCTGAACCTGGCGGTCGGTCATCGCCCGTTCCGCCTCCTGTATGGCGCGCAACCGCCGCGGGCGGAAGGACGACGACTGCTCGAACGCGCCGGTGAAGCTCGCCGTGAGCGCGCTCGGGCGTTGCGTCACCAGCGCCAGCGGCACGTTGCCGGCGTCGAGCGTGACGCCGTAGCCGAACAGAAACAGCAGCACGGCCGGCAGCAGGAAGGCGATGGCGAGCGAGGAAGGGTCCCGCCAGATTTGCAGAAACTCCTTGCGCAGCAGTCCGCGCAGCCGTTGCAGCGAAGCCATCATGGTCGCGCCGCCCCCGTCGGGGCGTCCGCCGCCTCGATCATCGCGATGAACGCGTCCTCCATGGTCGGATCGGGGCGCGCCTCCGACCTGGCGGCGGCCTTGATCGCCTCTGGCGCGCCTTCCGTCAGCACGCGGCCCTGCGCCATGATCGCCAGGCGGTCGCAGTATTCCGCTTCCTCCATGAAGTGCGTCGTCACCATGACGGTGACGCCGCTCTCGGCGAGGGCGTTGATGCGCCGCCAGAAGTCGCGACGCGCGAGCGGATCGACGCCGGACGTGGGCTCGTCGAGGAACAGGATGTCGGGCTCGTGCATCAGCGCGCAGGCGAGCGCGAGCCGCTGCTTGAATCCGAGCGGCAGATCGCGCGCGGTCGCGGTCAGTTGCGAAGCAAGGTCGAACTCGGCGACCGCCCAGTCGATGCGTTGGCGCTGTCGCGCGCCGAACAGCCGGTAGACGCTGCTGAAGAAGCGCAGATTCCGCTCGACCGACAGATCGCCGTAGAGCGAAAACCTCTGCGCCATGTAGCCGATCCGCCCGCGCGCCGACGCGGCGGCCTTGCGCAGATTGAAGCCGGCGACGCGCAGCGAGCCTCCCGAGGGCGGCAGCAGGCCGCAAAGCATGCGGAAGGTGGTCGATTTGCCGGCGCCGTTGGCGCCGAGCAGGCCGAAGATCTCGCCGCGGGCGACGTGAAAGCTGACGTCGTTGACGGCGACGAAGTCGCCGAAGCGGCGGGTGAGGCGGCTCACCGCAATGACGTCTCCGGCCGGCGGAGCGGCGGCCGGCGGCGGCGTCGGCGCTGGCGCTGCAGCGGCGGGCGCCGTCGCGCCGAGCGCGCGCAATCGGGCGACAAAGGCGTCCTCGAAGCGCGGCGGGGTCGGCGCGAAGGTCAGGCCCGGCAGGTCCGAGGCGAACGCGCCGGCGTCGGGCGGCGTCGGCGCGGCGGTCACCACCCTGACCCGGCTGCCCTGGATCACCGCATCGATCACGTCGGGCGCGCGCGCCAGCCGCTCCTGCAGTCGCCGGCGGTCGACGTCGGCGCTGGCGAAGAAGCTTCGCCCCGCCAATTCCGCGGTGAAGGCGCCGGGCGGGCCGCCGCCGAGCAGCCGGCCTTCGTGGATCAGCAGCACGGCGTCGCAGCGTTCCGCCTCGTCGAGATAGGCGGTCGAGAAAACGACCGTGGTATGTGCGTCGCGCGTCAAATGGTCGATGATCTGCCACAGCTCGCGCCGCGACACCGGATCGACGCCGACCGTCGGCTCGTCGAGCAGCAGCAGCGCGGGGGCGCGCACCAGCGTACAGGCGAGGCCGAGCTTCTGCTTCATGCCGCCCGAAAGCCGGCCGGCGCGCCGGCCGGTGAACGGCCCGAGCGCGGTCATGTGCAAGAGCTCGGCATAGCGCGCGGGGCGCTCGGCGGCGGGCACGCCCTGCAGGTCGGCGTAAAGATCGAGGTTCTGCTGGACGGTGAGGTCCTCGTAGAGCCCGAAGCGCTGCGGCATGTAGCCGACCCGCGCCTGCACCGCCAGCGGATCGCGCGCCACGTCGATTCCCAGCGCCTCGATCCGCCCGGCGTCGAGGCTGAGCAGTCCGGCGATCAGCCGCATCAGCGTCGTCTTGCCGGCGCCGTCCGGGCCGATCAGACCGGTCACGGCGCCGCGCGCCGCTTCCGCCGAAACGCCGTCGAGCGCGGTCGTCACTCGCTTGCCCACGCGGAAGACGCGGCGCACGCCCTCGAGCCGCAGCGCCGGCCCGGCTTCAGCGAGCGGCGGCATCGCCGGGAACGCAGCCGGGAGGCGGCGCGTCAGCCGGCTCGGCAAAGTCGAGCGTGACCGTGGCGGGCATGCCCAGCCTCAGCTCGCCGTCGGCGTCGCAGACGTAGACGCGCAGCTGGTAGACGAGCGCCGTGCGCAGTTCGGGGGTTTCCACCGACTTGGGCGTGAACTCGGCGGTCGGCGAGAGATAGCCCACCCAGCCGTGGTAGCGGCGGGCGGGGTCGCTGTCGGAACTCACGCGCGCCCGCATGCCGAGACGGAGGCGGCCGAGCGCGCTCTCCGGCGCGTAGGCGCGCACCCACAAGGGGCTAGGCAGCGCCATGGTCAGCGCCGGCGTCGCCGGCGAGGCCATGTCGCCGGGTTCGAGGATGCGGTCCTCGATGACGCCGTCGGAGGGCGCGTAGAGGCGCGCGTCGTCGAATTGGCGCTGCGCCAGCGCGACCGCCGCGTCGGCCGCCTGATAGGCGGCGCGCGCCGCCGCGACGTCCTCGACGCGGGGCCCCGCGACAGCCAGCGCATAGGTCTGCTGGGCCGCCTCGAACTGCTTGTTCGCCGCCTCGTAGGCCGCTTTGGCGTCGTCGCGTTGCTGAATGGTCGCGGCGCTGCTGGCGGCGAGGGCGTTGAGACGCTCGTAGGTCGCTTCGTCGTTGCGGGAGATGATCTCGAGCGCGTCCATCGTCGCCTTGGCCTGGGCGATCTCCTCGGGGCGCGAGCCCGCTTCGAGCTTGGCCAGCGTCTGACGCAGGTTCTCGCGCGTTCCCTTGGCCTGGTCGAGCGCCGCGGCGTAACGCCGGTCGTCGAGGGTCGCCAGCAGGTCGCCGCGTTTGACCTGCGAGCCTTCCTGTACGGCGATCGAGGCGACGACGCCCGAATCGTCGAACGCGGGCTGCGCCTCGCGGACGTCGACATCGCCGTAGAGGGTCAGCGTCTGGCCGCCGTCGCCCGCATGGCGATGGAGGTAAAGCCAAGCCCCGCCGCCGAGCGCCGCGAGGACGAGGACGACGAGGAGAATGCGGACGCGAGTGGGCATGGTCAGCGTCGCCGGCTGAGGACGGCGTGGACGGGCCCGCCCCCGGACAGGCCAATAGAGCATCGCGCCGGCCAACAGTTTTGAGGCAACGCAACCGCCGGAAATGCGGCGGCTGACAGCGGATCGGGGCGGCGACGCGCGAGCGGCGGTCGATAGGGCGTGCGCGCCTGGTGGGCCGGGCAGGACTCGAACCTGCAACCAGACCGTTATGAGCGGCCGGCTCTGACCATTGAGCTACCGGCCCTCCGCGGGCGCAAGCGCGGGGGATTAAACCCAATCCGGACCGGCGACGCAATCGCGCGTTGCCGCGCGCCGCCCGCCGCCCCAACTTCGCCATTGATTTCGTTTCATTGGCGCCCTGTCTATGCTAGGCGACGCGGTGGACCGCGCGCCATTCCGCGGCGGCGCACCTTTGGAGACAATGTCGGCTCCCGCAACCAGAGCGGATTGGGCGCACTCGCGGCGCGCGGCCGCGTCGAACGCGAACCCGCCGCTCGGCGGCGACCCGATTCGACAGCGCGCCTTCGTCGCCGCGGCGCGCCATTCGCGGTTGGTGCGCTTCCTCCGTCTCGCCACCCCGGCCGCCGCGCTGCTCGCGGTGGCGGCGCTGTTCGGCTTCGCCGTGTTCGACCCGTTCCGTCAGGAGGTTGCCGGACTGTCGGTCGGCGAGCTCAGCGTCGACGGATCGAAGATCGTGATGAACCATCCGCGCCTGACCGGCACGCGCCGCGACGGACGCGCCTATGTCGTCAACGCCGTCAAGGCGATCCAGGATGTCGCGCATCCCACCTCGGTTGAATTGCGGGATATCGACGGCGACGTGACGATGGGCGACGACAGCCGCATGCGCGTCAGCGCCGTCGTCGGATTCTACGACAGCGTCCATCAGTTTCTCAAGCTGAACCAGGACGTGCACCTGCGCAGTCCGAGCTACGACGTCACGCTTTCGACGGCCGACATCGACTTCAAGGCCGGCGTCTATCGTTCCGATCAACCCGTGGCGGTCGTCACCAACAACGGCGCGACGATCCACGCCGATACGGCGGAGGCGCGCGACAACGGCGCCGAGCTGACGTTCACCGGCCATGTGCGCTCGAACTTCGCCGCCGAGGCGGTTGCCGCGCCGTCGCTCGACAATCTGAAAGGAGCCACTCCATGAGCGCGCATTGGCGCATCGCCGCCGCGCTTGCTTTTGCCGTGGTCGTCGTCGCGCCCGCGGCGGCCGCGACCAAGGACGCGAGCGCATCGCTTCTGCCCGGCGCCGGCTCCAAGCAGCCGGTGTCGATCGAAGCCGACAAGCTGGTCTATTTCGACAAGGAGCAGAAGGCGGTCTACACCGGCAACGTCGTCGTCATCCAGGGCGACACCAAGATGACCTGCTCGGGGCTGACGATCTACATGGAGAAGGCCGCCGCGCCGGGCGGCGCGACCGCGCCGGCCGCCCCCGCCCCGGCCCCCGCCAACGGCGGCGGGTCGTCGAGTCACGTCAAGCATCTCGACGCCGTCGGCCCGGTCACCGTCGTCTCCAAGACCCAGGTCGCCACCGGCGACCGCGGCTCCTACGACAAGGCGCAGGACAAGGTCTGGCTGTTCGGCAACGTCACGCTCAGCGACGGCGGCAACGTCACCAAAGGCGACAAGCTCACCTACGACCTCGCGACCGGGGTGGCGACGGTCGACACCGGCGCCGCCGGCCGGGTCAAAGGTCTGTTCATCTCCGGCTCGGGCGCTCCGGGCGGCGATGACAAGAGCGGCGCATCGAAGTAGACAGGGCGGCCTCGCCATAGCTTCGGACCCCCGCCATGCGCCGCCGTCCCGCCCGGACCGCCCCGACTTGAGCAGCGCCTCGTCGCTCGAAACGCGGTCGCGCGCCGCCGCCGAAGGCCGCCTCCGCGCCGCGGAGGAGGTCGCAGACGGCTACCTCGCCGTCCACAACCTCGGCAAGTCCTACGGCGGCCGCGCCGTCGTTCAGGACGTCAGCCTCTACGTGCGGCGCGGCGAAGCGGTCGGCCTTCTCGGCCCCAACGGCGCCGGCAAGACCACTGTCTTCTACATGATCACCGGCCTGGTCCGCCCGGACAAGGGCATGATCGAACTCGACGGCTATCCGGTCACTGGCCTGCCGATGTATCAGCGGGCGCGGCTCGGCATCGGCTACCTGCCGCAGGAGGCGTCGATCTTTCGCGGCCTCAACGTCGAGGACAACATTCGCGCCGTGCTCGAGGTCACCGAGCCCGACCGCCGCGCCCGCGAGGCGCAGCTCAACTCGCTGCTCGAGGAGTTCGACATCGCGCGGCTGCGCAAGGCGCCGTCGATCGCGTTGTCGGGCGGCGAGCGGCGCCGTTGCGAGATCGCGCGGGCGCTCGCCGGCAAGCCGTCGTTCATGCTGCTCGACGAACCCTTCGCCGGCATCGATCCGATCGCGGTCGGCGACATCCAGGATCTGGTGCGTCATCTCAAGGGGCGCGGCATCGGCGTGCTGATTACCGACCACAACGTGCGCGAGACGCTCGGCCTGATCGACCGCGCCTACATCATTCACAGCGGGCACGTGCTGACCGAGGGGCCGCCCGACGAGATCATCGCCCACCCGGACGTCCGCCGCTACTACTTGGGCGAAGATTTCCGCATGTAGCGGCGCCGGCCGCTCACTCGTCTTCGTTGAAGCGGCTGGCGACCAGCGCCGCGATCGCGTCGAGCGCTTCCACCGCCTGGGCGCCCTGGGCGGTGACGGTGATGGTCGAGCCGAGCCCGGCCCCGAGCATCAAGATGCCCATGATCGAATCGCCGCCGACGGTCTCGCCGCAGCGGGTCACCTTGACTTGCGCGTCGAAGCGCTCGACGCATTGCACGAACTTCGCCGTCGCGCGCGCATGCAGGCCCTTGCGGTTGACGATACGCATGTCTCGAGCGTGCGCGCCCGCGATGAGCGGCGGCGGGGGACAGTCGTCCTCGTCCAGCGGCGCGTCGCTCATTTGCCTGCCAGCACTTTGCTCGCGACGGTTATGTATTTGCGTCCGGCGTCGCGCGCTTCCATCACCGCGTGATCGAGGTCGGCGCTGTCGCGCAGCGTCGTCAGTTTGATCAGCATCGGCAGATTGATGCCGCAGATCACTTCGACGCGGCCGCCGTCCATCACCGAGATCGCCAGGTTCGACGGCGTGCCGCCGAACATGTCGGTCAGCAGCACGACGCCGCTGCCGTCCTGGACGCGCGCAACCGCGCCGAGAATATCGGCGCGTCGCTGCTCCATGTCGTCTTCCGGGCCGATCGTGATCGTCTCGAACCGCGACTGCGGACCAACGACGTGTTCGAGCGCGGCGCGGAACCCTGTGGCGAGCTGGCCGTGAGTGACCAGGACCATTCCGATCATCAATGTTCCATCATCTTCGCGCGCCGCCGCCGCACTGGCGGGGGTTTCGACCCTGCGGAGAGCGCATTTTTGTGCAGTGCGGCGCAATGTTCAAGCGAAATTCGCATCACGCCATAATCGCCCTCAATCTGCCATGATCACCCTTAAATCCGCCGCGTCAACGACTCCAGCGTGGCATGGGCGTGGTCCGCCGGCCCGTGCGCGGGGTCGAGAGCGATGCGGGGCAGGCGCACGCCGAGGATTTCCGTCGACAATTCCTCCTCGGCGGGCAATCGGGACGGCGGCGCGCCGCGCGGGGCGAGATCGACGACCAACCGAATGACCGCCGCCGGTTCGGCGGCGACTTCGATCACCCCTTCGCAGCGGCGCTCGATCTTGCCGGCGAATTGTCCCGCGCCGCGCGCGACCAGCCGCGCGCCGAAGGCGCGGGCGAAGGCGCGGTCGTCGGCGACGAGCGCGGCGAACGAACCGTGCGCGCGCGCCGCCGAGATCAACGCCAAAGCGAGCGAACTCTTGCCGGCGCCCGAAGGGCCGCGCAGCAGCACGCCGCTTTCGCCCACGACGACCGCCGTCGCGTGCAGCGCCGTCCAGCCGGCCGGCGTCGCGGTCATGGCGCGATCGCCGGCAGCGCGACGACGAAACGCGCGCCGGAGCCGTGGGTGGCCGGCGCGTCGTCGGTTGCCGGCCGCTGCGGCCCCGGGCGGTTCTCCGCCCAGATGCGGCCGCCATGCGCTTCGACGATCTGACGCGAGATCGACAAGCCCAGTCCGGAGTTCTGGCCGAAGCCCTGCTCCGGCCTGTCGGTGTAGAAGCGCTCGAAGATGCGCTCGAGCGCGTGGGGCGGGATGCCGGGGCCGTCATCGTCGACGATCGCCCACACTTCGCCGCGCCCCGACGTCCCGTCTTCATCCGGGGGGCCTGAGGCGCGACGCAGCGTGACCCGCGTCTCGCCGCCCGGCTGGGAGAACGAGCAGGCGTTGTCGATGAGATTGGTGAGCACCTGCGCGAGCCGCGAGTCGTGCCCGAGCACGACAAAGTCGGTCTGCCGTGGAGCGCCGCCGAGCTGCTCCACCGTCAGCTTCACCGTCACGCCGTTGCTGCGCGGCGAATCCGCGACCATCGCCACGACCGCCTTGGCGAGCTCGACGAGATCGACCGGGACGGCGTCGCCGCGCGCCAGCTCGGCGTCGAGCCGCGAGGCGTCGGAGATGTCGCTGATCAGCCGATCGAGTCGGCGTACGTCGTGTTGCATGATCTCGAGCAGGCGGTCGCGCGACGGGCTGGATTTGACCCGCGGCAGCGTCTCGACGGCGCTGCGCAGCGACGTCAACGGGTTCTTCAGCTCGTGGGCGACGTCGGCGGCGAAGCTCTCGATCGCGTCCATGCGGTTGTAGAGCGCCTGGGTCATGTCGCGCAGCGCGCTCGACAAGTGGCCGATCTCGTCGGAGCGGTCGCTGAAGTCGGGGATCTGCTGTCGCGACTTGATGCCGCGGCGCACGCGCTCGGCGGCTTCGGCGAGCTTGCGCACCGGCTCGGCGATGGTGTGGGCGAGCGACAGCGACAGCATCAGCATCACGGTCGCCAGCACCAGGAAGACGCGCAGCAGCGCCCATCGCTCGGAGGCGATCACCGTGTCGATGTCGCCGCCCTGCGTCGAGAGCAGCAGGGCGCCGCGGATCGCGCTCCCGGCGCGCTGGATCGGCGCCGCGACCGAAACGATCGTCTCGTCGGCGGAGCCGGGTCCCACCGCCGATTCGGTTCGGCCGGCGAGCGCCGCGGCGACCTCGGGCATCGACTTGCCGTTGGTTGCCCATTCTTCGGCGGCGCGTCGCTTCTTGGCCGGCGTGAACGAGCGCCTGAAGTCGTTCCACGCCCGCAGCCACCATGGCTGGTTCTCGGCGGTCGTTTCGGCGCGCGGCGCCAGATCGCGCAGCGACAGCGTGCTCGAGTCGAGCAGCAGCAGGCCGTCGCGATCATAGATGCGCGCGCGCGTGTGGGTCGGCGTGACGAGGCGATGCAGCAGCGGGCCGACGCGCTCGGGGTTGATCGAGAATTCGATCGAGTCCTCGTCGTCCTGAGGCTTCTCCTTGTCTTCCTTTGGCGCAAGCTGCAGCAGCTTCTCGGGATCGACGATGATCGTGTCGGTCTCGACGGTCGCCGAGGCGGCGATCGCCGCGGAGATGATGCCGGCCTGGGTCTTCAGGCTCTGCGTGCGGGCGGCGATGATGTCGGCGCGGAACTGGTTGAACAGCAGGAAGGCGACGACCAGCACCAGCAGCCCGCCGAGATTGAGCACGACGATGCGGCGGGTCAGCGACGACGAGAAGCCGGACAGCAGCGCGCGCCGGACGAGGCGCAGCTTCTGGCGCGCGCGCGAGCGCCGCCAGCGCGCGCCGGCCACGGTCAGAAAAGGTTCGCGATGCGCTTCGCTGCTCATTGCCGCGCGCGGCGGTTCGTCGCGCCGCGCCCTGGTTGTCGACAGGCGTCACGCTTCCCGGAAGCGGTAGCCCACGCCGTAGAGCGTCTCGATCATTTCGAACTCCGGCTCGACGACCTTGAACTTCTTGCGCAGCCGCTTGATGTGGCTGTCGATCGTTCGATCGTCAACATAGACCTGGTCGTCGTAGGCGGCGTCCATCAGCGCATTGCGGCTCTTGACGACGCCCGGGCGGGTCGCCAGCGCCTGCAGGATGAGGAACTCGGTCACCGTCAGGGTCACCGGTTCGTTGTCCCAGGTGCAGGTGTGGCGCTCGGGGTCCATCTTCAGCCGACCGCGCTCGAGGACTTTGGCCTCGCTCTCCTTCTGACTGGCGGCATCCTTCGGATTGGAGCGCCTGAGAATCGCCTTGACCCGCTCGACCAGCAGCCTTTGCGAGAATGGTTTGCGGATGAAGTCGTCGGCGCCCATCTTGAGGCCGAACAGCTCGTCGATCTCCTCGTCCTTGGAGGTGAGGAAGATCACCGGCAGGTCGGACTTCTGGCGAAGTCGGCGCAGCAGCTCCATTCCATCCATGCGCGGCATCTTGATGTCGAAGATCGCCAAGTCCGGCGGGTTGGCCTTCAGGCCGTCGAGGGCGCTGGCGCCGTCGGTGTAGGTCTGGACGCGATAGCCTTCGGCCTCGAGCGATAGCGAGACCGAGGTGAGAATGTTGCGGTCGTCGTCGACCAGCGCGATCGTCGGCATGACTCTCCTGCTTCCATCCGCATGGCGTCGCGGCGGCGGACCGCCGCCGTTTCCCACAAGGCGCGGCGGCACAATAAGGCCTTTCGCGGCCGAAGTGTGGCCCTCGTCGGCCCCTATGGGCGGCGAAAGGGCCGCGCTCCCCGCGGCTTTCGCCCGTCTGCGGTCAAAATAGCCCGCTTTGCCGAATGTTCAACTACGCGCCCAGCCCCGCGGCCTGCCGACTTGACGACCCCCGTGGAGCGCGCTTTGTGTCGCCCGGCCGGCGACGGACCTCCGCCGGCGATCAGCCGGGGACGACGAGCATGAGGGCGGCGGGCGCGGAAGAGTCGCGGGCGGCCGCGATCGCCGACTCGAAGCGGCTGATGCGCCTGTCGCGCACCGCCGCGCTGGCGACGCTCGGCGCCGACGGCGCGCCGCTGGCGACCTGGGTCGGCTGCGCCAGCGACTTCGACGGCGCGCCCCTGTTCCTCATCTCGACCCTCGCCCGGCACACTGCGGACATCGAGCGCGATGCGCGCGGCTCGCTCCTGCTCACCAGCCCGCCCGACCGCGGCGATCCGCTCAATCACCCGCGGCTGACGCTCGGCGGGCCGATCCTGCCCCATCCCGACCCTTATGCGCGCAAACGCTATCTGCAGCGCAATCCCAAGGCCAAGCTCTACGCCTCGTTCACCGATTTCGCGATCTACCGCATGCGGGTCGAGGCGGTGCATTTCAACGGCGGCTTCGGGCGCGCCGACAAGCTCGTCTCCGCCGACATTCTGTCGCCGTCAGGCGACGCGGCGGGGCTGATCGCCGCGGAGGACGCGCTGCTCGCCGAGATCAACGCCGCCGACGGGCTCGCAGCGCGCCTAGCGGGGCGCCGCGAGGCGGGCCGACGGGCCTGGCGCGCCATCGGCCTCGACGCCGAGGGGCTCGATCTTTCCGCCGGCGGCGCCTCGGCGCGGGTCGATTTCGCCGCGCCGGCGTTCGAGCCGGACGCCTGGCGGCGAAGGCTCGGCGACGCGCTGGGAGCGTCGTCGGACTGAACCGCTAGCTCGCCGACAGCCGCCGGCTTTCGACCGCCACCCGCCACGCGTCGAGGTCGGAGAGCATCGCCTGCGTGGCGGCTTCGGCGACGCCGCGCAAGCCGGGGAGGTCGAGCGCGCCCGAAGCGCGCGCTTTCAGCGCGCGCAGCCGTTCGGCGGTGCGGCGCGAACGGCGCGCCAGATCCTCGAAGTCGCCAAACAGTCGCACGCCGTAGGCTGCGGTGGCCGCCGCCGGCAGGAAAATCGCCGCCGCCAGGCCCCAGCTTTCGTAGCTGTCGAGCCCCGGCGCGTTGAAGAGGCGCACGCCGAGATAGACCGAATTGTTGAGCAGCGAGGCGGCGAGCAGGCCGACGCCGATCCCCTCGTAAATGTGATCGCGACGCTCCAGCCGCTCGGCGTTGGCCTCGTGATAGGCGAGCTGCTCGTCGACCAGCGCCGCCAGGATGGCCCGGATTTCGCCGACCAGCGCGCCGATTTCGCCGCTGAACAGCGGTAGCTCGCGCGCGATGGCGCGCGCGCACCAGCCCGGCCAGGCCGCCTGCGCCGACTTGAGATGCGATGGCCACGCGCCGAGCAGCCATTCCGGCGCGACGATCCGCAGTCGTTCGGCGACTTCACGCGCTTCGAACCATTGAAGGCGCCAGCGCCGGCGCTCGGCGAGGAACACCAGAGCGCCGACCAGCGCAACGATCAGAAGCTCCACCGCCGCCGCGGCGACATGCAACTCGCGAAAGCGCGCGGCGCCAGCCACGAACGCGCTCGCCAGCACCGTCGCCGCCGAGCTGACGAGAAACAGCCGGCGATAGGCGCCGGCGTTGCGCTGGGCGACGTCCTCGGCCGCCAGCAGCGCCTGCGCGTAGAGTTTCGCCGCGGCGCGATTGGTCGCCGAGCCGCCGACCGCCGCGCTGACGCGCGGCCATTGCGCGCGGGGGGCTTCGAGGTCATGGCCGTCGAACACGCGGCTGGCGCGGCGGTTCGCGTCGGCGCCGACCCGACAGGCGAAATATTGCCGCAACCCCGCGCGCTCCTCCTCCGCCTCGGGCGGCGTGACCAGCCGCGCGATCAGTTGGCCGAGCGCCGGTTCGATCGGCTGCGCGGCGATGTCGAGCGCGCGCCGCGCCGTCGCCGGGTCGGTCGGGGCGTCGGCCCACAGCAGCCTTGTCGCGCCATCCTTGGGATCGACGACGACGATCGGCGCGCCGCGCCGCGCCGCCTCCTCGACGATCGCGGCGGTGCCGCCGCGCCCGCCAGCCGGTTCGCCGTCCCACACCGCGACGAGGAGGTCGGACTGGCCGAGCATCGTCAGTCCGGCCGCTTCGTAGGACGCCGGCAGCCGCTCGACTTGCGGCAGCGCGTCGTCGCCGGCGAGCGGCAGCATGAGGGTCGCGCGCGCGCGCGTCCCGAGATCGGCGAATTCGTCGCGCGAGGCCTCGTCGGCGAAGGTCTGTAGGTAGATCGCCGTCGGGCAAGGCAGAACGACGTCGAGCGCGAAGCCTGCGGCAAGCGCGGCGCGGGCGGCGAGCCGATCGGCGCCTTCGGCGAGCGACGAGATCAACGTCACGATCGGCGGGACTGCGCTGAAGCTCGTCTTTGCTTCGTCGTCGATCGCGGCGAGTCCCGCCGCCGCCGCCGCAAAGGCGGTTGCGAGCGCTTCGCCGACCGCGGCGACGTCGAAGCGGCGTTGCTCGCCGGGCCCGTCTTGGCCCGCGGGCGGCGGACGATGGAAGCGATGGCCGGTGACGCCGATCGTCAGCGCCAGGCGGGGCTTGGGCGGATGCTGGGTCACCGTCGACGAGCTCCGACGCTGGGGGCGACAAAAGGCGCGGATCCATCATTTCAAGCGATTTTTCCCTCGACAAGCTCGCGCCGTTCAATTTCTACTGGATGCGCCAGATTGCCGCCGCCTTCGATGACCCAGATTCCCACGCAGGCCCCCGGAGACGACGACCTCAGGCTCACGCCTGTGCTCGCCTTGCTGTGGGCGGGCGGCGGGGCGGTCGACGCTGCCGCCGTCGGCGCAGCGGCGAGGCTCTTTCAGGAGTCGGCGCGGGCCGCCGTCGGGCGCTGGCCCGAGATCTATCGCGGGCCGGGCCGCGCGCGGCTGGTTTGCCGCGACGACGATCCGCCCCCGGCCGCCGCGGTCGAGGCGGCGATGAGCGCCGGGATCGAGATCGACTCGCATGCCGACGCGGCGACCGCTTGCGACGCGGCGCTCGTGGGCAAGCGCGACTTCGCCGCCCTTCCGGCCTGGCTGCCGGCGCTGGTCGCCGAGGCGGGCGCGCCGCTGCGGCTGGCGGTCGACGCCGGGGTCGAGCCGAAGCTGGAAGGCGCGCTGCGCCAGCGCAACGACGTGGAGGCGAGCCCCGCTGCGATCGCCGAGGCGCTGTTGTCGCCGCCGCGGCGCCTCGCCGACCGGCGCGACCTCCTCGCCTATCAGCGCGAAAACCCGCAGCGCCGCGCCCATCGCTACGAATATTCTCTGCTGCTGCGGCTGATCGGCGAACCCCGCGAAGTCGGCGGCGCGGCTGACGATTCCTGGGCGCGCGCGGCGGCGGCCAATTCCGCGGCGAGCGTCGACCGCAGCGAGGCGCTCGAAAGCCTGCGGCGCGACTACGAGCGCGCCGACGCGTTGGCGCTCGCCTATGGCCGACGCTGGCGCAGCACCTTGGCGGCGCGCTCGTTCCTGCTGTTCGCCGCCAACTTCGCTTCCGGCTTCGTCGGCGCGCTCTTTCCCTTCGCTTCGCCGGTAACGGTGCCGTTGCAGTTCGCGGCGAGCGGGCTGCTCTATCTCGACCAGATCGTCGCGCGCCGTCGCGGCTGGCGGGTCAAGTGGATCGACTATCGCCGCGTCGCCGAGGCTGCGCGCATTGCGCGCTTCTGCGTGCTGGCTGGCGTCGCGCTGCCGGAAGCGGAGTCGCAGTCGTGGGTCGATTGGCGGCTCGAGCGCGCTTTGCGCGGCGCGCCGGCGGCGGCGCTGGCCGAGCGCGACGCGGCAGGGTTCCTCGCCTATCTCTCCGAGGTGGAGATCGACCCGCAGATCGCCTACCATCGCGGCGCCTATCGGCGTTTCCGCCGGCTCGACGCGCGTCTGCGCCGCGCCGCCACGACAATCCTGCTCGCCTCGGTGGCGCTCGGCGCGGCTCTGGCGGCGATTGCGCTTTCCGGCCTGTGGCGTGCGCCGGTTTCGCTGCTCGCCGCGGTCGGTCTCGCGCTCAGCGCCGGACCGGGTCTTTCCGCCGCCCTCAACGGCTTGCGCGGCCAGCTCGACGTCGTGCGGCAGGCGGCGCGCTCGGCGCGCATCGGCGTCGCCCTGCGCCGGCTGCGCCGCGCCCTCGCCGGCGCGCCGCCGAACGCGGCGCTGGCGCGCAGCGCCGCCAGGCGCGCCGCCGAGATCATGCTCGACGACGTCTCCGCCTGGGATCGGGCGATGGAGATCGTCTGACGCTTAAGCGCGCAAGGAGGATCGCATGAGCGACGCGAGCCAGACGACGCCCTCCGCCCGC
>Ga0302202_10001524_pt1 | contig 28709 bp, 29 predicted proteins | sample II_Bog_N3_3_FD_194579 | JGI IMG/M metagenome (GOLD analysis project Ga0302202, IMG submission 194579) | Peat permafrost microbial communities from Stordalen Mire near Abisko, Sweden - II_Bog_N3_3 | ecosystem: Environmental > Terrestrial > Soil > Wetlands > Peat | place: Sweden: Abisko...
AACGACTCAATCGGACGTTGCCAGACGGCGTTCGCGTCACATGCAGAGACCACGACGGGTCCATTGCCCCCACGAAGGATCGGGCATCAGCGCGCCCCTCCATGAGGATGATCACCGTTTCCTGGGGGTCGCGACACCAGATCGTCAGCGGTCCCGCGTGGTCAGCAATGCCCGTCGTAAGGAACGCGCGGCCTCCACGTCAGGGACGCAGACGGCGGAATCAGACAGCGGAATGGGAGGAGATGGCGGAGGGCCCGAATCCGGTCACCACCGGCGCCGCGGAGGCGGCAGCGGGTGCGACACCGCCGTCAGAATCCGGCCAGGAACGAGGGGAAATCGAGTAGCCAGAAGGGGGTCTGATCAGGTCCAGCGGGCGAGTTCGTGCTGGAAACGCTTGTTCAGGCGGCGGAAGTGGACCCGGCCGCGCCGGTCGACCTTGCGCAGGACGATCACGCTCACGAACACCAATGGCGCCGCGAAAGCAGAGAGTGCGCTGAGAAACACCAGCCGCAAACCGCTCGAACTGCCACCTTTTTGTTTCACCGCCACCAGTCGTACACCGTGAAATGCGTGCGCACCAGTCCATTTCGCATTAGGAAGTGGAAATGGGAAGGTCCAGATGAGCGATACTGAACCCCAGATGCAACCCGACAGCGCAGGAGAACCGGCCGCGGGGCCGCCGGTCGAAGCAGAAGCTGCTTCGAAGCCGGGCAAGAAAAAGAGGGACAAGACCCGCCGGGGCCACCTGCCGCGCCGCATTTCGGCGTGGGTGCTCGTCGTGCTGGCGTCGATCCTGATCCCGGTCTCGGTGATCTCGGTGTGGGCCATCCGCACGGTGACCAATACCGACCAGTACGTCGAGACCATGGCACCGCTGGCGCGCAATCCGGTGATTGTGGACGGCTTGGCCACGCGGGCGACCGACGCGCTCTTCTCGACCCACATTGTCCAGAACAAAATCACCGACGCCCTCCCGAAGTCGGCCAAGCCACTCGTGGCGCCGATCGTGACCCAGGTGCATTCGTACGTCTACAACCTGGCAGTCAAGGTCTTCTCGAGCCCGAAGTTCGGCAAACTGTGGGACACCCTCAACCGGCACAGTCACCAGGCCGTGATCAACATCCTCACCGGCAAGCAGACGCCGCTCCAGAAGAAACTCGCCAAGGGTGGCCAGATCGCCCTCAACCTGTCGCCGACGCTCAACAACCTGATTTCGGAACTGGACGCCCATGGCGTCACGCTTTTCAATCCGATCAAGGCGGTGTCGACGCAGGGGGTGAGCTTCACTGTCGTGTCGAAGCAGCAAGTCTCGAAGTTCTCGGGGCTGTTCAACCTCGTCGTCAAGCTCAAGTGGGCCGTTCCGGTCATCGCCCTCGTGCTGGCGATCCTGGCGGTTGCGCTCGCCTTGGAACGCCGCAAGACGCTGCTGCGCCTGGCCGTCGGCGTGGCGTTGATGTCCATGTTGGTGCTGGCCGGCCTGTCGCTGGGCCGCGGCATCTTCATCGGTCAGGCCTCCGGTGGCGGTTTCCACGCCCAGAGTGCCGCCGCTGTGTGGGACACGGTGTTGCGCTTCCTCAAGGCGGACCTGCGCTGGACGTTGCTGATCTCGGTGCTGGTTGCCTTCGGCGCCTGGTTGGCCGGCCCCGCCCGCTACGCCGTGTGGATCCGCACGACCTGCGCATCGGGGGGCCGCTGGGTGGCCGCCCAGGCCCGCGCCTTGTCATCGGGTACCGGCCGGGTGGCCGCCGAATCGAGCCGCGTGCGCCATACCGGCGGCTGGATCGTCGAGCACATCAAGGGCCTGCGCATCGTCGGGGTAGTCGTGGCGGGTCTGATCCTGGTCTTCGGGGGGAACATCACGGGGTGGAGCCTGCTGGTCATGGTGATCGTGCTCGCCGTGTATCTCGGGCTGCTGCAGTTGATTGCCGCATGGGCCCGCAAGGTGGCGCAAACCACCGCGGCCTCCAGCGCGACGTAGCGACGAACCCGCACCGCAAGGGGACGTTGGTCCCTGCATTCGGCCGCTCCGCGGTCGCCACAATTCTTGTAGTCGGGCGTCCTTCCGCTCCCGATTCTTATGGCGTACTTATCCGGTACCCGTAACCTGCGTGGCATGTCCATGCGGTGGCGGATCGGTCTGGCAGCGATCATCGCTGCCGCGGTCGTCGGCGGTTTTCTGCCGCACGGCACCCTGTCCACCGCCGACACCTCGGCCACCCAGGTGGTGAGGGCTGTCGAAGCCCCTCTGTCGGGGTCGACCACCTGCGCCGACGCCACGTGTGGCAAGGGCAACACGGCACCCGCCGCGCCCTCGGCAGGCATTGTGCTGGCGGTCGTCGTGGCCGGCATGGTGGGCGTAGCAGCCACCGCGGCCATGCTCCGGCGCCAGCGTGGGCCGCTTCTTGCTCTTCCGGTCGGAGCGCGAGACCCCCTGTTCCACCCGCCTCAGTTCTCCTAGCTCGACGACCGTTCGTCAGCGCGAGCGGGTGACCATGCCCGCGCTGATGCCCGCATCAGTCTCGGCAGCCATTTCCGGCTTCCGTCTCGAGCTTCCGAGCACGTGCGCCCTCGCGCCGGCTCGGCCCTATGCAAGGAGAACCCAACACCATGTCGAAGTCCCCATCGGGGTCGCCGCGCCCGGCGCGGCCCAGCCCCAGCTCCAAGTCCAAGTCCACGACGAACCGCAAGAACTCGTCCAAGGCCAGCGCCAACAACGCTGCCCGCACCCGCCCGATGCCGGCGCCCACAGCCCGTTTCCGCACCCGCCACCCCGTCCTGACGGCGCTGGTCCCGGTGGGATTGGTGGTTGCCGCTGTCGCCACCATGATCGCGATCAAGGCAACCGGCGGCGGAAACCCGTCAGCATCGGCGTCCTCGCACGCCGCGGCCGGCAGTGGGTCGGCCGCGGGGTCGGCCGACCGGGGAACCACCAAATTGTCCTCCCAGGTCGTCGACGCGCTCTCCGTGCCGGCAACGACGCTCGAGACGGTGGGTAGCCCCTCCTCGGACGTGCTTCCGACCAAGACCGGGACTGCCAGCACACTAAAGAGTGCCGACGGAAAGCCGCTGATCACCTACATCGGCGCTGAGTACTGCCCGTTCTGTGCCGCCGAGCGGTGGGCCCTGGCGGTGGCTCTGTCACGCTTCGGTACGTTCGAGAACTTGTCCGGCACGCAATCGTCGGTCTCCGACGAATTCCCGGGTACCCAGACGCTCTCGTTCTACGGGTCGAGCTACTCGAGCCCGTACGTCGACTTTCAGGCCGTCGAGGAGGAGACGAATCAGCCGGACGGGAACAGCTACCGGCCCCTTCAGTCGCCGACATCGGCCCAGAGCGCACTGATGGCCAAGTACGACAGCCAAGGGAGCATCCCCTTCCTCGATATCGCCAATCGCTACGTGATCACCGGATCGAGCTTCTCGCCGCAGGTGCTGCAAGGGTTGTCTCGGAGCCAGATCGCGGCCGACCTGGCCGACCCGAGCAGTGCGGTGGCGCAAGCTGTCGACGGCACGGCCAATGACATCACCGCGGCCATCGCCTCGGTGACGGGGAACCAGCCCTCCAGCGTGGCGAGCTCGGCGAGCGTCGCCGCCATCGAAAAGAAGCTGGGGGCGTGACGACGGCGATCACGCACGCGGCGAGGCCCGCCGCGGCCCACTGTTCCCGCCAGGCCGTGATCTGGTCCTGACTCAACCGATCACCTCGCGGCGGGCCGAGAGGATCGCCGCGAGGCGCTCTTCGACGTCGTCGGTGCTGTGGTCGTCGGTGAAGACGTAGCTGCGCCCTCGGCGGATGGCGTCGAGCACGTTGGCCGCCACGGTGGCTGAGGACACGGTGCCGATGGGGTTCATGCCGGTCTTGATCATCCCGGGCATCACGACGCTCACCCCGACCGGTGCGTCCAGCGAGGCGAGTTCGGCCCGCAAGACGTCGGAGAGCCCCAGCACCCCGTGCTTGGCCACGGTGTAGGGGCCGAGGCGGGCCAGCGCCATGACAGACGCCATAGAGCCGGTGTTGACGACGTGCCCCTCGTCACCCGAGGCCAGGATGCGTGGCACGAAGGCCCGCAGGCCGTGGATGACCCCCCACAGATTGGTGTCGATGAGCCGGTGCCAATCGTCGAGGGGGATCTCCCAGGAGTAGCCGCCGTTGACCATCCCGGCGTTGTTCACAGCCACATGGAGCTTCCCGAAATGCTCGACGGCCGCGGCGCCGACGCGGTCGACGGCTTCGGGATCCCGGACGTCGACAGCGACCGCCAAGACGGCGCCCCCCTGGTCGATAAGCCTGGCCGCGTGCGATCGGAGGCCCTCCTCGTCGATGTCGGCCATGACCACGCGCATCTCCTCCGCGACGAACGCTTCGGCGATGGCCAGCCCGATCCCGCTCGCCGCTCCGGTCACGACGGCCGTCCGTTCCTTGAGCTGCTCCATGACTGCGATGGTAACGAAAGGGTGCTCGAAGGGGCCTTCTTGCCCCCCGGCGTCGCCCGTCGGCGAAGATGGTGGCGGGATGGAACGGCGTGACTGATTCGGCCGAGAGCACATGGGGACGACTGGGACATCTGCGCCACGCGCTGCCCGGGCGCAAGGTCGACGAGCAGGGTGAACTCCTCTCGGTGCCCCTTCCCCTCACGTTCGTGTGGCTGGTCCTGGGTGTGCTCACCGTGCTGGAAGCGATCAACGACACGTTCGGCTTCGGCCCGGACTGGGTGTTCGACAACTGGGTCCACAACGTGATCCTGGGCGCTTCCGCTGCGCTCGTCCTGGCGCGCGCCGCGTTCGAGCCGGTGGCGCGCAAGGCCTGGATCGCCTTCGGGACAGGCTTAGCATTGTGGTTTCTCGGGAGCGTGGCCTGGGACGTCTTCTACTCCGGCAACCCTGACCCTCCGTATCCCTCCTTCGCCGACGCGCTGTGGTTGGCCTGGTATCCGCTCCTCGCGTTGGGGATCTACTTCCTGATTCGGGTACGCGTCCCCCAGTTCGAGCTGCATCGCTGGATGGACGGGATCGCCGTGACCCTCCTGGTGCTCGCGGTCGGCTTCGCCCTCGTCATTCAGCCCGCCACCCAGCACAAGACGGTTGGGTCGCTCGCTACCTTCGTCGTCTTCTTGTACCCCGTCCTCGACGTGCTGCTCATCGGCGCCATTCTCGGTGTCTACGGGCTCCTGGGTTGGCGCCCCGACACCATGTGGCTTCTGATCGGGCTCGCCGTCGTGAGCACGTCCGTGGCCGATGCCGTCTTCGCTGTGCAGGAAGCCGAGGCGCGGGCCGTCGTGTCTGCCAACAGCTATAGCTTCATCTGGTCGGCGGGTGCGCTGTTCCTCGCGCTCGCCGCCTGGGCCCGGGCCCCCCAGGGGGACGAGAATGCACCGGCCGTCGTGGGAATGCGCGCCATTGCACTCGCCTTGTTCGCGCAGGCTTTGGCCATCGGCATTCAGATCTTCGCCATCTTCCATGAGGTCGGAAAGAGCGAGCGCCTCGTCACCATCGTGGTGCTCGTCGTGGCGTCCGTCCAGATCGTCCTCACCCGGCCCCGGCGAAAAGAGGGGGAAGAGCGCATGCAGCCCGTGACCCTCCCGGCGGACCCTCTCAGGGAACGCGCCGATTCTTGAACGCGGCGCTCCGCCGGTCGATGTGGCCTCAGCCGTTTCCTGACACCGCGCCACCAGGCTGCGACGGGTCGAAGATGTCCCGCAGCTGCGCGGGCGTCCACGCTCCCCGGACGCCAGGTGTGTCGCTCAGGTAGGCCACCACCTCGGACGCGTCCAAGAAGTGGGATTCCTGGAGGCCCGTCCCGATGACACGGAGATACGCCGCTGACGGAGGTCCGAAGTCCCGTCGGTCCTTCGAGGCAGTGAACGTGAGCATCGGGTTTCCATCTCGCTCGCCGCAGGAGACAAGCTCGGCGTAGGTGCCGGTGGGCAACAGCGGCGCATGTCCGTCCCGGCGGGCCTGGGTCACCGCTCGCCCGAGATCTTCGACGGCACCACCGTTGGCGTTCTCCTGCCGCACGACGTCGACGAATTGTTCCTCTGTGATGAGGTAGGCCCGGGCGAGCGCAGGCGGCGTCGCTGCCGCGAGCGACACGAAGGCCGCAGACGTGCCGCCCCAGACCCGATGGGACCACCCGGCGAAATACAGCGAGTGCGCGAGGGTCAACGGGATGTCGTCCGCCGGGGGAGAGGGGTCCCGGCACCCTTCGTGCACCACCGCATTGCCGGCGACCTGGCCACCCTGCAGGTAGGCCAGGAACCGAGCGCGGTGGAGGTTCGACCCGTAGCTGACGTACCAGACATGGTCCATATCGCCCACGATTGCAGCTGGCTGCTCCGGGCATCGTCCGGAAAACCCATTTAGTGTGGCCGCCGTGTCGCCCGAACTGATGCCGGCAGCCGTCTACGTGGGCGACGGCAGAATCGAGTTCGAGGAGGTCCCGCGACCGGAGCCGGGCCCGAGTGACGTGCTCGTCGAGATTGCCGCCTGCGGGATCTGTGGCTCCGACCTGCACATGGTCCTGGAGCGTTACGCCAGACCCGGCGCCATTCTGGGACACGAGTGGTCGGGCATTGTGGTCGAGGCGCCGAGTGACTCCGTCTGGGTTCCCGGTGACCGCGTGGTGGGAAACGCCGCCGCGGGTTGCGGTACGTGCCGGCCCTGCCGGCGGGGTCGCCCGTCGGTCTGCCTGCGGCGCGCCCCGGCGGACTTCGCCGGGTACAGCGGAGCATTCTGTCAGTACAAAAAGGTCGCAACCCATGACCTGCTTCGCATTCCTGATGGATTGGCGACCCGGCCGGCGGCGCTGGCCGAGCCGACGGCCATCACCTTGCACGCGTTGCGCCTGGCCGACGTCGGTCCGGATGACCGGGTGCTGGTCACGGGAGCAGGGCCGGTCGGGCTGCTAATCATCGCCGTGCTCCGGGCGCAGGGGATCGCTGACATCACCGTGAGCGAGCCGTCGGCGGTGCGCCGGCAGCAGGCTCTCGACGTGGGCGCCGCCTGTGTCGTCACGCCCGACTCGCTCGAGCCGCCACCGATGACCTTGCCCGTGAAGGATCCCTTCGCGGTGGCCTTCGAGTGCTCAGGCCATGCCAGTGCAGCCGAGGCGGCTTTTGGGCAACTGGACTATGCCGGCACCCTGGTGATCGTCGGTACCGGGTTCGATCCGCCTCGCTTCAACCAGAACCGCATGATCATCTTCGAGCTCGAGGTCATTGGTGCCTACAACTACAACGACGAAGGCTTCGCTCCGGCCGTCGACCTTCTGGGCAGCGGCACCTTGCCACTCGAATCGCTGATTGAGCCCGAGGACATTCCCCTCAGCGAAGTGATGCGCACCATGGAACGGCTGGCACGGGGCGAAATCCCGAGCAAGGTGATGGTGCAGCCGGGTCTGTCGTCATGAGCAGGACGCCGTTCGCTCCCCGGATCAACCACGTGGCGATCAGCGTGGATGCCGACCTCATGGACGAGGCGGGCCGTGCGGCGCTCCTGGACTTCTTCTCGGAGATCTTCGGCTGGACGGAGGGGGACAACAGCACCGAGAAGGGCAATCCCCTCATTCTCTACACGGGCTCGCTGGGGCAGTTTCTCTACCTGCTGCCGGCGAAGGACGAGTTCATGGTCACGCCCAACATGGACCACTTCGGCATGGAGGTCTCCTCCATGGAGGAGCTGACGGAGATCCTCGAACGGGTCAAGGCCTACAAGGCCAAGGACGACCGCGTCCGTTTCACCGAGGTCGGTGCCATGGTGACCCGGTTCGAGGACAAGCAGTACACCCTCAGCAATGCGTACATCTGGTTCCTCATTCCGCTGTGGATTGAGCTCCAGCACATAGAGCAACGGTCCGCGACCAAAGGGTGACGGGGCCATGAACAGGGTCACTGTGGGATCGCTGGTGGTCTCGCTGGGGCTTCTGGCCGGAATGGTGCCACTCGCCGCATGGTCCGGTGAGGCCGGGGCAACGACCTCCAAGTCGACGGAGACCGCTCGGTGTGTCGCTGACCTCTCGAGTCGTCGGACGGTCACCAAATCGGTGCTCGCTGCGTGCTCGGCGTCCTCACTGGTCGTCACGCACCCATGCCCGAAGGGGTCGTCGACCATTTTTGTCGTGCGACGCGGGACCACCTACGCGCTGCGCGTCGGCCACAATCCGCTGCAGCTGGCGAAGCAGTACGGCATGGGGACGATCACCCAAGCCTGTGGCTACACAATGACGTCGCCCGGGCCGGCCCCGACCGTGACGACCGGAGGCTCTCGGTCGCCGGCCCCGACGACGACCCCGCCGGCACCATCGATGACAACCGTGCCGCGGCCCTGACCCACGGCGGCGGCGCCGGTGAGCCTCGTGCAAATCCGTCTCACTCCGGCGGACTGATCCCGAGGGGGAGGAAAAGCACGTCGCGGGGGATAGCGCGGGGTGCCTGTTTGTCGCACTCCGAGCACGACCGCTCGGCCGCGACGCGGGTCTGCTGCCGGTGCAGATGCAATCTGGTCTCGTTGCTGCAAATGTTGCGGCTTCTCATACACGCTGTCGACGTGAAGAGACCATGGATCGTTGCCGCGCCCGCCCTGTTCGTACTGTTGCTCACTCCTCTCGGTACTACCCCAGTGGCTTCCGCAACCGTCCCGTCCATCACAACTGTGCCGATCCAGGTCATTCACACGTCAGATGGAACCGTCAGCTATCGCAGCGTCGGGACTGGGCAGCCTTTGGTCCTCATCATGGGTTACTCCGGAAGTCAGGACGACTGGGCGCCAGATTTCGTCAATGCGTTAGCCGTGGAGCATCGAGTCATCGTTTTCGATAACGCCGGGATCGGCCAGACAACAATGCCGGCAGGCACTCTTAGCATCTCGGAAATGGCCAATCAGACTGCGGCACTCATTGCTGCCCTCGGCCTCAAACACCCCGATGTTCTGGGTTGGTCAATGGGCGGGATGATCGCCCAGGCGCTCGCCGTCCTGCATCCGGCCGACGTGCGGCGACTTGTGCTCAGTGCCACCTATTCGGGGAATGGGAAGGCGACCTCACCAAGCCCGGCCAATGCAACAGCGTTGGTCAATGCGGCGAAGACCGGCGACACCAACGCAATCATGGCGCTGATCTTCCCCGCCAACCAGCTCGCTACCCAAGAGTCGGCATACATCAGTGGTGTGTCGGGATACCCACACTTCTACCAGGCCCCTGAAGCTCTGGCTGTGGCCCAGCACGCCGCGATCACCCGCTGGGCCACCGGAGCCGTGCGGGCAGGCCATGGACATATTTCAGCCCCCACCCTGATCGGCGACGGTGCAAATGACGTCATGACTCCACCCGCCAACGTTCACAAAATGGTCCAACAGATACACGGAGCTCACTCCGTGATCTACCCCGACGCTGGCCATGGTTTCCTGTTCCAGGACGCGTCACCCTGGGCAGCTCGGATAAACGCCTTTTTGAGGTAGCGGGCGGAGTCCGGCTCCTCAAGAGCGTTCGCGATACCGGGACGAGCTCGACCCGCCGTCGCCGACGCGATGGACGTCACACGTCAGTCGGATTGAGCGGGTGAAGCGACACTGCCAACGGACCAGATATCGCGCGGGGATTTCGCGGGGACGAATCGTCCTGAGGAATTTCCGTCCGAAGCCTGACGCTCTCATCAGGAACTTTGGTGGAGGCGATGGGACTTGAACCCACGAACCTCCTGACTGCCAGTCAGGCGCTCTACCAGCTGAGCTACGCCCCCAGTGGTGGAGGAGAACGTTAGCAGTCGGAGGTACCGGTCCCGTTCCGTCCCGGACGCCCGGCGAGACCCAGAATTGACCTCTGGGCAGCCTCGCCGACCGGCCGGAACCGGCCCGGAACCGGCCCGGAACCCACCGAGGTGTCGCCTACCCTGGTGGCATGGCACGCGCATACGACGTCACTGCGGTGGAGCGCAAGTGGCAGCAGCACTGGGACGACGAGGGCACCTACCAGATCGACAACGACGATCCCCGGGAGAAGTTCTACGCGTTGTGCATGTACCCCTACCCCTCGGGGGCGGCACACCAGGGCCACGTGCGGAACTACACCTTCGGCGACCTGACCGTGCGCTACCAGACCATGCAGGGCAAAGGGGTGCTGAGCCCGATCGGGTTCGACTCCTTCGGCCTGCCCGCCGAGAACGCCGCCATCAAGACGGGGACCCATCCCCGGATCTTCACCGATGCCAGGATTGCCGAGCTCACGGCGTCACTGCGCCGGCTCGGTGCTGTCTACGACTGGCGCCGGGAGATCCACAGCCACGACCCCTCCTACATCAAGTGGAGCCAGCTCATCTTCCTGCGTCTCTGGGAAGCGGGCCTGGCCTACCGTGCGCTGGCCCCGGTCAACTGGTGTCCGGGCTGTCAGACCGTCCTGGCCAACGAGCAGGTCCTGGCCGACGGCACGTGTGACCGCTCGGGCGACGTGGTCATCAAGCGTGACCTCGAGCAGTGGTTCTTCCGCATCACGAGCTACGCCGACGAGCTCCTGGAGGCCCTCGACGACCTCGAATGGCCCGAGCGGGCGAAGACGATGCAGCGCAACTGGATCGGGCGGTCCGAGGGCGCGGAGTTCGACCTGGCCGTCGAGGGTCGTGACGGGCTCACCGTCCGGGTCTTCACGACCCGGCCCGACACCACGTTCGGCATGACCTATGCGGTCATGGCCCCCGAGCACCCGCTGGTCGACGAGCTGACCACCGCAGACCAACGGCCAGCGGTCGACGCGCTGCGCAGCCGGGCCGCCGCCGCCACCGACATTGAGCGCATGGCCGAGGGCGACGCAACGGCCCTGGGCAAGCGTGGCGCCTTCACCGGAAGCAATGTCATCAACCCGTTCACCGGCGATCCCGTCCCGCTCTACGTGGCCGACTACGTCCTGATGGGGTACGGGACCGGGGCGATCATGGCCGTGCCGGCCGAGGACGAGCGCGACTGGGCTTTCGCGGCCCAGCACCAGCTGCCAATCGTTCGCACCGTCGCACCCCCGGAGGATTGGGACGCCAACGGGGGAGGGGCGTACTCGGGCGACGGCGTCAAAATCAACAGCGGCTTCCTCGACGGTCTCGACATCGTCACGGCGAAGGCCCGCGCCATCGCCTGGCTCGAAGAGAAGGGCGTCGGCGAGCGCAAGGTCAACTACCGCCTGCGCGACTGGCTAGTCTCGCGTCAGCGCTTCTGGGGTTGTCCGATCCCGGCCGTCTACTGTGCCGATCACGGCGTGGTGCCGGTGCCCGAGGAGCAGCTCCCGATCGTGGCCCCCGACGACGTGGAGTTCCTGCCGACGGGCCAGTCACCGCTGGCGATGCACGAGGGCTTTCTCCGCACCACCTGCCCGGTGTGCGGAGGTCCGGCCCGTCGCGAGACGGACACTATGGACACCTTCGTCGACTCCTCGTGGTACTTCCTGCGCTTCTGCGATCCTTGGAACACCGAGCAGCCCTTCGCTCCGGCGGCGGCGCAGCACTTCATGCCGGTCGATCAGTACATCGGCGGCATTGAGCACGCCATCCTCCATCTCCTCTATGCCCGCTTCTACACCCGCGCCTTGATCGACGTCGGACTGGCACCCGGCATCGACAGGGAGCCCTTCAAGCACTACCTCGCCCAGGGCATGATCCGGATGGACGGTACGAAGATGTCGAAGTCCAAGGGCAACCTGATCGCGCCCGAGCACTACTTCGATACCGTCGGCGCCGACGCCCTCCGCCTGTTCCACTTGTTCGTGGGGCCGCCCTTCGACGACATGGACTGGTCGGAACAGACCGAACAGGTCATTGAGGGATGCGGGCGCTTCTTCGACCGGCTGTGGCGCACCTGCACAGCCGAGCAGTCGCTCCGTACCGGGGAACAGACGTCGGCCGACCTGGCTGTGCGCCAGGCCGTGCACCGCACCATTGCCGACGTGACCAAGGACCTGGAGCGCTGGTCCTACAACACGGCGGTGGCGCACTGCATGGAGTTGCTCAATCTGGTGCAGCGCTACGGCAACGCGGCCGATGCCGAGCCCCACACCGACGTGTGGAACGAGGCGCTCGACACCCTGCTCGAGCTGCTCGCCGTGATGTCCCCGCACGTCACCGCCGAGCTGTGGGAGCACCGGCACCCGGGCGAGCCATCCGTGCACCTGCAGCGGTGGCCGACGTTCGACCCTGATCTCGTACGCCAGGACACCGTCACCATGATTGTGCAGGTCAACGGCAAGGTGCGCGACCGCATCGACGTCGACGCCGCCATTTCGGAGGGCGATGCCGAGGCGGCCGCTCTGACCTCGGCGAAAGTGATCGAAGCGTTGGGCGGCGCAGTCCCCACGCGCGTCATCGTCCGTCCACCGCGCCTCGTCAACGTCGTCGTCTAGCGACGCGCAGCGGCTTCGGAGTCCGAGGAGTTCGACCCCGACCCTGGCCGGCCGGCGGCCTACTTGAAGCCGGCCACCACGCTCTTCCACATCTCCGGGTCGACCTTGTAGGGCGCGTAGAAACTGAAGCGGTCCACGAGGTCTCCGAAGCGGCTGCGCACCTCGGCCGCCACCTGGTCGAGCGGCGCCACCACGGCGAAGGCATTGAGAATGTCGTCGTCGATCAACTCGCCCATCTGCACCCACTCGCCCCGCTTGGACAGCGTGTTGAGTTCCGACTGCAGGTCGCCCCAGCCGTGCAGCTCCAGGACCGGGCGGTAGGCCGGCGTCGAACCGTAGAAGGCGATCTGCTCGCGTACGCCCTTGGCCGCTTTCGCCATGGACTGCTCGTCCGGGCCCGTGACGATGAAGCCGGGGTAGGAGACGGTGAGATCTGCCCGCGTCTTGCCCGCTTTGGCCGCGCCCCGCTCCAGCGCGGGCAGGCTCACTTCGCGCAGGTACCGCTCTGTCGAGAAGCCGTGCACCAAGAAGCCGTCACCGACCTCGCCGGCCACCTCGGTCATGAGCTCGCCGACGGCGGCCAGCAGGATCTTGGGATTGCCGTAGGGGTTCGGCCCGGGATCGAAGAAGGGCGTCATCAGGGTGTGCGTGTAGAACTCGCCCCTGAATGCGAGCGGTTCGCCGGTTTCCCAGGTCCTCCAAATGGCCCGGATGGCCAGAATGAGTTCACGCATGCGCGGCGCCGGGTGCGACCACGGCATGGAGAAGCGCTTCGTGATGTGAGGTTTGATCTGACTGCCCATGCCGAGCATGAAGCGGCCCTTGGTCAGCAGCTGCAGGTCGTTGGCCAGCACGGCCAGCGTCATGGGGTTGCGGGCGAAGGCCACGGCGATGCCCGTGCCGAACTCCAGCTTCTCGGTGGCCGCTGCCCCGATGGCAATCGGCAGGAAGGGGTCGTGGTTCGTTTCCGCCGACCAGACGCCGTCGTAGCCACTCTCCTCGGCTTTGACCGCCTGTGCGGCTATCCCGTCGGGATCGAACCCGATGCCACCGTCGATCTTCATGTGCGACTGATCCCTCTCACTCGTGCCTCACCGCTCACCACTGCCACCGCCACCGCCACTCACTGATCCTCTCCCCGCAGGAAGCGCTCGAGCTCGGCCGCGATCTCATCACCCGACGGCACTTCGTCGACCCCCATGGCGTTGCCCTCCGATGCGTCGATGTTCTCCTCGAGCTTGCGCACCATGTCCTGGTGCTCGGCATTGTCGGCGATGAGCCCGTCCACCTGCCGCCGTGAGCTGTCGCCGGCCCGGCGCAGCGAGGACGAATCGAGCGACAGCGAGCCCACCGCGGCGAGGCCTTCGATGAGCGCCGCGCTCGCTTCGGGAAACGGCATGCCGGCCACGTAGTGCGGGACCCGGGCCCAGAGGCTGACGGCGGGCGTCCCGATGGCACCGAAGGCCATCTCGAGGGCAGCCGACACGCCGGCCGGCACTTCGAGCTCGCCCTGCACGATCCCCACCTGTTCGACGAGGTTGGCTGATTCGGCCGGCGCCGTGGCGGCCAGCTTGACCGGCCGCGTGTGGGGCGCCGGCGCCGGGAAGGCACCCAGCCCCACCACCATGCGGACGCGCCAGGAGCGGGCCAACCCCACGACGGCGTCGGTGAAGGCGCGCCAGTGGAAGTCGGGCTCCGGGCCCACCAGGAACAGCATGTCCCGTCCGGATTCGTCCGTTCCCTGCCGCACGACGGTGCGGGGCCAGTTCAGCTCCGTCGTGATCCCGTTGACGATGCGCGCCACAGGACGCCGGGCCCGCTGGTCGAGGAAGTGCTCGCTGTTGAACGTGACGATGGGCTCGGTGTGCCCTTGGCCGAGGAGTGTGGCGATGGCGGTCGTCGCACCTAATCCGGCGTCGACCCAGCCCTCGAGGGCCACCACCAGAATCGGCTCCCGCAGGACGGGCTCTTGGTGGACTTCGAAGATCTCGGTCAGCCCGTTGCCCTCGGGGCTCACGGAGCGGTCTCCAACGCCTCGGCCGCCATTTCGAAGAGCCGCCCGATCTGCAGCGGGAACCCCTCGACGCTGCCCTGATCGCCGGCCCCGGCGCCGGCCACGTAGCGGGCGTAGACGCCCTGCAAAATGCAGGCCAGCTTCCAGTAGCCGAAGGCCTGGTAGTAGCCGATACCCGAGACATCGAGATCGGAGACGGCGTCGTAGCGTTCCTTGACCTGCTCCTTGGTCGAGAACCCCGGTGCGGTCGTCGGCGAGAGTCCGAGCACGGCCATGGAGTCGCCCGGGTCGGACCAGTAGTCCATCAGCAACCCGAGGTCGGCCAACGGATCGCCCAGCGTGCAGATCTCCCAGTCGAGGATGGCCCGGACGGTCCCGTCGTCGGCCAGCACGACGTTGTCCATCCGGTAGTCGCCGTGGACGACGGACGTCCGCTGCTGTTTGGGGATGCGCCGGGCCAACTCGTCGCTGACGCGCTCGACGATGCCACCGTGGTCGACACCTTCGACCTGCATCTGCTCGTACTGCCCGCGCCAGCGCTTGAGCTGCCGCTCTATGTAGCCCTCGTGCCGACCCAGATCGCCCAGTCCGACCGCATCGGGGTCGACGGCGTGCAACGCAGCCAGCGTGTCCGCCATGTGACCCCCGACGCCGCCCCGGGTCGCCTGGTCGAATGCGGCCTCGGCCTCGGGTGCGTTGCGCAGGATGTGACCCTCGACGAACTCCATCACGTAGAAGGGCCTCTCGTTCACCGCCTCGTCGGTGCAGAGTCCGACGGTGACCGGGACGGGGATGCCGGCCGGCCCGAGCGAGTGCATCAGCCGGTACTCACGGGACATGTCGTGCGCCGTGGGCAGCACGTGGTGGAGCGGGGGCCGACGCAGGGCCCAGGCCCGTCCGTCGGAGTCCTCGACGCGATAGGTGAGATTGGAACGGCCGCCGGCGATCAGGGTGAAGGTCAGCGGTGGGCTGATCTCGGGCAGCTGCGCCACCATCCAGTCGGTGACAGTGGCCTCGTGAATGCCTTCCGGCGCCTGCGACACGCGCACGACGCTAATCGGTGCCGTGTGACCCGGTCAGACGCGCCGGCCCTCAGCGGCCGCTCAGATCCGACCCCGGGAAGCTGCCTCGACCGGCCCTCACGTGGGACGACGTTCCCGCCCCGGAGAGCCATTAGCGTCTTGGGCGATGGACGTCACAGACCAGACATTCCAGGCCGAGGTGCTGGACCGCAGTGCGACGGTGCCGGTGATCGTGGATCTCTGGGCCCCGTGGTGCGGGCCCTGCAAGACCCTGGGGCCCATGATCGAGAAAGCGGTGGCCGATACCGGGGGTGCCGTCGAACTGGCCAAGGTCAACGTCGACGACAACCCCTCGGTGGCGCAGGCCTTCAACGTGCAGTCCATTCCGGCCGTCTTCGCCATCAGCCAGGGCCAGGTCGTGGACCAGTTCATCGGAGCGGTGCCCGAGGCGCAGATCTCCGCTTTCGTGCAGCGCTTGGCGCCGGCCCCGACCGAGGCGGACACGCTGGCGGCCGCCGGCGACGAGGCCTCCCTGCGCAAGGCCCTCGAACTCGAGCCTGACCACGTCGGCGCCACCGAGGGCCTGGCGCGCCTGCTGATCGATCGCGGCGATCCCGCCGAGGCACTCGCTCTCCTGGGGCGCCTGCCCGAGACCGAGGCCAGCCGGACGTTGGCGGCCCAGGCCCGCCTCCTCGAAGTGGGGGTCGACGTCTCGGGGGCTGGTGGTGTCGACATGGAAGCCAAGTTGGACGAGCTGCTGGAGCGGGTGCGCGACGACGACGTGGCCCGGCAGGAGTTCGTGGACCTCCTGGAGGCCATGGGCCCTGATGACCCGCGCACCAAGGAGTACCGGCGGGCGTTGACAGCGCGCCTGTACTGATGGCCGGACCGGCCACCGGGACGTCGGCGACCGAAAGCCACAACGACACTGCTCCCACCGCCCCCCCCACTGCGCTGCTGCACCTCGGCGGCAAGCACTACGACCTGACGCACCGGGCCCTCGTCATGGGGATCCTCAACCGCACCCCCGACTCCTTCTACGACAAAGGCGCCACGTTCGAGCTCGACAAGCTCTACGGGCGGGCCGAGCAGCTCGTCGCCGACGGCGCGGACATCCTCGATATCGGTGGCGTCAAGGCGGGCCCCGGGCCCGAGGTGACCGAGGCTGAGGAGCTCGATCGTGTGGTGCCGGTCGTGGCCGGCCTGGTGGCGCGCTTCGACACGCCCGTCTCGGTCGACACCTGGCGCGCCTCGGTGGCGCGTGCCTCTTACGCCGAGGGTGCGGTGATGGGCAACGACATCAGCGGACTGGCCGACCCCGACTATGCGCCGGCCGCGGCCGAGTTCGACGCCGCCGTCGTCATCACGCACATCCGACTGGCCCCGCGCGTGGCCGATCCCGATCCGCACTACGACGACGTCGTGGCCGATGTGGCCCGCTTCCTCACCCAACGCGCCGACAGTGCGCTGGCCGCCGGTCTGCCGGCGGATCGGATCGTGCTCGATGCCGGCCTCGACCTCGGCAAGACCGCCGACCAGTCGCTGACCCTGCTGCGCGCCTCCTCGACGCTGGCCGGGCTGGGCTACCCGCTCCTGCTCTCGGCCTCCAACAAGACGTTCCTGGGCAAGATCTTGGATTTGGAGCTGACCGAGCGACGGGAGGCTTCCATCGGCGCGGCGGCCCTCGGCATCGCCTGGGGCTGCCGCATTGTGCGCGTGCACGACGTCAAGGGCACCTGCCGGGCCCGTGACGTGCTGGCCGCCGTCAGCGAGGCCCGGTGAGCACGGCCCGGTGAGCACGGCCCAGTGAGCACGGCCCAATGAGCACGGCGCGATCGCAATCCGTCTATCTGGTGAAGGGTGACGACGCCGCCCTGGTGGCCCAAGCCGTCCGTGGACTGCTCGACGACGTGGTGGGGGACGGTGACCACGCGCTCATCGTCGAAGAGATCGGTGGGGGAGCGGGAGACGAGTTGAGTGTCGGCGCCGTGGTCGATGCCTGCCTGACGCCTCCTTTCCTGGTCGATCGCCGGGTGATCGTCGTACGCGAAGCCGGGCGCCTGCTCACCGCCGACGTGCCACGACTCGTCGAAGTCATCGGCGACCCTCTCCCGACGACCGTGCTCGTGTTCGTCGGTGGGGGAGGCACCATTCCCGCTCCGCTCGTCAAAGCCATCACCGCAGCGGGTCAGGTCATCGACGTCTCGACCAGCAAGGCGGGGGACCGCAAGGCCTGGCTGCACGAGCACCTCAAGGCGGCGCCGGTCAAACTCGAGCCGCGCGCCGCCGATCTCCTGGCCGGCCACGTCGGCGAGGATCTCGGTCGTGTCGAGGGCCTGCTCAGCGCCTTGAGTGCCGCCTACGGCGAAGGGGCGCGGATCACGGCGGACGACCTGGCGCCCTACCTCGGCGAAGCGGGCAACGTACCGCGCTACGAGTTGACCGACGCCATCGACAAAGGCGAGCCGGGACGGGCCCTCACGGTGCTCCGGCGCATGCACGAGGCGGGCGGTCTCGCCCCGGTGCAGGTGCTGACCACCTTGCACATCCACTTCTCCAACATGCTCGTGCTCGACGGCGATGACGTGAGCACCGACCAAGATGCTGCAGCCGTCCTCGGCACCGCTCCCTTCGTTGCCAAGAAGGCGCTGCAACAGTCGCGGCGCCTCGGGAGCGCGAGGGTCGCCGAGGCCATCAATCTGATCGCGGCAGCCGACCTGGACGTGCGGGGAGCCAGCGGCATGGACTCCGAGGTCGTCATCGAAATCCTGGTGGCCCGCTTGGCCCGCCAGACCCGTCCGGTCCGCTCGTCGCGCCCCCGCGCCGGCGCCCGCGGGTAGCGCGTCAGTCCAGCGGGGAAGAGAACCACCACCGGTGGTTCTCGAGGTCCCGGGCGCCGTACTCGCGGAGGCCGTAGGGCTGGTCGGTGGGCGCGCTCTCGAGATGGGCGCCGGCCCCTTTGACGCGGGCATAGTGCGCGTCGACGTCGTGGACGCGGACGGACAGGCCACCGTGTGACGCGGTGGCCTGGCGCGGCGAGTCCATTTCGCTCTCGGCCGTCACCCGGTGCAGCCAAATGGGGGCATCGCCGTTGCGGACCTCGCCGTGGACGACGGTGCCGTCGTCGAGGCGGTGCAGGCCGCCCGAGGTGAGACCGAACGTTCCGACCAGGAAGTCATGGGCCGCCTCGATGTCCTGGTACACGAGGACGGGGACGACGGCGGGCGTAGGAGTGGCGCTCATCCGACAACTGTGCGCCCTGCGCCGGCGGCTGTACACCCTGTCGCGCGCAGCCCGGTGCTGAACTTGGTCCCGTGCTCGAGACAGCCGAAGAGATGGCGAACCTCCAGTCCCTGCTCCATGTCTCCATGGCGGGCGCCGGTCCCCACCTGCGCGACGTCATCACGGAGGAGCGCCGGCTCACGGCCGTCCAACTGACCGAGCGCCTGCAGGGCATGCGCCTGCTCGTGTTGGCCACGGTGAGCGCCGACGGGTGCCCGCTCGCCGGGCCGGTGGATGGCTATTTCTTGCACGGCACCTTCTGGTTCAGCACGGCGAGAGAGTCGGTGCGCCGGCACCATCTGGCACGGCGTCCCGCCTGCAGCGCCACTCACCTCCCGGGCGATGAGCTCTCCGTCACCGTGCACGGGAGGGCCGAGGTCCGCCCCCTGGACGACCCGGCCAACGGCGACCTGCTGCAGGCCATGCTGGACGAGTATCTCCCCAAGGTCGGAGCGGAATTCGAAGAAGGGCTGCAACAGATGGACGCCGTCGGCGTCCGGATCGTGCCCGAGAAGATGTTCACCTTCTCTATGGCCCCGTAGGGGGCCATGGCCAGGAAGGGAGGGTGTGCCGCTACTCGGCGGCGGACGCCTCAATGGCCGCCACCCGGCGAACAAGGCGCGACTTGTGGTTGGCGGCGGTGTTCTTGTGGATGACGCCCTTGGCGGCGGCCTTGTCGATGCGCTTCACAGCCAGGCGCAGGGCCTCGACGCTGTTCTCGGCACCGCTCTCGGCGGCGGTCACGGCCGACTTCGTACGCGTGCGCAGCTCGGCCCGCACCGACTTGTTGCGCAGGCGGCGCTTCTCGTTCTGGCGGTTCCGCTTGATCTGGCTCTTGATGTTGGCCACGTGTCGATCCTCAGTCTTCTTCGAAAGGGGGCGGCGGTGGACCGAGGCCTCACCGGTGCGGACGACAACTGTAGCAGGTGGCGGGCCTATTTCGGCTGGCGCCTCCCGGCCGGGGCGGACCCAACTGTCCTGGCCAGGCGACCGAGGGCGCCGACCAGGGCCGGTACGATCGGCGGACCGTGCCGCCCCCTGTCACCGCAGCTGGACCCGTTGCGGTCGAGCTGATCCGTAACTTCTCCATCATCAGCCATGTCGACCACGGCAAGTCGACCTTGTCCGACCGCATCCTCGAGATCACCGGGGCCGTCGACCCCCGCCTCATGCGGGAGCAGTACCTCGACTCGATGGACATCGAACGGGAGCGGGGGATCACCATCAAGGCCCAGAACGTCCGGGTGGTGCACGACGGCCACATCCTCCACTTGATCGACACCCCCGGCCACGTCGACTTCGGCTACGAGGTCTCGCGCTCGCTCGCCGCCTGCGAGGGTGCGGTGCTCCTGGTCGATGCGTCGCAGGGCATTCAGGCTCAGACCCTGGCCAACTGTTACCAGGCCATTGAGAACGACCTCGAGATCGTCCCGGTCCTCAACAAGATCGACCTGCCGGCGGCCGACCCCGAGCGTTGCGCGCTGGAGATCGAGCACGTGCTCGGCCTGCCGGCGGAGAGCATCCTGCACATCTCGGCCAAGACGGGGGAGGGGGTGCCGGCGCTGCTCGACGCCATCATCGCCCGCATTCCTGCGCCCAAGGGCGACCCGGAGGCACCACTGCGCGCCCTGATCTTCGACTCCTCCTACGACCAGTACCGCGGTGTGGTGAGCTCCATCCGCATCGTCGACGGGTCCCTGCACGCCGGGGCGCGCCTGCGCTTCATACAGGCCAACGCGGTGCACGACATGGAAGAGGTGGGCGTGCGCACCCCCGTGGCCGTCCCGGTGGAACGGCTCGGGCCCGGTGAGGTGGGCTACCTGATCGCCGGGATAAAGGATGTCGGCGAGGCCCGTTCCGGTGAGACCGTCACCACCGCCCAGCACGGTGCCACCCAGGCGTTGGCCGGTTACCGGGACCCCAAGCCCATGGTGTTCTGCGGGCTCTACCCGATCGACGGCGACGAGCTGCCGGACCTGCGTGACGCCCTGGACCGCCTCAAGCTCAACGACGCCAGCTTCACCTTCGAGCCCGAGTCGTCCCACGCCCTAGGGATCGGCTTCCGCTGCGGCTTCTTGGGCCTGCTGCACATGGAGATCGTGCGGGAGCGCCTCGAACGCGAATTCAACCTGTCGCTCATCGCCACCGCGCCCAGCGTGGAATACCGGGCCTTCCTGACCGACGGGACCGAGCTCGACGTCGACAACCCCACCGAACTGCCCGACGCCAGCCGCATCGACCACATCGATGAGCCCATGCTGTCGGCCACCATCATCACGCCGACCGAGTACACGGGAACCGTCATGGAACTCTGCCAGGGCAAGCGGGGGGACATGACCCGCATGGAGTACCTCTCACCGGAGCGGGTCGAGCTCGTCTACACCCTGCCCCTGGCCGAGGTCGTCATCGACTTCTTCGACCAGTTGAAGAGCCGGACCAAGGGGTACGCCAGCCTGGACTACGAGCCCGAGGACTACGCCACCGGCAACCTGGTGCGGGTCGACATCCTCATCAACCATGCGCCGGTCGACGCCTTCTCGACCATTGTGCACAGGGACACGGCCGACACCTACGGCCGCAAGATGGCCGAGAAGCTGCGCGAGCTCATTCCGCGCCAGATGTTCGACGTCCCGATCCAAGCCGCCATCGGCGGGCGCATCGTGGCCCGCGAAACGGTCAAAGCCAAGCGCAAGGACGTGCTGGCCAAGTGCTACGGCGGTGACATCACCCGCAAGCGCAAGCTGCTCGAGAAGCAGAAAGAGGGCAAGAAGAAGATGAAGAACATCGGCCGGGTCGAGGTGCCCCAGGAGGCATTCGTCTCCGCCCTGCGCCTGGGTGACGACTGAGAAGGCAGCTCGTCCGCCCCATGCCCGGAAGATCCCCGGCCGCTCACGGTTGCGGTCCTGGCACTCGGTAGACTGGAGTGCCAGGCACCCTATGACCCCCGGCTCTCGCATGACCCCGCCCATCGCATGACCCCGCCTTCTGACCCGGTCACGCCCAGCGACGTCGCCTCCGACGAGCGCGCCCTCAACGCCAGGAGAGCGGCCATTCTGGAGGCGGTGGTGACCGAGTACATCGGGACCGCCGAGCCTGTGGGCTCCTCCCACGTCGCCGACTCCCCGGGCGTCCAGGTGTCCTCGGCCACCGTCCGTTCGGAAATGGTGGCGCTCGAGCGCGAGGGGTACCTCGTCCAGCCCCACACCAGTGCCGGCCGCATTCCGACCGACAAGGGCTACCGCTTCTTCGTCGACCACCTGACCGGACCGGGTGTCCTCGGGCCGATCCAGCGCAAGCAGGTCAGCCAGTTCTTCGACCAGGTCCACGGGGAGATGGAGACGGTGCTGGAGCGGGCCTCTGGTCTGCTCTCCGAAATGACGTCGTACGCCGCCGTGGTCGTCGGCCCTTCGCACGAGACCGCCACCATCCGTTCCGTCCAGCTCGTCGGCCTCTCGCCACTGCATGCGCTGTTGGTGGTGGTGCTCTCCGACGGTGCCGTCGAGAAGCGCACCATCGACCTCCGGGCCGAGACCTCCGACGACGCGCTGGCCCGGGCCGGCACCGTGCTGGCCTCGCACCTGGTCGGGCGCACGCTCACCCAGCCCTGGGCCGTACCGGCGAGCGGCTCCGCCGAGGTCGACCACCTCGTGACCGCGGCGCGCACGGCCTTCGACTCCCTCGAGGGCGCCATGGAATCCGACCAGGTGTTCGTGGGCGGACCGGCCCGGTTGGCCGAGTCGTTCGACGCGGTGGAGACGGTGCGCTCCGTCCTGGCCATCCTCGAACAGCAGTTGGTCGTGGTCTCACTGCTGCGCGACGTCCTCGATCGCGGGCTCTCGGTCGCCATCGGGACCGAACACGGTTTCGAGCCGCTGTCGTCCTGTGCCGTCGTCGTGGCGCCGGTCTCCATTGACGGGCAGGACCTCGGCGCGGTGGGGCTGCTGGGGCCGACACGGATGGACTACGCCCGGGCCATGGCCGCGGCGCACGTTGTGGGAGAGCGTCTCGGACAACGCATCAGTGGGGGGCACGATGGCCGTCACTGACGGGATGGGTGACCTCTACGCGCTGCTCGGAGTCGGCCCCGAGGCCAGTGACGACGAGATCAAGCGGGCCTACCGCGCCCGCGCCCGTGAATTGCACCCTGACACCAACCAGGGTGATGCGGAGGCCGAGGCCCGCTTCAAGCAGGTGACGGTGGCCTACGAGGTCCTCCGCGACCCCGAGCGCCGGGCCCGCTACGACCGTTTCGGGCCCGAGGGTGTCTTCGGTTCGCAGCCCGGGGCGGGGGGCGGATTCGGCTTCGAGGGTGGCCTGGGCGACATCTTCGAGGCGTTCTTCGGCCAAATGGGTGGCACCGGCGGCCGCCGGAACGGTCCGCAAATGGGTGCCGACGCCGAGGTGCAGATAGAGCTGGAGTTCGCCGAAGCGGTCTTCGGTGCCCGCAAGGAGATCACGGTCCGCTTGCCCGCCACCTGCACGACCTGCGAGGGTCGGGGCACGGCCCCCGGCACCGAACCGGTGACCTGCATCGACTGTCAGGGCGCCGGCGAACTGCGTCGCGTGCGTCAGTCGCTGCTCGGACAGGTGGTGACCAGCGTCGTCTGCTCCCGCTGCAGCGGGACCGGCGAAATGATCCCCAACCCCTGCGCCGACTGCCGCGGTGAGGGGAGGCGCATGCAGGAGAGCACCTTCACCGTTGAGGTGCCGGCCGGCGTGGAGGAAGGGTCGACATTGCGACTGGCCGATCGCGGTGCGGCCGGCCAACGTGGTGGCCCCAGCGGGTCCCTCTTCGTCCACCTCGCCATCCGGCCCGACCCGCGCTTCGAGCGGCAGGCCGACAACCTCCACACCACGCTGACCATCAGCATCGCCCAGGCTGCCCTCGGGACCGAGACCGACGTCGAGACATTGGACGGGCCGCAGCATCTGACGATCGGACCGGGTACCCAACACGGGCACATTGAGCGCATTCGCAGCCTCGGCGTGCCACACCTGCGCGGACGCGGTCGGGGCGACTTCTACGTGCACGTGCTGGTCACCACACCGACCGACCTCACACCCGAGCAGGACGAGCTGCTGCGCCAGTTCGCCGGCTCACGGGGCGAGGTGGTGTCCGCCCCCGGCGCGGGGGGCGGCGAGGGCGTGTTCTCGCGCCTGCGTTCCGCTTTTGGCTAGCGCCGGAAGCACCATCGCTGCGATCGCCGTCCGGGCGGCCGCCACCGCACAGGTCTTCGTGGGTGACCCGGGGCGGCCGGTGCTCTCTGACGAGGATGCGCACCATCTCGCGCGGGTGTTGCGCCTCCGCGACGGCGAAGAGGTCATTGCCGCCGATGGGCTGGGTCGTTGGGTCCGCACCGCGTGGCGAGGTGCCGCCGGGCTGGAGCCGATCACGAACGGGACCGGCGTGGGGGGTGACGGCTCGGTGCAGTCCGAGGCCCGCGCCGAGCCTGCCCTCACCGTGGCGTTCGCCCCCGTCAAGGGCGAGCGACCCGAGTGGGTCGTCCAGAAGTTGACGGAGTTGGGCATCGATCGCATCGTTCCGTTGCGCACCGAACGCAGTGTCGTGCGTTGGACCGGGACCCGGGGCCAGGCCAGCGTCGAGAAGCTGCGCCGAGTGGCCCGCGAGGCGGCCGCCCAGTCGCGCCACGTCTGGCTGCCCGAGGTCTGCGACACCGTGGCTTTCGCCGACCTCCCCGCGTTGGGGGGACCGGGCGAGGTCGTCCTGGCCCAGCTCAGCGGGGATCGCCCCACGCTGGCCCAGCGGGTCGTGGCCGTGGGGCCCGAGGGCGGGTGGAGCTCCGAAGAGCTGGGGGAGGGGCTGCCCACCGTGGGATTCGGATTGAGCGTCCTGCGGGCCGAGACCGCTGCTGTCACCGCCGGGGCCCTGCTGGCCTCCCTGCGGACCGGGACCGTGGCGGCAGCACCGGGGACGCCCTCATGACCGGTCCCCATGGTCACGGACGGGACCCGGGGACCGGTAAGTTCGGCGCGGTGATCAGGCTGGCGCAGTGGGACGGCGACCCCAGGGCATGACCGACGCCACCGACTGCCTGTTCTGCAAGATCGTGGCGGGTGAGGTGCCGTCCGAGACGGTGCACGAGACCCCGAACACGGTGGCCTTCAAGGACATCACCCCGGCCGCTCCGCTCCACGTGCTGGTGGTGCCCCGCCGCCACATCACCGACGCCTCGACGGTCACCGCCGAGGACGGACCGGTCCTGGCTGAAATGCTCTTGGCTGCTCGGGCCGTGGCCGATGCCGCCGGCCTGGCGGTGCCCGAACGGGGCTATCGCCTCGTCTTCAACATCGGGCCCGATGCGCTGATGTCGATCCCACACCTCCACCTCCATGTTCTGGGGGGCGAGCCTTTGAAAGGACACCTTGGTATCGAGTGACCGCACCATGACCACGGCCCGGCGCGCCGAATGCTTCGTCCCCGGCAACCATCTGATGGCCGGGCTGCTCGGGACGCGCGACGAGCACCTGCGTCAAGTGGAGCAGGCGTTTCCGGATGATCAGATCGTGGTGCAGGGCGATCGCATTTCCGTCGACGGGCCGCACGCCGAGCTCGTGGTGCAGTTGTTCGAGGAACTCATCCTCATGGTGCAGGCCGGGCGCAGCCTCGATCTCTCGACCGTGGCCCGGGCGATCGACATGGTGCGCGAAGACATCCGCCCGAGCGACGTGCTGCGTTCCGAGGTCGTTCGCGCCGCCGGCGGCAAGACTGTGCGTCCCAACACGGCGGGCCAGAAGCGCTACGTCGACGCCATTTCCCAGAGCATCATCACGTTCGGGATCGGCCCGGCAGGGACCGGCAAGTCCTACCTGGCCGTGGCCCAGGCGGTGCATGCGTTGCAATCCCGGCAGGTGACGCGCATCATTCTGACCCGGCCCGCCGTCGAGGCCGGCGAGCGGCTCGGCTTCCTGCCGGGCGATCTCATGGCCAAGGTGGACCCGTACCTCCGCCCGCTCTACGACGCTCTGTACGACCTGATCGAGCCCGAGGGCGCCCAGCGCCTGTTGGACCGCGGCACCATTGAGGTGGCACCGCTCGCCTTCATGCGGGGTCGGACCCTGAACAACTCGTTCATCATTTTGGACGAGGCCCAGAACACGACGCCCGAGCAGATGAAGATGTTCCTGACCCGGATCGGGTTCGGGTCCAAGTGTGTGGTGACCGGCGACGTGACCCAGATCGACGTGCCCGGGGGCCGCTCGGGCCTGATCGGTTTGGAGCCCGTACTCGGCGGTATCGAGGACATTTCGTTCGTCCACCTGAGCCGTCGGGACATCGTCCGCCACAAAATCGTGGCCGACATCGTCGATGCCTACGAACTGGCGGAAGGGCGGTCGGGTACCGCCCAGTGACGATCGACGTCTTTGCCGCCGACGAGCAGCAGGACCAACCGATAGACGTCGCGTACTGGGCCGGTTTGGCGCGCCAGGTCCTCGTGGCGCGTGGAATCAAAGGGGAGACCGAGGTCTCGCTCCTCTTCGTCGACGAGGACGCCATCGCCGCACTCAACAGTCAGTTTCTGGGCAAGACCGGGCCCACGGACGTGCTGTCGTTTCCCATTGAGGACGATCCCGGTCCGACGGGGAGGTCACCGGACCTCGGCGGCAGCGGCCCGGGTGCTTCACCCGAGCAAGGTGCGCTCATGTTGCTCGGTGACGTCGTCATCTGCCCGGCGGTGGCCGCACGGAACGCCGTGGAGCACGAGGTGTCCTTCGAGGACGAGCTGGCCCTGCTGGTGGTCCACGGCCTGCTGCACCTGCTCGGTATGGACCATGAGATCGAGGCGGAGGCCCAACGGATGGAGGCGCTCGAACAACAGCTGCTGACGCGCTTCTACCGGGTCAGCCGCGGAGCCTGAGCGTGCCCACTCTGTTGGCGGCATCGGGCTTCCACGCCGAGGACGCCATCCTCGTCGTCGTCATTGCGGCGCTGCTCGCCGCCTCGGGCGTCCTCGCCATGGCCGAGACGAGCCTCGTCCGCATGAACAAGATCAAGGCCAAGTCCCTGGTCGACGAGAACAAGCGGGGCGCCCGCCAGCTGGCCCGCCTGGTCGAGAACCCCGCCAATTTCCTCAACCCCATCCTGCTGCTGGTGCTGATCTGCCAGCTGGTCTCCGCCACCCTGGTCGGCATAGTGGCCGAGCACCTCTTCGGTGGTCTGGGCGTGCTGCTGGGCATTGTGTTCGAAATCGTCGTCATCTTCGTCTTCTTCGAGGCGGTGCCCAAGAACTGGGCGGTGCAGCACGCGGACCGGGCCGCGTTGCTCAGCGCCCCGTTCGTCAGCACCCTCATCCGCTTCCCGCCCATCCGCTGGCTCTCGTCCGTCCTGATCGGGCTGGCCAATCTCTTCATCGGTGGCGGCGGGGACGAAGAGGGCCTGCCTCGCTCGTACATCACGGACTCCGAGCTCAAAGCCATGGCCGACGTGGCTCACGACGAGAACGTCATTGAGCACGACGAGCGGACCTTCATCCACTCCATCATCGACTTCGGCGACACAGTGGCCCGCGAAGTGATGACACCCCGGCCCGACATGGTGACGGTCGAGGCCGACGTGACGGTGCGCGATGCGCTGGAGGCGGCGCTCGGGGCGGGATTCAGCCGTATACCGGTGGAGGCGGAGGGCATCGACGACGTCATCGGCATCGCCTACGCCAAAGACCTCGTCCGCGCCGAGCGGGTGGGCAAGGCGGCGCAACCGGTACGCGACAGCATGCGGCCGGCCAAGTACATTCCCGAATCGAAGGAAGTCTCGAACCTCCTGCGCGAAATGCAGGAGGAGAAGTTCCACATGGCGGTCGTCGTCGACGAGTACGGCGGCACGGCTGGGCTCATCACCCTGGAGGATCTGCTCGAGGAGCTGGTGGGTGACATCGTCGACGAGTTCGACGTCGAGGAGCCCACCGTCGAGCGCTGCAGCGATGGCTCACTGCTGGTGAGCGCCGCCTACTCGGTGGACGATGCCGACGAGCTCCTGGGCGCCCAATTGCCCCACGGAGCCTGGGACACGGTCGGTGGGCTCATGCTGGACCTGGCCGGGCGGGTGCCCGACCCCGGCGACTCGGTCGAGGTCGATGGGTTTCGCCTCACCGCCCTCAACGTGCGTGGACGGCGCATTGAGCGCGTCCGGATTGAGGCGATCGCTACCCCCGCCGATGGGGACGCCGGTGTCGACACCGCCGACGACGTCTCGCGCAACGGGAACTGAGAAACGTGCGCTCGGGCTTCGTGGCCGTCGTCGGTCGTCCCAACGTCGGCAAGTCCACCCTCGTGAATGCCATGGTCGGGACGAAGGTGGCGATCACCTCGTCGCGGCCGAACACGACGCGGCACCGCATCCTCGGCGTCCTGCACGACCCGGCCGCCGATGCCCAGGTGGTCTTCGTGGACACGCCGGGCATCCATCGTCCCCGCAGCACCCTCGGGGCGCGGTTGAACGAAACGGCGACTGATGCCCTCAACGACGTCGATGTCATCATGGTGATCGTTGACGGCACTGCCGCCGTCGGACCGGGGGACCGGACCGTGCTGGAGCGCTCGGTGCGCCAGGTGCAGCGGCTCACCGCTGCCGCTGCGGCGGCACGGTCCCGCACAGCCGAGGTGGCCGAGCCCGACGACGCATCCCAGCCCCAGCCCCCGCTCCTGCCCCCGCGGGACGCCTTCGATGCGGACGAGGACGATGATGAAGACGAGAACGAGGTCAGCGAGCCACCCGGCCTGATCGTCGTCGTGAACAAGTCCGACAAGGCCAACAACGCCCAAGTGATGGAGCGTCTGCTCCAGGCGAAGGCGGTCGTCGACAGCCTGACCGCGCCGGTTGAGCTCGCCGACGTCGAATACTTCCCGGTCTCGGCCCGTACCGGCAAGGGCGTGGACCAGATGACGGCCTTCCTCATCGCCCGGCTCCCCGAGGGCCCGCCGTTCTTCCCGCCCGATGTCATCACCGATACGCCCGAAGCGCTCTGGGTGGCCGAGCTCGTGCGCGAGCAGTTGCTGGCCAAGACCC
>Ga0302202_10001530_pt1 | contig 28664 bp, 27 predicted proteins | sample II_Bog_N3_3_FD_194579 | JGI IMG/M metagenome (GOLD analysis project Ga0302202, IMG submission 194579) | Peat permafrost microbial communities from Stordalen Mire near Abisko, Sweden - II_Bog_N3_3 | ecosystem: Environmental > Terrestrial > Soil > Wetlands > Peat | place: Sweden: Abisko...
GCCTGCTGGTCGAACTCGGCCCGGCCCATAGGAACCCAGCCACGTTCCGCTCCGATCCGGTCCCGCATCCGCTTCATGTGGGGCCACAGCTGCTCACGGGCCTGCTCGTCGGAGTCGGCGACGTGTCCGGGGGAGTGCACGCCGACCGGGAGCGCCGGCAGGCCGAATCGGTCCAGGGCCCGGTGGAAGAGGTCGACGAGCGGCGCGAAGCGGGCGCTCTCCCCGCCGATGATGGCCACCATCAGCGGTAGGCCGTGGCGGGCGGCCCGGACGACGGACTCCGGGCTGCCCCCGACGCCGACCCAGGTGGTGAGGTGACCGGACCCGGTGCGCGGGTGGACCTGCATGGCGTCGAGCGCCGCCCGGGTGGTTCCCGACCACGTGACCGGTTTCTCGTCCAGGAGGTGGACGAAGAGGTCGAGCTTCTCCTCGAACAGCTCCTCGTACCGGTCGAGGTCGTAGCCGAACAGCGGGAACGACTCGGTGAACGAGCCCCGACCGAGGATGACCTCGGCCCGGCCCGAGGACACCGCGTCGAGCGTGGCGAAGCGCTGGAACACGCGGACCGGGTCGTCCGAGCTCAGCACGGTCACGGCCGATCCGAGCCGGATCCGCTCCGTCCGCGCCGCGATGGCGGCCAGCACGATCTCCGGCGAGGAGACGGCGAAGTCGTCGCGGTGGTGCTCACCCACGCCGATGAAGTCGACGCCGACGGCGTCGGCCAGGACTCCCTCCTCGACGACGTCGCGGATGACCCGGGCCTCACCGGTGGGACCGCCGTCGGGCCCCAGGGTCACGTCCCCGAAGGTGTCGATGCCGAGTTCGAGCTGGTGGGGCATGGGAGTCCTGTCGTCGAGGCGGCCACGTTCCCTGGGAAGGGCCACGTCAGGGTACCGGTCACCGCCGCCGGCCCGGCCCGGTGGTGACGGGTCGGTCAGTCGGGGCGCGGCCGCGGGGCGACCAGTTCGACCGCCGTGCCGTCGGGGTCGCGCAGCTGGAGCGACGGGTTGCCGCCCTCCGCCACGACACCGGGATGGTCGATGCCGAGCGCGGTCAGACGGTCGGCCCACACCTCGAGTGCGGCTGCGTCGGGCACGGCGAAGGCCAGGTGGTCGAGGGGACCGCTGTCGGGTGCGGCGGGGGACGGCGACTCCGTCAGGACCACGACGACCCCCGAGGGGCGGTGGCGCAGCGCCACGTAGCCGATACCGGTGTCGGAACGGAAGGGCTCGAGCCCGAGGACGGCGGCGTACCATTCGGCGCTGACCGACACGTCGGACACCCGCAGCTGCACGTGCGACAGCCCGGTCACCGGACCGGTGGTGGTGGCGTCCCCTCCGGTCACGCGTCCCCGCCCGGCGTCGGCTCGAGGGGGGCCACGGGCACGACCATGGCCGGGGCCTCGGTGCCCCCGTCGATCTCGAACACCTTGCCCGTCACCCACGACGATGCATCGGAGGCGAGGTAGAGGACGGCACAGGCGATGTCCTCGGGCTCCCCCGGGCGACCCATCGGCGTCCCGGCCAGGAACTGGTGGCGGAGGTCGTCGTCGGTCAGCACGATGTCGAGTGACCGGGTGGCCACGCCGCCCACGTCGAGGGCGTTGACCCGGACCCGGGGGGCGAGCTCGGCCGCCACGTTCTTCGTCATCCGGTCGAGTGCGGCCTTGGCGGCGCCGTAGGCCACGAACATCGGCTGGGTCATGGATGCCGACCGGGACGAGATGTTGACCACGGCGCCCGAGCCGACGGTGTCGACCATCCGTCGTGCGCACAGCTTCGTGAGCGTCAGTGGTGCCGTCACGTTGAACGCGAACGTACGGGCCATGAAGCCCTCACTGGTGTCCATCGCCGCCCGGGGCATGGCCCCGCCCGCGTTGTTGACCAGGATGTCGAGACGACCGAACTCCCCGACCGCCGCGTCGGCCAGCGCCACGCACTCGGTCTCGACGGTCACGTCGGTCGGGACGACGAGCGCCCGACGGCCCCGGGCCCGCACGAGCGCCGCCACCTCGTCGAGATCGGCCTCCGTCCGCGCCGCCAGCGCCACGTCGGCACCGGCCTCGGCCAGTCCGAGGGCGATCCCCCGCCCGATGCCGAGGCCCGCGCCGGTCACCACGGCGACCCGACCGTCGAGGCCGAACCGGTCGAGGATCACCGGTGCGCGCTCCGGACGGTGGCGAGGCGACCGGTGGGACGGGACGGGGCGCGACCGTCGGCGGTTCGGTGGTGCATGGCGGGCCTTTCGCTCGGCGTCCTTTCGGACCGCATGATGCCACCGGCACGATCGGCCGGCACGGTCGGGTCGGCTTCAGGCGTCGACGGGGACCGGCCCACCACCGGCGACGGGGATCGGCTCACCACCACCGGCGACGGTCGGACCCGCGAGCTGGCCGAGGTTGCCCTTTTCGAAGATGAGTCCGGCGAGCACCGCTCCCGCCACGAAGAACGCCGACGACCACAGGAACGCAGTCGTGTAGCTGTGGAGGGCGGCAGCGCGCAGGGTTTCCGGGCTGGGCACCTTGCCGACGAGGTAGGCGCTGGCGGCCCCGGCCGCCAGCGTGTTGAGCAGGGCCGTGCCGATCGAGCCACCGACCTGCTGGGACGTGTTGAGGGTCGCCGATCCGACGCCGGCGTCGTGGGGCCGGAGGCCGAGCGTGCCGGTGCTGAACGACGGTGCCAGGCTGAGCCCGAAGCCCAGCCCGAGCAGCACGAGATACGGCAGGACGTGGCTGGCGTAGGAGCTGTGGAGACCGACCCGGTGCAGCAGGAACATGGCTACCGCGTCGCAGGCCAGCCCGATGGGAACGATGATCTTCGGTCCGACCCGGGGCAGGAGCACCCGGTTGGAGACCTGGGCGGTGAGGGCCAGGGCGACCACCATGGGCAGGAAGGCGAAGCCCGTCCGGACCGGGCTGAATCCCAGGGTCCCCTGCAGGTAGTAGGTGAGGAACAGGAAGACGCCGAAGATGCCGATGCTGGCGAAGAGCATGGCGATCAGCGAACCACCCCGTGTGCGGTTGCGGACCACCCGCGGGGGCAGCAGCGGGTAGCGGACCCGGGTCTCGATGAAGGCGAACACCGCCAGGAGCAGGACGCCCGCAACCAGGAAGGCGATGGTGAACGGGTTGTGCCAGCTCGTCGTCTCGGCGTGGGAGAGGCCGTAGACGATGCTGAACAGGCCGGTCGTCACCAGGGCGACGCCGGGGACGTCGAGGGGGTCGCGGTCGGCCGCCTTGTCGTTCCGGAGCCACAGGAGCGCGCCGACCGCGGCCACGGCGGCGAAGCCGAGGTTCACGAAGAGCGTCCAGCGCCACGAGGCGTAGGAGGTGAGGACGCCACCCAGGAGCAGCCCGATCGCCCCACCGGCGCCGGCGATGCCGCCGTAGATGGCGAACGCCTTGCCGCGCTCGGAAGGGTCGGTGAACGTCGTCGCCAGGAGGGCGAGCACGGAAGGGGCCAGCAGGGCACCGAAGGCGCCCTGGATGGATCGGGCGGCGACGAGCATGGGGAAGCCGGTCGAGGCGCCGCCGAGGGCGGACGCCGCCGCGAACCCGATCAGCCCGATCATGAGGGCCCGCTTCCGGCCGATGATGTCGCCGATCCGACCACCCAGCAGCAGGAGGCTGCCGAAGGCGAGGGAGTACCCGGTGACGACCCATTGGCGGTCGGCGTTGGAGAACGCCAGGGCGTGCTGGGCCGTCGGTAGGGCGATGTTGACGATGGTGTTGTCGAGGATCACCATCAACTGGGCGATGCCGAGCACCGCCAGGATCCACCACCGGCGTGAGTGGTTGGCCTGCCGGTCGGTCATGGCACCTTCCGGCGTGTCCTGCGTCACCGTCTGGGTCATGGGCCTCCGTCGCGTTGCCGGTCGTCGAACAGCCGCTCCGCCACAGACATCCGTGGACTGTGCAACCCCGGTGGGGGCGGCGCTATTCCGGGCCCGCCGTCCATCCGCCGCCACCATCGGTTCGTCGAGCCGCTCCGGGCCCCGGTCGGGTGACCGAGCGCCACGGTGGGCGGCGGTCGTAGCATCGGGGAGACCGCAGGTGCGGTCCCGGACGGTGTCGACCGACGGGCGGACGGCACGGGAGGGAGACCGATGACCACACAGCTGCCCGACCGGGCCGACATCGACAGCGCCTGCAAGCTCATCGACGACAATTGCCAGAGCATCTACACCTGGCGCTACGAGCGTGACCGGCCCCAGCTGGTCGCGCTCTACGAGAAGGCGGCGCACTCCCAGTGGGTGGGGAGCACCGACCTCGACTGGTCGACCGACGTCGATCCCGAGTCGTTGGTGGATCTCGAGGCACCCAATCTCCGGCTCATGCGTGAGGTCACCCGGATGCCGGGCTCGCCGATCGCGTCGTGGGGGGACGCTGAGCTGCTGACGCTGGGGATCGAGATGTTCACCGCCCTGCTCAGCCAGTTCATGCACGGCGAGCAGGGCGCCATGATGACGGCGGCCAAGATCGTCGACACGGTGCCCTGGATCGACGCCAAGTACTACGCGGCCACCCAGACGATGGACGAGGCCCGTCACACCGAGGTCTTCGCCCGCTACATCGACGAGAAGGTGGGCGACGCCTACCCGATGAACCCCCACCTCGAGGCCCAGATCACCGGGCTGCTCGAGGACAGCCGGTGGGACATCGCCTACCTCGGGATGCAGATCGTCATCGAATCCCTCGCCCTGTCCGCCTTCGGCGACATGGCGCGGCGCACCGACGAGCCGCTGCTCCGGAAGCTCCTCCGCTACGTCATGGCCGACGAGGCCCGCCACGTGGCCTTCGGGATCCTCTCGCTCGGCGAGTACTACGAGCACCTGTCGTCCGCGGAGCTGAAGGACCGGCAGGACTTCCTGCTCGAGCACACCGTGCACGCCCGGGCCCGCTCGACGACCCCCGAAGTGTGGGAGCGGATGGGTGTGGCGATCGGGGACGTCGTGCCCTTCATCGTCGAGGCGGCGGCGTCGATGGACACGTCGCCCTTCCAGGGCTTCCAGAACGGCTTCTTCTCCAAGCTGGTGCCGAACGTGCGGCGGCTCGGGCTGCTCGACGCCAACGACGGCTACCTGCGGGAGCGGTGGGGGGCGGCCGGTCTGCTGCAGTTCGAATTCGCCGAGGACACCGCGGCCGACTACGACAGCTACGACGCGGTGGCCGCGGACCGGGCCGCGGACCGGGCCGCGCCCGGGCCCCCGGCCGGGGGCTGACCCCACCACCACTTTGGGGCCCGGTCGGGCCGTGGTTACCATGGCCCCACCGACGACGAGGGGGAGTCCCATGGCCCATGATCCGGTGGTTGCGACGACGACGCGCGTGCGCGACAGCCTGGAGCCGCGCTTCGTCCTGGCGGACCAGGAGGACCGGGCCCGCACCGCCCTGGACGGCTACGGGGCCCGGCGCGGCCGCCCCAACATCCTGGTGGTCCTCTTCGACGACGTGGGCTGGGGCGACTTCGGCTGCTACGGCGGTGGCGTGGCCGTCGGGGCCCCGACCCCCAACATCGACAGACTGGCCCGACGGGGCCTGCTGCTGACCTCGTGCTACTCCGAACCGTCGTGCACGCCCTCGCGCGCGTCGCTGATGACCGGGCGGCTGCCCATGCGGCACGGCCTGCTCCGACCCCCGATGTACGGCCAGCCCGGCGGGCTCGACGGCGAGGTGACGCTGGCCTCCCTGCTCAGCGACGCCGGGTACGTCACCCAGGCCGTCGGCAAGTGGCACATCGGTGAGAACGTCGAGTCCCAGCCGCAGAACGTGGGCTTCGACGACTTCTACGGGTTCCTGTCGGTGTCGGACATGTACACCGAGTGGCGCGACCCGAACTTCTTCCCGGAGATCGTCTACTCCGAGGAGCGGACCAAGTGGGTGGAGAACCTGCCGTTCAACAAGTGCTTCGTCCACGCTACCCGCGGTGGGGAGACCGAGAACGTGGAGGAGGTGACCGTCCCCGTGCTGTCCCTGCTCGACGACAAGTGGGCCGACTACTCCCTCGACTTCATCCGCCGCATGGGCTCCCCTCCGGCCGCCGACCGGACGCCGTGGTTCCTCTACCACTGCACCCGGGGCGCCCACTTCGACAACTACCCGCACGAGCGCTTCCTCGGCTCGTCGCCGGCCAAGCACCCCTACAAGGACACCATCATCGAGCTCGACGACATCGTCGGTCGCCTGGTGGCCGAGCTCGAGGCGACCGGTCAGATGGAGGACACCCTCGTCTTCATCAGCTCGGACAACGGGCCCGAGATGGAGACGTGGCCCGACGCCGCGTACTCGCCCTTCCGCAGCGCCAAGGGCTCGACCTGGGAGGGCGGACAGCGCGTGCCGGGCATCGTGACGTGGCCGGGGATGGTCCCCGCCGACCGGGCCTCGGACGGGATCTTCTCCCTCATGGACCTCTTCACCACCTGCCTGACCCTGGCGGGTGCGGAGGACGCGGTGCCCACGGACCGGTACATCGACGCCGTCGACCAGACCTCGTTCCTCCTCGACCCGGAGGGGGAGTCGAACCGCAAGTACCTCTACTACTGGCTGACCAACGTGTTCTCGGCGCTCCGGGTGGGCGAGTGGAAGTTCATGGTGGCCTCGTCCTCCGACGACGACCGGGACTGCTTCAACCTCGGGGGGTTCACCGGCGTCACGCAGAAGTACTCCCACGGCCGCCTCTACAACCTCTACCTCGACCCCAAGGAGAGCCACAGCTACATGATCCGCAAGCTGGCCTACATCGACAGCTTCACCACCGGGATCGCCCGTCACCTCATGTCGTTCGGACCGTACCCGCCCAAGCACCCCATCGCCGCCATGAGCTGACGGGCACGACGGGCTCGCCGCCCATCGCCCGGGCCTCGTCCGGGCGATGGGTGTTCTCACCGGGCCTCGTCCGGGCGGCGGGCTCCTCGTCCACCCACGTCGGCCCCACGGCCGACCCGCCGCCTGCGGCACGCACGTATGATTGCCTATCGGCGACTGTGCCGCCGTGCCGGGTCCCACGACCCGGGGGAGAGGTGCCCATGGGTGAGCTTCGGGACATCAAGCGCCGGGTGGGGGACCTGCTCGAGGGGCTCGGGCGCGATCCGGACGAGGTGGCGGGCACCCTCGAGGCCGCCGGCGTCCACGGGGTGCCGAGGAGCAATTCCTCGTGCGCGGTCGCCCTCTACGCCGCAGCCGTCATGCGGGCCGACCCCCGCATCACGTCGGTGTCCGTGGGACCGTGCACCCTGCTGCTCACGCTGGTCCATCCGGACGGGCGGTCGGGCGGCCGGCTGGTCGTGCAGCTGCCCAAGCCGGTCCGGGGTTTCGTCGACGGATTCGACGCCGGCCGGTATCCGAGTGTCCTCCGCCTGCAGGTGGGCGACGGTCCGGCCCCGGGCGGGCCGGGTGGACACGCGGCGTCCTGCACCGACGGGCCGCCGCCGGCGGACCCGTCGCCGGACGCAACGCCGGTGGTCACCGCCGCGACCTGACCGGGCCGGCCGGGGTCACTGCAATCCCCGCCGAGGTGTGGTTCGCTCGTGGGTGGCGCACGGGTCCTCCCGGGCGCCGGTGGGTCGGACCGGCGTGGCCGACCCGGAGATCGCCTCGGCCCGGGCAGCGTGTGCACGCACCCGGCCGACCGGACGAAGGAGCAGTGGCATGGGCATCGACCGACAGTCCGGATCGGACCCGGGGGCGCGGCGTCACCACCGGACGGGCCGGAGCGCCCTGACCGGAGCGGCCCTCGTGGCCGCGGCGCTCGCACTGGCGGCCTGCGGCAGCTCGTCGTCGTCGTCGACGACCACCACGAAGGCGTCCACCTCGACCACGACGTCGAAGCCCTCCTCCTCGACGACCTCCACCACGGCCGCCTCGACGTCCACGACGACGAAGCCGTCGGGCACCGGGTGTGCCACCTCGGCGCTCGGAGTGAGCTTCGGCAACCCCGACGGGACCGCAGGGGCCATCCACTACACGATCACCTTCCACAACACCGGCTCGTCGTCGTGCACCCTCTACGGCTACCCGGGCGTCTCGTTCCTCAGCGCCGGCGGTTCCCAGATCGGTGCGCCGGCCCAACGCCAGACCGGCGGCACGGTGGCCACGGTCACCCTGGCCGCCGGTGGGAACGCCTACAGCTCGGTGGCCGTCACCGACCCCGGCATCCCGCCCTGCAGCTCCCAGGCGACAGCGGCCCAGGTCCGCATCTACCCACCGGGCCAGACCCAGTCCGCGCTGGTGACCGCCCCGTCGGGCATGGCGGTGTGCTCGTCCCCCAACACCTCGGCGTACACGTCGGCCACCGTCACGCCGGTGTCCGCCACGCAGCTCTGACCGGGGCACGCGGGGCCGGCCCGGTGTCCTAGCCGTACATGAGAGAGCCGGGTGTGGTGAGGGTCGTGCCGGTCTCGAGCCACGTCTTGAGCCCGCTGAGGATCATCGGCCACCCGCCGTACAGCTGCTCGTTGGCCCCCTCCCGCAGTTCGTCGTGCACGAGGTCCAGCCGGCAGGAGTCACCCACCGGCTCGATCGTCCACGTGACCCTCGACGACCCCTCGGCGGCCACGTCGTCGTCCCACAGGGCGATCATGGTGTGGACGAGCCGGTGGGGCGGGTCGGACTCCACGACCTGGCCGGTGCCGAGCACCGCCGAACCGTCGGGCGCCCGCAGCTCGATCGGCGCGCCGGGGGTCCAGTCGGAGGACAGCCGGATGCCGAACTGGTAGCGGGCCCGGGCGGCGGGGTCGACGATGGCCGCCCACAGCTGGTCCGGTGTGGCCCGGATGTAGAACTCGTAGCGCTGCTCCATCGGTCGCCTCTCCCGCCACCCCTCAACGGGGGCGGACCTCGGTTCCGGTCCCTGCGGTCACGAAGAGTGCGGTGGCGGTCCCGTCGACGTCGGCGGTGTGCCGCACGCCGGGCGGGTTGACGGTGGCGTCGCCCTCCTCGAGCAGCACGGTGCGGACCACGCCGTCCTCCTCCTGGTGGAGCGTGATCGCGCCCACCGTGCGGACGACGAGCTCCTGGCCGAAGGGGTGCATCTCCCATGTGGTCCACGGCTCGGCGAAGGTGTGGAGGCTGACCAGGCGACCGTCGACCCCGTCCTGAGCGGTGCGCGCGCCGTAGCGCTCGTACCAGTCGGGCGATCCGGTGAAGGGTTCCTGGGGCACCACCGTCGCCCCCAGGCCGAGGTGCACCGGGACCTCCGCGAGTCGGAACACCTGACGGTCGACCATGGGGCCATTGTGCCACCCGGTCGTCCGGGCCGCCCCGGAGCGGCCGGTCAGTAGGAACGGCCCCGGGCGGTGACCGGGGTCACCCCGACCACGGTGTCACCCCGGGTCAGCCACAGCCGGTCGTACCGGTCGACCGTCGGGTCGCAGTGGGGTGGAACCAGGCGCAGGCGGTCGCCGCGGGCGGGCCGGAACGCGGCCGTGGTGGTGACCAGCCCCTGCTCGTCGCCGAAGAACGCGAAGGAGGCGCCGGGGCGGCCGGGGACGCCGGCCGGGCCGGCGTCGGTGGCCATCGCCTTGAGCCCGGCGTCCACGGTCACGTAACCGTGCTGGTTCGCCGACACGACGGTGGTGACGAGCGTCAGGGACTGGGCGAAGGAGGCCTCGGGATCGGACCCGAGCGCGTCGGCGTACTCGCGGTCCATGAAGACGTAGCTCCCGGCCTGCAGCTCGTCGAGCAGGCCGGCCTCGATGTCGAGGAGCGCGGTGCCGGTGCCGCCGCCCGTGCGGGACCCGACCCCGTGACCCGCGGCCTCGAGCGCGGTGACGACCTCGGCCAGGCGCTCGGTGGCGGCGACGACGTCGCGACGGCGGGCGTCCCGTCCGGAGACGTGCTGGGCGTGCCCGGCGTAGCCCTGGACGCCGCCGAACGTCAGGAACGGCGCCGACTCCGTCGCCGCGGCGACGGCCAGGGCCGCCTCCGGGCCGGTCACCCCGGTCCTCCCCAGCCCGACGTCGACGTCGCACAGCACCGTGACCGGCACGCCGCCGGTCGTGGCCGCGGCCAGCTCGACCACGCCGTCGACGTGGTCGACCGCCACGGCGAGGTCGCACCGCCCGGCGAGTGCGGACAGTCGCGCCATCGGACCGGGTCCCACCGGTGGCGAGGTCAGCAGGACGGAGACAGGTCTGTCCCGGTCGAGCGCGGCGACGAGCACCTCGGCCTCCGCCAGCTTGGCGCAGCAGATGCCGGCGGCGCCGTGGTCGAGCTGCAGGCCCGCCACCCACGCCGACTTGTGGGACTTGGCGTGGGGTCGGAGGCGGATCCCGGACCCGTCGGCGGTGTGCTGCATGGCGGCGATGTTGGCGACGAGCAGGTCGACGTCGCAGAGGAGTGCCGGTGTGGGTACGAGGTCGACCGAACCGGGCTCGCCGAGGGAGCGGAGGAGGAGGGCGAAGGCCGGGTCGTCCGCCACGGCCGGGTCGGGCGCGACCTCCTCGGGTGCCATCGTCTCCTCAGCCCAGCTCGGCCTGGACGAGGTCGACGACATGGAACGCCGAGTCGACGGCCTGGTGGGTCCCCGCGCCCCGCCCGCCCGCGTCGCAGCCCACGAGGAACAGGCCGTCCAGCGGCGTCCTCGGGTCGGGCTTGGACCGCCCGACCTGGCCGACGACCTGCGCGATGCCGACGGCCTCGCCCCCGCTGCCCGGAACGGTGGCGTCCCGGGTCATGCGGGAGATCTGGCGTGGACCGTAGGGCTCGGACCAGAGCGTGTGGCGCTCGAGCCCGGGCCAGAGGTCGGCGACCACCAGGCGCGCCCGGCGGACGGCCTCGTCGGCCATGGGGGAGTCCGGGTCGGGGGAGACGAACACCTGGATGTTGGCCACCTGGTGGCCCGGCTCGGCCACCAGTCCCGGATCGAACTCGCTGGCGACGTCCACGGCGATGAGCGGCACGTCCGGCCACTCGCCGGCCTCCATGGCGGCGAACCGCTCGCTGTCGAGCCAGCTCCCGTCGGAGAACACGGGGGTGAGCGCGGCGTCGAACACCCGGTCGTCGAGGACGTAGCGCACTCCGGCGATGCTCCAGCTGGGTTCCAGGCCCTCGACCGACGTGACGTACTCGTCGGGGAAGTGCCGGGCGCCGACCAGCTTGAGCACGGTCGGCTGGATGCCGGCGTTGGACACGACGGCCCGGGCCCGGATGGTCCGGTCCTCGGTCCGGACGCCGACGGCCCGACCGTCCTCGACGACGATCTCCTCCACGCGGGCGGAGCGGACGAAGGTGCCACCGTGGGCCACCACCACCTCCGCGCAGGCCTCGGCCACCTGCCCGTAGCCACCGGCATGGAACCGACCGGCGCCCCCGGTCACGATCTGGCGGAGGACCAGCACGCCCTCCGACGCGGCCAGCCGGTCGACGGCCACCACGAAGAGCATGTTCATGGTGGCCAGGATCTGGCTCTCGAGCCCGTCCGGCAGACCGAACGGCCGGAGGAATGCCAGCATCCCGACGTCGTCGAGCGCGGCGACCTCGTCCTCGCCCATCGAGAGGATGGACAGGTAGAAGTTGCCCAGGCGCTCCATGTCGGCGTCACTCGCCCCGAAGGTGCGCTGGAGCGTGGCCAGGTCCTCGGGGTCCCCGGTCTGGCGCAGTGCACTGTGCTGGGCCCGCCACGCCCCGTCGGGCGCGCGGTAGCGGATGGCCGCGGCCGGACCCTCCGGCACCAGCATCCGCACCCGGTCCTGGATGCCGAGGACGTCGACCAGTTCGTCGATCCGGGACCCCACCGCCGGGATCCCGACCGCGCCGAACATCTCGTAGCGGTAGCCGCGGCGGTCGAGGGTCTGGGTCTTGCCCCCGGCCCGCGGGGTCTTCTCGACGAGTGCCACCCGCCGACCCGCCGAGGCCAGGAGCGCGGCCAGGGGCGCCCCGCCGTAGCCGGCACCCACCACGGCAACGTCGTAGTCGTCCTCGGGCTGTGGCACCGACTCCCCCGATCGACGGTCACCCGACCCCCGGGTGGTCCCCCGATGGCACCGGGGTCGTCGCCGCTCAGTGTCGCACACCGGCGGTCCATCTCCTTCAGGTCGACGGCGACCCTGCCGATGCCGGAGGATGGCCATGGGTGTCGACGCGCCGCCGACCTGGCGCGGCTGGGATGATCTGGAGCCGTCGGTCACCGGCGCCACGAGCGCGCGCAGCCTCGACACCGATGTCCGCTCCGGATGGTTCCCCGGCGTCCGCTCGTGGATGGCGCTCGGCGGTCCCCTCGAGCTCCTGAGCCCACTGGCCGTGCTGCGGGTCCTGTTCGGCGCCGGGGTCATCGGCTTCGCCGTGGTCGGTCACCTCGGATCGGCGTCCGGTGGGCGTGCGCTGGTGGCGTCGTGCATCGCCGTCATCACGTTCGCCCTCTGGCTCGTGCTCCTGTCGGTCCGGAGCATCCGTCCGAATCCGTGCCGGCTCCTCAGCGTCTACTGGACCAGCGCGGTGGCCACCCTGATCGTCGTCGACCGGTCGGGCCAGACCTCGGTGATCCTCGGCTTCCTGCTCGTGCCCAGCACCGTCTTCGTCAGCCTCTTCTTCCGGCGTCGCGTCGTGCTCTGTCAGCTCGGGGTCGCCTTCGTCGCCCTGTGGACGGCGTTCGCCGCCGGTCAGGGCGTGACCGCCGGCTTCCTGATGGCCGTGCTGGCCGTGGCCGCCATGAGCACGGCCCCGTTCACGGTGCTCCTGGGGGCCCGCGCGTCCCGTCGGAGCGGCCTCGTCGACCCGGAGACGGGCCTGCCCAATGCGCTCGGACTCGTCCAACAGCTGGGCACCTCGGCGGACGGCGCGACGGCGGTGGCAGTGGTCGCCTTCGAGGGTGTCGGCGGCTGTCGCGAGGCGCTCGGGTACAAGGCCGGTGCCGAGCTGCTGCGCCGGGCGGTGGAGGACCTCGGCCGGGTGCTGCCCGACGGTGCCCGGATCGGTCGGGTCGAGGGGGACGAGATCGTCGTGGTCGTACCCGGGGGGACCGGCGACCCGGGTGGACGCCGCACGACGGCGTCGGACACCGCGCTCGCCGAACGCCTCCGGTCGTCCGTGGATCGACGCCGCTATGTCGTGGGGGACGTCGAACTGCTGCTGCAGGCCCACGTCGGCCTGGCGGATGCACCGTCGGACGGGCGCTCACTGCCCGAACTGTTCCGTCATGCCGCGCGTTCCGCCCGCCGCGCCACGACCCTCGGGGTGCCCTGGATGCGGTGGAACGGCGACAGCGACGCCGTCACGGTCGCCGATCTCGAGCTCCTCGCCGACCTCCGGGGCGCGCTCGATCCGGACGGCCGGGACGGGCCGGCCACCGGGGACGGCGGGCTCCACCTCGCCTACCAGATGCAATTCGCCCCCGACGCGGCCGTGGCCAACTCGGTCGAGGCGCTCCTGCGATGGGACCGGCGCGGCCACGGGCGTGTGCCACCGGACCGCTTCATCCCCTTGGCCGAGCGCAGCGGACTCATCCCCCAGGTGACGGCGTGGGTACTCCGTGAGGCGCTGGACGCCCAGGTGCGATGGCGGGCGGCGGGCATCGACCTGCCGGTCTCGGTGAACGTCTCGGCCAAGGATCTCGCCGACCCCGATCTGGTCACCCTGATCCTGGGGACCCTGCGCACCCGCGGGCTGGCGACGTCGTGCCTCACCGTGGAGGTGACCGAGTCCGCAGTGACCGATCCCGACCAGGCGCTGGCGGTCCTCGGCCCCCTCCGTGCGCATGGCGTCCGCATCTCGGTGGACGACTTCGGCACCGGGTTCACCTCACTCGCCGCGCTGCCGGGGTTGCCGCTCGACGAGCTGAAGATCGACCAGGGCTTCGTCCGCCGGTCGGTGGACTCGCCGGCCGACGACGCCATCGTGGCCACGACCTGCGACCTGGCCCACCGACTGGGCCTGGTGGTGGTGGCGGAGGGTGTCGAGGACGGCACCGTCGCCGCCCGGATGGCGGCCCACGGCATCGATCTGCTCCAGGGGTACCACTTCTCCCGTCCGCTCGACGAGGATTCCCTCGTGGCCGCACTCAGCTGGCGATCCGGCACGCCCCGGGGCTGACCGTCGGCCGCGCCGTCGGTGCGTGACGACTCCCGGTGCGTCGCCGACGACCCGGCTCCGGGCGTCGGGGTCGGCCACACTGGTGCGGTGCCCGACCCCGACGACCGACCCGACCCCGACCCCGACGGACGCACCCCCCGTCAGCGCATGGACGCGGGTGACCTGTACGTCGTCGACGCCGAGATCGCCGCGCTGCACCTCCGGGCGGTCGCACTGACCGAGGCGTTCAACGCCACGCCGGCCTCCGACCGCGCCATGCGGCACCGCATCCTCGACGAGCTGCTCGGATCCCTCGGGTCCGACACCGAGGTCCGGGTGCCGTTCCGCTGCGACTACGGGACCAACATCCGGATCGGTGACCGCACCTTCGCGAACTTCGGCCTCGTCGTACTCGACGTGGCGGTCGTCACCATCGGCGACGACGTCCAGATCGGACCGAACGTGCAGCTGTTGACGCCCTCCCATCCGCTCGACGCCGAGCTGCGTCGGGCCAAGTGGGAGTCGGCCGCGCCGATCACCATCGGCGACAACGCGTGGCTGGGCGGAGGCGCGGTGGTCCTGCCGGGGGTGACGGTGGGGGAGGACGCCGTCGTCGGCGCCGGTGCGGTGGTCACCCACGACGTCCCGGCCGGTGCGGTCGTCGTCGGCAACCCGGCCCGACCCATCGCGCGTCCCGACCGCTAGGACCGGTCGGCGACGTCGCGGTTGCACGGGGCCGCTCGGTCGACGCGCCGTGCCGGCCGCCCGTCGCTCAGCCCGGGCGGGGCATCGGTGGGTGCAGGACGGCCCCGGCCCCGCGCACGTAGAGGTCGGCCGGCCGTCCCGTCCCGACGACCCGCGTCCCCGCGGTCTGCGCCACCAATCCGGGTGTGGCGAGGACCTTGCGTCGGAAATTGGCGGGCTCGAGTTCGACGTCCCATACCGCCTCGTAGACGCGTCGGAGGTCGCCGATGGTGAACGGCTCATCCACCAGCGCAGTGGCCAGGTCGCTGTGCTCGAGGCGCGCCCGCAGGCGTTCGACCCCGGTCGTGACGATGTCGAGATGGTCGAAGGCCATCGTCGGCCCGGCGTCGGTCCCGATGGTGGCGACCGGCCACCAGCGACCACTGGCCAGCGCGCCCCCGGCCGGAGGCGCGGCGTCCGGGGCCACGGCCAGGACGGCGCTCGACACCACGCGCGTGCGCGGGTCGCGACCGGGGGCGTCGAAGACGGCCAGCTGCTCCACCCTGTCGAAGGGTTCGAGGACGCCCGTCCGGGCGACGACGGCGCGGGCGGCGGCGGCCGTCAGCTCCTCGTCCGGCTCGAGCACCGCGCCGGGCACCGCCCACCGCCCCGAGTCGGGTGCACGCCGCCGCTCGACCAGGAGGATGACGAGCACCCCCCGGTCCACCGCGAACAACGTGACGTCGACCACGAGGGCGACCGCCGGTCGGTCGCCGGCGACGTAGCCACCGGGTCCGTCCGGCCCGTCGTCGGCCGCGCGCGCCAGGTCGGTGCGCTTCTTCCCCGGATTCCGGGCCTTCGGGCGGTCCCCGTCCCGACGGACCGACTTCTTGCCGTCCTTGGCCACCCGGTGACGGTATCCCGGCCCGGAACCCCATACAAGTCATTCCGACTGTAAGTGGTCTGGACTGCGATGATGGCCGGTGGTCAGCCGGCCGGTCCGACCCCTGGCGTCGTGCACCCGGGACGGCCGGCGGACGGGTGACGCGGAGGTCCGGGCGACTCCGGCGAGCGCGGTGGTCCGGATCGCCTGCCGTCGACGAGCTCGCGTCGGTTGTGTGACTTGTTTCACGTGGAACTGTGCGGAACCCGCACGGTTACTGGGCATTTCGGTGGATCGACCACGGCAACCCAGTAGAACACAGAACAGTCAGTACGACCTGAACAGAACTGCCGGTTCCGCCTTCGAAGTCACAGTGACGCAGCGGCACCCGGGTCGGCCCGCTCCGGTCCCCGCCGGCGCAGTGCCACCGGCGCCGGAGTGTCGGCGACGGCTGCGAGCTGACCGCAGGCGGCGTCGATGTCGGAGCCACGCGTCGAGCGGATGGTCACGGTCGTACCCCGCTGTTCGAGGATCGAGCGGAACGCGTCGATGCGGGCCCGTGGGGTGCCGCGCACCGGGTAGCCGGGTGTCGGATTGAGCGGAATGAGATTGACGTGGGCCCGCACACGGGTGGCGAGCCCGGCGAGCTGTTCGGCCTGCGCGTCGTCGTCGTTGACGCCGTCGATCATCGCCCACTCGAACGACACGCGGCGGCCGGTCTCGGCCCGGTAGTCGGCGCACGCCTCCATCAGCGCCGGTATCGGGTAGCGCCTGTTGATCGGCACGAGCTCGTTGCGCAGCTGTTCGGTGGCCGCGTGCAGCGACACCGCGAGACCGACCGGCAGGGGCGCGGCGGTCAGCCGCCGGATGCCGGGGATGATCCCGACCGTCGACACCGTCATGCTGCGCGCCCCCAGCCCGAAGTCGCCGTGGATGCGCTCAACGGCCCGCCACAGGTTGTCGAAGTTGGCGAGCGGCTCACCCATCCCCATGAACACGATGTTCGACAGGCGGCGCGGCCGGGCCGCCCGCGACGCCACCGCGACCTGTTCGAGGATCTCACCCGAGGTGAGGTGGCGCCGGAACCCGGACTGGCCGGTGGCACAGAAACTGCACGCCATGGCGCAGCCGGCCTGGCTCGAGATGCACACCGTCGACCGGTCGGGGTAGTGCATCAGCACCGTCTCGATCACCGCACCGTCGTGGAGGCGGAACGACCACTTGGTCGTCTGGTCGGCATCCGACGACCGCTCGGCCACGGGCTCGAGCGCGGGTGGCAGCGCGGCGTCGAGTGCGGTCCGCAGGGTCAACGGCAGGTCGGTCATCTCCGACGGTCGGAGGACCCGTCGGTAGAGACCGTCCCAGACCTGACGGGTCCGGTAGGACGGCGCATCGCCCAGGAGAGCGGCCAGATCCTCCTGGCTCTGGTCGTAGGCACCGGGCACCCCCCCAGGATAGGGACCCCCGGCGTCCGCCCACGCCGGTCCCCCCGTCGGTGGTCCCGGCACCGGCACGGGCGACGGGGGCGTGCCACCATCGCGACATGACCGCAGTCGAGGCGATCGAGGAGCGGGTCCGCCGCATCTGCCTGTCGCTGCCCGGCGCCGCCGAGCGGCCGAGCCACGGCGCGCCGGCCTTCTTCGCCACCAAGCAGTTCGTGGCACTGTGGCCGGACGGGCACCACGACGACGCCTTCCCGCACCTGTGGTGCGCCGCGCCGCCCGGCGCCCAGGAGGGGTTCATCGCCTCGGACCCCGACCGCTACTTCCGCCCCCCGTACGTCGGTGGGCGGGGCTGGCTCGGGGTGCGGCTCGACGGCAGGGTCGACTGGGCCGCGGTGGAGGTGCTGTGCGAAGAGGCGTTCCGCACCGTCGCCCCCGCGCGCCTCCTCGCCCGGCTCGACGACGAGGACCGACGGCGTCCGCCGCTCGCCCCACCGTCCGGTCCGTGACCCTGTCCTGGTACCCTGGGGGGGTATAGGACGAGGCCGAGGGAGGACCGTGCGCACACCGGGGTATGCAGCCGACAAGGACGCCGTGCTCAAGCGGCTCCGCCGCATCGAGGGACAGGTCCGTGGGATCTCCGGGATGGTCGAGGACGACCGGTACTGCATCGACGTCCTCGACCAGGTGGCGGCGGTGACGCGCGCCATCCAGGGGGTCGCCCTCGTCCTGCTCGACGACCACCTCGCCCATTGCGTGGCCGACGCCGTCGAGGCCGGGGGCGGGGAGAAGGAGGCCAAGCTGGCCGAGGCGTCGGCCGCCATCGCCCGCCTCGTCCGTTCGTGAGTCCCACCCTGGGCGTGGCCACCCTCCTGGTGGACGTCGGCCGCGGCCTGCGGGAGGGCCTCTACATGTTCTGGGAGACGCTGTGGGCCCTCGTCCTCGGCTTCACCCTGTCCGGAATGGTCCAGGCCTTCGTGTCCAAGGAGCGGATGCGGGCCGAGCTCGGTGACCACCGGCCGGCGTCGGTCGCCCGCGCCTCGGGGTACGGCATGGTCTCCTCCTCGTGCTCGTACGCCGCCTCGGCCATGGCCAAGTCGCTCTTCGCCAAGGGGGCCGACTTCACCAGCGCCATGGTGTTCATGATCGCCTCGACCAATCTGGTGGTCGAGCTCGGGATCGTGATGCTGGTCCTGCTGGGCTGGCAGTTCGCCGTGGCGGAGTTCGTCGGGGGACCGATCATGATCGCGCTGCTGGTCCTGACCGGTGGCGTCGTCTTCACCCCCCGGCTGCTGGCCGCGGCGCGGGCCCGGCTCGGCGGTGGCACCCCGGGCGGACACGGTCACAGGGCCACGGCCGGCGTGTCCGAGGAGCGCCAGGAGCAGCTCGAGGCCGAGCGGTGGGGCACCAAGCTGCGGTCGCCGGCCGCCTGGTCGGACGCCTCGAGCTATGCCGTGGCCGACGCGACGATGCTGCGCAAGGAGCTGGTGATCGGGTACACGGTGGCGGGCCTCCTCGCCGTCCTGGTGCCCGACCACCTGTGGAACGCGCTGTTCCTCCAGGGCCACGGCTTCTGGACGACCCTCGAGAACGCCATGGTCGGCCCGCTGATCGCGGTGGCCAGCTGGGTCTGTTCGATCGGCAACGTGCCGCTGGCCGCCGCGCTGTGGGGTGGCGGCATCAGCTTCGGCGGGGTGATCGCCTTCATCTTCGCCGACCTCATCGCCATGCCGTTGATCCTCGTCTACCGGAAGTTCTACGGGTGGCGCCTGACCGTGCGGATGGTCGGGCTCTTCTACGTACTCATGGTGGTGGCCGGCCTGGCGACCGAGGGGATCTTCCGGTTGGCCGGCGCCGTGCCGGCCAACCATGCCGTCGGCATGCGTCCGACGCACGTCGCCTGGGACTACACCACGTTCCTGAATCTGGTCTTCATCGTCGTGGCCGCCGCGGTGTGGTGGCTCGCCGGTCACCGGGAGCGCTTCGGCGGCGGCGCCGGTTATGCCATCGACCCCGTGTGCGGCATGCAGGTCCGCACCTCGGACGCGCCCGCCCGCATGGAGCGCCACGGCACGACCGTGTGGTTCTGCGGCGACCGCTGCCGGGAGCGTTTCGAGGCCGACCCCGAGCGGTTCGGCGCCGAGGCCCCGACGGCGGGCTGACCGCCGCGGGTGCCCGTCAGCCGTTCTTCAGCAGCTGCGAGAACGGGACGTCCTTGTCGTTCCCCGGCTCCTTCGGGAGCCCGAGCACCCGCTCGCCGATGATGTTGCGTTGGATCTGGTCGGTGCCGCCGTAGATGGACGGCGCCTGGGCGTAGAGCGCGGAGCCGGTCACGCCGGGCAGGAACGGATTGCCCGTCGCCCGGTTGAGGGCGGCCTGGTCGGCCGAGTCGTAGGCGTGGAGCATGCCCTGGGCCCCGACGATCCGCAGCCCGAGGTCCCGGGTGAGACGCATGACCGCGCTCATCGACAGCTTGGCGATGTTGGCCATGCCGGGGATGTCGCCACCGGCGGCCCGGGTCGCCTTCAGGCGCTCGGCGTTCAGCCGGCCCAGCTCGTTCAGCGTGTAGAGCCGGACGAGGTCCTGGCGGATGAGCGGGTCGGTGTCGCGGCCGTTGCCCCGGGCCAGTCCGGTCAGCAGGTCGTCGCGCCGGGAGGGTCGGACGCCGGACCCGGCGCGCAGACCGGGCCGGTCGCCGGCGGTGGGCGCGAGGTCCCCGACCCGCCTGTCCAGGTTGCCGGCCACGGTGCCCGGCATCACGATCGTGCCCCGACTGCCGCCACCCGTGCCCAGGCCGGCCCGCTCGTGGCCGAGGGTGGTGTTCGCCACCGCCCAGCCCTGGTTGAGCCCGCCGATCAGTTGGTCGTCGGGCACCCGCGCGTCGGTCAGGAAGGTCTCGTTGAACATGGCGTGCCCGGTCATCTCGCGTAGCGGGCGCACCTCGACACCGGGCTGGTGCATGTCGATGGCGAAGTAGGAGATCCCCTGGTGCTTGGGGGCTTCGGTCGACGTCCGGGCGATGAGCATCCCGTAGTCGGCGGTCTGGCCGAGCGAGGTCCAGACCTTCTGGCCGTTGACGGTCCACTCGTCGCCGTCGCGCTCGGCACGCGTGGTGAGGCCGGCGAGGTCCGATCCGGCACCGGGCTCGCTGAACAGCTGGCACCACGCCGCCCGCCCGGTGACGATGTCGCGCACCAGGGTGTCGATCTGCCGGCGCGTGCCGTGGTCGGCGATGGTGGGCGCGGCCAGCAGCAGACCGAGTCCGTACGGGGCGCCGACCGCACCGAAGGCGGCGATCTCGTTCGTCACCTGGACCCCGACGCTGCGGGCCACGCCCCGGCCGTACGAGTCGGCGGGCAGGGTCGGGGCGGCCCAGCCCGAGGTGCCGAGCCGCTCCCACCACTCGGCCACGGTCAGATCGGCGTCCCAGTTGTCGCGCAGCCAGTCGCGCAGCTCGTCCAGCAGGTCGTCGGTGTCGGTGGTCTCGGACAACGTGTCGGTCACGGATGCTCCCTCCGGGCGATCGGCGCACGGCGGCGCCGGCGGCAACGCTAACGCTCCCCCGAGGAGGTGTCAGTTCCACTGTCCGAAGTCCCGGGGTGCGTGTCGACGTGGGGGCCGCGGCGTGCGGCGGTGGCCCGAGCACCCCGGGCGGGCCGTCGGTAGCATCGGCCGGGAATCACCCGTGACCACCCGAGGAGGGCGCCATGCCCGCAGTCGACCGCTATCCCGTCGGGGCCCCGTGCTGGGCCGACCTCTGGACGTCGGATGTCGAGGGCAGCCGGACCTTCTATGCCGCACTCTTCGGGTGGGAGGCCCAGGAGCCGAGTGAGGAGTTCGGCGGCTACTTCATGTTCCACCGGGACGGGGTCCCCATCGCCGGCGGTATGGGCGACATGGGGCCGGACATGCCGGCGGACGACTCGTGGAAGATCTACCTCTCGACCGACGACATCGCCGGGCTGCACGACGCCCTGGCGTCCCACGGTGCCACCGCGCTGTCACCGCCCGTCCCCGTGGCCGACCTCGGGCAGAACATGGTCTTCACCGATCCGAACGGCGCGGTACTCGGGGCCTGGCAGCCGGGGACGTTCCCGGGGTTCGCCACGCTGGAGGAGCACGGCGCACCGAGCTGGTTCGAGCTGTTCACCCGCGACTACGGCGCCGCGCTCGAGTTCTACCGCGCGGTGTTCTCGTGGCGGACCGAGACCGAGGGGGACTCCGACGAGTTCCGGTACTCGACGCTCCGCCACCCCGACGACGGTGGCCGGCAGCTGGCCGGGGTCATGGACGCCTCCGCCTTCCTGCCCGAGGGGGTCCCCGACCACTGGTCCGTGTACTGGGACGTCGATGACGTCGACGCCGCGGTGGCGCTGGCGCAGCAACTGGGGGGAGCGCTGGTGGACGGGCCGATGGACACCCCCTACGGCCGTATGGCCACGGTGAGCGACCCCGCCGGCGCGACGTTCAAGCTACGGATGCCGCCGGCCTGACGGACCCGCCGGCCGGGGTCCGGCCCCGTCCGTCGCCGGGGACCCCCGGTGCCCGTCGCCGGACGCACACCTGTTCCCGGGCGTGCCACGCTGGTGGGCCCGTACACGTACCAGCAGCCGAGGTGACCCATGCCCATCGCCACCACCAACCCCGCCACCGGCGAGGTCGAGCAGACCTTCGAGGAGATCTCCGACGAGGAGGTGGAGCGCATCCTGGCCCTGGCCGCGTCCACCTTCCGGACGTACCGGACCACGACGTTCGCCGAGCGGGCCGGCTGGATGGCCGGGGCCGCCGGGATCCTGGAGTCCGAGGTCGACAGGATCGCCACCATGATGACCACGGAGATGGGCAAGACACTGGCCGCCGCCAAGGCCGAGGTCCTGAAGTGCGCCAAGGCGTGCCGGTACTTCGCCGGGCACGCCGAGGCCTTCCTGGTCGACGAGCCGGCCGACGCGTCGGCGGTGGGGGCCGCCGACGCCTATGCCACCTGGCAGCCCCTCGGACCGGTGCTCGCCGTGATGCCCTGGAACTTCCCGCTGTGGCAGGCCATGCGGTTCGCCGCCCCGGCGCTCATGGCCGGAAACGTCGGCCTGCTGAAGCACGCCTCCAACGTGCCGCAGTGCGCCCTGTTCATGCAGGAGCTCTTCGAGCGGGCCGGCTTCCCCGACGGCTGCTTCCAGACCCTGCTGATCGGCGCGTCGCGGGTCGACGCCGTCATCCGTGACGACCGGGTCGTGGCGGTCACCCTCACCGGGTCCGGCCCCGCCGGCCAGGCCGTCGCCGCCGCGGCCGGCGACGCCATCAAGAAGTCGGTCCTCGAGCTCGGCGGCAGCGACCCGTTCGTCGTGATGCCCTCGGCCGATCTCGCCCGGGCCGCGGCGGTGGCCACCACCGCCCGCACCCTCAACAACGGTCAGTCGTGCATCGCCGCCAAGCGCTTCATCGCCCATGCCGACGTGGCCGACGAATTCGAGCGCCTGTTCGTCGCCGAGATGTCGGCGCTGGTCGTCGGGGACCCGATGGACGACGCGACCACCATCGGCCCCCTGGCCAGCGCCCAGCAGCAGCAGGACATGATCGACCTGGTGGCCGACGCCGTCGGCAAGGGCGCGTCGGTCCTGTGCGGCGGGGTCGTCCCGGAGGGCCCGGGCTACTACTACCCGCCCACCGTCCTGTCGGGCATCACCCCCGAGATGCGCATCCACACCGAGGAGGCGTTCGGGCCGGTGGCCACCCTGTACCGCGTCGCCGACATCGACGAGGCCATCGACCTGGCCAACGCCACCGAGTTCGGACTCGGCGCCAACGCCTGGACGCGGGACGCCGGCGAGCGGGCCCGCTTCGTGCGCGACCTCGAAGCCGGCATGGTCTTCATCAACGGCAACACCACCTCCTACAACGAGCTGCCGTTCGGGGGGATCAAGACATCGGGCTACGGCCGCGAACTCACGGCCCACGGCATCCGCGAGTTCTGCAACCTCAAGTCGGTCTGGGTCGGCGCCTGATCTCCACGGCGCCGCCCACCCGGGTCGGGCCGCACCTCGTCACGGACTGCCGTTCACGGGCTGCCGGTGACGGTCAGCCGGTCACGGTCAGCCGGTGACGGCGGCACCGGCGACGGGCACGCCGGCCCGGCCGTCCAGCGTCGACCAGAAGCGCCGTGCCCGGCCGGGGCGACGGTCCGGCCCCTCGGCCGCCCGCACCGCATCGAGCCACCGCCGCGTCCGGACGTCGGCCTCGGCGACGGCCGAGGCCGGGTCGGGGCGGTCGGCGAGCCAGCGGGCCTCGAGCCCGTCCCGATCCGCCGCGTAGGTGGCCAGCAGCCGCGGCGGGTCGGACAGGACGGCACGGTGCAGCAGCTCGTGGCGCCACCACCGGGTGGCCGGGTCGAACTGATCGGTGGGCTCGGGACCGAGGTCGAGCGGATCGTCCACCGCCACCGGCAGGAAGATGCCGGTGCAGGGCGCCGCGGTGCCCGTCGCCCAGTGGCGGTGGTCACCGTCGGCACCGAGCTCGGTGACCCAGGACCCCGTGGTCTGCGACGTGGCCCGGATCCCTCCACCGGCGTGCATGCAGGGCGCGCCCTTCGCCCCCATGAACGGGGCGAACCGCGGGTTCGGGCCACGGGCACCGTGGGTGCGCAACGCGGCCATGAGGTCGCCGACCGATTCGGCCGGGCACGCCCCGGTCAGGGCGCGTCGCTTCCGGGCCTGGGCGTACCACGTCCGGATCCGGTCCCCGTGGTCGGCGAACCCGGGAATGGTCAGCCCGTTGCTGATCGAGCGGACGGCGGAGGTGACCTGTTCGACGGCCCACAGCGGGCCGGCCGTCTCGACGACGAAGGCGCCGGTCGGGTCGGCGACGATGTAGCTGTTGTGGTAGGTGAAGCCGGGGTCGACCAGACTGCACCCGCCGCCCTGCCCGTGCCGCTCGAGCAGGGCGATGATGACGTCGACGGCGCCTTCGGCCGTCTCGGCGCGCTCGAGGCCCAGGCGCAGGAGGTCCATGCCGAGCAGGCCCGTCGGAGCGTAGGGCTGGTCGGTGAAGACCGCCTCGTTGCCGATCACCACGCCGTGCTCGTTGGCCCCCATCTCGGCACCCCACGTCCAGAAGGGCCGGGACAGGAGGACGGCGTGCGTCGTCGGGGCCTGGTCGATGGTGATCCAGGTGCACCGGAGATGGGCACCCGCCGGATGGTCCCGACGGGGCTGCCAGTCGAGGAACTGGGCCTCGTTGGGGTCCCGGTCACTGTTCTTGGCGAACAGGACCCGTCCCGGTCGGACGGCGACGAGGGTGTCGCACATGCGACGACCCTATCCAGCGGGACCGTCGGTCGGCGAGGTGGCGCGTGCCCCGGCGCCGCGCCGGGACGTCCCGTCGGAGAACCCCGGCCGGGGGCCGGCGCGGCGGTAGCGTCGGTTCGTCCCGTCAGGGTGCGGCTGGACGGCGCAACCGGCACGAGCAGGAGGAGTCACGGCATGGGCGGAAGTCGCAGTCGAAGGGGATCGTGGAGCAGGAGGACCGCCGTCGGGACGGCCGTCATCGGCGGCGCGGTGCTGCTCGCCGCCTGCGGCAGCTCGTCGTCCTCATCCACGACCACGACCGGGGCCACGGCCACCACGGCCGCCGGCGGATCCGACGCCGCGGCCAAACTGGACACCCTCGCCGGCAACGTGAAGTCGGCGCAGCAGTCGACGTTCCGGGCCGTCTACACCTCGAGCAGCGGCGGCTCCTCCTCGACGATCACCCTCGCCCAGGCGCCACCCAAGCAGCTGTTCAGCGCCACCGACTCCTCGGGCTCGACCACCTCGCTCATCGACACGGGCACCACCACCTACTCGTGCTCGGGCGGCGGCAGCTCCACCGTGACCTGCACGAGCATCGGCGGCAAGGTGGCCGGCGCGGCCCTGACCAGCCTGATCAACGTCTACAACGGGTCCACGGCCCTGACCGTGTTCAACGCCTGGAGGTCGGCGATCGTCGCACGGGTCGCGGGTGTCTCCCTGAACTTCACCGACACGACGATCGCCGGTCAGCCGTCCACGTGTGCCAACTGGAGCCGCAGCGGCGACACGGCCACCTACTGCGTGACGTCGAGTGGCGTGCTGGCCAAGGTCGAGGCGTCCGGTGGCTCGTCCGGCTCCGGCACCAGTTTCGAGCTGACCAGCTACTCGAGCTCGCCGCCGGCCTCGAGCTTCGCCGTGCCGGCGGGGGCGACGGTCGTCACGTTGCCCGGCGGGGTGTCGGTCCCCTGAGGATCGGAGGCCGAGGGCCTGAGGGTGGTCGCTCAGGGGTCGGCACCGGTCAGGTCAGATCAGCGGCGCGGCCTGGACGGTGAGGCGGTCGTCGAGGTGCGTGGTGTCGTTGAACCGGCGCACCACCCAGCGGGTGTCCGTCACCACCACATGGGAGATCGAGGCGTTGTCGGCGCCGATGAAGGCCCAGGGGCGCGAGCCGGACGCCTGGGCCAGGACCTCGCCGATGACGCCCCCGTGGACCACCACCAGGACGCGCTCGTCGGGGTGGGCGACGGCGATGCGTCCGATGCCGGCACGGACCCGGTCGGCGAACCCGTCGATCGGCTCGCACCCCGGGATGAGGTCCCACCGCTCCGCCTCGACGAGCTGCAGGGCCAGGGGGTCGCGGTCGACGAACTTCTGCTCGAAGACCCAGCCCTCCCACTCGCCCAGGTAGATCTCGCGGAGGTCGTGCTCCACCACCGGTACGTGTCCGGTGGCCGCGGCCAACGGCGCGGCGGTCTCCGCCGTACGACGCAACGACGTCACGTAGACGGCGTCGATGTGCTCGGTCACGAGCCGGGCGGCCAACCGCTGGGCCTGCTCCCGGCCGAGTGCCGACAGGGGTGGGTCGGCGTGACCTTCGAAGCGGGCGAAGTCCTGGCCCTCCACCGCGTCCTCCGACTGGCCGTGGCGCACCAGGAGCAGGTCGCAGGCCCCGACCGGTGCCCGGAACCGCCCCTGCGGAAACCGACGCGGTCCACCGCGCTCGGCGGGAACGTCCGACACGATCGTCACCGCGGGCCTCAGACGCCCAGGCTCGACGCCGACGCCGCCTCGAACAGCCGGTTGGGCAGCAGGCGTTTGGCCAGGACGCCGATCCGCTCACCGGCCGGCCCGACCGACAGCCGCCGGGGTGGACGCGCCGTGGTCAGCACCTTCGCCACGACGGCGGCGACCCGCTCCGGGTCGGCCCCGCCGGCCTCGTCCCGCTCCATCGTGGTGATGGCCCGGGCCGACGCCTCCGCGTAGGGGTCCCCGGGCTCGGTCGGGACGGTGCGGCGGGCGCCGGTGAAACCGGTGTGGAAGTTGCCGGGTTCGACCAGGGTCACCGGCACGCCGTGGGGCTTGAGCTCCCAGGCGAGCGCCTCCGCCCACCCCTCGAGTGCGAACTTGCTGGCCGAGTAGTAGGCCTGGAAGGGCAGGCCGATCACCCCGCCGATCGAGCTCATGCACACGATGCGGCCCTTCCGCTCGCGGAGGCTGGGGAGTGCGGCGGCCACCACTCGCACGGTCCCGAAGAAGTTGGTGTCGAGCTGGGCCCGGGCGTCGGCCAGCGGGGTCGTCTCGACCGGGCCGGCCAGGCCCCACCCGGCGCACGTGACGACGGCGTCGATCCGGCCGCGGTCGCGGACCACCCGCTCGACGGCCGCCGCCACGGACGCGTCGTCGTCGACGTCCATGACGAGCGAGGTCCACGCCTCGTCCGGTGTCGTGCGCCGGCTCGCCCCGACGACGTCGAAGCCCCGGGTCGCCAGGTGGACGGCACAGGCGAGGCCGATCCCCGACGACGCCCCCGTGATGAGTACGACCTTCCTGTCCATGCGGATGTCCTCGACGTAGTGGTGGGAGTGGGACTGCGCCCCGGGAGGCGCCGGAGGTCAGGGCTTGTCGGCCGCGGTGGCCTCGGCGGCGATGGCGTCCTGGTCGGCGGTCAGCTGTTTCGCCTCCACCTTCTGGGCGCGCGTCATGGCGGCCTCGATCTTCGACTCCATGTCGGACACGGCCACGACCACCAGGCCGGCCTGCCCGGCGTCGAGGGCCTCGCCGAGCTCCTTCAGGTCGCTGCGGCTCATGCCCGCGGCGGCGTGGCCGGCCAGCGATCCGAGGAGGGCACCGCCGCCCGTCGTGGCGAGCAGCAGGCCACCACCGATGGCCGCCGCCGGGAAGAGGGCGATCGCCAGGCCGGTGGCCAGGCCCACACCACCGCCGAGGACGCCGCCCACGCGGGTCGGGGTCTCGTGCTTCTTGACGATCTTGACCTTGCCGCTGTCGTTCCGCTCCACGACGGCGGCGTCGTAGGCGTCGATGAGGCCGGCCTCGGTATGGAGGGCGTGCACGGCGTCGTAGTCGGCCAGGGCGTCGTCGACGGAGGCGTAGACGCCGGAGAACGCGAAGAAGGTGTCGATGGCCACGGTGGGCTCCTGTCGTCGGGCGTCGACCGTCTGCCGGCGCGGGTGGCCCAGGCTACCGAGGTGCTGCGGCGCCGACCAACGGGGCGGGACCCCTCACGACGGCCGGGGCGTCCGGGTCAGCCTCCGGTCGGGGATGAACCAGAGCACCGCCACCGCGACGTAAGCGGCGTAGGACACCCAGACGGAGAAGTGGGCCATCCCGATGCCGACCGCATAGAGCACGAGCGACACGTTGCCCTTGGTGTCCGTGCTGATCGACCGTCCGACCAGCGAGTCGGGCCCGTCGGTCCGGATGATCATCCGGACGAGGAGCGAGTAGGCGGCGCCCGCCCCCAGCCCGATGATGCCGAAGCACGCGGCCGGGAGTGCGTGGCGGGGGAAGCGGCCGACCCAGGCGGTGACGATCGGGAACAGGGACAGCCAGAAGAGCAGGAAGAGGTTCGACCACATCACCGAACCGCTGATGTGGTCGGCCGAACGCAGGAGGTGGTGGTGGTTGACCCAGTAGATGCCGACCATGACGAAGCTGAGGACGTAGACGAGGAGGTGGGGGATGAGGGCGCGGAGCGCGGTGGGGGAGGATCCTCCGGGCGTCGGGATCGAGAAGGCCATGATCGTGATGATCACGGCCATGACGCCGTCGCTGAACGCCTCGAGGCGGTCGGTGTCGCCGAGCTTCACCGCGCGCCGTCCCGTCTGGTGGCCACGGCGTCAGCATCCCACCGCGGGCGTGCCCCCGGAGGGACCGGACGCGGTGGATCCGGGGATCAGTCGCCGGCGAGGATGCCGTCGATCTGGTCGACGGCGGAGCGGATGCCTTCCTCCATGCCCATCTCGATGACCCGCTCCATGTCGGCGAGCGAGGCGTATCTGGTCACCAGGGTCATGGTGCAGCCACCGGGCCGATCGGTGAACTCCACCCGCATGACCATGACCGGCATCCCGTCGGAGGGTGCCCCGTGCTCGTCGGCGAACCCGTCCTCGAGTTCGAGCGAGTGCGGCGCGTCGACCGCCACGATCCGCCACCACCCGTGGGGCCGGTCACCCCCGGGTCCGGTCATGTAGTAGCTGCAGCGACCGCCCGGCGTCAGGTCGTGGTCCACGAACGTGGCCGGGTAGGTGGGTGGTCCCCACCAGCGCTCGAGCTTGCGGGGGTCGGCCCAGAGCTGCCAGGCCCGGTCGGGCGGGGCGTCGAGCTCCGTGACGACCGTCATCGTCAGCTGCCCG
>Ga0302202_10001533_pt1 | contig 28622 bp, 17 predicted proteins | sample II_Bog_N3_3_FD_194579 | JGI IMG/M metagenome (GOLD analysis project Ga0302202, IMG submission 194579) | Peat permafrost microbial communities from Stordalen Mire near Abisko, Sweden - II_Bog_N3_3 | ecosystem: Environmental > Terrestrial > Soil > Wetlands > Peat | place: Sweden: Abisko...
CGAGCTGCGGTATTGGATGCCGGTGCCGCCGCCGAACTCGACCTTGATCTCGAGTTTGAGGTCGAAGTCGTGCGCGGCGGCGTCGGTGGGGCCGGTGCCGTGGTAACTGATGTAAGTGTTGGGCGGACGGGGGCCGGCGGGTGCTTCGCCGATGAGTGCGCCGTCCTCGACGCGCCACATGGCGGGATCGCCGTCCCAGCCGGCGAGGGTCTTACCGTCGAAGATCTGCACGAAGCCGGTGTGGTCGTCGAAGTCGAAGGGCGTGGGTTCGTGGAAGCGGCTGGGTGCGGGGGTGGGCTTTGCGGTGGGCTGCTGGGCTGGAAGTTGGGTGGATGCGGCAACGATGACGAGGGCGGCGAGTGCGAGAAGAGGACGGGTGGTCATGGTGGGAGATAGGGTATCGCAACTGCGGAACGGTAGTCTTGGCAAAGTTCGAGTGCAGAATTAGTCTGTTGTCAGCGAGGTATCGTGATGCCGGCAGAGACTGTGAGTCCCAAGGCTGATTTCGAGGAGTTTGCCGCTGAGCAGGTGAAGAGCGGGCGCTACGCGAATGCGGCAGAGGTGCTGGACGCGGCGAAGGCTGCCTTGGCGCGGCAAAAGCGTTATGAAGAAAAGCTGGCTTACTTGAAGCAGGCGATTCAGGAAGGTATCGACAGCGGGGTGTATGAGGGCGACGCGTTTGCCGATGTGCGACGGGCGATGGGTTGGGAGTCAAAACGCTGAGTGGCCTTATATCGTCTGTCTGCCCGAGCGAAGAGTGATCTGCTGGAGATTGCGCACTATACGCAGCGTGAGTGGGGTGAGGCTCAAGCCAAAACGTATGTCGGTGGGCTGGAGAAGTTCTGTGAACTGCTTGCAGGCTTCCCTGGAATTGGCCGTGCGTGTGACGAGATTGCTTCACAGTTAAAACGTATGGAGCATGAGAGCCATGTCATCTTCTTCTTTCCCGCAGAAGATGGGATTCTCGTGTCGCGCATCTTTCACAAGAGCCGGGATATCAGCGATGAAGAGTTCGACGAGTTTGGATAAAACAGGTAGCTCCACTCATCGTAAAAAATGCGATTCATAGCGTACCCAGCGTCTATTCATGTCGGGGAAGGGTATCGCAAGCGTTGCAGGATGCATCATCGGTCGAGCGTGGGGAAGTAGGAGGCGAGCGCGCCGTCGCGGCGGACGTCTGTGGTGCAGCAGTGAGGGCCGCCGCCGAAGGCGTACACGGTGTCAAAGGCGCAGGGGATCACTTCGCATCCGAGTGAGCGCATGAGGTCAATCATGGGTGTTTCGGCCTGTTCGACGATGCAGGTGCGGGGGTCGAGCATGAGGATGTTCATGGAGATCCAGTTGCTGACGTCGCGGGCGTGCTGGCCGCTGCGGACCGAGATGGGCGCTTCGACGATCTGCCAATCGTTGTCGCGGAAAAGTTGTAGCTTGCCATTGGTACAGGGGCGATGCGGGTTGGTCAGGACAATGCCCGGACGGACGGGGACGAGCGTGGTGTCAATGTGGACGGGCAACGGCTCGAGGAACTCGATGCGATGGATACGGAAGTCAGCGCCGAGATGATGGGCAAGCCAATCAGCGCCGAGCTGGTTGGAGACCAGGTCCGGCTGCCAGAAGATGTCGCGGCCGCAGCGGGTGAAACAGGCGGCGTCAAAGGCGGGCTCCGTCTCGGTGAGGAGGGGCGTGTCGGCATAGACGTAGGGTTTCTCGGGAGACGTGTAGCAGTCGGCGTAGAGAGAATCGGCCATCGACGGCTTTGGAGCGATGACATGGCGGGCGCCTTGTTGTGCGTAGCGGGAGAGCAATGGGCGGTAGGCGCGATATTCGAAGTAGCGTGAGCGCTGCGTCATGGGTGCTTCAATAATTTCGTTGCCGACGACGAGAAGGACATCGCGAGGGCAGGCAGCTGCGTGGCCGGAGGCGCACTGCCAATCGGGTAAGGAGTATGGCTGCGTGTGGTCTATCGGATCGGGACGCTGGACGGTGATGCCGCGGCGAGCGAGGGTCTCCGCGAAGGCGTCGAGTTGTCGCTCCGCTGCCTCGATGAGGGCAGGATGAACGGGATGAGAAGAAGATGAGTCTGTATGGCCTGCGGGGAAGTAAGGGCGAAGCGAGGGCTCGTAGGCAACATCGGCAGCGTGACGCGCCGTACCGACGATGACTTCCTGTAGTGGGTCCCACTCATTGAAGGAGTTGACGGGGTTCATGGGCTACGAGAGTTCAGTGTGATGAGGGTACAAGAGATATTGGCAAAATTTATGGGTGAGTCTAGGCTAAAGGTGAGGTGAGGTCATGGCCGCCGGAACAGTTGCAATTCCCTCCAAGAGGTTCGATGAGCTGGCTCAGAGGCTGGTGGCGAGCGGACGCTACAACAGTCCGAGCGAGGTGCTGGAGGCGGCGCTCGATGCGCTGGAGCGCGAAGAGTGCGATGAAGAAGCCAAAGAGGCCTGGTTGGAGCAGGCGCTGGAGGCGGGGTTCGCGAGTGGGGTTGCCGAGGGGGACGTGTTTGCTCGGGTTCGTGAACAGATTGGTCTGAAGGCTGATTGTTCCTGTTCCGGCTTAAACGGAGATTGCCCAGTATGCGGGGACGGCATACTACGTGATGCAGCGAGAAATGCATCCGAGAAACGGGAATACGAGGCCTCAAAGACTTTCAAAGTGAAGAAAAAGCCAATGCCGAAAACGAATTTTGATGAAGTAATTTTCGAGCAAGCAATCGAACGGGATGCTCCAGCCAAGCCCGTTGCCAATTACCCGATTAATTCAGGTCCAACCCCAACAAAGCGAAAGACGAAAATTTGTCCTCTTTGCGACCCACCTAAGCCAATCACCCTGCGACGGTTTGTTCGTCATCAGGCTGAAGTGCATGGGCATCATGCGACTCGAGTTTCGCGTATGAGCTAGAGTTTTCAGGCTCGTTACTTATTTGCTCACCGCTTGTCATAAGCGTCCATGCGTGCTTCGAGCTTGCCGGTGAGGTGGTAGAACTGGCGGAGATCGGCGTCGATTCGGCCGAGGTGATCTTCGACCTTGTTGAAGCGTGCATTCACATCGCCGTCGATCTTGTTGAAACGGGCACTCATCTCAGCACGCAACTCCTTGATGTCGCTGCGGCTGAAGAGAATCCCGGCGAGGATGGCGATAAGCGGGATGCCGACGGTTACGATGTCATGCATAGTTTTTCCATCCTAACTTAACGACGCACTCTAGTGCGCGGCCCACTCAATCTTGCTGAGGTCGATGCCTTCCTTGACCATCTCGTAGAGCGGAGAAAGTTCGCGGAGGTGCTGGACGACGTTGATGATCTTGTCGCTCACGTAGTCGACCTCGGCCTTGGTGTTGAAGCGGCCCAGGCCGAAGCGGATGGACGAGTGCGCGACGTCGTCGCCGAGGCCGAGGGCCTTGAGGACGTAGCTGGGCTCGAGCGTGGCGGAGGTGCAGGCGGAGCCCGACGAAACGGCGATGTCGTTGATGCCCATCAGCAGGCTCTCACCCTCGACGTAGACGAAGCTCATGTTCAGGTTGCCGGGCAGGTGGTGCTCCATGTTGCCGTTCACGTGGACGTAGTCCAGCGCCTTTTCGAGCTTGGCCTTGAGGTAGTCGCGGAGTTCGAGTTCGCGCGCGGCTTCAGCGGCCATCTCGTTCTGGCAGAGCTCGCACGCCGCGCCCAGGCCGACGATGCCGGGGACGTTGAGCGTGCCGCTGCGCATGCCGCGCTCGTGGCCGCCGCCGTTAATCTGTTCGGCGAGCTGGACGCGCGGGTTGCGGCGGCGGACATACAACGCTCCCACACCTTTCGGTCCGTAGATCTTGTGGCCGGAGAGTGAGAGCAGGTCGATGTTGTCGGTCTGCACGTTGACGGGAATCTTGCCGACCGCCTGCACGGCGTCGGTGTGGAAGATGACGCCCTTCTCGTGGCAGAGCTTGCCGATCTCAGCGATGGGCTGGACGACGCCGATCTCGTTGTTCGCGTACATGATGCTGACGAGGATCGTCTCGCTATCCATGGCGCGCTTGAGGTCTTCGATGTCGATGAGGCCGTCCGCCTGCACGGGCAGGTAGGTGATGCGGTAGCCGGACTTTTCGAGGCGCTTGCAGGTGTCGAGCGTGGCCTTGTGCTCGGTAATCTGGGTGATGATGTGGTTGCCGCGCTCGCGGTACATCTCGGCGACGCCCTTGATGGCGAGGTTGGTGGATTCGGTGGCGCCGGAGGTGAAGATGATCTCCTTTGCGGTTGCGCCGATGAGTTTGGCGATCTGCTCGCGGGCCTTCTCGACGCCGGCCTCGGCCTCCCAGCCGAAGCTGTGGTTGCGCGATGCGGCGTTGCCGAAGATGCCGGTGAGGTAGGGCATCATGGCCTCCAGCACGCGGGGGTCGAGTGGCGTGGTGGCGTGGTTGTCCATATAGATGGGCAGCGTGACGCCGGGGGGGAGGGGGTGGCTGGACTGGGTGACGTTGATTCCGAGGGTTTCGGCCATGGTGTTTGCTCCTAAAGTGAGGCGACGTGCGCCAGGGTTATTCTGAGACTTCGTAAACAGCTTCCAGTTGCCAGTTATCCAGTTACGAGATTTAGCGGGCGATGCCGACGAGACCGCCGGCGAGTGCGGCATCCGCGGGTGTGGTTGAGTGCTCGACGAGGTCGGCGATGCTCAGCTCACTGAGCAGGCCGGTGATGCTGTCATTGACCTTGCGCAACGGTTCTTTGATGGTGCAGGTGCCGTGCAGGTCGCAGGTTCCATGGATGGTGATGCAACTGGTGATAAACAGAGGGCCGTCGATGGCGCGGATGACCTCGAAGGCGGAGATATCGTGTGCGCTGCGGGCAAGTGCATAGCCGCCGTTGGTGCCGGCGTGTGAGACCAGGAGGCCCGCCTTGGCGAGCGTCTGGAGGATCTTGGCGAGCAGCTGCGGGGGAATGTGGTAGGCCTCGGCGATAGCTTTTGCGGAGGCCGCGGCGCTGGGCGACTGCTCGCCGGCGTGCGGTTGCTCGGCGAGGTACTTCAAGGCCATCAGGCCGTAGTCCGCTTTTTTGGTGAGCCTGAGCATGAGTGTTGGGGGTGGAGACGTGTGCGCAACGAGCACGAAAACAGCCAATTCCAGTGTACGGCGGCGGGTGGCGGGAAGCAAGACCAAAGTGGTCGGACATTGGATGGAGCCAAAATCGGATACCATCGTTTTGCTCAAAGGACATCCAACGCTGCTTCCGTGACCGCACTGCGACAATTTCGAGCTGCTCCCAACCTGCTGACGATGCTGCGGTTGTTCGTGCTGCCGTTCCTGGTGATTACGATTCTGGACGGGCACTGGCGGATCGCGTTTGCGCTGCTGTGGGTGGCCGGGGTGAGCGATGGGCTGGATGGTCTGTTGGCGCGCGTGCTGGAGCTGCGTACGACGCTGGGGCAGTACCTGGACCCCATCGCCGACAAGCTGCTGCTGAGTACGCTGTTTGTGGTGCTGACGCATGTTGGGGCGATTCCGCGTTACGTGACGGTGCTGGTACTGAGCCGCGATATCGGCATCCTGCTGATTGCGACGCTGCTGTTCGCGACCCACACGCTGCGCGATTTTCTTCCCAGCAAGCTGGGCAAGTTGAATACGGCGGTGCAGATTCTGGGCGTGCTGACGGTGATGACGTGCAAGGTGGTGTCCGTGCCTGAACTGGAGGCGCTGAAGGGCCTGCTGTTGTGGACCATCGCGGTGCTGGCGCCGGTTTCCGCCGCGGAGTATGCGTGGATTGTGGTGCGGCGAGTGAGCGCTCCGCCTGTGGCTCCGGCGGCGTGAGCCGGTTGCGGCGCCGGCAGGCGGCGGGTAAACTAGCAGAACGCAGAGGCGCGTAGCTCAGTTGGTTAGAGCGCTACCTTGACACGGTAGAGGTCAGCGGTTCGAATCCGCTCGTGCCTACCATTCTATTCAATAGCGACAAAGGTTGATCTGTAGTAGCAACTTGGGGTAAAGCCGCCAAGGGGGGCAAGAGTGGTGAGTGCAATCGACTCCCGCTGTCTTCCCCCCATCAGCGCACCGTCGCCGCAACACACCATCCCTTTCCCGAACCCAGTCGATGCATGCGTGATGTCTCGCTGCGTCCTCGCTCGTCGCTGATGACCGGGAGTACATCGATCGGTGCGGCCGGAGCCCCTCTTGTTTCGGTTAGAAATATTTGACCTTTGCACGCTCTAAGAGATTGAGGGGTTTACACATACGTTAAGTATCGACTTAGTCAGTAGTCATCCTTTCGAGGCATAGCGTCGATAAGTAACCGGTATATGGTTGACATTGGATTCTTTGTAGGACTTGAGTCGCTAAGCCTCCGTCATGGCGCGCGGGTTTTGTCCCTGGTCTGTCTGCCTCGGAGGTTTTAAGCAGTGTCCACGTGTGTCTTCCAAGCTTTTCTTCGCTTCTCGAAGGCGGAGAACCCCGGATCTTCTATTCATCGTGTTTCAACCGAAGTCACGCGAGGCATACTGGCCTTGCTCGGCCTGTCCGCTTTGATGCTTGCGGCAACCGGCACATCGCAGGCCCAAGGTTTCACGATCACGTCGACGCCCACGTTTGCGTCCACGAATGTGGCCAGTACGAGTGCCGCAGGGAATGTTGTGGTCAAGACCACCGGCACCACCACCATCACCAGCATCAGTGTGCCGAACTCCGCGAGCGGATCGCCGCAGTTCAACTACGTTTCTATTTCGGGGTGCACGATCGGTACAGCAGCGCCCAACAATACGACCTGCACGATCTCTGTGACCTTCAGCCCGGCTTATCCTGGCGTTCAGTCAGCACCGCTGGTTATTGCGTACACCGGTGGCACGTTCAATGTTGGACTGGTGGGCACCGGTCTTGCGCCGCAGGCGGTCCTATTGCCCGGCGTACTGAGCACGGTAGTCAATACCGCCGGCGTAGCTGGAACCGTAGGACAAGGCAACAATGGCCAGGCAACGGCGGCCGGCCTCAAGCTGCCGCGCGATATCGGCTTTGATTATGCGGGCAACTACTACATCGGCGACATCGGAAACGGTGCGGGCACAACGGATACAGCCGAGATCCGCAAGGTGACCACGGCGACCGGCGTCATCAGCCAGTTCGCCGGCGCCGGTAGCGGCACGACAGCGTATTCTTCGACCAGCACCGGTGTGGCCGCAACTTCAGTAGCATTCAACTATGCAACCGGGGTCGTGTTTGATTCCGCGGGCAACGCCTATATTCCCGACTTCTTTCATAATGTGGTGGCCCGCGTGGACGCCGTGACGGGCGACATCAAGGTCTATGCCGGCCAATATGGTGTGATTGGCAGCGCCGGTGACGGTGGTCTGGCGACCGCTGCAAAGCTCTCCGGCCCTGCTGCACTGGCCATCGACCCGGTCACAGGGAACCTTTTCATCGTTGACCCGAGCAATAACGATGTGCGCGAGGTCGATGCCGCCACCGGGGTTATCACGACGGTTGTCGGTGTCTCGGGCAGCAACGCCGGGTGCGCTACGACCACCGCAGCTTGTGGTGACGGCGGTCTGGCGACGGCGGCCCAGCTCAACCAGCCCAACGGTATCGCCGTGGACGCCAGCGGGAACATCTACATCAGTGACTCGCAGGACAACCGCATCCGCCTGGTGACCAAGTCGACCGGGAAGATCAGCACCATCGCCGGAACAGGCACGGCGGGATATAGCGGTGATGGGGGTGCGGCGACCTCCGCAAAGCTCAGTTCACCCTTTCAGATCGCGTTGGACCCCGCGGGAGACCTCTACATAGCGGATACAAACAACAACGCTGTCCGTCTCTACATCGCCGCGACCCAGAACATTGTGACGATCGCCGGTAATGGCACCGCCTGCACTACTCTGCCAGGCTCCACCTGCGGCGACGGCGGCCTTTCTAACGTGTCGTCGTTGAACGGCCCGACCGGCGTTGGGGTGGATCCGTTTGGAAATGTCTACATCGTCGAGTCCGGTGGCAACCGGGTCCGCAAGGTGACCACCAATACGACCGCGGCCAATACGTTTCCAACCGAGCCCATAGGCACCACCTCCACGACGCAGACCGAGACACTGCTCAACATTGGCAACGCCACACTCACCTACACCTCGCCGCTGTCGCCCAACAGCGACGCCCTGGTCACCACGACCGACCCGAACGCCGCGGTCTCCACCAGCGGGGCGTTTGCGCAGACCAACGCCACCACCTGTGGACCGATCTACTCCACCACCACGACCGGAACCACGCTGGCCTCGGGCACGCCGTGCGTCTTTGTAGTGAGCTTTACGCCGAACACGGTGGCCGGCAACTACACCGGAAACCTGGTGGAGACAGACAACTCGCTCTATAACACCGCCTCCACGCAGACGATCACGCTGGCGGGCACGGGCACGAAGCTTACGCCGACCGTGACGCTGAATTCCAATAACAATCCGTCTTACCTTGGGCAGAGCGTTACCTTCACCGCGACCGTCACCTCGCCCAACTCTTCAGCCGTGGCACCGACAGACAATGTCGCCTTTACCTACACGACCACAGCCGCACCAGCGACTCCGGTCACAATCACCGGCTCACCGGTAACGGTGACGACGAGTGTTGCCGGCGTCACGACGGCGGTGATCTCCACGTCAAGCCTGCCGTTGGGAACAGACTCGGTCACCGCGGTCTACAGCGGGGATGGCGCTTACAACACGGCGTCCTCCTCTGCGTTCGCGCAGGCGGTGCAGTTGGTCTCTGGCGCGGCAGACACGGTCAGTGCAGCAGCCACCACGACCACTCTTGGGACGGCGGATCAACTTACCTTCGCGATCCCCGTGATCACCGGTGCGGCCGTTCCCACAGGATCGGTTGCGTTTACCGCTGGCGCCACCTCGCTGGGTACCTCTAACTGGCCGGCAACTCCCGTGACGGGAACCTGCCCGAGTGGCTCTGGACTCTGCTACCTCCTCAACCCGCCATCAGCTCCAACGAACATCCCCCTGGGCAGCCCGACCACGGTGACGGCAACCTTCACACCCACAGGAGCGTCGGGTTATGCGGCTCCCACGACAGCGCCGACCATCGGTGTGACCGTCACGCTGGACCCCGACAACATCACGGTGACGTCGCCGACCTCGCCGGACAACGTGGCCTATGGATCCGGCACAGTGCCGATCACGGCGAGCTCGACCTCGGGCCAGCCGATCGCCTATTCCACGACGACTCCCGGGGTGTGCTCGGTGAGTACGACAGGTGTCGTGACGACGCTGTCCACCGGCGTGTGCACGGTCAACCTGAACCAGCCGGCAGCGGGCAACTACGCGGCGGCAGGCCAGCAGACGGTGACGATCAACGTTGGCGCGGGCGCGAACACCATCACCTTCCCGGCACTGAGCAACGCCGTCATCGGCGCAACGCCGCCGGTTCCTGCGGCGACGGCTACGTCGGGCGTGGCTCCCACGTACACTTCGACGACGATGAGTGTCTGCACGGTGACCTCCGCTGGGGTGATTACGGACCTGACCCCGGGCACCTGCACGATCACCGCAGCGCAGGGTGCGACGGGTAACTATGCTGCGGCCACTTCGGTCTCGCAGAGCTTCCAGGTCACGCCGCTGACGGACAACATCACTGTCACTTCGCCGGCTTCTCCTGACAATGTCGCTTATGGGTCGGGCACAGTGCCGATCACGGCGAGCTCGACCTCGGGCCAGCCGATCGCCTATTCGACGACGACTCCCGGGGTGTGCTCGGTGAGTACGACAGGTGTCGTGACGACGCTGTCCACCGGCGTGTGCACGGTCAACCTGAACCAACCGGCAGCGGGCAACTACGCGGCGGCAGGCCAGCAGACGGTGACGATCAACGTCGGTGCGGGTGCGAACACCATCACCTTCCCAGCGCTTGCCAATACGCCGGCCGGCGCTACGGCACCGGTGCCTGCGGCGACAGCTACGTCGGGCGTGGCTCCGACATATACCTCATCGACGATGGGCGTCTGCACGGTGACCTCCTCCGGAGTGATCACGGACCTGACCCCGGGCACCTGCACAATCACCGCGGCGCAGGGCGCGACGGGTAACTATGCGGCGGCCACTTCGGTCTCGCAGAGCTTCCAGGTCACGCCGCTGACGGACAACATCACTGTCACTTCGCCGGCTTCTCCTGACAATGTGAGTTACACCAACGGCGGCACAGTGCCGATCACTGCGAGCTCCACCTCCGGCCAGCCTCTGACCTATTCGACCACGAGCCCCGCGTGCACGGTCTCTTCGACCGGCGTCATCACTGAGGTCTCCACGGGCATCTGCATGGTCTCGGTCTCGCAGCCAGCCGCGGGCAACTACGCAGCCGCAACGACGCAGACGGTCACGGTCAGCATTGGTGCGGGCACGAACACCATCACCTTCCCGGCGCTTGCCAATACGCCGGCCGGAGCTACCGCGCCGGTTCCTGCGGCGACGGCTACATCGGGCGTCGCTCCCACGTACACCTCATCGACGATGAGCGTCTGCACGGTGACCTCCGCCGGAGTGATCACGGACCTGACGCCGGGCACCTGCACGATCACCGCGGCGCAGGGCGCAACGGGTAACTATGCTGCGGCCACTTCGGTCTCGCAGAGCTTCCAGGTCACGCCGCTGACGGACAACATCACGATTCCGGGAACCGTTCCCGCTTCAGCGATCGTGGGCGGTACCGTTCCTATCGGGGCGACCACGACCTCCGGCGTGACGCCTGTCTACACTTCCACTACCCCGGCGATCTGCTCGGTGAGCGCGACCGGTGTGGTCACGACCTTAGCCATCGGCGGATGCTCCGTTACTGTGTCCCAGGCTGCAGCAGGGAACTACGCGGCTGCAACGCCACAGACAGTAACGATCGCTGTTAACGGCCAGTCGCAGACGATCCAGAACTTTGGAACCGCTCTCACCGCGACCTACGGTGGAACAGCCCCCATGCTCGCGGCAACGGCGACCTCCGGCCTGACTCCGACGTATTCGGCGACAGGAACCGCGTGTTCCGTCACATCAGCCGGCGCGGTCACGATCCTCGCTGCGGGTAGCTGCCAGATCACTGCCTCGCAGGCCGGCAACTCTACCTTCGCGGCAGCGACGCCGGTGAGCGAGACCTTGACCGTGAATCCGGCGGCAGACGTAATCACCATCCCCGGCACGATTCCCGCCAATGCGACGGTCGGTGCCGCTGTGCCGATCAACGCTACGACGACATCTGGAGTGGCGCCGACCTACACCTCCACCACGCCGGCAGTGTGCTCGGTCTCAACGGCAGGTGTGGTGACGGCACTCACTTCCGGAAGCTGCAGCGTGAGCGTAACGCAGGCCGCGGCGGGCAACTACGCTGCTGCTGCTCCGCAGACCGTGACGATCGCGTTGAGCGGTGAGGCGCAGACGATCCAGAACTTCGGAGTTCCGATCATGGCTACGTACGGCGGCGCCGCTCCCGTATTGGGAGCGACGGCGACCTCCGGCCTGGCTCCGACCTATGCTGCAACCGGCGCCGCCTGTTCCGTGACGAGCTCGGGTGCGGTGACGATACTGGCTATCGGTACTTGCCAGATCACCGCCTCGCAGGCCGGGAACTCTACCTACGCGGCAGCGACTCCGGTGAGTGAGACCCTCACAGTCAACCCAGAAGCAGACGTCATTACGATTCCAGGAACTGTACCCACCACCGCGACGGTAGGCGCAACCGTGCCCATCGGAGCGACGACCACCTCCGGAGTGACACCGACTTACACCTCCACCACGCCGGCAACATGCTCGGTGTCTGCGACAGGTGTGGTCACGGCGCTTGCTTCCGGAACCTGCAGCGTGAGCGTTACGCAGCCCGCGGCAGGCAACTTCGCAGCTGCCGCGCCGCAGACTGTGACGATCGCGTTGAACGGTCAGGCGCAGACAATCCAAAACTTCGGAACTCCGATCACAGCCACCTATGGTGGAACGACTCCGGTGCTCGCAGCGACCGCGACCTCGGGTCTGGCTCCGACCTATACTTCAACCGGGCCTGCCTGCTCGGTATCAAGCGCAGGTGCTGTCACCATCCTTGCGGCTGGAAGCTGCCAGATCACTGCCTCACAGCCGGGCAACTCTACCTATGCAGCCGCGACGCCGGTGAGCGAAACTCTGACCGTCAACCCGGAGGCTGATGTCATCACGATTCCGCCTACGGTGCCTACCACTGCTACCGTAGGCTCAACCACTCCGATTGGCGCCACGACAACCTCTGGCGTTGCGCCGACGTATACATCGACCACTCCGGCGGTTTGTTCGGTCTCCTCGACTGGTGTCATCACGACGCTTTCGGCTGGGCCCTGCTCCGTGAGTGTCACCCAGCCGGCAGCAGGCAACTTCGCTGCAGCTCCTCCGCAGACTGTGACGCTCTCCGTGAGCACGCAGTCGCAGACGATCCAGAACTTCGGGACTCCGATCACAGCTACCTATGGCGGAGCGGCACCGGTTCTCGCAGCCACGGCGACCTCCGGCCTGACCCCGACGTACGCCTCCACTGGCGCTGCCTGCTCCGTCACAAACACCGGTGCTGTCACCATCCTTGCGGTCGGCACCTGCCAGATCACTGCCTCCCAGGCCGGCAACGCTACCTATGCGGCCGCGACGCCGGTGCCTGAAACTCTGACCGTCAATCCCGCCGCGGATGTCATCACGATTCCGCCCACGGTGCCCACCACAACGACGGTAGGCTCAAACACACCGATTGGCGCCACGACGACGTCCGGTGTGACACCTACCTACACCTCCACCACGCCGGGAGTCTGCTCCGTGAGTGCGACGGGTGTTGTGACCGACCTGGCATCGGGAAGCTGCTCCGTGACGGTATCGCAAGCCGCCGCGGGCAACTACGCTGCTGCTGCTCCGCAGACTGTAACGATCGCGGTGAGCGGCCAGTCGCAGACGATCCAGAACTTCGGAACCCCGATCACAGCCAGCTACGGCGGAGCGGCCCCGGTTCTCGCAGCCACAGCGACCTCCGGCCTGACCCCGACGTACGCTTCAACAGGCTCTGCCTGCTCCGTGACAAGCGCGGGTGCTGTCACCATCCTTGCGGTCGGCACCTGCCAGATTACTGCCTCGCAGACTGGCAACTCGACGTACGCGGCCGCGACGCCGGTGGTCGAAACTCTGACCGTCAATCCCGCCGCGGATGTTATTACCATTCCGCCGACCGTCCCAAGCACGACCACCGTTGGTGCGAACGTTACCATCGGTGCCACGACGACCTCTGGCTTGCCACCGACCTACACCTCGACGACGCCTGCTTTCTGTTCGGTAAGTTCTACAGGAGTGATCACCGCTACAGCGATTGGGACGTGTTCTGTCTCCGTGACTCAGCCCGCGGCAGGGAACTATGCGGCTGCGACTCCACAGACTGTAACCCTTACAGTCTCGGGCGCAACGAACACCATTACCTTCCCGGCTCTGCCGAACACGCCCTTTACCAGTACACCGCCGGTTACCGCGGCCACGGCAACCTCGGGCCAGCCCGTCACGTACTCTACCGCGACTGCAGCTTGCTCGGTTACACCATCTGGAGTTGTCACGTTCAACTCCATCGGTACTTGCTCCATTACGGCGAACCAGGCGGCAACGGGAACTTATGCAGCTGCAACCCCTGTGACGCAGAGCTTCCTGATCACGCCGGGCGTCGACGCGATCGTCGTACCCCCGACCGTGCCGGCCAACAGTGCGCCCGGTACGACGGTGCCCATCGGAGCTACCTCAACATCAGGCGGGCCTATCACTTATGTCTCGGCCACGCCGACGGTCTGCACGGTTACATCGCCGGGCGGCGTGGTGACCGTGGTGGCGGCGGGGACCTGCACCATCACGCTGTCGCAACCTGCGGCCGGCAACTTTGCCGCAGCGCCGATACAGACGGTCACGCTCAACGCATTTGACTTCACGATCACCGCAAACTCGCCGACCAGCCAGACGGTTGTGCCTAGTAGCGTAGTGGTCTATACCTATGCACTCGCCCCACTCGGAGGCCACTACCCAGGCGCCAACGTGACTTATACCGTCACCGGTCTGCCGCCAGGAGCGACCTATACGCTCACGCCGACCTCCGGCACTGTGACTCAGGCCGCAGGTTCCCAGACCCTCACATTGACCATCACCACGGCACAGGCCATCGCGATGAATCGCATTCGCCAGACAGCGCCGTGGACGCTGGCCCTTCTATTGCCGTTCTTCCTGCGCCGTAAACTTCGCCGCAAGCTGGCTCAATCGCTGATGCTGCTCTTCCTGCTGGGAGCTGCTGCCTTGACGGTTACGGGCTGCGCTGATCCGAACGGTTTCTTCGGTCAACCGATTGCAAATTACACCATCACGGTTACAGCCACTAGCGGAGGCGTCACTCACAGTGCCGCACCCGTCAATCTGCAGGTGCAGTGAGCTGAAGCGCGCTTATCTCCAGGAGAAACACTTCTGTCATGTCTGAAACTTTTCTGAAGAACCTGTCAATTCGAGTCGTTGTTGCACTGGGAGTCATGGCTTGCTCCTCTATGGCGTCGGGACAAGCGCTTCCCGCCGCATCGGACCCAGCGGCTGCTGCCGCCGAAAAGGCCAAGGCGTATGCCTCCGACGCGAAGGGTTATGCCATCCAGGTGAAAAATTATTTTGCCGACCGCAGACAAGTCGCTTTGTCGCTCACGTATGAAGATGCAGGCGCCAATCTAACCTACGCAAATCCGATCAGCTTTCAGTCGCAGGGCGGCGGCGCCGAGTTGTCCTTCCAGTTCCGGAGGGGATTTGCGGCTGTTGCGAGCGTCAACGGCTTCCACACCAATCAAAGTGGATATTCAGTACCCGTGAATGTGATTGTGGAGGCCTTCGGTCCCAGGTACACGTTTCGCCCTATCGGCAGGAGACATCCCGTCAACATCTTCGTCGAGGGTTTAGCCGGCGATGCCAACGGGTTCAAGGGACTCTATCCGAATCCAAATGGCCCGACGACCAATGCCAACTCACTCGCTTACGAGGCTGGCGGCGGCATGGATATCTACTTTACTCCGCATGTCTCTATTCGACTGCTCCAAGCTGATTGGGAGAGAACGGGTCTTCCGAATGCCACCAATAATGTGCAGAACACCCTGCGCGTAGGAATCGGCGTCGTCCTCCACACAGCTCACCGGCCAGCGAGTTCGCCGCCGCCTGGCCAGTAGCGGCGGTCGCTTCTAGTAGCTATATTCGTACGTTTTGACAGGGCAGATGTCAGCGGCCCGGATCCGCTCGTGCCTGCTATTCCTTCAACCGGTTGTGAGATGGACCACTCTCTGTTCGCGGCAGGAAAGGGTTGCGGCGAAGCTGACCCGGATCGCCTCTGCCGCGTCCGACCCTGACACGGCCGGCTCTCCACCGCTCAGGACGGTGTCCACAAAGTTCTGGATCTGCGTGAGGTAAGCGCCTTCGAAGCGCTCCATGAAGTAAGGAACCGCGTCGTGGGTGATGCCTTCTTTTGTCATAATCAGCACCGGTGTCTGCTGCTGATATCCGATCTGGAGCGAACCCTTGGTGCCCCAGATCTCGGTGCGGATGTCGTAGCCGTAGACTGCATTTCTGCTGAGATGCACGGCGCCCAGAGCGCCGCTGTCAAACGTGAGGTTGATGATCGCGTTATCGATGTCTCCGATGGCCTTCATCTCCGGATAGGCCAGCGTGGCTCCGGTTGCGTAGACGCTGTTTACGTTGCCCATGAACATTCGCGCTAGATCGAAGTCGTGGATGCCCATGTCCGAGATCAGGCCGCCGCTGACTGCTGGATCGCAGAACTCCAGCGAAGGGCGAAAGGGGTCTCGCGAGGTGGAGGTGAGCACCACCGGAGTTCCGATGGTTCCTTGTTCTATTTGTACTTTGGCCGCCATGTATCCGGGATCAAAGCGGCGTTGGAAGGCTGGCTGGAAGAAGACGCCCGCCTTCGCGACGACCGATAGAATTTCTTCGGCGTCTTCCACGGACATGGCGATCGGCTTCTCGCAGAAGACTGCCTTGCCGGCGCGGGCCGCGTCGATGACCACCTGCTTATGACTGCTGGTGGAGGTGAGAACCGCGACTGCATCGACGTTCTTATCGGCCAGGAGATCCGTGTGTGTTTTGTACCAGCGCGGGATGCTGAAGTCGTTGGCGAAGGCTTGGGCGACGTCGTCGTTTCTATCTGCTATGGCGACGAGTTTGGCGTTAGGCACGCGGTTGGCGAGGTTGATCGCGTAGACACGCCCTAAGCGGCCGAGACCGATGAGACCGATGTTGAGTCGCGTTGGCAATAGCAATCTCCCTATGGAAAGACTGTTGAAAGTAGCGCCGGGAAGGCTCTGGACAAGTTAACTGTCACCCGTACATCCGCTGCCTCCGGGGCTAAAGCCCCTCTGTTTGCAGACTGTTTACGGCGGGACTGAAGCCCCGCCCCTTCAAGGCAAGCCTTATGCAGAGATTCCGTTAGGCGAAGCGCGTGTACTTCCACAGGGCCCAGCCGCCGGCCGCGAGGAAGAGAAACATTACTGCGATAAGCAGCGTTGCGAAGTCATAGTTGATGGCGAGCGCCGGCCGTCGGGCGTAGCGGGCGAATTGGACGAAGACGCCGAGAGCAACGAGAAGAATGGCGTAGTCCCACCAGCGGCGCCGGTGGGCGACATTTCCGGCGGGCTCTTCGCCATGTTGCGTTGCGAGCGTCTCCACGAGGTCCATGTTATAGAGCACACATTCCCGGGTGATCGCGCGAACGCCCGAAGCGCGTTCTCCAGCGGAAGCCGCTGCCGTGCTGATGGCGAGTGCCCCCACGATCATGAGAGCAGAAGCCGAGAAGATGACGATCTGCGTGAGGCGGGTGAAGTGAGCGAACTCGCCGAAGACGAGCGCTCCCCAGATCAGTCCCCAGAGCTGGTTGGTGTTGGAGAGAGGAATCGCCCGGCTGATGCCGACGTACTTTGTTCCGTATTGCTGAAAAAGATCGCCGATGACCCAGCAGAAGCCGCCGAGGAAGAGCCACAGGGCCGAGGATTTCACTGCATGCAGTTGCACCAGCGTCGATCGGCCGCCGTCATGCAGCGTGAAGGCCAGAAGCCCGATGGTCAGCAACTCGCCCAGTGTGAAGATGGTGACAAACGAGAGTGGGTTGAGGCCGGAGATATAGGCCTTGCGATAAGGGATGTACATGGTCCCGAGAAGGAGGCCGGCTCCCAGCGCCGCGGAGATTCCGGAGAAGACGCGGTGCGCCGCGATGGCTCCGGAGCCTGCGGTCGCCGTCGATAGAACCACGGCTCCTACGGTGATGGCGATGGCGCCGCCGAGCACACTGATCCAGGTCTTCGCTCCGCCGCCGCGCAGCTCACCGAACAGCAGCCATCCCCAGAAGAGGCCAACGAGGGAGTTGATGTTCCACAGGGGGAAGGCGATGGCCAGGCCGACATCGCGGACGGCGACGATGGTCAGCGTGTTGGCGACTGCCCAGATGCTGCCCGCGATGACGGCCCAGACCATGAGGTGCGGCTTGCGCTTGAGGTCGTACATCACATAGGCCGTGCCCTTCAGCAACGTGGGTACGGTCCAGCGCGCGAAGAAGACTCCGACGATCATGCAGAGCGAGATGATGACCGGAGAGAAGCCGGTGTTGACCAGCTTGGTGGGAGCTTCCGCTCCGCCCAGCCAGGTGGCGGCAGCGATGGCGCAGAAGACGCCGAGGCCATGCATGGAACGCGTGGAGGAGACAGTTTCGGTTGTTGCCAAGGTGCACCGCCTAAGTTCAGAGATCAAGTGTTGATGAGACTTGCAGAGAGAAGATGATTAGAGGCGATCCGCTGCAGCGCCGCGCTGCTCGACTTCTTCCAGTTGAGCTCGCTCTCGCGCCGGCAGAAATGGCCAGATGAAGAGCTGGTAGGCGCCGCCTCCGACGACGCCGCCAAGGAGCGGGGCCACGACGGGAATCCACCAATAGCTGTTGGGTGACGGCAGCGCCGACGATTCCCATCCGGCGAAGTAGCAGAAGAGCCGGGGGCCGAAGTCGCGGGCGGGGTTGATGGCCCAGGCCTCGAGATAGCCCATGGAGGCGCCGATCAGAGCGACCAGCAGGCCGATGATGAGCGCGCCGCCGTTGGCGCCGGGGGCCATCTCGTTGAACTTCTCGGTGATGGCGAAGATGCCGAAGATCAGGAACGCGGTGAGGATGGTTTCGTCCAGGAAGGCGTGCATGGGCGTGATGGCCAGGCCGGGATGCGTGAAGAAGACGCCGGCGGCGCCACCGGAAGAGCGGGCGAGATGGTTGGTGAGATTGAAGCTGTCAATGACAGGAGAGAAGAGCAGGTACACGAGAGCGGCGCCCAGAAAGGCTCCGACCACCTGCGCGAACCAGTAGGGCAGCACTTTCTTCCAGGAGAATTTGCGGTAGACCGCAAGCGCGAGCGTGACCGCCGGATTGGCGTGGCATCCGCTGACGGATGCTGTGGTGTAGATGGCGAGCGTGACGGCGAGACCCCATGCGATGCAGACGCCCCAGTAGGCCTGCTGATAGGGGCTGGGGTTGTAGAGGGTGTACATCGCCGCGACGGAGTCGCCAAAGGCGATGATGATGAACATGGCCATCGCTTCCGATATCAGTTGCCCGACAAAATCTTTTCTCACAGCTCGTTCTCCCGTATTTCCAAGATCAAGATTGCGGCTCCATGCGTTCGCTGCAGCTCCAAGGCGCGCGCAGGTTTCCGGATGACTTTACACCTCTGCGTAGACATATCCCTTTGCGGTGGCCAGGAACCGCTCCAGGTCCTGGGCGATCCATGCTTCGCTGCGTTTTAATTCCCTGCCCAGAAGCTTTGACACCGCCGGCGCCGCTTCCATGGCTGCGCGCGCGTTCAGGAACAAGGCGTGCGTGCGGCGGGCGAGGACGTCTTCGACCGTGCGCGCCATCTCGTAGCGCGCCGCCCACACTACCTCGCGGCGTTTGTAGGGGAGCGAGGGATGAAGCAGCGCATTGAGATCCGGCTCTTCGTCGGAGAGATTGTTGAGCAGCGCTAAATCCGATCCGTACACCAGCTCCCACTCTGGGACGCCTTCAGGGGGCGTGTCCATCCATCCATGCAGTTTCAGGTCCACGGTGCGCGACGGAATTTTGGCGAGGGAGGCGACCTCGGCGGCGCGGTCGATGGTGTCCTGACCCATGCGCCGGTAGGTTGTCCATTTGCCTCCGGTAATCGTCACCAGGCCTGACTCCGAGACCAGCACGCGATGGTCGCGGGAGAGTTGCGATGTCTTGGCGCCGCTGCTGCGGACCAGGGGGCGCTGGCCTGACCAGACGCTCTGAATCTCGCCGGCGGCGGGCCTGCGGCCGAAGTAGCGGGCGATGTGATCGAGCAGAAAACTCTTCTCCTTTAATAGAGCGCGCGGCTCATCCGACGCGTGATCGACCGGTTCGTCAGTTGTGCCTACGATGGTGGAACCGTGCCACGGAATCGCGAAGAGGACTCGACCATCCGTGGTCTTGGGAATCATCAGGGCGGTCTTGCCTTCCAGAAAACCGCCGGGCAAGACAAAGTGAGTGCCCTGGCTTACGGCCAGCACGGCTTCATGCGGGGCGCTGTCCATGGAGAGGATGTTTTCGGTGTGCGTGCCGCTGGCGTTGATCACCACCTTCGCCTGCAGGTCGAAGACCGCACCGTCTTCCGTGTCCCGCGCGGAGATGCCGATCGTCTTCCCATTGCGCTCCATGAGTCCGGTAGCTTCTACATAGTTGATGGCGGTGCCGCCGAGGTCCTGGAAGGTGCGCATCAGCGAGATAGCATAGCGAGCGTCATCGAACTGGCCATCGTGATACAGCACGCCGCCGCGCAGGCCATCGCGCGCAATGGGGGGAAGCAGTTGCAATGTGCGCTCGCGAGAGAGGAATTTGGAGCGGCCAAAGGAGTGCCTGCCCGAGAGCCGCTCATAGACCTTCAGGCCGAGACCGTAGTAGGAGAGCGAAAGTCTGCTGTACGCCGGGACCACGAAGGAGAGATCGTGTACCAGGTGCGGCGCGTTCTGCAGCATGTGGCCGCGCTCGCGCAGGGCGTCCAGCACCAGCGTGATGTTGAGTTGCTCCAGGTAGCGCACCCCGCCGTGCACGAGTTTGGTGCTGCGACTGGACGTGCCCTTGGCGAAGTCCACGCGCTCGACCAGCAGAGTTCGATAGCCGCGTGCAGCGGATTCGACGGCTGCGCCCAGGCCACTGGCTCCTCCGCCGATCACCAGCACGTCCCAAGGCTCTGCCTGCTCGCCCAAATGACGGAGGATTTCTGCTCTCTCCATCATGCGTGCAGTTCCCAGTCTCTTGCGCGGTCCACGGCGCGGTGCCAGACGGAGCGCACCCGGCTGCGCTCGGCGGCGTCCATCGCCGGCTCGAAGACGCGGTCGATCTGCCACTGCTTGCTGATCGACTCCACGTCCTTCCAGTATCCGACAGCGATTCCGGCCAGATATGCCGCGCCCATGGCGGTGGACTCTGCGTTCTTCGGCCGGACGACGCGGATGCCGAGAACATCCGACTGAATCTGCATGAGCAGGTTGTTGGCCGAAGCGCCGCCATCGACTCGAAGTTGCGAGAGAGGCAGTCCGGAGTCCAACTGCATCGCCTCCAGCACGTCGGCCACCTGTAGTGCGATTCCCTCCAGCGCAGCGCGGGCGATGTGGGCCCGCGAGGTTCCGCGGGTCATGCCGACGATGGAGCCGCGGGCGTACTGGTCCCAGTGGGGCGCGCCGAGGCCGGCAAACGCCGGCACAAGGACGATGCCGTTCGAGGTCGGGACCGAGGCTGCGAGTTCTTCAATCTCCGCCGAGGAGCGAATCATCTGCAGCTCGTCGCGAAGCCATTGCACCACGGCGCCGGCCATCAACATGCTGCCTTCGAGCGCGTACTCCACGCGCTGGCCGATCTGCCACGCGATAGTGGTGAGGAGCTGGTTCTTCGATGTGACGGGCTTCTCTCCGGTGTTCAAGAGCATGAAGGCGCCGGTGCCGAAGGTACACTTCGCCATGCCCGGCGAGCTGCACATCTGGCCGAAGAGCGCTGCCTGCTGGTCGCCTGCGATTCCGGCGATGGGGATGCCGTCGAGGATGCCCTTGGTCACGGCGCAGCGTCCGCTGGAGGCGACGACCTGCGGCAGCACGGAGGCGGGAACGTCGAACAGCTTCAGGAGTTCTTCGTCCCACTCCAGCGTGTGGATGTTGAAGAGCATGGTGCGGGAGGCGTTGGTCACATCCGTGATGTGGGTCGCGCCCTGAGTCAGCTTCCAGATCAGCCAGCTATCGACTGTACCGAAGGCGAGCTTGCCGGCGTTGGCGCGCTCGCGAGCTCCTTCGACGTTGTTGAGCAGCCAGTTCAGCTTGCTCGCGGAGAAGTAGGCGTCGGGCAGCAGTCCGGTTTTGGCCTGGATCATCGGCGCATCGCCGCGGGCGCGAATCGCGTCGCAGAATCCCGCGGTGCGCCGGTCCTGCCAGACGATGGCGTTGTAGACGGGCTCGCCGGTCTCGCGGTCCCACAGGATGGTGGTTTCGCGCTGGTTAGTGATGCCGATGGCGGCGATGTTGCGCTCGGTCAGGTCAGCGCCGGCGAGGGTCTCGGTGACGACTCCGCTCTGCGACGACCAGATCTCCTTGGGGCAGTGCTCGACCCAGCCCGGCTGCGGAAAGATTTGAGGGAAGGAGCGTTGCGCAATCGAGACGACCTTCCCGGATGCGTCGATCACCAGCGCGCGCGAGCTTGTGGTGCCCTGATCCAGCGCAAGAATGTATTGTGGCCCGGCCATGCGAATCTCCCTGCAAGAATGTGTGATTTCCGAACCTTGCAGCGGCGAGGTGGAAGAAAGAAGAGCGAAAGGAGGCGGTACCTGCGAACGCATTCGCCGGTACCGCCGCGGAGGTTAGTACAGGATCTTCAAGCCGAACTGGATGACGCGCGGCGTGAAGGTGCTGGTGATCTGTCCGGTGTTTGCGTTCGGTGTTCCGCCGGTGATGCTGGCCAGTGGAGCCGTGCCGCCAACGCCGTATGTACCGGTCGTCGTGCCCTGGGTGCCGCTGATGACGCCGCCGACGGTGGAGGTACCGGCCCCGGGCAGGTAGAGGTTGGTGTGGTTGAAGAGGTTGTAGAACTCGGTGCGGAACTCCACCTTCAGGCCCTCGATCGGCGTGCTGAACTTTTTGTTCAGCGCGAGATCGGTCTGATAGAACGCCGGTGTGCGGGCGGGATTGCGGCTAAGGTTGCCGTAGGGGCTCAGCGTATTGCCCGCGGCGTCCTTGATGGGCGGCAGAACGATGGCGCTCAGGTTGACGTAGTTGACGTAACCCGTGTTGGCCTGCCGGTTGGAGCGGCCCTGCGTGAGAGATACACCCGGGACGTAATCCGGGCGATACTCATTCGCGCCACGATAGCTCGCATTGGTTGCGATCTGCGGCGAGAGCTGCTGCGCACCGTTGGGGTTATAGGTGAGGTTGAACGGGGTGCCGGCCTGCGCAGTGTTGATCGCGCTCACCTGCCATCCGCCGAGCACGGTGTCGACGGCTCCATTGGTCTTGCTCAGGAACCGGCGTCCGCGGCCGAAGGGAAGTTCATACGCCAGGCTGGTGATGTTGGACACCGGCAGGTTGTAATCCGACTGCGCGTAGTCGCCGCCCGAGATGTTGAAGCCGTTCTGTGGCGATGGCGTATTGCCCTCCAGGGCGGCGCTGGCGTTATCCAGCGAGTGCTCCCACGCAAACGAGTTCAGCAGCGTGAGTCCAGCCACCATGCGCTGCTCGTACTTCACCTGCAGGGAGTCGTAGTGTGAGTAGAACTCGTTTAGAGCGGTGGTGATGTCCGACGGCCAGTTGGCGTAGGGGCGAGCAAACCCCGCCGTGGGGACCTTCTGGTTGGCGTCGATGAAGCCCTGCAGCTTGGAGCCGTGGTTGCCCACATACGCGATGTCCACCAGGGTGTTCTTGGCGAAGGTGCGCTGCACGCTGAGGAAGTAGCTCTGCACGTAACTGTCCCGGGTGTTCTTGGGGATATAGGTGATGTTGTCGGTTGCGGAGTTGAAAGTGGTGACCAGGGCGCTGGGATATCCCTGGTCGGAGGTCGCGTAGCAGGAGGGCGTCGTGGTGCCGGGGTTGATGATCTGCGCCGGCAGCGGGGTTGCGCAGTGCGGCGTGGTGAGCGGCGAAGGCTGCGTCACGGACGCGAACTGCGCCTGCGGCGCGTTGATGCCGAGGATGTCACCCGAACCGGCGCGCGTGTAGTGCACGAAGCTGACGCCGTAGCCGCCGCGGACGACGGTCCTGGGGTCGACAGCCAAGGCGAACCCAAGGCGCGGGCCGAAGTCATTCAAGTCCGGGTTGACGAGCGTGTTGCCGTAGACGCCGCCGAAGTTGACCGGAGTAATTCCGTTTCCGGCAACCGCTCCGGGCGTGGTGGTCAAGACCGTCTGCGAGACAGGATCGAAGTTGGAGATGTTGTGGTGCAGGTCGGAGTAGGGCGAGCCATACTCCCAACGCAGGCCAAGGTTCAGCGTGAGCTTTGAGTTGGCCTTCCAGTCATCCTGTGCGTACACGCTGTGGTCCGTCTGGGTGAGATGAGCCTCATAGAAGTTCGCCAGCGAGTAGGCGCTGGTGGTTCCGAAGAGAAAGTCAGCCCAGTAGGTGTCGGCGACCGTCGATCCGCCTGCGTTCGAGTAGCCGCCGCCATAGGTGAACGATCCGTAGAGCGGGTTGTTGTCGTTTACCGCCATCCAGATGTGCTCAAACTCATAGCCGAACTTCAGCGAGTGGTTGCCCTTGACCCAGGTGAAGTTCACCTTGGGATCGAGCAGCGCCGGGTCCTGCCACTGCGGGTTGGTGCTCTGCCGGCCAAAGCTGGTGAAGCCGCCCGAGATGCTGGTGGAAGGCAGGCCGCCGGCCACCACGGCATTCGATGTGGGGAGACCAGGGATGTTGTTGAACGCCGTATTGCCGATGGACAGGTTGTACTTGCCGGCCTTGGTGCGGTCCAGCCCGATACGTGCATCGAGGACCTTGTTGGAGCCGAACAACTGCGTCGCACCGAGAACGATCTGCTGGTCGAGGATCCGGATCTTGCCGTTGGTCTGACCATCGAGCGGAACCGGGATGACGGGGTTATTCACTCCATCCTCTTTGCGGTCGCTGATGCGCAGGAAGAAGGAGCGGTTGGGCGACTGCTGGTAGTCGAAGCGCAGGTCGCCTTTGTCCGAGTGATCGGTGAACGGCGCCTGGACGGCGTAGTCGCTGGTGGCAACGCCCGTGGTAGCAACACCGGTGACCGGAAGCGCCGCCGAGAGCAGCTTGAAGTAGTTGATGATCTGCGCTGAGAGAGGGTTGATGCCCTGGGTCGGCGCATTCGCGGGCGCGTTGGGGATCGGCGTGCCTGCCGGGTATACCGTCCCTGTGATTGGATTCTTCACCGTTACAACGAGGATGCCGTTCAACTCATTCTGCGTGGGCAGTGTCAGCACGCTGAGAGGCTTCAGCACCTGGCGGAAGCCCTCGTAGTCGAGGAAGAAAAAGAGCTTGTTCTTGACGATGGGGCCGCCGAAGTTGACGCCGTACTGGTTGCGGTTGAAGACTGGCTTCTTGAACGGCGTGGTGATGCCGGTGCCGCCAATCAGCGTCGGCTTGAAGAAGCCGGCGGCGTTCAGATCGGTATTGCGGATGAACTCATAGATGGTTCCGTGGAACCTGTTCGTTCCGCTCTGCGACGCGACGTTGATGGTCGCGCCCGAGCTGCGTCCGTACTCTGCATTCTCGTTGTTGGTCACCACCTGGAACTGGGCAACAGAGTCAGGCGGAATCGCGATGATCTGGTTATCGAAGCCCTGGTTGCTCTCGCCGTAGGCGTTGTTGTCAATGCCATCGAGCAGGAAGTTGTTGAACATGCTGCGCTGGCCGTTCACGTTGTACGCACCGGCGCGGACGAGCGAGCTGATGGAGCTGGTCGTTGCGGCGGTTGGCGCCTGGCGCGCTCCTGGAATCAGTCCCAGCAGATCCGAGTAGTTGCGGCTGACCAGAGGCAGTGCCTCGCTCTGGTAGTTCGTGATGGTCTGTCCGCGTTCGCTGGTCTCTGACTCTAACTGCAGGGCTACGTCGCTCACCTCAACGGTGGTCTGGGTCGAACCCACCTTCAGCGTCAGGTCGATGCGCGCGCGGCCGCCGACGGAGACGGTGATATTGTTGGCGATCGCATCCGAGAAACCTGGGGCGCTCGCCGATATCTTGTAAATGCCGACATGGAGGGAAGGAACTTCGTAGTCGCCGACGCTGTTGGTCTTGACCTGCGTGGCCCCCGCCGTATCGGTGTTCGTGATGATCACGCTGGCGTTGGGGATGGGCGCGCCGGTCGCGTCGTGGATGGTGCCGACGAGGCTTCCATTGTCATACTGCGCGAAGGCGTTGAGCGCGAAAAATGCCATGAAGAAGGCAATCGCGATACAGATCCAACCGGAGACTCGAACGCCGTGGGTGAGTTTGCGACCTTCATTCCGAATATCCATTGGGTTTCTTTCGATTTGCATGTGGGCTCCTGATTCCAAATTCGTACTGGTTCATCCATGACTTCCCGTGATTTGCGGTGCGTCACTTCACTGCATATGCCGTGCGATCACGTTCCGGAGAATCTGCCGCAGTCGCATCTTGCGTGATGTTTTGCCCTATCCTCTTTGACAGTCATTTACGTTTCATGAATTCCGGCGCATCGCGGCTTGGATAAACGCAGAAAAGCCCGCTTCCGGTACAGGTTCCCAGCCGACGGAAGGACAAGCCACTCTGTCGGGTGACGAACACTTGTAGTTGGAAGCGGACTTTTCTTGGGCTCTTGCCGCGGGAGTAAGTTAGAGCATCGTGCGGAATGAGTCAAGGGGAAAGATTTGGGTCTTACTCCACCGATGGAGAACCCGAAGAAGGATCTGCGCTCAGACCAACCACAGGTCCGGATTGCTCAAGGAGACCGCATCCACCTTGGCGTCGATCAGGCCCTCCACCTGCTTGAAGTTGGTTACCAGGCCGCCGGCAATGACATGCAGTTCCGGGTAGCTTTCCCGAATGCGATCGATGACCAGCGGAGCCGCGATTGCGGGCAGCAGCTCAATGGCGTCGGGCTGGAAGTGGCCGAGAAACCGGCGAGCGGACTCCAGCGAAGCGGAGTCAATCATAAAGGTACGCAGAACGGTCACCAGCTCCTGGGCGCGAGCCGCTCGCAAGGTCTCGTGATTCGTGGAGATGATTCCCGCGGTTCCGCAGTTTGCCAGGAACTCCACGGCATGGGCATCGCGGGAGATGCCCTGAAGCAGATCGGCGTTGACCAGTGGCAGTTTGTCGCTGTCCCGCACCGACTGGAGCATCGTCCTGATGTTGAGGGGATTCCCAAAGAGGAGATAGACGATCTTAACTGGCGAATCCAGCGCGCGCTGCAGGTCTTCGGCATTCCGTACAGCGGCAATAATCCGCGTACTGTCCAGAACCTCGTCCCAATGGTGCTTCTTCCGGGCAGCACGACCGGCCATCTCAGCCGTGTTCTTCTCGTTGTGCAAGCAGCCTCCGGAGATCTGCGCTCTCAGTGTCAAGGGCTCCATCTCGCCCGTAGGTGCAATGCAGCATGAAGACTCAGGACGCCATGAATCATACGCCTCGCGAGGGTTGAGTGACGAGCATTACACCTTCTGCATTGAAGGGATCGAAGCCTGAAAAATCAGGCAGGTTGCCACCCCGTTACAATGGAGGGATGGCCCAGCACTTGAAGGTCGATCTGGTCGGTGTCGGTCTCAACGCGACGGACACTCTGATTGCCCTCGCTGACTTTCCCGCCCGCGGCTCCAAGACGGAGTACCAGATGGAGACCATCATGCCCGGCGGGCAGGTTGCCTCCACCGTGGTGGCTTGCCAAACCTGGGGACTTAGTACGCGCTATGTCGGCAAGCTGGGCAACGATGAAGGCGCCCGCTTGCACGAGCGAGCCTTTGCGGCCACCGGCGTCGAGGCGCAACTGATTCATGTCGAAGATGCTGCCAGTCCCAAGTCCTTGATCCTGGTGGACCACGATGGCGAGCGAACGGTCCTGTGCCGGAGGGATGAGCGGCTTATCCTGCAACCCGAGGAGCTGGATCGCAACTGGATCGTGAACGCACGCGCGCTGCACGTCGATGGCCATGACACCGCAGCCGCCACGCGCGCTGCGCAATGGGCCAGGGAGGCCGGTATCCCTGTCATCGCCGACCTGGATGAGATCTACCCCGGCATCGAGTTGCTGCTGGAGAATATCGACTACCTTATCGTCAGCCGGGACTTCCCCTCGCGGCTGATGGGCGAAAGCGATCCGCGGGCCGCGCTCTATCGGATGCAGCTCCGTTATGGAAGCCGCCTGGCCGCCACCACGCTCGGGCCGGACGGAGTGCTGGCGTGGGACGGCAAGGAGTTTCATCATCGCCACGCCTACCGCGTTCCCGTGGTGGACACCACCGGCGCCGGCGACATCTTCCACGCCGGATTCATCTACGGCCTGCTGCAGGGGTGGGAGCTGGAGGCGCAACTCGACTTCGCCTGCGCTGCCGCCGCCATCAACTGCACGGCGGAAGGCGCGCGCGGCGGTATTCAGTCGGTCGAGTCCATCCTCGAATTGGTGCGAACCGGTCGCCGGTATGACAACGGCCAGGTGGTCGGATTGGATGAATTGAAGATTTCAAAATAGGGAGCAGTTCAGTTGCCGACATCTCCCTCGATGCCAAACCCAGGGCCCGAGCAACTGGCAAGGTCACCAAGGAAAAGGTTCATAGGAGTTGAATTGGCCGTCGCACCGTTTGCGCGGTCGTCTGGACATGGCGTGGCCTTGGGGTCGTAATCGAGTTCGGCGTCTCCGCCATCCGGATTGCTTGGCCCGGCTTGAAATATAGGCGGGCAAGGGCTATTCAGATAGAGTCTGTCGTCCTGGTAAGAACTGCCGTTCTGGGCGAACGGTTTATCGTCACTGAGTAGTCCTAGTAGATTGTGAAACATCGCAGGCCCATGTCCACCCATGTTTTTCCTCGGAACTGTATGGAAGTGATAGTGAGAGATAGGGTCCGCGGCGCGCATGGTGTCCACCACATCGGCAGTCTTGAAGGTGAGACAGTCAGCGCCTTCGTATTCGAAGATATGCGTCGTGGCAACGCCGGATACGCTTTGATTATGCGACGAGGGATTATTCAGAATAGACCGCGAATTGTCATTGATTGTAGCTGTCGTCAAGTAGCCTGCACCGCAGATTCGGGTTGGAATCGGAAGTGAGATCACGCGCAGTCCACAGGCTGTGAAGTCGAGTTTAATTGGGCATTTATTTGAAGTTGCGTCCGGCTTGTTGTTGAAATATGCAAAGGGCACATCCTGCTGTGCCTGCTGGAAGATCGTCGACACCGACAATGTGTTGGACCAGTCTGGGATTGAAATCATGAAAGGTGCGACATTTTTCGCCCCGCCGCACTTTGCCGGGTTGGCCGCAAGTTGGGGCATCGACTTGTCGAATGGGACCGTGGTCTTTTGCCATTTCCCGAACGGGAAAAAGTGAGTGCTTGAACCGTCAGCCTCGAATATATCCTTGGCTATCGCATACAAGCCGTCTGCTCCATTGCTACAGAATATCCACGATCCGCAGAAAAAGACACGCACCCC
>Ga0302202_10001539_pt1 | contig 28568 bp, 15 predicted proteins | sample II_Bog_N3_3_FD_194579 | JGI IMG/M metagenome (GOLD analysis project Ga0302202, IMG submission 194579) | Peat permafrost microbial communities from Stordalen Mire near Abisko, Sweden - II_Bog_N3_3 | ecosystem: Environmental > Terrestrial > Soil > Wetlands > Peat | place: Sweden: Abisko...
CACAGTATGGACGCAAAACTCCTTCGCAACTTCGCCATCATTGCCCACATCGACCATGGAAAGTCGACGCTGAGCGACCGTCTTCTGGAACTGACCGGGTCGGTGACTGGCCGCGAGATGCAGGCGCAGATTCTGGACGATATGGATCTGGAGCGGGAGCGCGGCATCACCATCAAGGCGCACGCGGTGCGGATGATGTACAAGGCCAAGGACGGCGTTACGTATCAGCTCAATCTGATCGACACGCCGGGGCATGTGGACTTCAGCTACGAGGTTTCGCGCTCGCTGGCTTCGTGCGAGGGCGCGCTGCTGGTGGTTGACGCCAGCCAGGGCGTGGAAGCGCAGACGCTGGCCAATGCGTATCTGGCCATCAATCATGGCCTCGAAATCATTCCGGTGATCAACAAGATCGATCTGCCTTCGGCCGATATTCTGCGCACGCAGGAAGCGATTGAGCAGGCCGTGGGCCTGGACGCGACCGATGCAATCGCATGCAGCGCGAAGACCGGCCAGGGCGTGGAAGAGATTCTGGAAGCGATTGTGCACCGGCTGCCGGCGCCGACCGGCGATCCAAACGCGCCGCTCCAGGCGCTTATCTTCGACTCCTGGTTTGACGCATATCGGGGCGTGATCGTGCTGGTGCGCGTGATGCAGGGAACGATGAAGAAGGGCCAGCGCATCCGGCTGATGTCGAACGGGAAGTCGTTTGAAGTGGAGTCGATGGGCGTGTTGATGCCCAAGCCGGTGGAGATTGGGTTGCTCACGGCTGGAGAAGTCGGATTTTTCGCGGCCACCATCAAGAACGTGGGCGACACAAAGATCGGCGACACGGTGACGGAAGAAGCGCGGCCCGCTGCGGCGCAGCTGCCCGGGTTTGAAGACATCAAGCCGATGGTCTTTGCCGGACTTTATACCGTCGACTCGCACGAGCACACGCTGTTGCGCGATGCGCTTGAGAAACTGCGGCTCAACGACTCGTCGTTTTTCTTTGAACCGGAGAGCTCGGCCGCGCTAGGCTTCGGGTTCCGCTGCGGATTCCTCGGGCTGCTGCATATGGAGATCATCCAGGAACGGCTGGAGCGCGAGTACGAGCTGGACCTGATCACCACCGCGCCCGGCGTGCGCTACCACATCACGCTCACGGACGGCAGCGTGGTCGAGGTCGACAATCCTTCTCGCTGGCCGGAACCGACGAACATCGAAGCCATTCGCGAGCCCGTGATCATGGCCAAGATTCTGACCAACGAGGAGTACGTCGGCGGCATTCTCAAACTCGTGGAAGAGAAGCGCGGCAAGCAGGTGAACTTTGAGTACGTGACGCCTACACGGGTGATGCTCACCTACGAGCTGCCGCTGAATGAGATCGTGCTCGACTTCTATGACCGGCTCAAATCCATCTCCCGCGGCTACGCGTCGCTTGATTATCAGCTGGCTGGGGAGTGGGTTTCGCCGATGGTGAAGATGGACATCCTGGTCTCCGGCGAGCCGGTCGACGCGCTGTCGATTATCGTGCATCGCGATTTTGCGTACGAGCGGGGCAAGCTGCTGGTCTCGAAGATGCGGGAGCTCATCCCCCGCCAGCAGTTCGAGGTCGCCATCCAGGCCGCCATCGGCGCCAAGATCATCGCCCGCGAGACCGTGGCCGCACTCAGGAAGAATGTGCTGGCCAAGTGCTATGGCGGCGATATCTCGCGCAAACGCAAGCTGCTGGAGAAGCAAAAGGAAGGCAAGAAGCGAATGAAGCGGATCGGCAAGGTCGACATCCCGCAGGAAGCGTTTCTGGCCGTGCTGCGGATCGGCGAAGACCAGCAGAAGTAGGGGCTGAGCAGTAACTAACCGGATACTTTAGTTACTTGGCGTTCACACGGAATTGTGGAAAGCGTGCAAACGGGCCCAGAGAATCCGATCCCGCAGGTCACGCCGGACCGGCAGGCGCAGCCCCTGGATTGCTGCTGATATAAAAGGATTTATATTGTCTACCAGACTCCGGGTACAGATGGCAAGAGAAGAAAAGGGCCATTGCGGAGAAATTAGCGGGAAATAATCCACAATTTTTTCCACAGAATGGAGCCGGCGTTTCCAGATTTATTTTTGGCCCCGGCGTGCGCCAGTGGTACCAGTCCGGAAACCGCAGCAGGCAAACGCAAAAGGGCCCGAAACAGGGCCCTTTCTTGCGTAGGTCGCCGGGCGAAGTTTAGTGGGCGGCTGGGGCCTTTGCTGCCGGCCGGGGTGCGGGAGCCGCCGCAGCGGCCGGCGCCGGGATGCCTGACTTGAGGTTGTAGGCCGCGACCACAGCTTTGGTGATGTCCGTCGAAGGCAGTGCAAACAGGATCGGGTTCTGCTGCTGCGAGATGTCGAGCACCAGCGTGTATCCCTGCTGCTGCGCATAGGTGGCGAGCACGTCATAGACCTTGGACGCCAGAGAGGCATACATCTCCTGAGCTTCCTGGCCTCCTGCGGCACGCAGGTCGTCGGCATCGCGCTGGAGCTTCTTCTTCTTATCGTCGATGGAGCGGGCCTTGCTGGCGCGGTCAGCCTCGCTCAGCGTTGTGCCGGTGGCCTGCAGTTGCTTGGTGAGGCTCTGAATCTCGTCGTCCTGGGCCTTGAGCTGATTTTCTCTCGGCTCGTATTTCTTCTTTAGGTCGGCAAAGTTGCGCTCACCCTCATTGGTCTGGGCCACGGCAACCTGGAACGCAACGACGGCGATCTTGGAAGGAGCGGCTGCGGGAGCGGTTTGTGCGGCTGCGCTCAGGGCAAGGCCCGAGGCGAGCAAGGTGGCAAGTGCAAACGAACGCTTCATGGGAATGGAGATCTCCTTCAGGTCAAGGGCAGATTTATTTCCGCGGCGATGGCGTCAAAGCAAGCCAGGCCGGTGCCTCCTGAGCAACCTCACGGTCCTTTATCAGCTCATCGATTCGACCGGTGGGAGCGAAGGTGAGGAAAAGACGCGGACGGAAACGTCAGCGGGAACAATTTGGATTATAGGAGGGCGGATCGGGAGCGTCAAACGTCTGTACCGGCTCGGCGGGCGCCGGCGCCGGGCGCCGCGCCAAAAAGAGCAAGACCCCGCTCAGCGAGGCCTTGCCGTGGTGCTCGATCAATTGAACTGCTGCGCGCGAAGATCAGTGCGCGGCAGGGGCCTTGGCGGCCGGCTTGGGAGCCGGAGCCGACTCGGGCTGCGGCGGCGGCGCGGGAACGCCCGACTTGAGGTTGTAGGCATCGACAACCGCTTTGCTGATGTCGGTGCTGGGGCTGGCATAGAGCACTACCGGCGCCTGCTGCTGGCTGCCGCTGCCGTCAACCACAAGAGTGTAGCCCTGCTGCTGAGCATAGGTGGCCAACGTGTCATACACCTTGGAGGCGATCTTGTTGTAGACCTCGTTCATCTCGTCGGAGAGGTCCTTCTGGGCGTCTTCGGCAAAGCGCTGGGCTTCCTTCTTCTTGTCGTCGATGCTGCGCGTCTTGGCGGCGCGGTCGGCTTCGGAGAGCTTGTCAGCGCCTGCCTGCAGCTGCTTTTCCAGGCCATCAATCTCGTCGGCCATGGTCTTGAGCTGGGTCCGCTTGGGCTCGTACTTCTTCTGCAGATCGGCAAAGTCGCGTTGAAATTCGTTGGTCTGGCCCACCGAGGCCTGGAACGCGATCACGGCGACCTTGGCTGGACCTGCCGGAGCCGAAGCAGCGGGCGTTGTTTGTGCGGCGGCGCTGAGGGCAAAGCCCGAAGCCAGCGCGAGAACGAGGGCAAAGTTACGCTTCATTTGGATGGAAAACTCCTTCAACTTGCTTTGACGAAATTCCTGTCGAAATCGTGCCTGATCGCGGGATCAAACTTGTGTCTCCTGTGAAACCCGACCGTCACTCTTTAGCAAACTCCGCGCCGGAGTAGCGGGCAGAGACGGCAAAAGAGCCTTGCGGAGACATCAGCAGGAACTGCTTGGATTATAGGGGTGGAGGGTTGGAGAGGTAAAGCGAGAGAAGGGGAAATTGGGATTTCACGCAAGGGAAAACGCATGGGCGCAGCTCCGGCCGGGAGGGCCGGCAGTTGAAGCGCCCGGCATGCGTGATCTTCCACCCATTGCGCAAAGAACGCGCAATGGAGGGGGCACAGTGCGTGGCACGCGCTCCAAGCAGAAGGGCCGTCCGCATCGTCGGACGGCCCAGATATGCGCAGCGCCAACAGAGTGCTAGAAGGTTGTGGAAACGGTGAGGCGGAAGGTCTTGCGCGGCTCGCGGAAGATGTACTCAGAGCCGTAGGCCTGCAGGGCTTCCTGATACGTGTAGTCGCCGGCGCCCCCCGGCGGGAACAGGTCGCGGGTGATGAGCTCAGCCGAGCAGCTGCCCTTGTTGCCGCCCACGATGACCGAGTTGCAATAGGGGGTTTCATAAAGCCGCAGCGGGTTATACGCGTAGTAGATCCGGACCGGCGCGTTGATGATGGGCATGATGACCGAGAGCTCGCCGCCGAGCGACATGCGGGGAACAAAGTTGGTGCCGCTGATGGGGCGGATGTTCTGCTGAAAGCCGACCTGCGAGCCGGGCTTGCCGCCCTCGCAGGAGCCGTTGTTGAACACCGGGCAGCCGTAGAGCGGTGCAGTGAGGGATGCGAAGCCCTCCGGGCTCTGCTTGAGCTGGCCTTTGTTGAGCGCGGTGTCGATGCCGAAGTCGTCAAAGAACGAGAACATGACCGGACCGGCGATGGGGATACGGTAATCGATGTTGGTGGTGAGGCTGGTATCGCCGCCGATGGAGGCGATGCCATAGACGGGCAGCGGGACCAACAGGCACTGGTTCAGCTGCGGATTGTTCGGGTCGCGCGGCACGCAGACGCCGTCCGGATTGGTGAGCTGCACGTTGATGCGGTTGGGCACGTAGCCGTAGGGTGTGGCTCCGCGGATATCAAAGCCGCGCAGATCGGCCTCGCCGCCGGTGTAGAAGCGGTTATTGGGAGGAGCAACGTCGCCGCCGAAGCCCTGAACGTAACCCAACTGGGCGCGCATGCCGAGCACGTTCCGTCCGTTGGGGTTCGGAGTCAGGTAGTGCATGGGCATGAAGCGCTTGTAGGCCACCAGCGGCGTAATGTAGCGCACGTTGCCACCAATACCGGCGATCTGGAACACCGCCGAGTATTCCTTGCCAGACCGCGGACGCACGGGGTTGTTGATGGTGTTGTAGGTATAGCTGAACGATGCCGAGCTGTTGATGATGCCGGCCAATGCGTTTGACCCCTGAATGCCGGACCGGAAGCTGATGGTCTGAAAGAAGGTCTGCGAGGCGGTCGAGAACGCGGTGATCGTCGACTTGTTGAGGCTGTAGGTCATGCCCACGCGCTGGAAGGCGTGGCGCTTGAGCGGGTAGCTGAGCGAGAAGGTCAGGCCGGTGGAGGCCTGGTTGTAGTTCTGCGTGAGCGACTGCTGCGCCGAAGTAAGGTTGGCTGACAAGCCGGTCGAGGTCTGGTAGTTCTTGGACGCGTTGAAGTCCTGCTTGGTGTTAAACAGCTGGAAGCCGAGATTGAGCGGCCGGTTGCGCAGGTAAGGCTGCGTGAAACCGAACATGAATTGGCGGCTCACGTTACCCAGGTTGCCTTGCAGGCTGAGCGTCTCGCCCAGGCCGAGGAAGTTGTTGGTCTGGTAGTTCACGCCCAGGAAGGCGCCAGACAAGCCGCTCACGCCGCCGTTCAGGCCGATGGAGTTCTTGCCCTTTTCCTTGACCTTGAGCAACAGGTCGACCGTCCCGGCCTCGGCATCCTGGTGGGCCTCCGAGTCCTGATCAACCTTGAGCGCCTCGAAGTACTCCAGTTGGTTGAGGCGGAGCAGGCTGTACTCCCACAGCTGCGAGTTGTAGACCGAGCCTTCGTCAAGCAGGAGCTCGCGGCGGATCACCTTGTCGCGGGTGATGGTGTTGCCCTGGAACTCAATGCGCGACACGTAGAAGGGCTTGCCTTCATCGATGTCGATATCAAGCGAGACGGTTTGCTTCTGGTCGTCGTAAGACGACTTGGGAATGGCGCCGAAGTTGATGTAGCCCAGCTGTCCGTAGGCCTTCTTGAGGTTCTCCAGGCCCTTCTGGATCATGGTGGCGTTGAACCAGTCGCCGTCACGAACGGCAAAGGTATTGCGCAGCGCCTTCACATTGGAGACGGCCTTGTTGCCGGTAAAGGTGATCGAGCCCAGGCGGTAACGTGCGCCCTCTTCAACAGGCATCGTGATGTCGATGCGCTTGCCCTTGTTGGGCCGAAAGGTGAACCAGTTCAGCCCGCCTTCGTCGCGGATCTGCGTCTTCGGTTCCTCGATAGCGGCATTGGCGTAGCCCTTGTCGCGGTAAGCCTGGCGCACGCGCTCGGTGTCTTCCTCGAGCTTGCCCGCGTCGAAAGTTTGCGGAAACAGGTTTTCAAAGAATATGGAGTAGGGAATGCCGACCGGCTTCAGGTTCTTCATGGCGCGGCGCAGCACCAGGGCGCTCAAGTGCTGGTTGCCGGTGAACTTGATGTTGCCCACCTTCACGGTTGGGCCTTCCTTGATATTGAAGTTCACCTGCACGGAGGCCGGCGGAATGTCTTTTACGTCGATCTTGACGGTGGCGAACTGGTGGCCGTGCTCGCTGAGCAGCTCCTTCAACACGGCGGTGGCGCGCAGAATCTTGGCCGGGTCATACTGGCTCTCGACCGAGAGGCCAACCTTCTCCTTCTTGAAGCGATCAAGAATATCGGAGTTGGAGATCGAGTTGTTGCCCTTATAGTTGATCTCGCGGATGGTCGGCTTTTCCTTGACAAAGATGTCGAGGATGATGCCCTTCTCCGTGTCTTCGCGCTCAATGCGCAGGTTTTCAAAGTAGCCCGTGTTCCAGAGCGAGTTGAAGTCGCGCTCAATGGAGATCGGATCGTACACATCGCCCGGGTGTGTAAACAGCCGAGCCAGCACCGTCTCCTTGGGAATGCGGCGGTTGCCGATGACGCGGATGGAGTCGATCGTCTCCGACTGCTGGGCAAAAGCGACGCCGGTTGCGGCAAGCAGAATCACGGCCAGGGCAATGCGGACCAGCCGGGCCGGAATGCGGCCGGCGCGGGACACGAATACGCGAGACACGGAAGAGTGCTTGATCTTCACCGGGCTGGAGCCCTGCGTCGAGCACAAGAACTGGTGCGGGCCATAGTTCGCCATCTGGTTCGGCTTCACGGGAAGAATATCGACACCCTCACTGCTGAAAAAATCTGGTCCTGCCTCAAGGAAAGAATGATTATATTTGACCGCAGCCACCCCGCCCAAACGAGCAGGTTGCCGCACGGCCGGAAACCGAGTCTTTCCCAACAAATCCGTGCCGCGGAATGCGCTTTCGGACTGGGCCCTATCCCACAGTCTACCGGACGCAGGCGGGTTGGGGTGCTGGGCTCCTCCCCTTCTCGCTGCGCGGCATCCCTCTTAGACGCGAGTAGGCAGCACATGGCATCCTCGACAAACGGAGGTTTTTCTTTCCATGCATGCGACGGAGGGCGCGATTTATTGTTTTTGGGCTGCCCTGCTCGATGGCGACCCGATCAGTCTGGAGAAATTTCGCGGCCAGGCGGTGCTGATCGTGAACACCGCCAGCCACTGCGGGTTTACACCCCAGTACGCCGGCCTCGAGCAGCTCTACCGCGCCTACCGGAGCCGCGGCTTCACCGTGCTCGGCTTCCCGTGCAACCAATTCGGCCTTCAGGAGCCTGGCTCAGCGGATGAGATAGCCGGGTTTTGCCAGAAGAATTACGGCGTCAGCTTCCCTGTCTTCGCCAAGATCGATGTCAACGGCGCCCACGCTCACCCCTTGTATCGGTTTCTGAAGCAGCAGCGGCCCGGGGCGCTCGGATGGCTGACCGGCGGCCGGATAACGTGGAACTTCACGAAGTTCCTGATTAATCGCGAGGGCGGCGTGGCGGCGCGCTACCGGCCCAGCAAGGCTCCCGCTGCGCTGGCCGGGGCAATCGAGGAGCTGCTGGACCGCGATTGAGCGCGAGCGCGGCACCGGGGATTGACGCGGGGCCGGTGCCCAATTGGACTGGATCGTGGAGGTTCTGCCCGGTTTTCTTCGCCTGTCCGAACTCCGCAGCATTCCAGGAGTATGCTGTTCGATATCCGGAGGCCGGTACGCTTTGCTTGCCATACCGCGCAGTTGTCCGGATTAGCCGGGAGGCTTCATGCGCCGCAATCTTCCCATGATCCTGATCCGCGTGATTGTGGGAGTGGTGTTTGTCACGGAGGGAGCGCTCAAATTTATCCATCCGGTGGAGTTCGGCAGCGGACGGTTCGCCGCCATTGGGCTGCCCGACGCACAGATTTTGGCTCCCTTTGTGGGCGCCATTGAAGTTGCCAGCGGCGTGGCCATCGTCCTCAACCTCTTTGCGGGAGACGCGGCTCTGGTTCTGCTCGCGGTCATCGTGACCGCCTTGGTAACCACAAAGCTGCCTGTGCTGGTGGGCCGGCCGTTGGGCCCGTTTACGCTTGTCAAACTACCCCACTACGGAGTGCTCGCGTTTCTGCACGAGGCGCGAGTCGATCTGTGCATGCTGTTCGGCCTGCTGGCGGTGGCTATCGAGGGAGGTGTCCGTATGGGCCGCCGCAGGCAGTGGTACCAGTCCAAGCCGCTGTAGCAGCAAGGGCCTCCATGCGGAGGCCCTTGCTGTTGGAGCGGCGGATTGCGGTAGCGGTTAGGGTGCCGCGGTGTAGGTGTAGTCGGTGTAGCGGGAGGTGCCGTTGTAGATGGTGTAGAGGCGGACGTAGACCGGCGCGCCGTTGGTGGGCAGGTTGGTTGCGGTGGCGGTGAGCGCGGTGGTCTGATGCGACTGGTAGAGGTTGCCCGAGCCGGGGCCGGTGGAGCCGATCCAAAGCGAGTAGCCGGTAGCGCCGCTTGCCGCGGTCCAGGTGAATGTGACCCGGGCGCCGCTCAACGTGGTGGACGGTGTGGGCGTGGTGAGCATGGCCGTGGTGCCGGTGGCCGCGGTGAAGGTGGAGTCGGTCGAGACCGAAACGCCGCCCGCGTAGATGGTGTTGATGCGCGCGTAGATGGTTGACCCGTTGGTGGGCAGCCCGTTGGCCGTGGCGGTGAGCGCGGTGGTGGCGCCGGAGTTGTACAGGTTGGACGAGCCCACGCCGGTTGAGCCCAGCCACAGCGAGTAGGCCACGGCGCCGGTGGCCGGCGACCAGGTGAAGCTCACGTTGGGCCCGCTCAGGGTGCCGGGCGAGGGCGAGGTAAGGGCCGCGCGGGTGCTCGCCGTGAAGGTGTAGTCGTTGGGCGTGGCCACACCGTTGAAGATGGTGTAGAGCCGCACGTAGACCGTGCCGCCGTTGGTGGGCAGGGCGGTCACGTTGACCGTGGAAGCGGTGATCTGATGCGACTGGTAGAGGTTGCCCGAGCCGGGGCCGGTAGAGCCGATCCACAGCGAGTACGACGTTGCGCCCCCGGCCGGTGACCAGCTGAAGGTGGCCGCCGGGCCGGCGAGCGTGGAGCTGGGCGCGGGTGAGGTGAGCACTGCGGGCGCCGGCGAAACGGTGGTGGTGGTGCCGGCCGTGGCCACCAGGTTGACCGAGCTGTTCAGCGCCATGGTGGCCGTCAGCTGCGTGTTCACGCCGACGCCGGTGAAGCTGACGCCGGGGAAGGTGGCGGTGCCGGAGGAGAGATTCTGCGTGGTGGTGCCGCTCAGCGTGGAGCCCGCATCAGAGAGCGTCACCGCGCTCGTGGGTGTGGTCGCGACCATGCCGCTCTCGAAGAGCGTGGTGGTGGGCGCAGGCGTGATGGCCTGCCCGGCGAAGGCGGCGTGCGGCACGTTGCCGAACAGCAGCCCGTAGTTAGATTGGACAGCACCGGAGTCGACCGAGCCGGTGGGGCAGTGGGGATCGAAGACGAAGCCGCGCTGGTCGGCAGTGATACCGGCCGCCGTCGCGTTGGCCAGCGTGCCGCCGCAGATGGCCGCGTCGCCCGGCTGCGGCACCAGGGTCTGCGTCGGACCGCCGTTGCTGCCCAACGCGCTCAGGTTCACGGCGGTGCTGATCTGGTTGCCGCCGTTGTCGGTGTAGCCGCCGGCGATGTCAGCATTGCTCGGGGCCGTGTTGCCGGAGACAATTGTATTGGACAGGTTGACGGCGCCCCCGGCGTTGTCAATACCACCCCCTGCAACGTTGGATGTATTTCCACTGATGGTCGAATTTGTGATCGTCGCGGAGGCGTTATAGACGTGAAGGCCGCCGCCTGCCGAGTTGCCGGAATTGCCACTGATTGTGGTTCCCATCACCGTCAAGGATCCGCCTGGGCCGCTTGTGAGACCTCCCGCGATGCCGCTGTTGCCCGAAATTGTGCTGTTGATGATGGTCATTGTTCCGCCGTCGTTGTAGATGCCGCCGGAGGCCGAGGGCGCATCGTTTCCGGAGATCGTGGAATTGGTTACCGTCAGCGTCGATGTTGCGCTGTTGAAAATGCCGCCAGCGCCGTAGCCATAGTAAATGCCATTGGTGATGATGAGGTTGCTGATGGAGGAGCCGCCGCCCGTGGCATTGCCGGTAAAGACGGGAACAGCAACTGCCGCGCCGCCTCCGTTGACCGTGACCAGATTGGTGAGCCCGTAGGCGCTGCCGCTGGTGGGTCCGGTGATGGTGACGTTCGACGGAATACTGAGCGTTCCGGCGCCACCAACGAGCAGCGTGATGGTCTGCGCAGAGCTAAACAGCTGGCCGGGGGCCGACGCAAACGTGATGTTGCCGGAGCCGACCGCGGAAGCCGCGGCCAGCGCATCGCGCAGGCTGCACGAGGTGTCAGTAGTGTTGGTACCTGGCGTGGGCTGGATGGTGCAGTTGGACGCCGTGCCTGCCTCGTCGGCAGCCACCGTCACCACATAATTCGGGATGCTGACCGAGATCGTGCCCGAAGTGCCCACGATGCCGGCGGTCACGGTGTCGGTCGCGGTGACGGTCTGCGAGCCGGCGGTCGCCAGCGTGGCGGAGAAGCTGCCCGCGCCATTGGTCAGCGGGGAGGCCGCGGGCAGCGTTGCCTGCGGGTCAGAACTGGTGAAGGCGACTGTGCCGGTATAGCCGGTGGCCACGTTGCCATAGAGGTCATAGGCGGTGACCGTGACGCTGATAGGCGATCCGGCGTAGGTGGAGGAAGGCGCGGATACCCCGAGGTAGGTTGCGGGACCCGGCTGAACGGTGAAATAGCCTGTGCCGGTGATGGAAGGCGTGGTGGTGTCCGTTGCCGTAATGGAATCGACGCCGGCGGTCTTAAGCACGGCCGTCTGGGAGCCTGTTCCATTGACCAGCGTGACCGGCCCCAGGTTGGCGAATCCCGGATCGGAACTGGTGAAGGCAACGGTTCCGTTGTACGAGGTTGCCAGGTTCCCGTAAGCGTCATAGGCGGAGATGGTAAAGCCGAAGGCCGTGTAGAACGGCTCCGGCCCCCCGGGAATCACGAGATGCGTCGCCGCCGCCGCGTTGACAGTGACGCTGGTGCTGCCGGTGATGCTGCCGGTGACGGTGTCGGTCGCCGTCACGCTCTGCGAGCCGGCCGTCTTCAGCGTCACGCTGAACGTCCCCACGCCGTTGGTCAGCGTGGCGTTGCCCGGCAGAATTGCTGATCCGTCGGAAGAGGTGAAATGCACGGTGCCGGTGTAGCTTGTTGCGGTGGCATTCGAAGATGTAAGCGCGGTCACGGTTACGCTGAATGAGGTGCCCGCGGTAGCGCTCCCCGGTGCGCTGACCGAAAAGTGCGTCGCCACCGGCGCCGAACCTGTCCGCGCGAATTTAAAGACGCGGCCGGTGCCGTAGTCGGCAACATAAAAATTACCCGCGTCGTCTGTGCTCATGAAGCTTGGCGCGGTAAGCGTGGTGCCGCTCACGTTTGGGGCGAGCACTGAACCTGAGGTAGAACCTGAGGGAATTTCGATCAGTCGCCCGGTGCCGGTAAAGTCGGTGATGAACAGATTGTTCGCGGCATCGACAAACACGCCATAGGCGTCACTCAGGTCTCCGGAAACGCCTGCGATGGACGGGCCATAAACAGATCCGGCTCCGCCCCCGGCCAGGATCTCGGCGACGCGATTGTTCATTTGATCGCCTATGAACAAGTCGCCGGCTGAATCCAGAGCGAGCCCGCCTGGGTTGTTGAGATTCATTCCGTCCGCGGAGGTGACGGTCGTCGCTGTTCCAGTTCCGAGGTTAGGGATTTCGATGAGGCGGTTGTTGTTGCCGTCGGAAAGATAGAGCAGCCCATTGGGGCCGGGAATGACATCATTGGCGCTGCTGAGCTGCAAGCTGTTGACGGTCGGAGAGAAGGAGGTCGGGCTCCCACCGACGGGCAGTTCCACGATGCGGTTGTTGTCCTGGTCGGCGATGAAAATGTCGCCTGCGCCGTCAACCTGGACGTCGGCAGCGCCATCAAGGGCTGTTCCGCCCGCGTTGGCGGAAACGACCACGGCATTGCCGCCAGCGGCCGGAATCTTGACCAACTGTGCACCGGTCCCGTCCGAAGTGCTGCCAAAGTCGGCGATGTACATGTTGCCCGCGCCGTCAAACGAAACTGCATTGGGCGCCTGGAGCGTGATACCGCCGGGGAGGGTGGGACCGATCGTGGTTACCGTCCCGTTGGTGTAGCTGAGACCTGCGTCGGTACCTACACCATAGAGCAAGGTCTTGTTCAGCAGCGTGCCGGTGTTGCCGGACCCGCTCCAGAACAGCACTGCACCCTCGCGCGTGCCCGGATGGAACGGCGTGAAAGTCACTCCCACGGTGCAGGCGGTTGTGGAGTTGTATGTTTCGACTGTGCAGTTGCCGCCGGCGTCATTCGTAAAGTCAAGATTGGGCGCACCTTTGGTTACGACTTCGATGCTTCCCACCGTGGTGCCGCCGGTGACGCTGAACGAGAGCGAAACGGAACTCGGCGAGTTGACCGCGACGGAACCGAAGTTCTGCGCGGCCGCGCTGCCGGTGTAGGTCACGCTCTGAGCGCGCGCGGCGACGGGCGCCAGCAGGCCTGCAAAAACTGCCATGAGAACCGACAGGCGGACGCAATGAGACGTGAAACGGCCAGGGAAGACGGGAAGGAGCGTCATGGGGTCCTCATGGAATGGATTGTTGTCGAGCTGGGTCGTAGCCAAGTTCAGTGAAAACGCTGCGCAGGCGGATCCTGCATCGCTGTCAGGAAGCCGGGGATGATCGGCTGTTTCGATGCGTCGCAAAAAGGGGCAATCCGCCGCGAAATCGGATATCGAAGTTTGACGAGAGATGGGGAGTCTTCAGGCATTCCGAGCGTACTGAGGAACTCTGGCGGCTGTCAACGGAAATTCAGTTCCGAAAGCTGAGGAGTCATCACCGTGGTAATGCTCGATGCCGTGTATTGCAGAGATGCTCCATGGTCGCATCCGGGTAGCCGGATGAAGGCTCTCCCAGGTCAACGCTTGGGCCTGGCGGGACTGGGCCAGATCGACACAAAGCGGCACCAGGGTTTTGTGAACCGAGTTTTCCTCGGCTTGCACAAGGTATGGAGCTACCTGGAGCGGCGGGCAGGCCCCGCTTCCGTTACCATACTTGAGGTGCATACGAACGAATGAGTCTTAAAGCCAAGTTGGAAGCTGTCATCTACGCCGCCGAGGAGCCGGTCACACTGGCTCAGCTTGCCGCATTGTTTGCAGAAGACGCCCTGGAGTGGAAGGCGGAGCAGGAAGCTGCGACGGCAGCTGCGGCTGAGGCCGAAGCGGAGTCTTTACCGCTTCTGAATGAGGCGTTTGACCCTCCAGATTCGGCGCCGGCAGCGGAGGGTGAGGCAGAACCTGCGACCGTCGCCGACCCGACGGGTGAGTCCGTCCCGGACGGGGGGGCAGGTGACGAAGCGGACGCCGTTGAGGCGGAATCGACGCCGGCGGACGCTGAGGCGGAAGCCAAGCGTGTGGCCCGCCAGCGCGACCGCGAGGTAAAGGCTGTGCTGCGCACGCTCCTCGACGAGCTGATTGCGACCTATGGCAGCGACGACCGCGGTATCGAGATCAAGGAGATTGCCGGCGGCTACCGGATGGCCACCAAGCCGGAGTGCCACGACGCGGCGCGCATGTTTGTGAAGAGCCTGAAGCCGGCGCTGAAGCTGTCGCTGCCGGCGCTTGAGACGCTGGCCGTGATCGCCTACAAGCAGCCGGTGACGGCGCCCGAGGTGAACGAGATTCGCGGAGTCGATTCGAGCGGTGTGTTCGGCTCGCTGCTGGCGCGCAAGCTGATCGCGACGGCTGGGCGCAAGCAGGTGATCGGGCGACCCATCCTTTATAAGACGACCAAGGAGTTTCTGCTTCGGTTCGGCTTGAAGGATGTGAACGAGCTGCCGTCGATGGAAGAGTTCGAGAAGATGGCACAGCTGGAGTTTGACGAGGCGGACATGGCCGGGGGCGGCGAGATTCCCTCCGGTGAGATGACGGATGCGGAAAACATCGACGGGCACCCGGAGGTGGACGAGGAACCGGACGCACCGGCTGAAGAGGCATGGAATGAAAAAGGCTACGATTCCAACCATGAACGTGAGGAGTCCAGACTCCGCCACACGGATAATTCTGGTTGGTATGTAGTGGAAGCACAGCAGGAAGTCGAACGTGACCAACAGACCGCCGTGACGGCGGACAGCGATGCGATTCCGGCCGAAGCTGTGCCGGAGCGCACGGAACAACCTGCCGGTGCGCCGGCAGACGAAGCGGCGTCAACCCCCGCAGAGGCCGCGCCTGCTGCGCCTTCCACCCTGGAGCAGGCAGAAACTGAGAATGTCTCCCATGAGTGACGAACAGCAGCCCAACGCGCACGAAAATGAACTGAACGAAACCCCGGAAACAGAAATCGAGGCACCGGAAGCGGAAGATCCCATCGACGCCGAGGCAGCGAGCGAAGCCGACGATGCGGCTGACGCGGCAGCCGAAGCCGAGGAGGACGCTGAGAACGAAGTCCAGGACGAGGCTGGCGAAGAGGAAGACACGGAAGAGGCCGAGCCGGAGTTCAAGCCCAAGGCGCGTCCGCCGGCCAAGCTGGAGCGGCTGCAGAAGATCCTGGCTCAGGCCGGCGTGGCCAGCCGCCGCAAGGCCGAAGAGATGATCGAGCAGGGCCGGGTGCAGGTGAACGGCAAGACGGTCACCGAGCTGGGCACCAAGGCCGACATGGGCCGCGATCACATCCGTGTGGACGGCAAGCTGCTGCAAGGAGCCGAGCGGCTGCGCTACTTTGTGCTGAACAAGCCGCGCGGGTTTGTGACCACGGTGAAGGATCCCGAGGGCCGGCCCACGGTGATGCAGTTCTTCGACAAGATGCGCGAGCGGCTCTACCCGGTGGGCCGGCTCGACTACCTGAGCGAAGGCCTATTGCTGGTGACCAACGACGGCGAACTGGCCAACAAGCTGACCAAGGCCTCGGCGGGCGTGGAAAAGACCTACCTGGTGAAGGTAGCGGGCATCCCCACTGAAAGCGAGCTGGATGTTCTGCGCGGCGGCGTGGCCATTGAGAAGGGCAAGCCCGGTTCGGCCAAGGTGCGGACGTCTCCGGCGCGGATTCGCCAGGTGCGCCAGGGCGACAATCCCTGGTATGAAGTGGTCTTGATTGAGGGCCGCAACCGCGAGCTGCGCAAGATGTTCGAGGAGATCGGCCATTTTGTGGAGAAGATTCGCCGCGTGGGCTATGGGCCGCTGATTCTCGACCAGGAGCCAGGCAATCTGCGCGAGCTGGACGAGCAGGAACTCACGCTTCTGCGCAAGGTTGCCGACGGCAAGCTGAGGACGCCGAAGGCCAAGGACATTCGGCGGCGGAATATTGTGGACTCGCTGCCGCCGGAGAAGCCTGCTTTCAAGCCGCGCGGAGAACGGCCAGCAGCGGGGCCGAAGGACTACCGGCCCAAGAAGACCTTTGGTGTGGACGCACCGGTTCGCAGCAGGACGGCTCCGCGGAAGTTCGATGCCGGCCCAGGAAAGTTTGGAAGCGGGCCAACAAAGTTTGCGGCGGGGCGGGCATCGGAGCGGCAGGGCAGCGGCGCCCCCGAACGCGCAACAGACCGGCCGGCATGGAAGAGAGATGATCGGCCAGCGGCGGGGCGCACCTTCGGCTCAATGCCAACGGCTGGACGCACGTTCGGGGACAGGCCTGCGGGGCGGACATCCGACTCGAGGCCGGGAACCAGACCGGGAGCTGGACCGGGCAAGCCGTATGCAGACCGGCCCGCCACCGGCCGCAGCTTTCCGCCCAAACCAGCCTGGAAGAAGCCCGAAGCAGGCGGGCGTCCAGCATTCAAGAAGCCCTTTGCTGCACGGCCGGAGGCGACGCGCCGCCCCACACCGGAGCCGATGGAAGAGCTGGGCCCGAAGAAACCTTCGCGGCTGCACATTGAGCCGGTTCAAGAGGCAGAGCGGCAACGGCCGGATCGTCCACGCATGGACCGCCCGGCGCCTTCGCGCTCCGGCTCAGACCGGCCGAGGACTGAGAGGCCAAGAACAGATGGGCCCGGCCAAGGGCGTTCCGCACTTGTACGTCCGGGCACGGACCGTTCTTCATCAGGGCGGTCCAGCTCCGCGCGTCCCTTCCGTGGGGAGGGCGGCCTGGCGCGCCCCTTCACTACCAGCAGCGGCAAGCCGCGCGCGGGCGGTGCACGGCCTAGCAGCAAGCCTGGAAAAGAGGGCGGAGGGTCGTATGGGGCAGGCGCCGGACGCAGTTCGGGAGCTGGGCGCGGTTCGGGTCCGGCGAAGCGCCCGTTCACGCCCCGCGGCGACGGCGGAGAAGGGTTCAAGCCACGCGGCGAAGACGCGCGCCCGGAGCGCAGAACCGGGACCGGCTGGAAGCCCAAGCCGGCATTCGGCGGCAAGAGCAAGCCGGGAGCGGGCAGCCGATCCGGACCACGGCCGGGCGGGTTCTCAAAGTCTGGTCCCAAAGGCAAGCCGGGCGGTGGCAAGCCGGGTGGTTCCGGCGCCAAGCGCAGCGGTCCTCGTCCAGGTGGAAAGCGGCCGTAGGCTTCGTGCTATCCCACCCTTGCCAGGAAAACAAGAACCTGGCAAGGATGGGGCACCCATTTTTCCTAGCCGGAATACCAGGATGACAAGAGTCTGGGCGCCAACCCGGCCGTCACCACCTTAGCGGCCGATGACAATGACTTTGAAGCTACCCGGCAGAATTGGCGGACGGGGCCGCGGGTTGGCTGCCGTGGCCTCTGGCCGTGGTCCAAACTCTGCTGTCACCACATACACCCGATCGCTCGCCGCATCGTAAGCCATTGTGCGCGCGCCCTTTTCGGTAGGCAGAGTCTCAAGCGTCGGGTAGGCGGGCTTCGACGCATCCACCACGGAGAGCACGCCTTCGCCGCACGAGGCAAAGGCCAGGCTGTGTGCGGCGTCGAAGCCGGCCGCGTCCGGCCCGTCGCCAATGGAGGGCGTGCCGAGCTGCTTACCCGTTCCGGTGTCCACCACGGCCATGTGCTTGTCACAGACCGCGAACACCCGGGAGCCGGTGGCGTCGATGGTCAGGCCGCTGGGTCCTTCGCATCCCGTGAGCGGCCATGGTGCGGCAACCGTGTGGCTACGCGCATCCAAGCGCACAATCTCGCTCTTATCCTCGATGTTATCGAACACGAAGCCTTTGCCATCCACGGCCGCGGCCTCCGGCCGGCCGGGCAGAGCGATATTGGCGACCACTTTCCTGGTCGCGGCATCGATGACGGCCGCGTCCTTGCTGCGCCCTTCAAAGGCCCAGACGGTCTGCGTGGCCGGTTCGAAGACAATGGCGTCCGGACCCTGGCCGCCGGTGGGAATGGTGGCCACCGTTGCCAGCGTGGAGCGGTCGAAGACCACCACAGCGTTGGCGCCGCCGTCGGAGATGTAGCCGAACTTGCCTTCGGTGTCGAGCGCGACTCCATGCACACCGTGCAATCCGGTCACGGCGCCAATCTGTTTGCCCGTGGTGGTGTCGATCGCCAGCACCTGCGGACCGCGGGTGATGTAGAGCCGATGCGCGGCGGGGTCGACCGTGAGGTAATCCCAAAAACCATCGCCGCCGATCCTCCACTGGTCGATCACCTTGTAGGGTTGCTGGGCGGTGAGCTGCGTTGGGGCAGCAACTGCAAAGGAAATGAGGGCGGCGGCGAACGCCACGGCAGCAATGGACAAGGCACGATTTGTGCTCTGGATCAACATGTGAGCCTCCAAACTAAATTGAGCAACCTGCGGGTGATTCTGAGCAGCAAAGAGAGTCTGTCACATCCGGGATTAAGCGGCGCTGAAGACGGGCAAAGTCACGGTCACGGTTGTTCCGCGGCCGGGGAGATTGGATGCAGCCGGACTGGCGATCGAAATCGTCCCGCCGGCCTTGTTCACAATTGCCCTGGCAATGGCGAGGCCCAGCCCGGTGCCGCCGGTATTGCGTGTGCGCGAAGGGTCGCCCCGATAGAAGCGGTCAAAGACATGGGGCAGCGCCTCGGCGGGAATGCCATCGCCCTGATCGCTGATCACCAGCCGCGCCAAGTCGTCTTCGGCCGTCAGCTGCACCTCAACCACCGCGCCCGCCGGGCTGTGCTGGAGCGCATTCAACAGAAGGTTTGAGACCAGCAGCCCACAGTCCTCGGGCGGAACGCTCACGTTGACGGTCTCGACGGCGCCGGCCGCGGCAATTCCCGGTGGGTCGACTCGCACCTGACGCAGAGCCGCCACGGTTTCAAGTTGCGCGACCACATGGCGCACGCACGCGGCTAGATCCACGCGCGGTTGCGGAGCCCCTTCCGGCGTTGCGCTCTCTGCGCGCGCCAGGGCGAGCATGTCCGCAACCAGAGACTCCAGCCGCAGCGAATCAGCCAGGCAGCGCTCCAGTCCGGCTTGATATTCCTGCGCCGAGCGCCGCTTCATGCTGAGCAGTTGCAGCGACGACTTCTGCACCGCTACGGCGGTCTTCAGCTCATGGGCTGCGTCGCTCACAAATGCCCGCTGCTGCACAAACGACCGCTCCAGCCGCTGCAATACGCTTTCAAGAGCGTGGGTAAGCGGCGCCAGCTCCGGCGTGGCGCGGGCGCTGGCCGGCGGCGAAAAGTGCCATGCGTCCACCGAGACTCGAGCTGCCAGCGCGGCAAGCTGCCGCAGCGGAAGGAGTCCGCGATGCAGCAGCCAAGCGATAAGAGGACCGGTGACGAGCAGCAGCACTACACTGCCCACCGCATAAAACTCCACTGCTCCGCGAATCGCATGCCAGAGATGAGAGGTGGGCGATCCGTAAAGGATCGTGACGGTGCGCAGCTTGCCGCCGTGCTCGCCGGGATCGACGGTGCGTGAGCCGCGCATGCGCAGCACCAGGTATGGGGTGCCGTTCACGTCCATGCGCAGCATTTCGCCGCGGGGAGGCGGTGCGCCACTCGGGCCCGGTGGTCTTCCCTTCTCCGCGCCGGTCTCCGTCGTCTTCGCGTTTGCTGTTCCCGGCCAGTTGGGCGACCGGCCCAGCAGCTTGCCCTCCTCGTCCCAGACCTCGTAGATGTCTTCGGGAGGAACACGCAGGTCGTTCTGGTCGAGCATGACGTGGTCGTCGGGATCTTCGGCGTCCTGCACGGCACCCAGAATCGAATCGGCGCGTCCATGCAGCATGACGTCGAAGGCGCGGAAGTGGATGTGCCGCTCGTAGCCAAACGAGAGCGCCACCACCAGCACCGCCGATAGCAGTTCCACCGCCAGCACGGCCACAATCAGCCGGAAGGCGATGGAGCGGCGCAGCAGAAGGCGCGAGAACCCTGATGCCCGTGGCGCCGCTTGCAACGGAGGGCGGTCCGTCATTGGTCGCGCTCCATATCGAGGCGATGTCCCGTGTCCGGAGCGGCCGGCGTCTGCTGATCCCAGGCCAGGCCGGGCGCCAGCCGGTAGCCGCGGCCGCGCATGGTCTCGACAATCGGCTCAGCATCGGGCACGGCGGCATCCAGCTTACGGCGCAGGTTGCTCACGTGGACTTCAATCACGTTCGAATGGTGCTCCCAGTTGTAGTCGTAGAGATGCTCCAGCAACTCGCGCTTGCTGACGATCACCCGCGGCCGGTGGATGAGATATTCGAGCACGCGGTACTCGGTGGGCGACAGGTCGACGGCTGTGCCGCGGCGTCGCACCGTCTGCTCCAGCGTGTTGACTTCAAGATCGAGAATGGAGAGCGTGGGATGGGCTGCGCCCTTGCCACGGCGGATCAACGCCTTGGCTCGCGCCAGCAGTTCGCCCAGGTCAAAGGGCTTGGCGAGATAATCATCGGCGCCGGCGTTGAGCAGGGCGATGATCGACTCGGACCCATCTTTGGCCGTGAGCACGAGCACAGGCGTAGCGTCGCGCCGTGCCCGCAGCCGCTTGAGCACCGTCTGCCCGTCCATGCGCGGCAGCATCAGGTCAAGCACAATCAGGTCGTAGCAGGCGTTGCGTGCGAACTCGTCGCCGGCCTCGCCGTCCGCGGCCCAGTCCACCGCAAAACCCGGCCCGTCGCGCAGGGCCGCGGCCAGATTTTCAGCCAGGCGTACTTCATCTTCCACCAGCAGCACACGCATTGCGGTCTCATCTCTCCGCAACCAGTATGACGCAGGCAAGATTAAGCCGGCCTGAAGCCACCAGCGCCACCTGCGCCACCCGCGGTGGGGTCCGCCGCGGCTGAGCGCTGGCGCGCCCAGCGGACCTGGGGCGTGGTCGCTTCATTGCGCGCCGTGAAGGGCCGTGGCCGATTCGCCGCAGGAAGCGAACTTGAAGCAAGCGTAAAGTTGCTTTCCGGGCAGCGCGATCGTTCCCACGGTGAGATTTGGCGCGTTACTGATGTCCTCCAAGCGGGGCGATGCGAGCTGGTTGGAAGCGGGGACGGCGCTGGTCTCCGCTATGGGCCGGTGTGCGGCTGCGCCCGAAGCATTGCTGTCGTCTGCCGTCCGGACGATGAAATCGACCCGCGCTATTGTGCCGAAGCGAATTCCGAGTGTGAGTTCTTCGGCGTTCTCCAGCATCTCCCGGCCCAGCAGGTCCATCCACGGCGCAGACTGCTTCTCCAGCGCCGCGTGTTTCGAGAACGCTGCATGAGGCGTCAGGATCAGGTCCCAGGAGTTGACCTTGGGATTGAGACGCCCGACGCGATCAGCCAGCAGCGGGTCGGCTGCCGCGTGGTCAACATAGCGGTCGAGGGTTTTTTTCACCAGCCAGGGCGTTCCGAAGACCGCCGTGCGGCCATCAAGAATTGCGATCCAGCGCGTGTCAGGCATTTGCTCCTGCTCACGCGCGAAGGGCGTCACCGCGAGCACCTCAACACCGCGGTAGACCTTGGCTGTGGCGCCGTTGCGCTCCGCGGCCGCAAAAATATGCCCGCGGTCAAAGAGTCCTGCGACGAGGAGCATGTGTTCGCCGAGCCGGCTCTCGGGCGATGAAGCCGCAACCCAGATCTGTTCGTCAACCGCGCGATGCGGATCCACACCGGTAAGCGACTGCCAGTCGTCGAAATCGAATGTGTTCCTGGCTGTGACCAGCAGCAGGTGGCCGCGCGTGTCGGGATTGCGCGGGTCCTCGACACCGGCCACGAGCTGCGCTTCACGGGGAATCAGCCGGAGCAGATTGCTCTGAGCAGGGGAAGCAACTCCGTGGATGGACGAGGCCGCAACCAGCAGGCCGGCAAGATGAAACCTGTTGAGCAGATTCGGCATGGGGATCCTCACTTGGGTTTCCAGGATGGCCTGGGATTTTGAATTCCCGCCTGTCGCGGGCGCGTGTTACGTGTCGTAGTGTTACGCAGTGTAACATATGGATCATTGAATTCTCAAATCGGTGGCTTTTTCGTTGTTGATTCTTGGGGGAAAATGCACAGCATGCCGTACAGGTACGAGGCGAAGAGGCTCGCCGCTGTTGAGAATCCGTGAAGTTTTTGCCTAGTGTTTGATAGGGTGGGTTACCGCCTCATCCCGTGGCGTTCTAAAACTAGTTGCATAAATGCTGCTCGACCATTTCAGTGCATCCCTCGGGGGGCTCAAGCTGTTCTCCAATTGCTGTACACCGAAAGCACGATGATAAGTGGCTTTTTCCTTAAGAAAAAGCCACCTTGCACGGAACTCAATAGAGCACATGAATTGGAGAACTGCTCTAAAGCTTCTGATTTTAAGCAGCTTCGGCGGCACGGCTTAAGCCGTGCCCTTTCAAAACCGGGTTAATGCAACCAGCTCTAGTTCTGACCCGCTATCTTGCCGGTGACCTGGTGGACTGATTTGGGATGGTTCCAGACCTCCGGCTTGATCTTCATGCCGAAGCCGGGATCGTCGGTGATGCGGATGTGGCCGTCGTGGGGGGCGATGGGATTTTCGAGCATGAGGGGCCAGTCGTGTTCATAGAAAACCTGGACGCTTTCCTGTATCCAGACGTTGGGCTCGGCGGTGGACAGGTGCGAAGTGGCATAGAAGAGCAGCGGGCCGCCGGCGGTGTGCGGCGCGATGGGCAGCTCCATGGCGTCGGCCATGGCGGCGACCTTGCGCGCCTCGGTCAGGCCGCCGCACCAGGTGACGTCGAACATGGCGTACTTGACGGTGCGCGACTCGAACAACTGCTCGAACTGCATTTTGCCGGCCATGCGTTCCCCGGCGATGAGCGGCAGAGAAGTGGCCGCGGCCAGCTCGGCATACTGCTTGAAGTTGCCGGGCATCATCATATCTTCGAGCCACATCGGCTTGTAAGGCTCCAGCGAGTGCGCGATGCGGATGGCCGAGGGCAGGTTCCACTGGCCGTGAAACTCCAGGGCGATCTCGATGTCCATGCCGAAGCTGTCGCGCAGCTTCTTGACCGGGATGAGAGCTTGATCGATATCGTTCCACGCAATGAACTGATTTTTGTTGCGCGCGGCGGCGCCGTCGAAGGGCCAGATCTTGATGCCCTTGACGCCGCGGGTGTCAATGAGCTCGCGCATGATTTTTTCCGGTTCGGTGTTGAAGTCGTATTTGTAGTTGAAGCAGGTGTTATAGACGCGCACGGCGGGATTGGTGCGGCCGCCGATGAGGCGATAGACAGGCGCCTGGAGCGACTTACCGAGCAGGTCCCAGAGGGCGAGGTCGATGGCGCTGAGCGACCGCATCTCCGCGCCGCCGGCCACCTGGAAGTCGAAGGTGCGATAGAGGTCGGCCCAGATGCGCTCGATGTCGCGGGGATCGTTGCCGATCAATGCCGAGGCCGCGCTGTGGATCATGGCCGCCTCGACCGGATTGCGCGGGTAGGTCTCGCCAATGCCGTAGACGCCGGCATCGGTCTCGATCTTGACCCAGGTCCAGTGGGGCTCAAAATCCGTGTCGCTGCGCGAGTTCCAGTAGACGGTCTCGACGCCGGTGATCTTCATCGGCGCGAGGGCTTGCGCGGCGGCGGCATAGCGGGCGGCCAACGGCGAGGCAAGCAGTCCGGCCACGAAGGATCGACGGCTCATTTGCATCGCGCCATTATAAGGAAGCCAATCGCCGCCGGCGAAGTGGGCCTCGCGTACACGGCCGCAGCGGGCACCCCTTCGCCCCGGTGCATTAGGCTCATAACTGCCGGCCATGCACGACTGAGGGCATCTTATTGCGCATTATTCTCTCGAACATCGGCACCTTTGGCGACATCAATCCGCTGATTGCGCTTGCGCTTGAGCTGAAGCGGCGCGGCCATGTGCCGGTGCTGGCGGTGCCGGCTGTCTTCGAGCCCAAGATACGGCCGCTGGGGATCGAGTTTCATGCGGTCCGGCCGGACATTGACCCCGCCAATACGCTGCTGGTGGAGATGATTTACGACGTGCGCAAGGGTACCGAGCGCGGGCTGCGCGAGTTTCTCTTCCCCGCCCTGCGCCAGACGTACGCCGACCTGCTGGATGCAGCGACAAAACCAGTGCGCGCCGATCTGCTGCTGGTGGGCGAGCTCAACTATGCCGGGCCGCTGGTGGCGGAGATGACGGGCATCGCCTGGGCCAGCTATGTGCTGGCTCCGCTCAGCTTCTTCTCCGCGTTTGATCCGCCGGTGCTGCCCATGTATCCCAAACTCGCGCGGGCAGACAGGACCGTTCCGGGAATGGGACGGGCGATTCGCCGCCTGGCGCGGTTTGTGAGCCGGAACTGGGCGCAGCCGATCTACGATCTGCGCCGCGACCTGGGCCTGGAGCGCGGCCCGAATCCCCTGTTTGACGCCAAGCACTCGCCAGCGCTGGTGCTGGCTTTGTTCTCTCCCGTGCTGGGCACAGAGCAGAAGGACTGGCCGCCGCATACCCGGATCACGGGCTTCTGCTTTTATGATTCTGACGCCGGCAACGCCGCCCTGCCTGCCCCCCTCGAGGCGTTTCTGGCCGCTGCTCCGGCGCCGGTGGTTTTCACGCTTGGCTCGGCTGCGGTGCTGGCTGCGGGCAAGTTCTACGAGTACTCGGCCAAGGCGGCGATTCGGCTGGGCGTGCGGGCCGTTCTGCTGATCGGCTCGGACCCGCGCAACCGGCCCCAGGGAGTGCTGCCCGAGAGCATCTGCGTGGCCGACTATGCGCCTTATTCTGCGCTGTTTCCGCGCGCCCGGCTGGTGGTGCACCAGGGCGGCGTGGGGACAACGGCGCAGTGCCTGCGCGCGGGCCGGCCCATGCTGATCATGCCCTACTCGCACGACCAGCCGGACAACGCGCGGCGGATGCGGCGGCTGGGCGTGGCGCGGGTGATCGAGCGCGGGCGGTACACGCCGCAAAGGGTGGCACGCAGGCTCGAGTCAATGATGGCTGAACCACTGCTGAACGAGCATGCGGAGCAAGCCGCTGAACGGGTTGGCAGCGAGGATGGTGTCCGGGCCGCCTGCGATGCGCTTGAGGAACTGTACAGAAGCCGAGCGTAGATTGCAGCGCGGACACTTTCCCGGCGCGCAGACAGGCGAGCGGCCGGGAGCGGATTCGCGTTGCGGGAGCCTCAAATCGCCCTTTGGCGCGGCCCATTTCAGGATTGGCAAACCGCCAATCCGCTTTTGGACACTCCGTCTGGATTTCCAGAGCCCTCCCCTCCGCCCTTCTTTGCCCTGTCGCGCTAGCCTGATGGCAAGGGATACCGTCAGGCCGTGTGACGAGACGGAGCCATGTGAGATACCTGATCGACTTGTGTTGCCGAGGATTCGGAGAGTGCCATGTCTGTGAGGGAAAGTTCCTATGCGCGTGCTCCCCATGGTGCAAGCTCTGCCACCGATCTTCGCACCGGGCCGTGCGATGAGTTCCTGACGGAAGTCCCACTCTACGCAGAGACCGTGCACGCGTCTGGACCGTTGATCGCAAGCAGCGAGGAATGGTTCCACCTGTTGCTGGATGCAGTGACCGACTACGCCATCTTCATGCTCGATCCCGAGGGCCGGGTGATGACCTGGAACGTGGGCGCGGAACGCAGCAAGGGCTACACGGCCGAAGAGATACTGGGCCTCAACTTTTCCATCTTCTTTCTCCCTGAGGATGCGGCGGCGGGCCTGCCCGAGCAGGAGTTGGAGGCGGCCGCGCGCGAAGGCCGCTATGCCGTTGACGGCTGGCGGCAGCGCAAGAACGGCGAGGCGTTCTGGGCCCAGGTCACGCTGACCGCCATACGCGCTCGGGACGGTGAACTGCGCGGTTTTGCCAAGGTGACCCGCGATATGAGTGCGCAGAAGGCGTCTGAAGACGCCATACGACGCCGCAATGAGCAGCTGGAGAGCTACCGGATCATCGTTGAAAACATCTCTGAATATGTAATCTTCTCCCTTGACCCGCAGGGCCGGATCACCAGCTGGGATGCGGGTGCGGAACGGGAGAGCGGCTTCTCTCGACAGCAGATGCTGGGCCAGCCGTTTTCCATCTTCTTTCCCGCCAATGAGGTGCTGGCCGGGGTGCCGGAGCAGGAGCTGGCCGAAGCGGCCCGCGCCGGCAAGTACGCCGTGGACGCCTGGCGGCTCACCCCCGGAGGCAGGTCGCTGTGGAGCAGCAGCGTACTGAGCGCGGTGCGCGACGCCGAGGGCGCCCTCACAGGCTATGTTCGGGTGGCGCGGCCGATGACACTGCAGAAGGAAGCAGAAGACGCGCTGCGCCGGCTCAACGCGCAATTGGACCGTTACCGCATCATCGTAGAAAATCTGAGCGAATACGGCATCAGCATGCTCGATCCACAGGGCAGGTACACCGATTGGGGACACGGCGCGGCAGAACAGCGCACGGGATACACGCTGGAAGACGTTCTCGGGCTGGAGTACGACGTCCTGGCCACGGAAGAGGACAGGCTCACCGGTTTGCCGCGCCAGGAGCTGGAGGAAGCGGCACGCAACGGACGAAGCATTCGCGACGCCTGGAAGCAGCGCCGGGACGGAACCCGGTTCTGGGCCACCGGCGTACTCACAGCGGTGCGCGACGATGCCGGCAATCTCACCGGCTATGTGCGGGTAGGGCGGGATACGACCCCGCAGAAGAACTCCGAAGTCGCGCTCCAGGCTCTGAACGCGCAGCTCCAGCGCTATCGCATCATCGTCGAAAACGTGGACGAGTACTCCATCTACACGCTTGACGCGGAGGGTTTCATCAGCAGTTGGGAGCCGGGCGCGCAAAGGCTCTCTGGGGCTACCGCCGCAGAGATGGTGGGCCGGCACTATTCAACGTTTTTTACGCCTGAAGAGGTTGCCGCCGGGGCGCCCGAGCACGAGCTTGCCGAGGCGGCGCGCAACGGGCGCTTTGCCTCCGACTCCTGGCGCACCACGCCCAAGGGTCTGCGGGTATGGAGCAGCGGCGTGCTGAGTGCGCTGCGCGATGAGAACGGCCAGCTTACCGGCTATATGCGCATCGCCCACATGCTCACCGCGCAGAAGCAGGCCGAGGAGACTCTGCGCGCGGTCAACGCGCAGCTGGACCGCTATCGGGTCATTGTAGAGAGCATCAGTGACCACGTGATCTTCACCCTCGATGCAATGGGACGATTCGACAGTTGGAGTTCGGGCGCACAGAACGTGGTGGGCTACGCTGCCGGGGAGGTGCAGGGCCGAGAGTACGGCCTGCTGTTCACCGGTGAGGCGTGTGAAGCCGGCGAGCCACAGCAGGAACTGGATCAGGCGGCGCGGTCTGGACACTGCTCCACTGAGGGCTGGCGGGTCCGCAGCAATGGCGAGATCTTCTGGTGCATCGGGGAGACGACAGCAATTCGCGATGCGGCCGGAGCGCTGGCCGGCTTTGTGCGAGTGGCCCGTGACATGACCCGGCAGAAGCGCGCCGAGGAGTCGCTCTCGCGGCTGGCCACAGACCTGGAACAACGCGTGGCCGAGCGCACCGGGCAACTGGAAGCGACGGTGAGCGAACTGCGCCGCAAAAATGAGGAAGTGGAGGCGCTGGCTCTTCTGACGACCCGGGACCTGGAAGAGAAGCGCCTGATGCTCAACGAAATCCACCACCGGGTGAAGAACAATCTCCAGGTGGTACAGAGCCTGCTGAAGATGAGCGTCCGCTCGCTGCCCCCGGGCGAGGCTCGCGCGGTCACCATGACGACCGCGCAGCGGGTGTTCGCCATGGCCATGGTTCACGAGCATCTTTACCAGACCAAAGACCTGGCCGGCATCTCGATATCAAAGTACCTGCGCGATTTGTTCGCCGGCGTGGCAGAGTCCAACGCCGCACTGCACGGCCAGGTCCAGATCGAGTTCGATTGCGATGACCTGCTGCTCAACCTCGACCATGCCATTCCCTTCGGATTGCTGGTCAACGAGCTGCTCTCAAACTGCCTCAAACACGGCTACCCCGATGGCCGCAAAGGAACGGTAACCGTCTCGGTGCATCGCGTTCAGGACGCTGTGGATCTTGTTTTTCAAGATGACGGCGTGGGGCTGCCAGATGGATTTGACACGGCCCTGTGCAGCTCGATGGGACTTAAACTCGCTGCCAGCCTGTGCCATCAACTTGGCGGCAAGCTCACCTTCACATCCGACGGCGGGTGCCGCGTGGAAACACGGCTCAGCCGGCTTTGACCGGTGTCGATTGAGATTACGCCGCCGGGGCTTATCGATGCGGATAAGCCTTGGTCTGCCCGGTGCGGCCGTTGGTTACTGAAAAGCCGCCGTCCGGTTCGGCCACGACCTTGAGCCATGCCCCATCGGCACCGCCCTTCAGGTTTGCCACCAGAGGCTCAGCGCTGTTATGCGCGGCGTCAGAGTCTTCAGCGGTGTGCAACATCCACAGGTCTTCAAGGCCCGGACTCTCGTGGACCGTTTGCCACGCCTCGGGGCTGCCGGCCTTGTGTGCGCCGTTGTCCATAATGGCCACGCGGGGGTGAATGGCATCCACGAACGCGCGCGAATTCGACAGGTTGAAGCCGTGGTGATTCACCATGTAGAGATCGACCGTGCCGATCAGATTCTGCGGGCAGACCAGCGGAATCTCCTTGGCTTTGGTAAGGTCGCCGAGATCGAGAAAACGGAATTTACGGAAGCGAATAAGCACGCCGGTCGAGCGCGGGTTCTCGGTCGTGTCCAGATCCCATTTGGGCTCGGTCGCGCAGTACGGATTCGGCGCCGGCGTAATGCCCGGAACCGCCGCAATATGCTCGCCATCCGCTGTGAGGACGACTGCACTCAGGCCGGGAAGTTCGATTCGGTCGCCGGGATGCACGATGCGCCG
>Ga0302202_10001550_pt1 | contig 28492 bp, 26 predicted proteins | sample II_Bog_N3_3_FD_194579 | JGI IMG/M metagenome (GOLD analysis project Ga0302202, IMG submission 194579) | Peat permafrost microbial communities from Stordalen Mire near Abisko, Sweden - II_Bog_N3_3 | ecosystem: Environmental > Terrestrial > Soil > Wetlands > Peat | place: Sweden: Abisko...
GCGTGACAGTTTCTCCCGCCAATGCAACACGGATCAAGGACGGCGGGCTCACCGTGTGCGACGCTGCGACGGCCCGTCAGGCCGGAGCGGCGGCGGCGGCGAGCAGCCGGGTGAGCGCGTCGCGGGTTGCCTCGAGTTCGGCGACCGGCATCCCGAGCCGCTGGATGATCTGAGCAGGAACCGCCTCGGCCCTGGCGCGAAGAGCCCGCCCCGCGGGAGTGAGCTCGACGTCGAGTGAGCGCTCATCGTCGACCTTGCGCGAGCGGGTCACCAGTCCTGCGGATTCGAGCCGTTTGAGGAGTGGTGAGAGGGTGGCGGGTTCGAGTGCCAACGCCTCGCCGATGTTGCGAACCGTCCGCGGGCTCCGTTCCCAGAGGGCGAGCATCACGAGGTACTGCGGATGCGTGAGCCCGAGCGGTTCGAGCACCGGCCGGTAGAGGCCGATGACGGTTCGTGATGCGGCTGCCAGCGCAAAACAGACCTGGCGGTCAAGGGCCAGCGGATCTTCGGAAGACATCCCACCAGCATAGGGGTTACACTAATCATTAGTGCACGAATGAATCGAACACTAAGGAATGACGTGAAAAGCAAGCAGCCCTGGTGGGATCGGCTCAACCGGATGCTGATGCCGTACATCGGCCCTCCAGCCCTCGGGCCGTACGACGAGCCTCCCCTGCCCCCGACCGGCCCAAAACCCTGCCCCATCTGTGGTCAGCGAATGGATGAGCACGAAATCGAGCGGGGGGAAGGTCGCACGGCGACGCGCATCCTGTGTCCTGTCGCACGAAACACAACACACGCCATTCCGTAGTCGCGCGACCCGCCCGCGAACAGCAGGTCAGCCGAGCAGCAGTCTCCGGAGCTCCTCGGGGGTGTGCGCCACCGCGACGCTACCGGCCTGTTCGGCTGCAGAGCCGTATCCCCAGTCAACGAAAATCGTCGGCACGTCGTTGGCCGCGGCGCCCTCGACATCGTGCTTGCGATCGCCGACCAGCACCGGTCGGCTCAGGTCAGCGCCGAAGGCGTCTAGTCGCACCAGGGCTTCCGCGACGACGTCTTCCTTCGAGCTGCGCACCTCATCATCCGATGCGCCCGTGATGATGTCGAACTGGTCGAGCAGCCCGAAGTGACTGAGCATCAGCGTCGCGGGCGTCTCAGGCTTGGAGGTCGCCAGCGACAGTGGCACCCCGGCAGCGCGCACGGCGCGGATCACCTCGGGGACGCCCGGAAACAGGGCCGAATCGAACGCGCCGCTCTCGAGGTAGCGCGGCCGATAGATCGCGAGCGCTTCCGCCGCCTCACCCAGCGACATTCCGGCGCGGTCCCGGAAGGAGTCGAGGATCGGTGGCCCGACGTAGCCGAGCAACTCGGCGGGAGGCGGAACGGGCAAGCCCATCGTTTCGAAGACGTAGGCCAGCGTCGCCGTGATGCCCGGCGCGGAGTCGATGATTGTGCCATCGAGATCGAACAGGATGCTCGTGAACCGTGAAGTCATCGTGGGACCAGCCTAGGGGCCGCTCAGAACAGCCGCTGGTGGGCGTCATCGAGCCCGCGCATGGCGTCGTAGTCGAGCAGCAGGCAGCGGATGCCGCGATCTTCGGCCAGTGTGCGCGCCTGCGGTTTGATCTCCTGGGCGGCGAACACTCCGTGCACCGGCTGCAGCAGCGGGTCGCGGTTCATGAGCTCGAGGTAGCGGGTGAGCTGCTCCACCCCGTCGATATCCCCGCGGCGCTTGATCTCCACGGCGACGGAGCCTCCGTTCGCATCCGTGGCGAGGATGTCCACGGGTCCGATCGCGGTCATGTATTCGCGTCGCACAAGGCGATAGCCTTCGCCGAGCAGTTCGATTTGCTCCGCCAGCAGCTTCTGCAGGTCTGCTTCGACGCCGTCCTTCTGCAGCCCGGGATCCTGTCCCAGCTCGTGGCTGGAGTCGTGCAGGATTTCGTGGATCGAGATCACGAGCAGGTCGGCGGTCTTGGCCTGCGCGACCTTCCAGATCTCGGTGACCCCGGTCTCGCGCTGTTCCGGTTCTGGCTCGAGCACCGAGGTGACGCAGGGTGGGCTCATCCAGTTGAGCGGCTTGTACGACAGGGTGTCGGCGTGCACGAGCACGCTTCCGTCGCTCTTGAGCACGAGGAGCCGGGTGCCGAGCGGTAGGTGCGAACTCAGGCGACCCGCGTAGTCGACAGAGCAACGGGCAACGACGAGACGCACGGGGCAAGCCTAACGAGTCGCGTCGACGGGCTTTCGCGCCGAGAATGACAGCAGGCCGGACATGGCGATCAGCGCCAGGACGAGCAGCAGGGCATTCAGGATGCCGAACTGGTTGCCGAGGAACCCGATCGCGGGCGGCCCGACGAGAAATGCCAGGTATCCGATGCTGGCGACCGCGCTGACCCGGGCCGCGGCTTTGTGTGGCTCATCGGCGGCGGCGGACATCCCGACCGGGAATCCGAGTGATGCCCCGAGCCCCCAGAGCACGACCCCGACGAGGTCGATCCACAGCACGGGCACGAAGATGAACGTCAGGAGCCCGGCGGCCACGAGAGCGGCGGAAACTCGCAGCACGGGCACCCGGCCGAAGCGGTCGAGCAGGCGCACACCCGACAGCCGGCCGATCGTCATTGCTGCGACGAAGATTCCGTAAACGGCGGCACCGATGGCACGGTTGGTGCCGTGACCGTGCACCATCGAGTAGGCGAGCCAGTCGTTGGACGAACCCTCGGTGAACGCGAAGCCGAGTACCAGTAGTCCGATGAAGATGGTTCGGGGGTCGCGCCAGATGGCCAGGCGCGAACGCCAGGTGCTGGCCGGGTGGGCTGCTTCGCCGTCCGCGACGGCGGTCTCTGACAGGACGAACCGGGACACGGCGAAAACCGCGACGACCATGACGACCGAGATCGCGGCGACGTGGAGTTCGAGCGGCACATGCAGGGCTTCGGCCAGCGATCCGAGGCCGGCTCCGGCGACTGTCCCGATGCTGAAGAATGCATGGTAGACGGGCATGACCGTGCGTCCCATGGCACGCTCGTTCGCGGCGCCCGAGACATTCATCGCCACGTCGCAGGTTCCCATGGACGCACCAAGCACGACGAGTGCCACGAAACTGAGCCCAAAGGATCCGAGCAGCGCGATCCCGAGGCCGGCGACTGTGAGGGAGATCGCGAGCAGGGTGTAGCCGAGCAGGATGGTGCGGCGCGCGCCGATGGTGGAGACGACGTGCCCGGACGCGGAGAGGCCGACGATGGACCCGAGCGCCATGGCGGAGAGCAGGAGGCCGACCTCGCCCGTGGTGAGGGACAGCGCGAGACTGATGGTCGGGATGCGCGCGGCGAGGGTCGACAGGGAGATTCCGCAGGCCGCAAATACCACGAACAGCGCGTTGCGCCAGGCGAGTACGCCGGGTGCGACGGCGCGCCGGGCGCGGCTGGAAACGGGGGCGATGGACATCCGGTGTCTTTCGATGGAGTGGAGATCGAATCGATTCGATCGATTCGATTCGACTAAGCTACCAATCCATGACGGCAGAGGCAAGCCAGGGTCGGGAAAAGCCGAACCTCGCCGACGTTGCCGCGCTCGCCGGAGTCTCCCCGTCCACGGCCTCGCTGGCCTTCAGCGGAGCCGGCCCGGTTGCCGAGTCGACTCGTGCCCGGGTCATGGATGCGGCGGCTCGTCTGGGCTATGGCGGTCCCGACCCGCGCGCGCAGTCCCTGCGTCGCGGCCGGTCGGGCATCATCGGTGTCGTGATGGAGGAGCGGGTGCGCGACGCCTTCCGCGATCCCATGAACATTGCCATGCTCGACGGTCTCGCCGACGAAATCGCGGGCCTCGGCGCGGGGCTGCTGCTGCTCACCGAGACCGGTGGCGACCGACTCGGCATCGCCTCAGCCCCCATGGATGCCGTGGTGCTGGTCGGCTGCAGCACCCGCCTCGATGAGTCCGTCGCGGTGCTGCGCCAACGAGGCATGCCCATCGTCGCCATCGAGGCGCCCCAGATGGAGGGCGTGGTCGCCGTCGACCTCGAGAATCGTCGAGGGTCCGAGAGCGCCGCCCGGCACCTGCTGGGGCTCGGCCACACCCGGATCGCCGTCGTCACCCTGCCACTGCAGCAGTCCCACGAAGCCGGCGCCCTGCCGCCCAACTGGCGGGAGATCTCGACCTCGGAAGTCGCACGGCAGCGATTGCTCGGGGTGGCGGATGTCTACCCGCAGTTTCAGGGATACGTCGCGTCGACCAGTTCCATCGACGCAGGGCTGGAGGCGGGGCTGGAACTGCTCGCGACATCCAGCCCGCGACCAACCGCTGTCGTTGCGCAGAGCGACCTGCTGGCGATAGGGGTCATTCGTGCGGCCGAGCAGCTCGGGCTTTCAGTGCCGGGCGACGTCAGTGTGGTGGGGTTCGATGGCGCCCGGATCGACTCGGGCTACGACCTCACGACGATGGTGCAGCCCTCAGTGGAGAAGGGTCGCGCAGCGGGAAGGGCGATCACCGCCATGCTCGCCGGCGCGGTACCCGCCCCGGTGACCTTCGGCACCGTCTTTCACGTTGGAAGCACGACTGCCCCGCCCCGCTGACTGCCAGCCCGGTGTCCGCTGGCCCGTGAGTTGACACCTGTTGTCCCGCCAGGGCGGGCCGGCGACAACAAGAGTCAACTCGCGCGGTCAGGCGCAGCTCAGGCCTGGTGGCGCGCAACCAGCTCGTCGAGCGTCGCGTCCAGGGCTGGATCGACGACCCGGCGCGCCGGATCGGCGTCATACCAGGCCACGATCTCGCGAGCACCCTGCGCGAACGTGGTCGTGGGGTTGAATTCCGGCACGACCGATCTCAGTTTCGAGTTGTCGAACACGACAGAATGCGACTTGTCGCCGAGCAGCCCCGGACCCCACGCGGGGATGGCCCTGGCAAGGGTTTCTGATGCCACGTGCACGAGCTGCGGCTCGACGCCCAGTGCGGCCCCCAGCATCCGGTAAATCGCATTCCACGGATACACGAAGTCCGACGTGATCTGGAACACGTCGCCGACCGCCACCGGATTGGCGAGCAGCCCCACAAAACCGACCGCGAAGTCCCGGGCATGGGTCAGGGTCCACAGCGAGGTCCCGTCGCCGGGGACGATCACCGGCTTCCCGCGCCGCATCCGTTCGAGCATGGTCCAGCCGCCCTCGAGCGGGATCAGGGTCTCATCGTAGGTGTGGGATGGCCGCACGATGGTGACCGGGAAGTCCCGCTCCCGGTAGGCGGCGACCAGCGCATCCTCGCTCGCGATCTTGTCCCGCGAGTATTGCCAGAACGGGTTCTTGAGCGGCGTCGACTCGGTGATCGGCAGGTGCGCGACCGGCTTCTGGTACGCGGACGCGGATGAGATGTAGACATACTGGCCGGTGCGGCCGGCGAACAGCTCGATGTCGGCACGCACCTGGGCGGGCAGGAATGACCGGAAGTTCGCCACGACATCGAATTCCTCGCTGCCGATGGCAGCGGCCAGGGATGCGGCGTCGGTGGCGTCGCCGATCAGTCGGCGCGCCCCCTCGATCGGCGGACGGGTGTCAGTCTGTCCCCGATTGAGCAGGGTCACGTCGAACCCCCGCTGCAACGCGAGCCGACTGACCGAGGCACTGATTGTGCCGTTTCCACCGATTACGAGCGCCCGAAGATTGGCCATGCGATCAGCCTAGGCTTAGACCATGAGCGAGACAGACGCGAAAGATTCCGGCATCCTCACCTCCGAACTCGATCCTGCGGTGCGCCCGCAGGACGACCTGTTCCGTCACGTGAACGGCAAGTGGATCGCCCGCACCGAGATCCCGTCAGACAAGGCCCGCTATGGGTCCTTCTATGCACTGGCCGAGGAGGCCGAGAAGGCGGTGCGGGAGATCATCGAAGAGGCCGCGACGGCCGAACCGGGCACCGAGGAGCGCAAGTTCGGCGACGTGTACGCGAGTTTCATGGATGAAGCGCGGGTCGAGCAGCTCGGTGCAGCCCCGCTGACGCCGTTGCTCGCCGAAGTCGACGCGATCGCCACCACCTCGGCCCTGCTCGCAACAGCAGGTCGATTCGAGCGCCGGGGCACTAGCGGGTTCTTCCAGCTGTTCATCGACAACGACCCGGGCGACCCCGAGCGCTACCTGGTCTTCTTCGAGCAGGCGGGCCTGGGCCTCCCCGACGAGTCCTACTATCGCGAGGAGAAGTTCGCAGAGATCCGCGAGAAGTACGTCGAATACCTCACGAAGATCCTCGGCCTCGCGGGGCTCGACCGCCCGGCCGAGCGTGCGGGGCGAATCTTCGCGCTCGAGACCGACCTGGCAAAGAACCACTGGGACAACGTGCGCTCGCGCGACAGCGAGGCGACCTACAACCTCACCTCCTGGAACGACGTCAGCGTGGCGGCGAAGCAGGAGGGGCTCGACCTCGACGCGTGGCTCACGGGGATCGATCCGCCAGAGAATTCCTTCACCGAACTGGTCGTCCGCCAGCCGAGTTTCCTGCAGTCGCTGCCCGGCCTGATCACCGACGTGCGACTGGAGGCCTGGAAGGACTGGATGAGCTGGCAGGTCATCCGCTCGAATGCCGGCTACCTGAGCTCGGAGTTCGTCAACGCCAACTTCGACTTCTACGGGCGCACACTCACGGGCACGCCCGAGCTACGTGCCCGATGGAAGCGGGGCGTCTCTCTCGTCGAGGGCACCCTGGGCGAGGCGGTGGGCCGCACCTACGTCGAGCGGCATTTTCCTGAGGGAGCGAAGGCGGCCATGGACATCCTTGTGGCGAACCTCATCGAGGCCTACCGCGAGTCGATCACGAACCTTGACTGGATGACTCCCGCTACACGCGCTAAGGCCATTGAGAAGCTCGATAAATTCACGCCCAAGATCGGCTATCCGGTGAAGTGGCGCGACTATTCGGCCCTCACGATCACGCCAGATAACCTGTTGGCGAACATTGCGGCCGTCAACGAGTTCGAGTTCCAGCGCGAACTGGGCAAGATCGGCAAGCCGCTCGACCGCGATGAATGGTTCATGACCCCCCAGACGATCAACGCCTATTACAACCCGGGGCTCAATGAGATCGTGTTTCCGGCGGCCATCCTGCAGTTCCCCTTCTTCGACGAAGGTCGGGATGATGCGGCGAACTACGGCGCGATCGGTGCGGTCATCGGCCACGAGATCGGGCACGGTTTCGACGACCAGGGGTCAAAGTACGACGGCGACGGCAGGCTGCTCGACTGGTGGACGGCCGAGGACCGCGCAGCCTTCGAGGAACGCACGAGGTCACTGATCGCCCAGTACGACGCGCTCGCGCCGCTGCAGGTTCCCGAGGTGCACGTCAATGGCGCGCTGACTATCGGTGAAAACATCGGCGACCTCGGGGGCTTGAGTATCGCGTGGAAGGCGTACCTCATCTCGCTGGGCGGCGCGGAGCCCCCCGTGATCGATGGGATGACCGGCGCCACACGATTCTTTTTATCCTGGGCGCAGGCATGGCAGCAGAAATCCCGGGATGAGGAAGTTATTCGGCTAATCTCGATTGATCCTCACTCCCCTAATGAGTTCCGCTGTAACCAGATCGTCCGCAACATCGACGATTTCTACACCACGTTCGCCGTAACGCCGTCAGACGCCCTTTGGCTTGCTCCCGAGGACCGTGTGACCATTTGGTGAATACCCGCCACATCCGAAGCACCAGCTGAATACCGAAAGCTCGATTTGGTAGATACGGCCCGCACCCGAGAGCGCTGGGATCGTCTTCACGATCACCCGCAGCCAAAACACAAAGCCGACGAGAAGGATGAAAACTTCGTCGGCACGTTCACCGCGCTCGGGCAACTGGCCTACGAGGGCGCGCAGGTCTCGGCGAACGTGATCGACCTGCGCAGCGGACGTGTGCTGGTCTCGATCGATGACCGGATCGTGCTGCCCACGGCCAGCATCGGCAAGATCCTGCTGCTCATCGAAGTCTCCGCACGGCTAACCGAACGTGACTTCTCGGGCTACGGCATCCTCGACAAGACGCCGCGCGACGCGGTCGGGCTCTCCGGAATCTGGCAGCATCTCCAGGCACCCGCACTACCGGTCGCGGACCTGGCAACCATCGTCGGCGCCACGAGTGACAACCTCGCGACCAATGTGCTCCTGAGGCAGGTCGGGCTGGATGCCGTCCGGGCGCGCACCGAGTCGCTCGGTCTTGCCCGCACGGCACTGCTCGACCTGGTGCGCGAAAAGCGGGGGCCGGATGACGCGCCCCAGCTCTCTGTGGGGTCCACGGCCGAGCTTGCCTGGCTGTTCGGCGCACTGGCGCGCAGCGAGATCGTCGACCCCCTCACCAGCCAGCGCGTTATGGGCTGGCTCTCGCTGAACGCGGACCTGTCGATGGTCGCAAGCGCCTTCGGGCTCGACCCGCTCTCGCATCGTGGAGTCGACCACAGCACGCTGCTGGTGAACAAGACGGGCACCGACACGGGAGTGCGGTCAGAGGCGGGTGCGCTGAGGGGGTCCCGCTCGTCGGTGGCCTACGCGGTTTCGGTGCAGTTCAACGACGATGGCCTCGCCTCGCGCTTGCGAGTGCTCGAGGCGATGCGCACGGTCGGGTACGACCTGCTCGAGTACGTCCACTAGCCGCCCACAAGCCCTTCACTCGCCGTTCACCGGCCCTCCACAGGACCCGAGTCGGCGCCACACTCCCACGCTCGGGAAGTCGGACTTGTCCCCGATTCAGGGGACATGCTAGGTTGAGCGAGCACCTGGGGTGATCGACCCGAACGATCATCCGACCCGACAGAGTGTGAACAAGAAGGTGATTACCCGAATCCATCTTTACCCTCCAGTGCTGTGTGCAGCGAAAAGCTGTTCCCCCCGACCAGCCTGCTGACCGTGTCTCGACCTTTCTGGTCGCTCGGCCACCTCAGCTAACTACCCACAGCTGTCTTACCCCGTTGGGCTCCCCACCCGGTTGTCCAGCATGGTCGTCCCCCCGGCGACCTGACGCCGTCCCCCGCGGCGTCGCACGTTGCCCTTCGGCGCGTACCCAAAAAATCCTTCCCCCAAGGAGAACCCGAACATGATCAAAAGAGTGCTCGCTGCGGTTGCCGCAGTAGCCCTGACGGCAGGCCTGTCACTGGCTGCCGTCGCCGGACCGGCAACTGCCGACACCACAGCAACGCCCACTCCGACCCCGGTCGCGACGACGGCAACCACCAGCACGGCAACGGCGACGCCCACTCCTAGTGCCGACCCGACCAGCACGCCGACCCCGACCCCGTCGAGCTCCACCCCGTCGAGCTCCACAACCGACCCGGCACCTGCCGTCGCTCCGATCACCTTTGCGGCGGCCGCGACCACCCAGTCGTTCAGTGCCGACCACCAGTCGACCAACTCCTACATCACGGTCGTCTGGCAGATGCCGAGCTGGAACGGCGCGCAGAGCGCGACGTGGCCGCAGACGTATGTGTCCCAGACGGCAGAGACCACCGAGACCCTCGATGTCCCGCTCCCGCCGACCTGCGGACTCCAGTACCAGATCGACTCCTATGTCGTGACCAAGAGCGACAAGACCGCCCTGACCAGCTTCCTCGCTGCGGCCAAGGCCGGCACGAAGCTCACCGACGGCGCAGACAACGCCTACCTGGCGAGCGGCGGCTGGGGTGAGGCGTACACGCTGGCGAAGACCGACGCCTGCCCGCCGCCCTGTATCCCCGACTCGCAGGTGAGTTACACCTACAACAGCTCCACGAACTCCGGCGTCATCACCGTTCCCACGGTCAACGGATCGTCGGGAGTGCTGTGCCAGCCGTTCTACGTGACGGCGACCAGCTGGAAGTACACGACCAACGCGGTATGGCCGCAGGTCGTTGACCAGGTCGATCACGTTAACGGCACTCCCGTCAACGGCAGCAACGTCGCGATCAGTGCATCGGGCACTTACTCGTACGGCGCCGCAGTGCGCTGTGGCCAGGGCGACATCTACGCGTCATTCACGTCGAACGACGCAACCCTGTTCCCCGAGAACGACGGCCTGCCGGGCATCGGCTACCTCGACGGTCCAGGCAACCCGCTCCCCGAACACTTCCTCCACCAGATGGGTTTCCAGGGCCCCAACCCGACCTACGTGCAACAGGCCACGAGCTGCTACTCGCCCACGGTCGAGACCGGCTCCGCGACCTCCACGACCCCCGTGTGCACGGGCAGCAACGTCACCGGATCGAACACCCTGACCCTTCAGGCGGTTCCCGGCGGCGTGTGGACCGTCAAGGATGGCTCGAAGTACAGCCACACCTACGCGATCGGCTTCGGCGGAGACGCAACGCCGGCGACCATCAACTACGGCGACACGTACACGATCACCCTCGCGGACGGCAGCTCATCGGATAACTACACCGTGACGCCGTACTCCACCAGCTGGAAGCCGGTCGACGGAAGCACCCTTGACTGCAATACCAAGGTGACACCGGTCGAGCCCGCAGTGACGACGATCCAGCAGTGCGGCGTCGACGGATCGATCACAATCCCGACGATCACGGGTGTGAACTACTTCCTCACCTCCGACACGACCCCGGCGCTCACGCCCGGCCAGGTCATCACCGGAACCGGCAGCTACACGATCATCGCGGAGCCTGCCGCCGGTTACGAGTTCACCAACGGTTCGACGCACACCGCGTGGACCGAGAACCTCGGGTCCGCCCTGACCTGTGCGGTCTCGGTGTCGACCGATAAGTGTGACGCCTCCACCGGTGTCTCGCTGGTTCCCGTGTGGGTGACGCTCGATAACTCGACCGGAAGCGTGCCATCCACGTTCGAGGTCAAGGTTGTCGGTACGACCTACGACACCACGTTCACGGTCGCCGCTGGCCAGACGGACAAAGAGAACATCGGAACGTCGACCAAGGCGGGCGAGACCATCGATGTCTTCATCAATGGGTCGAGCACCCCGACGGTGCTGACTGTTCCGAGCTTTGTGGACTGCTTCACCACGACGGTCATCCCGGCCGACCCGTCGGTGACGCAGGCCACCTGCAACGTGGACAGCCACACGGTCAACAACAACGCGTCGCTCTCGGTTGACCTCGAAGTTGGCCTCACGTACTCGATCACCGGTCCCGCGGGCTTCACGGCCCTGACCGGCATCACCGGTACGACGGGCCAGACAGTGGTCGCCACGGGAATCCCGGCTGGGACGTACATCGTCACAGTCGCGGCGCTGCCCGGGTTCACCCTGGACCCGTCGATTAAGTCCCCCACGTGGCCATTCAGCATCGCGCTGGCGACCCCGTTCTGTGGCGTGATCAACGCAACGCCGAACTATGCGAACTGCCCGCCAGTCGACACGTCAACCGGCTTCGTTGCCGCGACGACCGGTGTGCCGAGCATCACGGTGACCCTCAACCCGAACATCGTGTACACCGCAACCGAGACCACGTCGCACACGGTTACCGTGCTGACGGCGGCGACCACGGACGTACCTGCTGGTACCTACACCGTCGCCGTGACCTTGTCAGCGGCCGGAATCGCGGCGGGTTACACCCTGCCGTCGACCGGCACGTCGTTCGGGCCGTGGGACCTCACCTCGTTCTGCCCACCGACCCTGGCAGTATTGCCCTGGTCGGTATCGTCCACTGACGCGGTCTGCACGACGGACGGTGCCCAGGGAACGATCACCGTTACCGAGGATCCGGCGCAGCTGTCGACAGTGAAATTCACCGTCACCAACCTGGCGACCAACGCGACCAGCATTGTCACCGCCACGACGACGTTCAAGTTGGCACCGGGCAGCTACAACGTCAGGGCCATACCGACCGACACCGCGCACTTCGGTCTCGTTCCGAACACCGGTACGACGGCATATGTTGACACGGCTGTGACCATCGCCGGCGCGAGCACCAGCTGCGACGACGGCTCGCTCGCCTTCACCGGTGGAACGATCGCCTGGTTCGGCTTCGTGCTCGCGGGCGGCATGCTCTTCCTCGGAATTGCATTCCTGCTCATGCGCCGCCGCGGTAACCGCACCGCAGAGTAACAACAGCGAAGTAGTTCGGGCCTCGCACGAGAACGGCCCCGGTCACCGCCCCTGGCGGCGGCCGGGGCCGTTCCTGCGTCGGCGGCCTCGCTGTCGGTCGATCTCGCAGTTGCTAGTCGTGCGCTGCGGGAGACCGGTTCGCCGCCAGCCATTCGTCGCGCAGAATCGCGTAGATGCCAGTGTCGGCCCAGTCGCCCTTGAACCACAGGTCTTTCACGAAGTGCGCTTCCTCGCGCATCCCGAGCCGTCTGCACAGCGCGATGGATGCCTCGTTGCGCGGATCGAGCTCAGCGATCACACGGTGCAGTCCCAGCTGGTCGAAGGCGAGCCGGAGCACAGCCCTGGCCGCCTCAGCCGCGTAGCCCCTGCCGTGATAGTCGGGGTGAAGGGTCCAGCCGATCTCGCCCCTGGACTGTTCGAGGCTGGCGATCGTGAAGTAGGAGTCGCCGATGACCCGTGCAGGCCGACCCTCCGTGGCGGGTAGTTCGAGGGCGAGCTGCACGTAGTCGCCATCTTTCGCCAGCGTCGTCGCGGCCCCGTTCCTGAGCATCCGCTCGGCCACCTCGTCGCGGGTGCGGGGCTCGAACAGCAGGTACCGGCAGACGTCGTCGCGTGACTGGTAGCTGAAGACGTCGTCGGTGTCGTCGATGGTCTCGAGCCGCAGGCGCAGCCGCTCGGTGAGGATCGGCTCGGTGTAGACCCAGGGCACATACGGTTCAGCGGCCACGGGGCGAGCCTCTTGGTGCCAGCTAGGCCGAGGCGGAGTTCGAGCGGGGCTCTTCTGATGCGAGCTCGGAGTGGATGCCGAACACGGCGGCCAGACCGTCGACGAATCGCTGCCCGTCACCGTCGAGCGCGGCCTCCCGGGCGAGCACGGATGGTGTGTGCACCAGGACGCTCGCGAGGTGCCGCAGGGCGGCCTCCGTCTCGGGTGTCGCGCCACGTTTTCGAGCGCGTTCGATCTCGACATCGAGCAGGGAAAAAATATGGGTACGAAGGGCAACGATGGCCGGTTCGATGCTGCGCTCCGCCGAGTACCGCGCCGCCGCATCGCTGACCAGTTCCCGTGCGTCCGCAGTTGCGTTCACGTCGTCGAGGGAGGCGTGCAGGCTGATCGTCTCGAGGTCGAGAAGCTGGATGCCCGGCAGTGAGACGATCGCCGGGTCGACGTTTCGCGGCATCCCGAGGTCGATCACGAGCCGGCGCTGGTCGCCGATGATCGCGCTCGTGCCGATCACCGTCGCGCTGGTGCAGGTGATCACGACGTCGGCCCCCAGCATGGCTCCGGGCAGCTCCCGTTCCACAGTGACGCCATATTTGGCGCCGAACGCGTCGCCCCGGCCGGACGGCGAGAAGACACTGATCATCGTTGCGCCGCGGTCCCGCACGGCGGCGACCGTCGTCGCCGCATACTGCCCGGTTCCGACGATGAGCACCCGGGTCAGAGACCAGTCGGAGACCCGGCTGCCGGCGAGTTCGAGTGCGAGGCGCACCAGGGAGCGCCCGGCACCGCCAACAGAGGTGCGCGTCTTCACGCCGCGGCTGGTCTGGGTGGCGCGCTGGAACAGCTGCTCCAGACCGCCGCTGGTCGTGCCATCCGCTCGTGCACGCTGGAGGGCCCGACCGACCTGGCCTGCGATCTCATCCTCGCCGACCACCACGGACTCGAGGCCGCTCGTCACCGCGAAGAGGTGCGTGACAACCTCGTCGCTGGTGAGAATCGTCACCGCAGACCGAAGCTCGCTGGAGGGAACGTCGCTTGCGGCGCTCATCACGTCGACAACCGCCTCCGCGGCCCTGGCGGCCGTGCCGTCCGTCACCTCGAGGTAGGCCTCGAAGCGATTGCAGGTGGCCAGTACCACGGCCCCCTGCACTGCGTCGGTCTTCTCGACAAGTCCCGCCACGGCATCCGGCGCACCGAAGGACAGCTTCTCGAGCAGGTCGAAGCTCGCGTTGCGGTGGTTTGCGGTGAGGCACAGGAGCACCTCCTAATGTTAGATGCGTGTCGCTCCCCGAAACCCATCCTTTGCTGAATGGCCTGACCGCCGATTCCGCCCTCATTCGCGCCTACCGGGGCTCGAGGCCCGAGCGCCTCCCGGTGTGGTTCATGCGGCAGGCGGGCCGATCGCTCCCCGAATATCGGGAGTTGCGCGTCGGCAACGCGATGCTTGACGCCTGCCTGACGCCCGAACTCGCGAGCGAGATCACCCTGCAGCCGGTGCGCAGGCACGGCGTCGATGCAGCGATCTTCTTCAGCGACATCGTCATCCCGGTCAAGCTCGCGGGTGTCGGTGTCGAGATCGTGCCGGGGAAGGGGCCGGTGATCGAGCATCCGATTCGCACGGCGTCCGACGTCGCGGCGCTGCGCCCGATCGACCCGGAAGCGCTGCGGCCAATCCGGGAGGGGGTCGCCGCGACCGTGGCCCAGCTCGGCTCGACACCCCTGATCGGCTTCGCCGGTGCCCCGTTCACGCTGGCGTCATACCTCGTCGAGGGCGGCCCATCGAAAGACCAGCAGCGGGCGCGCACCCTCATGTTCTCGGACCCGCACACCTGGGCGGCCCTGCTCAACTGGTGCGCGGACGTCGCGGGCGAGTTCCTGCTCGCCCAGGTGGAAGCCGGCGCGTCCGCCGTGCAGCTCTTCGATTCCTGGGTGGGCTCACTAAGCGAGGTCAACTATCTTCGCCGGGTCGCCCCGCACTCGCGGCGAGTGCTCGACCACCTTCGGGGGCTGGATGTGCCCAAGGTGCACTTCGGTGTCGGGTCCGGCGAGGTACTTCACGCGATGTATTCCATCGGCGCCGACGTCATGGGGGTCGACTGGCGCATCCCGCTCGATGAGGCCGAGCGTCGCCTGGGCGGTGGTGTTCCCCTCCAGGGCAACATCGACCCCGCGCTGCTCGCCGCACCCTGGCCGGTGCTGGAGGCGCACTTGCGCGACGTCGTCGACCGGGGCAGGGCAGCGCCCTCCCACGTGGTGAACCTGGGTCACGGGGTGCCGCCGGAGACCGACCCGGACGTGCTCACGAGGATCGTCGAGCTCGTACACGAACTTGGCTGACCAGGCGCACTACGTCGTCGTGGGTGGCGGCGTCGGTGGACTGGTGCTGGCCAGGCGCCTCGTGCTGGGCGGTGCCTCGGTGACCCTCGTCGAGGCATCCGACCACCTGGGTGGGACCGTGGCGCACCAGCGCGTCGGAGGCATCGACCTGGATGCCGGCGCGGAGAGCTTTGCCACCCGGGGAGGCACCGTTGTGAGGCTCGCCACAGCGCTGGGCCTGGGGGACGACATCGTCGAACCCAACCCCGAAGGAGCCTGGCTGCAGGCCGTCGACGGCAGGGCCTTCCGCCTGCCAAAGAACAGCCTGCTGGGCATACCCGCCTATCCCCTCGCCCGGGACGTTACCGACATCATCGGGGCACCCGCGGCCTGGCGTGCCTTCATCGAGACGCTCATCCCCGGCTTCTACGGGGCGAAGTCGGCCACCCTCGGCGAGCTGGTGCGCAAACGGATGGGGCCCGCGGTGCTGGATCGGCTGGTGCGCCCCATCGCGCGCGGAGTGCACTCGGCGGACGCGGACGACCTGCCGCTCGACCAGGCCGTGCCCGGGCTGCGCGGGGCCCTGAGGCGCGAAAACTCGCTCGCGAGGGCCGTACAGGAGCTCCGCGAGACTTCAGCTCGGGCCGGATCCGCCGTGGCGGGCATCCGCGGCGGGGTCGCGCGACTCGTCGATGCGCTCGCCAGCGATCTCGAGCGATTCGGCGTTCGGGTGCTGCTGGGTGCTCCGGCAACGGATGTCGCTCACGACCACGTCGTTGTCGACGGGGTTCGGATCGAGGGCAGGGTGATTGTGGCCGCGCCCGGGATCGTCGGCGACACCGCCGACAGGGGGCAGCGGGTCGTGCTCACCACTCTCGTCATCGAGCAGCCGTTGCTGGATGTCGCCCCGAGGGGCACCGGTGTGCTGGTCGCGGAAGGTGCAGCAGGTATCCGCGCACGGGCGCTGACGCATTCGACCGCCAAGTGGCGCTGGCTCGCCGACCAGGCGGAGGGCAAGCACGTCATCCGGCTGTCCTACGACGAGGACGGCGCGGACCAGGCAGCCGACAACCTGCACGAGACGGCTCGGGCCGACGCAGAGGCACTCCTCGGCGTACCGATCCCCGCGAGCGCCGTGATCGATTTCGCGCGTGTGGAATGGTACCGGCCAAAGCGCTACACGCCTAGCCCTGACGACATACCGCTCGCAGGTGAGAGCATTGCGGGTACGGGGTTGGCCAGCGTTGTCGCTCGTTCGGAAGCACTGGCTGCACAATTGCTCGAAGACGCCAAGGGGAGCTGAAGACTACGCTGAAAGCGTTCCATCAGGGATGCGATGAAGCCCCAACGTGCAAAGCCCCAACATGAGAAAAAGGAGAAACCCCATGAAAGGCAAGATCCTTTTGGTGGTCGGTCTTGGTGTCGGTTACGTGCTCGGCGCGCGCGCCGGCCGCGAGAAGTACGACGAGCTCGTCTCGCGCGTGCAGAAGTTCTGGAACGACCCCCGAGTGCAGACCCAGGTCAGCAACGCACAGGGCTTCGTCAAGGAGAAGGCGCCCGACGTCGCGGAGTTCATCTCGACCGGCGTGAAGAAGGTCACGAACACGTCGACCCCCGCCAAGAAGCCGGCGGCGCGCAAATCGCCGACCACGAGGTCGACGACCGCGAAGAGCTAGACGGTGGCATCCACAGGCCAGCCCTCTCCAGCGGGGGCTCCACGGAAACGCTCGCTGATCGAGCTCCTCACCGAAATACCGGTGCTGGTGCGCGAACTCGTCGCAGGCGAGATCGAACTGCTCAAGCAGGAGATGATTCGCAAGCTCAAGGCGCTCGGCGTCGGGGCCGGGCTCATCCTCAGTGCGGCCATCGTGCTTCTCGGCGTTGTCGGCGTGTTGCTGACTGCGGCCGTACTCGCGCTGTCGCTCGTGATGAAAGGGTGGCTTGCCGCGCTGCTCGTCGCGGCGCTGCTTCTCATCATCGCGGTCATCCTCGGGCTTGTGGGATATCGCGTCCTCAAGAAGGGCATCCCGCCGTTGCCCACCCAAACAATCGACGGGCTCAAAAAGGATCTCAACGTCATCCGCGGCGTTGGAAAGCGAGGGTAATCATGGCAAACGACGACGACATCGAGTCCCAGGTGGCGCGAACCCGCGCGAACCTCGAGGACACCCTCGACGCTATCGAGGACAAGTTCAATGTTCCCAAGCGGGTCGGCGAGCTGAGCAAGCGAGCGCAGGCCTCCTGGGAGAGCAACCCGACCCCGTGGATCGTGGGCGCGACGGGCGTGGCGATCGCGGTGATCGGCCTCATCGCGTGGGCCATTTTCTCCGGCGACGACGACTGACCCGCACGGTTGTTCCCCGTTCGGGACCAAACAGCCCGTTCGCGCGGGCGATTTTGTCCCGGGCGGGTGATGTCGACGGTCGCCCTGGGCGGCCCCCGGCTGCGAGCATTCCTCCTGAATTAGACGCCTGAGTCGCGGCGAGGGAGGATAGAACCCATGAACTCCAGCGCTGAAGCGAGCGCCGGTGCGCCCGCAAACGACGAGTTGGGCTACGCCCTCTGGGCTGTGCTTCGCCGTGACCCTGACAAACCCGTCGACCCGACCGGGGACCTGACTGCCGCTATCGCCGCCGTCGAGGCAGCAGGAGTAACGATCAGGGGCTGGTACGACGTCTCGTCGATCCGGGCGGATGCCGACCTGATGGTCTGGCTGCATGGCGCGCTGCCCGAAAAACTGCAGTGGGCACTTCGCGAACTCCGCCGCAGCGCGCTGCTGGTGACCCTGCTTCCGACCTGGAATGTGCTGGGCGTTCACCGCGACGCCGAATTCACGGCCAGCCACCTGCCCTCCTTCATGCGAGGCAAGGCACCCGAGAAGTGGCTGACGGTGTACCCATTCGTGCGCAGTTACGAGTGGTACCTGCTGCCGGACGACGAACGTCGCGCGATGCTTGGCAATCACGGGCGTAAGGGCGCGGAGTATCCACAGGTGCTTCCCAACACCGTGGCGTCGTTCGCGCTCGGTGACTACGAGTGGATCCTCGCCCTCGAAGCACCCGAACTCGTCGACCTGGTCGACCTGATGCGCCACCTTCGCCAGACGGATGCGCGCCGACACGTGCGCGAGGAGGTGCCGTTTTACACCGGGCGCCGCATCGATGTGAGCGAGATCGCCGAGGTGCTGTCATGACCATTACGAACGGAGTGATGGGCGCGACGGACGCCGCAGCCTCGGGTGCCGAACACGTCGAGACCCCTGTCGCCTACGATGCCATCCTGTTGGCCAGCTTCGGCGGACCAGAGGGCCACGACGACGTCATCCCGTTCCTGCGCAACGTGACGCGCGGGCGGGGCATCCCCGACGAACGCCTCGAGGAAGTGGCCCACCACTACCGGGCATTCGGCGGCGTGAGTCCCATCAATGACCAGAATCGTGCCCTCAAGGCGGCGCTCGAGGCCGAACTGGCCCGCCGTGGCGTCGACCTTCCCGTGCTGTGGGGCAACCGCAACTGGGCGCCGTTCATCTCGGACGCCGTCAGCGAAGCGAACGAGCGCGGGTTCACCAAGCTGATCGCCATCGGCACGAGTGCCTACAGCTCGTACTCCAGTTGCCGCCAGTACCGGGAGGACTACGCGCTCGCGCTCGACACCACCGGGCTGGCGGGCGAGATCCAGATCGACAAAGTGCGGCAGTTCTTCGATCACCCCGGCTTCGTGCAGCCGTTCATCGAGGGCCTCACGAAGGGCCTCACGCAGGCAGCCGCCGCGGGATTCGCGCCCGCTGAAACTCACGTGCTGTTCTCGACCCACAGCATCCCCTCGACGGATGCGGCCAAAAGCGGGCCGGCCGCTCGCGGGTTCGGCCCGGGAGGCGCCTACGAGGCACAGCATCGGGCCGTGGCCGAGGTGGTCATGGCCGCATCCGGCGCTGATGCCGGCTCGCATAGCAGCCCAGACGACGGGGTCACCTGGTCGCTGGTCTTCCAGTCCCGCAGTGGGCCCCCGACCCAGCCCTGGCTCGAGCCGGACATCAACGACGCGATGCGCGAACTGGTGTCGACCGGAACGAAGGCATTCATCATCGTTCCCCTCGGCTTCGTCAGCGACCACATGGAAGTCAAATGGGACCTCGACACCGAGGCCGTCGAGACAGCGGCCGAACTCGGGGTATTCGTTACCCGGGTGCCGACACCCGGCATCCATCCCGCGTATGTCACCGGGCTCGTCGACCTGGTGCTGGAGCGGGTGAACGGCACCCCAACCGTTGATCGACCGGCCCTCACCGCTCTCGGTCCCTGGTACGACGTGTGCCGCGCGGGATGCTGTGAGAACGTGCGTCTCGGCTTCAAACCGGCGCTCGCCGGGATCGCGCCATGAAGATCGGCACCCGTGGAAGCGCCCTCGCCCTCGCCCAGACCTCGACGATCGCCCGCGCGCTCGAGAAATCGGGTGTCGAGGTCGAACTTGTCACGATCACGACCGAGGGTGATACGTCGAGCGCATCCCTTGCCTCGCTCGGGGGCTCCGGCGTGTTTGCCAGTGCCTTGCGCGAGGCGCTGCTCGGCGGGCGCGTGGATGCGATCGTGCATTCGCTGAAAGACCTGCCGACCGCGGACTTCCCCGGGTTAGCCATTGCGGCTATCCCCAAGCGCGAGGATGCCCGTGATGCCCTGTGCGCCCGGGATGGCCTCACCCTGGACACCCTGCCTGACGGAGCCAGGGTCGGCACCGGGTCGCCTCGGCGCAGATCCCAGCTCCTCGCTCGCCGCCCCGACCTCGAGGTTGTCGACATTCGCGGCAACGTGGATACCCGGTTGCGCAGGATCGGCGCGCCGGACGCTGGCGGGCTGGATGCCGTTGTGCTGGCGGCCGCCGGGCTCAGCAGGCTGGGTCGCCTGGACGCCGTCACCGAGTTTCTCGGCATCGACGGCTGGCCGACCGCCCCGGGCCAGGGAGCGGTGGCGGTGGAGGTTCGAGCGGGCGACGAGAAGCTGGTCTCGACGCTCGACCACAAAGCGACGAGAACGATCGTTGAAGCAGAGCGCCAGGTACTCGCGCTCCTTGAGGCCGGATGCGCTGCGCCGGTGGGGGTCAACGCGTTCGTTGACGACGGATTGCTGTTCCTCAGCGCCCGCGTTTACAGCCTCGACGGCGCCTCGCGCCTGACCAGCTCCCATGCCCTGTATCTTTCTGACGTGAAGCAACCCGGCTCCGAGCTCGCTGCGCGCGTCGCACGCGAACTTCTCGACGCGGGTGCGGCGACTCTCGCACCGCTGGGGGCGGGATGAGCACCGATAAGCCGCTCGCCGGCTGGCGAGTGCTTGTGCCACGCGGGGGCAAGTGGGGCGACGGGGTTGCGGCCGCCCTCCGTGGCTATGGCGCTGTTCCGGTCATCGCCCCCCTTATCAATTTCGCCGCCTCCGATGATGAGGCGGGGCTCGCCGCGGCCCTGCATGACCTGCAGTCGGGACGTTTCGACTGGATTGTGATCACGAGCGCCACAACGGTCGATGTGCTGATGAGCCAGAACGTCGTCATTCCGGCCACGACCAAGATCGCGGCGGTCGGGGAGACGACGGGAGCAGCCCTGGCGCTGGCCGGTTACCGTGTCGATTACGTTCCGGAGGCTGACAATTCGGCGCGAGGCCTGGTGAAGGAGTGGCCGCATGGCGAGATCGCGGGCCGCGTGCTGGTTCCGCAGTCAGATATTGCCGAACCGACCCTCGTCAGCGGCCTCAGCGCTCTCGGTCTGGGCGTGCAGTTCGTGTCCGCCTATCGAACCGTCGGGGTTCCGGTGAGCGATCACGTGCGGGCCGATGTGGCCGACGGGCGTATCGCGGCGATCCTGGTTAGTTCGGGGAGCGTCGCCCGACAGATCGCCCAGCAGCTCGCCCCCCTCCCCGAGACGACAATCGTCGCGTGCATCGGCCCGCGGACGGCATACGACGCGCGTGCTGCGGGCCTTGCGGTCAACGTCATCGCCGAGACCCGGTCCGCCGCGTCACTCGTCGAATCTCTCGTCGAATATGCGACGCACTCCGGTGGAGCATCCGGTGCCTGATTTCTCCTCGCCTCTGATTCGCCCTCGGAGGCTCCGAACGACGCCGGCACTGCGACGCCTGGTGTCGGAGACCCGACTGCATCCGGCCGAGCTGGTGCTCCCGATGTTCGTGCGGGAGGGCGCCTCGGAGCCCGTTCCGATTGTGTCGATGCCGGGCGTCGTGCAACACACGCTCGCCAGTCTTCCCGTTGCGATCGAGGAGGCGGCTGCTGCGGGAATCGGCGGGGTCATGCTCTTCGGTGTACCGCAGACGAAGGATGCGCGCGGCTCAGGCGGCGTGGACCCGAACGGCATCCTCAACCGGGCCACGACGGTCGCGGTGGAGGCCGCGGGCGATGCGCTCGTCGTGCAAACCGATCTCTGCCTCGACGAGTTCACCGACCACGGGCACTGCGGCGTGCTGTCCGCGGACGGGACCGTCGACAACGACGCAACGCTCGAGGTTTACCGCGAGATGGCTCTCGCTCAGGCCAGGGCCGGCTCGCAACTGCTCGGGCTGTCCGGGATGATGGACGGCCAGGTGGCCGCAGTGCGCGATGCCCTCGACGGTGAGGGCTTCGTGGACCTGCCGATCCTCGCCTACTCGGCCAAGTATGCCTCGGCGTTTTACGGGCCTTTCCGCGATGCCGTGCAATCCTCGCTGGTGGGAAATCGGCGCACCTATCAGCTGGATCCTGGTAACCGCCGTGAGGGGTTACGAGAGGTGGAGCTCGATATCGCCGAAGGAGCCGACATCGTGATGGTCAAACCGGCCATGAGCTACCTCGACGTCCTTGCCGACACGGCCGCCCTGTCGCCCGTGCCGGTTTGGGCCTACCAAGTGAGCGGCGAATACTCGATGATCGCCGCTGCGGCAGCCAACGGCTGGATCGACCGCGACCGCACCATAGTCGAAACCGTGCTGGGGATTCGCCGGGCCGGTGCCGACGCGGTGCTGACCTACTTCGCCGTCGAACTCGCACGCCTTCTCACCACCGGGTGGCCAGAGGCATGACCGGCAACGAACGCCAGTTCGCCCGGGCACGCCAGTCGATCCCGGGCGGGGTCAACTCACCGGTGCGCGCCTTCCAATCCGTCGGCGGCACACCCCGGTTCCTGGTGTCCGCGCGCGGGCCCTACGTGACCGATGTCGACGGTCGCGAATATGTGGACCTCGTCTGCTCCTGGGGTCCGGCGATACTCGGCCACGCGCATCCGGGAGTCGTCGCTGCCGTGCAGGATGCCGCCGCGCGCGGGCTCTCGTTCGGTGCATCCACCCCCGGCGAAACCGAGCTCGCGGAGCTCGTGCGCGAACGCGTGACCAACCCGGCCCGCCGTGCCGACGAGCCCGGCCAGGCGCCGATCGAGAAAATCCGGCTGGTCTCGACCGGCACCGAAGCGACCATGACGGCCATCCGGCTGGCCAGGGGATTCACCGGTCGCGACCTGCTCGTGAAATTCGCGGGGCACTACCACGGCCACTCGGACGGACTCCTGGCCGAGGCCGGCTCAGGAGTTGCGACGCTGGCCATGCCGGGCTCCGCAGGTGTGACCTCCGCCACGGCTGCGCAGACCCTGGTGCTGCCGTACAACGATCTCGAAGCCGTGCGTAACGTGTTCGCGCTTCACCCTGACCGCATCGCCGCGGTCATCGTCGAAGCCGCAGCGGCCAACATGGGTGTGGTCGCGCCCGACCGCGGCTTCAACCGTGAGCTTGCCGGTATTGCCCGTCGCAACGGTGCCCTCCTCATCCTTGACGAGGTCCTGACCGGATTCCGGGTCGGTACAGCAGGGTGGTGGGGTCTTGAGGCGTCCAGGATCGTTCCGGATGGTGCCGGCTGGCAACCCGACCTCGTCACGTTCGGCAAGGTGATCGGCGGTGGCATGCCGCTTGCCGCCCTCGGGGGCAGGGCGGACGTCATGGACTACCTCGCCCCACTCGGCCCGGTGTACCAGGCCGGCACGCTCAGCGGCAATCCTGTGGCCGTAGCCGCCGGCATTGCGACGCTTCGACTGGCAGACGCCTCCGTCTACGAGCGGCTCGACTCGGTGGCCGATACCGTCTCAACCGCGGTTTCTCGAGCCCTCGCGACCGAAGGTGTGGAGCATGTCGTGCAGCGCGCCGGAAGCCTCTTCTCGTTCGCCTTCGCGCCCACGCCCCCGCGCGACTACGCGCAAGTGAAAGCCCAGCAATCGTTCCGCTACGCGCCGTTCTTCCACGCGATGCTCGACGCCGGGGTCTCGCTGCCCCCGTCGGTCTTCGAAGCCTGGTTTGTGTCCGCGGCCCACGACGATCGCGCGATCGACCGCATCCTGGCTGCCCTGCCCGCGGCGGCGAAAGCCGCGGCGGCGGCGACGGCCTAGGCTCGGTCGATCCGAAGCTGGCGCTGGCTATCCAGGTGGATCGCCTGCAGTTGCGGGTCGGTGACCGCCACCGGAACCGCCGCCGCCACGAGCCCGGCTGGAATCCCGCCACCCACCGAAGTCACCGTGCCACCCGTCGCCAGCTGGGGGAACGTCATCGGCGCGGGCAGGATCTGGAACACCTGCGGCGCCGGCGTGGTCGGGAGTGACCCAAGGTGCGCCTTATACGTGGTGCCGGCCGGCACCGTGGGCGTGAACGACGGCCCGGTGTAGAGCGCGTAGAGGGCGTTGTCGCCGCTGAGCCCTGAGGCATCCCACCACGCCCAGGGCAGGTAGCCGATGCCATTCGCATCGGCCCACGTCATGAAGCCGGTCAGGAAGCTCGATCCCCCGTCGGCTTCCCCGAACTCCCCCGTGATCACCGGCACCTGCGCGGCGACCGCGCCGGCCTCCGAACTCCAGCACGCAGCAGTGTCCCCGCAGGGGGACTGGCCCTGGTAGTTGTGCCACGAGGCGACCAGCTGCGAATCGTTCGGTTTGTGCGCCAGCCAGCCCGACAGGTTGTTGCTGTAGTCGATGCCGCCGAGCATGATCGGCTGGGAGGCATGGCCCGCGCGGATGGCGGCGACCAGCGCAGCCATCCCGACCACAGGGTAGGTGCCCGCGCCAGCGCCGGTCACCGGAACCTGGGCCGTGGTCACCAGCGGTGCCCGGCATCCGCCGTTCTCCCAGCAGTCCCAGGTGAGCTGGAATGAGTAGGAGTTCGTCGCAGGATTCCAGATCGAATACGGCTCGTTGAAGGTATCGAAAATGACCGACGGGTCGCTCGAGAAGGTGGTTGCGACGCTGGTCCAGAAAGCGGGGGACTGCGAGTCCGGCATGGGCCACTGGCCGAGCGCATGCTGTCCGGGCGGGGCGCTGAAATGCAGGTCGAGGATCGCCACAATCCCGTGCGCGTTCAGGATGCCCACCCACGCCGCGACAGCGCTCTGGTAGCCGGAGGCGGTGCCATAATCCGACGGGTCGGAGCCGAGCCAGCAGTTCTCGTTGAGGGGAATACGCACGGTATTGATGCCCCAGCTGGCCATTGCGGAAGCTGCGGCCGCCGTATCGCCGGCCTGCGAGTAGCCCCAGCCCTCGCTGCACGCATACTCGAAACTTGGCCAGTTGGCGCCGTGCGGCACGAATGTCGCACCCGTGCGCGAATCCACCAGTCTGTTCCCGACCACCACCGGGGTGGGCGCGGAGGCAACCGCCGCGCTCGCCGGGGCAGCGGCCAGGCCGGCGAATCCCGTCAGGGCAGCGATGAGCGCCACGACGAGTGGCGCCACGACGAGCAGCGTTCCCCGGACGCGCATTTCGACCCCCTCGAAAAGACGAGACAGACTCTACGCTGCTCGGCCCAGGATGGACACTCCCAGAATCGCCAGTGAGATGACCGCGATCAGGGGGAAGATTCCCTGCACCAGGGCGGCCCGCGCCAGCCGGGGGTTGGAAATGACCAGCACCAGGGCCGCGGCGAGCATACTCGCGCAACTGAACAGGATGAGCATCACCCCCGGCGCATGCAGCGACGGATGCGGCAGCAGCAACAGTCCAACGATCACACCGATCGCGAGAAACAGGTTGTAAAAGCCCTGGTTGAGCGCCATCGGTTTGATGGTCTCGGCATCGTTCTGGGATTTCACCCCGAAGCGTTTCCAGATCGACGGCCGTGTCCACAGAACGCTCTCCATCACGAAGATGTAGATGTGCAGCAGCGCGGCAAGCGATGCGAAGACGATTGCGACAACCAGCAGAACGGCGCTCATGAGCGCTAGTGTCCCACGGATGAGCGCCGCGGATGCCGCGACGCTCTCGGTGGGCGGCCACCGTACCCGGCAGCGGCCGTCGACAAAAGCGCTGGTGCCTACTAGCCCTGGGCTGCCACCGACACGTCGTTCCACTGCTCCCAGGTCGCGATGCGGCTCGCATAGTCGGCCTTGGCAATTCCCAGCGGCCCACTGCCGAGGAAGATGCGAAGCGGCGGCTCGGCAGCGTCAACGATCTTCAGGATGGCGGGTCCCGTTGCGCCGGGATCCCCCTGGGCGCCGATGCGGGCCTTCCTGGCTTCTGCGGCCTTGGCCCGGAAGTCGGCGTAGGCGTGATTCTCGTGGGAATGTTTGGCCGACGCTCCGCCCCAGTCGGTGGAGAAGCCGCCGGGCTCCACCAGGGTCACGTGGATGCCGAAGTCGGCGACCTCCTGCGCGAGCGCCTGCGAGAAGCCTTCGAGCGCCCACTTGGACGCGTTGTAGATGCCGATATTGGGGAACGCGCTGATCCCCCCGATCGATGACACCTGCAGGATGTGCCCGCTGTGCTGGGCGCGCAGGAACGGCAGCGCCGCCTGGGTAACCCACAGCGCACCGAACACGTTGGTTTCGAACTGGTCGCGCGCCTCCCCCTCACTGAGTTCCTCGATCAGTCCGAACTGGCCGTACCCGGCGTTGTTGATGATGACGTCGAGGCTGCCGAAAACGTCGTGGGCCCGCGCGACGGCGGCGAAGTCGGCTTCGCGATCCGTCACATCCAGTTCAAGGGGGAGAAGGCTGTCGCCGTATTTGTCGGCCAGGTCGGTGAGGCTTTCGAGGTTGCGGGCGGTAGCCGCAACGCGGTCGCCACGCTCGAGGGCGGCGATCGTCCATTCGCGTCCGAAGCCGCGGGAGGTGCCAGTGATGAACCAGTTCTTTGTCATGATTCGACCCTAAGACTTCGCGGGCACTCGAACCCAACCGCGACCCTGGAGCAGCAATGGGTACCTGCGCGACCCTGGCGCCACGACCCGCCCGCGAGACACTCAGCCGAACAGGACCCGAGCCTCTTCATAACGGTCGTCGGGCACGGTCTTCAGCCTGCCGAGCGCTTCCTCGAACGGAACGTGCACAATATCGGTGCCGCGCAACGCCACCATCCTGCCCCAGTGCCCCTCGACGACGGATCGCATCGCGGCCATCCCGAGCCGAGTGGCCAGCACGCGGTCGAAAGCGGACGGTGTCCCGCCGCGCTGGATGTGGCCAAGAGTGGTCGCGCGCGTCTCAATACCGGTGTTCTGCTCGATCAGCGGGGCCAGGAGCTCGCCGATGCCACCGAGCCGGGGACGCCCGAACGCGTCGAGGCCGCGCTCCGAGTGGGCATCATCCATGGTGTCGAGCGAGAAACCCTCGGCCACGACGACCAGGGGTGCGCGGCCGCGGTCGTGCGCCTCGCTGACCCAGGTACAGATCTGGTCCACGGAGGTCTTGCGCTCAGGGATCAGGATGACGTGCGCCCCCGCCGCCATGCCGGAATGCAGGGCAATCCAGCCGACATGGCGCCCCATGACCTCGGCGACCATGCACCGGTCGTGCGCGTCGCCCGTGGTGCGAAGGCGATCCATCGCATCCGTCGCGATCTGCACGGCGGTATCGAAGCCGAACGAATAGTCCGTCGCATCCAGGTCGTTGTCGACCGTCTTCGGCACGCCGACAATCTTCACGCCCTCATCGGTCAGTCGCTTGGCGGCTGCGAGTGTGCCCTCGCCCCCGATCGCAATGATCGCGTCGATGCTGTTGTCCGCCATGACGTAGTTGACCCGGTCGACGCCGCCCGCGCCCTCGAAGGGGTTGGTTCGTGAGGTGCCGAGGATCGTTCCGCCCTGCTTGCTGATGCCCTTAACCTCGTCGCGGCCCAGCTCGATGATGTCGCTCTCGACCACGCCACGCCATCCGTTACGAAAGCCGACGAACTCGAGGTCGTGCACCTTCATTCCAGTGAGGACAGCGCCACGGATAACGGCGTTCAGTCCGGGGGCGTCGCCACCGCTCGTGAGGATTCCGATTCGCATAGGTCCATTGTGGTGTATCGGCCGCGCGGCGCCTGCGCTCGGGGATGAAAACGCGATTGGCCGGGAGTTCAGGCCGCGTGGAGGGCGCAGGCGGTGGCCACCGCGTGCTCGTCGCACACCACCAGTTGGGTGCGGCACGCGAGGTCTCGGCAGTTCTCCATCCTCGAGGTCGGGCCCCCGCACAGGTAGCACTGGCCGATCACCCGGGCCGATTCGCTGAACTGGATGGCCTTGCGGTCATCGAACACGTAGAGCGAGCCGTCCCAGAGGCCAGAGTCGGCGTAGGCGTCGCCGTAGTTCACGATGCCGCCGTCGAGTTGGTATACCTCACGGAATCCCCGGTTCACCATGAGACTCGAAAGCACCTCGCAGCGGATTCCCCCGGTACAGTACGTCACCACGGGCTGGTCTTTCAGGTGGTCGTATGCGCCACGGTCGAGTTCTGCGACAAAGTCTCTCGTGTTCGAGACCTCCGGGACCACGGCCCCACGGAATCGTCCGATTTCGGCTTCGAACGAGTTTCGCCCATCAAAGAACGTCACCTGTTTCGATGCCACCAGTTCGTGCAGCTCCTGGGGTGTCAGACGGGTTCCGCCGCCGCGCACGCCATCCTTGTCGACCGAGAGCTCCCCGGGTGCCCCAAAGCTGACCAGTTCGTCGCGGACGCGCACGCTCAGCCGCGGGAAGTCGTCACCGCGGCCGTCGCTCCACTTGAAGTCGATCGACTTGAACGCCGGATACTGGCGCGTCTTTCGAATGTACTTTTTGACATCCCGAAGTTCGCCGCCGATCGTGCCGTTGATGCCGTCCTTTGACAGCAGGATGCGCCCCTTCAGCCCCAGGGACTCGCAGAGGTCGCGCTGCCACAGCCGGATCGCGTCGGGGTCGGCCAGCGGCGTGAAGAGGTAGAACAGCAGGACCTTGGGCACGCTCACACCCCACCTTTTCATACCTTTTTCAGGAGGGTGTGTGGCAGGTGTGGCGGATGTGATGCGGCGAGCCACCAGAGACCTCACCGGCCACAGGACTTCCTGAAAAAGGTAAGGGGTGCGGGTTAGGGTTTCGGCATGGATGTCGTTCAGACCGTGTACCGGCCGGGGCATCCGTTCAATCTGCGCCAGACGCTGTCGCCGTTGATGCGCGGCGCGATGGATCCCACCCACCGCTGGGAAGGCCC
>Ga0302202_10001552_pt1 | contig 28480 bp, 18 predicted proteins | sample II_Bog_N3_3_FD_194579 | JGI IMG/M metagenome (GOLD analysis project Ga0302202, IMG submission 194579) | Peat permafrost microbial communities from Stordalen Mire near Abisko, Sweden - II_Bog_N3_3 | ecosystem: Environmental > Terrestrial > Soil > Wetlands > Peat | place: Sweden: Abisko...
TTGCAACCGGCGTTTGCACTCGTCGCGCTGCGCCTCGGACCAGGGTGCGGGCAGGGCTTGGATTCGCGCCTGCAAGCGCCGGTCGAATCCGGGCGTCAGGATGGGGGCTTTCACCCCGGCGACGAGGGCGGCATCCAGTTGCCGGAGTTGCCGGGCGAATTGGAGGCACGCGGGGCAAGCGGCCAGATGGGTTTCCACCGCCGCGTGTTGGACGGGTGGCAATTGGTTCTCCTGATAATCCAGAAGCTGGTTTTCAATTTCGGCGCAGGTCATAAGTCAGGTGGGGATGAGCCGGGGGGCGGGTTGGGCAATGAGCGGGGCACCGGCTTCCGCCGCCATCGGGATGAGGCTGGGTTTGGCCGGCGAACGTCCGACCGTCGCCGGCATCGTGCGCAGGAGCGGGGAATGCAGGAGTTCCTTTTTCGCCCGGAACAGGAGGGTCTTGACGGTGCCCAGGGGGAGGCCGAGCATGAGCGCGACTTCCTCGTAGGCTTTTTGTTCCAAATAAAAGAGGGTGAGCACCTGCCGGTGTTTTTCCGAGAGGCTGGCGAGCAGGACGGCCACATCCATGGCCGCCCCGGGTTCGGGGTCGGCGCATTGGAGGGCGGGCAGGCCGGCGGCGGCGGCTTCCATTTCCGGGGATTGCAGGGAGACGGTGGGATGGCGGTCGCGGCGTTTAAGTTCGGTAAGGCAGGTGTTGCGCGTGATGGCGTAAATCCAAGTCGAGAGGGAGGCGCCCCCGTGATAAGCGGGCAAGCCCTTCCAGATTTTCACAAACACTTCCTGCGCGACATCCTCGGCGTGGGCCTCGTGATGCAACAGGCTGACGGCCAACCGGAACACGCGGTCTTTGAAGGCCGCCACCAAGGGCGTAAACGCCTCGTGATAGCGCCGGGCTTCCAGCAACCGCACAATGTCCTGATCGGGCAGGGATGAATTTGATTCGCTCACAATGCGACCGGACACGGGCCGGGGGCGCATGGTTTATACTACGGCGGCGGCCGCCGGGTTTCAAAAACATTTGGCGGGCCACTCAACCGGGTGAGCGACCGCTATATGCAATAAAGTACTCATTGCATATTGACATAAAGCATTTAGATGCTTATTATGGGGACATGATGATAAATCACGATCGCGGCAAAATCGGACGTCTCTCCGCCGGCCGGCGGGAGCAAATGGCACCTCGGGGGGTATCAACTCTGGCGGCAACAACCGGGACGGCGCCAACCCATCCGCCAACTGGCCCGGGATGCCCGGACCTGCGGCCTGGAATTGAGCCATCATGGGTCCGCCCGGCTCACCGGGGAACTCCGGCCGGCCACCGTGCCGCCCCCCGCCGGCACCAGCCAAATCAGGTTGAAACCAGGTTGAAACCAGGTTGAAACCAGGTTGAAACAAAGTTAAACCAGCCAATACGTGCATAAGTTTTCAGCCTCGGGTTTGGCCCTCGCGGAGCGGCATCTCACCCCGCCCGGGCGGCCCGGAAAGTAATTTGAAACAATTGGCCGGTGGGCGGAGTCTCAAATTGCGAACGGGGACCGGGGCATGCCGGCTTCGGGCACCAACAACCAAAATACGGTCCACACTGTAAACTTTATGATTGAAAATATTGTCGGCGAGATGATCCCCATCATTGCCATCGTGATGGCTTTTAGCCTGGGCATGCTCGCCGTTTTCTCCAAATACCGTAATCGGCGGGACATGTTCTCGTTGTATCATCAGGAAAGGATGGCGGCCATTGAGAAGGGCATCGAGCTGCCGCCGTTGCCGGAGGATTTCTTCCGCGAGGATGCCGGCGACGGCCAAGCGCCGCGTCGCGCCGGGCACGGCACCCTGTTGTTTGGCTTGATCCTGCTGTTTACCGGTCTAACCTTATACTTGGCGCTGCACTTCACGGTCGCGCACATGGACGCCGGCGGGGATGCGGGGTTATACGCGCTGATTCCGGCGGGGATGGGCGTGGCCTGCCTGATTTACTACTTCGCCGTGGGCCGGAAGTTGGCCGCCGCCCGGGAAGCGGAACGGCAGGCCCGGCTCGCGGAAGCGGCCCGGAGCCGGAATCCGCCGGTCTAATACCAAATCGCTTTTAAGCTGAGCCGCTGGAAAACCTGATTCATTGCGTATGAAAAAATATTGCCCGGCCACCCTGATCGCCGGTCTGCTGGCGGTCATCACCGGATGCGATCCGCGCTTCGCCCGGCTTTCCGGCGGTTGGTCGGACGCGGATTTGAAGGCGGGCACCAATGCGGTGCAGACGGCGGAGATTCCGGCCGGGCTCCAGGGTTTGGTGGTGGACAACCATTTTGGCAACGTCCATATCACGGGCACCGACCACGAAGCCACCGGCTGGACGTGGAAACTCACGGTCCGCGCCCGCACCGATCTCGTCGCCCAACAAATCGCCGGCGCGACGCGCTGCCAAGTGGAACAGAACGGCGACCAACTCAAGTTGGTGGTCCTGCCGCCCGATTCGAAAGAACCGCACAGCCTCGAATCCAATTTTGAAATCCGGGTGCCGAAGGCCGCCGCCGTCCGGGTGCAGAATCACTTTGGCGGGATCAAAATCGCCGATCTGGGCGGCGACGCGGAGGTCACGGATCAAAACGGTGCGGTGGAAATTCACGACGTGGGCGGGCGGGTGCAGGCGCGGACTTCCTTCGCGGCCTTGACGGTGAGCAACACCGGGACGGCGACTTTGACGGACCAGAACGGAGTGATCCGGGCGACCGGCATCGGCGGCCCGTTGACGGCCACGACCTGCTTCGATTCACTTGAGGCGAAGGACGTCGCGGGACCGGCGACGCTGAACGACCAAAACGGGGCGATCAACGCCACCCGCATCCACGGCCGGCTGGACGCCCGCACGAGCTTTGACGCGCTGGTGGTGAAGGAGATTGGTGCCGCGGCCACGCTGCATAATCAGAACGGCCGGATCGAGGCCGTGGGGATTGGCGGGGCGCTCGATGCGGGAACCAGTTTTGATGCGCTCACCGCGCAGGATGTTGACGGACCGGCTCATTTGCACAATCAGAATGGCGGGGTCCGGCTCAGCCGGGTCAAAGGCGATGCGGAGGCGGAAACTTCATTTGACGGCCTGAGCGCGGAAGACGTCCGGGGAAATGCGATTCTGAAAAATCAGAACGGGGGGGTGACGGCGAGCGGCGTCACCGGTTCGGTGCGGGCGGGCACTTCCTTCGCGGAAATCAAAGTGACGGGGGCGGGTTCCCAATTTGTCTGCCACAATCAGAACGGGGCCATCCGGCTGCACGTCACCTCGACCACGCTCACCAATCTCGAAGCGACCACCAGTTTTGAGGCGCTGGAAATTCATCTGCCTGCCGGCCTCCAGCCCGCCATCCGGGCGCACACGACGTTTGGCGAAGTGGAATCTGATTTTCCGGTGCTGGCGAATCCGACCGGCGGGGAACCGTTCGCCGGGGTTGCGCCCAGCGCGGCGCGCGTCCGCCTGGAAAATCAGAATGGCGGGATCCGCGTGGTGCGGGATTGAATGAATGTGCGTTACGGCCCCCCCGGGAGGGGGCCCGGAGGAGCTGACGCCATGGGACTCGTTTTTTCAGCGGTTGCCACCGGCAAGGTTCGTGTTAGAATAGGGTTGGAACGACGAAATTTATGAGCGTGACTCTTGATTTGGATGAGCAAGCCCTGGCCAGCCTGCCCTTCGGGCCGGGCGAACGCGAACGCCATATGCAGATCGAACTGGCCTGCCGCTTTTATGCTTCCGGCTGGCTGACGATGACTCAGGGGGCCACCATGGCGCATTTGGATCACTACGCGTTTGGCGTGGCGCTGGCGGAACGCGGCATTCCCCGGCAATACGGAGTCACCGAGGCTCAGGAAGACCTCGCCCATGCTCGTCGTTAGTAACACCTCGCCCGTTTCCAACCTCGCGATTATTGACCGGCTTGATTTTCTCCGGCGGCGATATGACATTGTACGCATTCCTCCGGCGGTGGCGGGTGAACTGGCGGCTTTGACCCACCCGACCGGCAGGCAGCGCATTCAGGCCGCCATTGCGGAACGCTGGCTGAGGATCGAACCGTTGAATCAGACCATGACACCGCCACTGCCGTTTCCCCTTGATGCCGGGGAAACCGCCGCCATCGCGCTCGCCCGCCAACTCAGGGCCGGAGTGCTGCTCATGGACGAAAAACGCGGCCGCGAGGCGGCCCGGCATTGTGGTTTGGTGGTGGCTGGGGCACTCGGTGAACTCATTCATGCCAAACTCGCGGGCTGGATTCCGAACGTCCGGGACGAAATCCACCGGCTGCGCTCCGAGGCCGGATTCTTTGTGGATGCCACGGTGGAGAATTTCATCTTGTCACAAGTGAACGAGTAAAGCGGATCGGCCAATGCGTGGCGGCCATCCGGCGGATTAAAGCGCCGTTTTTCGCCGCCGGCCGCCAGCGGGCGCTTCAGCCTGACACGAACTCGAAATTATACGTTACTAATCGCGCCGGCGGTATTCGGAGATGGCCGCACGCCACCAGGCGGCGAGGGATTCGCCGGAGCGCTGCCAGGCCTGCTGGTGCAACCGCACCAGCACCGCCTGATCGGCCAGCACCAGGAGGCGCTCGGCCGCCGTCAGTTTGTCCGGCCCGTCGAGCAGCAATTTCTCGCCCAGGGCCCGCACCCGCTCACCGCCCACGCCGAGCTTCTGGCATTCCTCGGCATAGACGGGGTTGATGAGCTTTTCGCGCAACAGGGAGACGTGAATGGCGTTGACGTAGGGGTCCAGGACGGCTTCGGCCAGTCCGGTGTGGGAGCGGAACGAATGTTCCTCGGTGGTCAGTTCGTGGATTTTCATGCGGGACCGGAGCATGACAATTTCCTCCGGCGGCGCGGTTTCCTCGGGGGTGAGAAACAAGCCCAGGCTGCGGGCGCGATGGCCGAGGCTGCGGCGGCTGGTGAGGACGCTCAACGGCACGGACAACACCATGCCCGCCAGCACGGGGGTGAACCACCAAAACATGACGGGGTCCAGGCGCCACATGAACCAGCCCCAAACGGTTCCGATGAGGACGTGGCCCCAGTGCCGCTGCACGGCGTAGAGCCAGGTGGTGCCGTCGGCGGCGCGTTTCTGGGTGGTCCAACCGACGGCGATGCCGAGCAGGTTGGTGATGACAAAACGGGTGTGCCAGAGCATCAGCATGGGCGCGTGCAGGGTGGAAAAAACGGTCTCCCAGAACACGCCGGCGGTGGTGCGGGCCAAGCCGCCAAAGGCGCGGCGGCGGCGCCAGTCATACGCCAAATCAACGAGGGCGAGGAATTTGGGCAGCATGATGACGACCATGCAGATGATGAAAATCAAAAAGGCGTGGGCCGTGCCGCTGAGGTTGTAGAGATAGGGGGTGAAGGCGGGCACGGTGATGTCCGATAAACCGGTGAAATCGTGAAACCAGCGGATCCAGTTGAAGGTGAGCAGAAAGGCCAGCCAGAGGGGCCCGGCGAGATAGCCGAAGATGCCCAGGATCAGGTGCAGGCGGCTGACACCGCGCAAGCCCTTGGTGAAGAGGACGAGGGTGTGCTGGAGGTTGCCCTGGCACCAGCGGCGTTCGCGCTGGGCATTGTCAATCATCGCCTGCGGGGCCTCCTCGTAACTGCCCTCCAAATCATACGCAAACCAAACCTCCCAGTTTTCGCGCAGCAGGAGGGCGGCCTCCACAAAATCATGGCTCAGAATCTGCCCGCCAAACGGCTTGCGCCCCGGCAGTTGCGGCAGGTCGCAAAATTGCATGAACGGTTCCGTGCGGATGATGGCGTTGTGCCCCCAATAATTTCCGCCATATTGCGCCCAGTAATTCAACCCGGCAATGAACACGGGGGCATACAACCGGTTGGCAAATTGCTGGATGCGACCAAAAAGGGATTCGGCGTTCACCAGGGCGGGCACGGTTTGAATGAGCCCCACGGAGGGATGGGTCTCCATGAGTTTGACGAGGTCCACCAGCGTTTCGCCGCGGATGACGCTGTCGGCGTCGGCACAGATGAAGTAGCGGTAGCGCCGGCCCCAGGTGTTGAGAAAGTCGCGCACGTTGCCGCTCTTGCGGGCTTCGTTGATCAGCCGGCGGCGATAATAAATGCGCCCCAGCGCATCCAGTTCGCGGATCAAATCATACCAGCGCCGCTCCTCCTCCACCCAATGGTTGGGGTCGGTGGAATCGCTGAGGATGAAAAAATCGAAGTGTTCCAACTGGCCGGTTTTCTGGAGCGATTCGTAAGTGGCGCGCAAGCCTTCACAGACGCGGACGACGTTTTCATTGAAAACGGGGAAGATGATGGCGGTGCTGATGCCCTCGATTTTTTGGCTGCGATAGGTCTCCGGGTTGGTGATGCGCCGGTGGTCGCCGCGAATCCGCAGGATAAAGCCGAATACGCCGTGTACGCAGCCGATGGCGGCAAACAGAAAAAGAATGATGAAGAGCACCAGCAGCACGGAGCGGGAGAAGGACCAACCGGTGCGCCACAATAGATCCGCAAACAGCATGGAAACCAGCCCGGTGAGCAGGAACGCACAGGAAAAGAAGACGAACACCCGCCAGCCGCGCGGTCGGCGCGGCAGGGCGGTGATCTCCAGGCTGGCGTTTTTTCCGGGCATGGTTCAATGGTGCGTCAAATGCAGCCGGAAGAGGAGGATCAAGAGCAGCGCGAACAGCCCCCAGGCGGAAATCATGCGGAAGTAGGGCATCCGCCCCAGGTTGCCCAGCGTGGTGAGCGGCCCCAAGTCCAGGGGCCGGGGCGCCATTTTGGACAGTTGAAAATCCGGGCCGGCCCGCAAAAACGTTTCCCGCATCGCCTCGGTGAACTCCTCCGGCCAGGGGCCGGGCCGTAAAAATTGGTCCTGCCACTTCCCGGGCATGTCGGCCAGCAACAGCGCCAGCCGCCCCCGGGTGGAGAGCATTTGATCCGCATTCGTGGGCGGCACCTGCAACACCTCCGCGAACCATTCGGTCACGATATGATCCATTTCCTCGGCGGCGAGTTGGGTGGCGGTGCGGGCGGGTTCGAGCGGGGCGCGTTTTTGGGCGCGATCCAGGACGCGCAGCACCATTTGTCCGAGCAGGGGGCGGTTGCGGATGCGCAGGGCGTTGAAATAACTCTCCACCTTCGCATACGCATCATTCCACTCTTCCAGCGGCCGGCCGGCCAGTTGCCCGGTCTGATCCGGCAAAATCTCCGGGTTCATGGCGGACTCCATTGATACGTCCAGGTCTCACTCAGAATATTGGTCCCCTGCTGCAGGGTGCAGCGCAAATCCACGGGGTCGGTGTTGCCCGGTTTGGGCTGCATTTTCAAAATCACGCGCCAGGTGTTCAACTCGGGGCAGCGGATGACTTGATCGTTCAAAATCACGGCGTTGCCGCTGCAATTGGCGATGGACTCCGGCCCGTTGGTCTCGGGGAGGTGGTCCAGTTTCGGCCCGGCGAAATCAATGATGAACTGCCGGCAATCCTGGCAGCTCAAGTCCTGCCCAACCCGCGTGGAAACCGCCTTGTTGTCGGATAATTTGAAATCGTTCTCCATCGTCCAATAGACGCTGTAACCGAAACGATACGGTTGCAGCGGCGCGGGTTTGTTCTTGGGATCCCAAAAGGCCACGATGTTGTCCAGCCCCTCAAAACCTGAATTGAGGGAAACCAGATGCAGACTGCCTTCACCCCAGAGGCCGTGCGGTTCCACCCACACGCTGGGCTCCAAATGGTAGGGATTGAAACTGTCCTGATAGGCCGCAAACGAACGCTCCCGCTGCATCAGCCCGAAGCCCCGGATGTTGGGGGCGTTAAAAATCTGATGCCGCAGCACGGACGGATTGTCCAGCGGGCGCCAGAGGGTTTCGCCATTCCCCATGCGGATGAGCAGGCCGTCGCTGTCATGGACTTCCGGCCGGTAATCATCGGGCTTGCGCTCGGAGTTTTTGCCAAACCAAAACATGCTGGTCAGCGGGGCCAGGCCCAGGGTTTTAATTGGAAACTGATTCGGGTTGACGACCTTGATTTTGTCGGGCTCGCGCAAATAGATCACGGCCTCGACGCTGGCCACGGTGGTTTCCCCGGGCCGGATCAAAAACTCATACGCCCCGACCGCGCTGACGCTGTCGAGGATGGCGAACAACCGCAATTCGGTGTCGTCGTGCTGCGGTTTGCCCAGCCACCAGTCGGTGAAGATGGGAAATTCCTCGGGCTGCCCGTTTTCCCCGCAGTTCAACGCCAGGCCGCGGGCGGACAATCCATAATGCTGGTCGCGGCCCAGCAACCGGTAATAGCTGGCCCCCAGAAATGCGCCCAGTTCATCCAGGCGGTTGGTGACGTTGAGCGGATACAACACGCGGAAGCCGGCATAGCCGGTGTTGGCCGGAATCTGATCCTGAATGTGGAGGCTGCCGTAGTCGAAAAAATCCTGCACGAAGCGGATGGGCTGGACATGGGTGAGCGTGAACTCGTTGACGTGGACCGGTTCCTGATACAGGTAACCCGGATGGAAGAACTCGATGCGGAAGGGCGCATCGGCGACGGTCCAGAGGGCCTTGTCCCGGCGGAAGCGGATTTCGCGGTATTTATCGTAATCCAGTTTGTCCTGGCGGAGGACGGGCGGCAAATCTTCCCGCGGGGAATGAAAAGGGTTCTGGGCGCGTTCGAGCGCCCGGGTTTTCACATAATCCAAATTAACCTCGGCAGATTCAGCGCCAGCCCTGATTACTGCCGCCAGCGCAATCATCATCAACCAAACCACATTACCAAGTCGGCACATCCAGACTATGTAACCTGAATTCGCCCGAATTGGCAAGTTCCACTGAAACACCGGTCGGGCGGCGGGGCATCCCCAGATTATTGTTTAGATCGGACCGGTGCGCACTTTTGGACTCGACGACGTGTCGTCTCGTCTAAAAGCGGCGACCTGTCGCCGCACTCCAAATGCCTCCGGCCTGAAAGCCGCCCACCACTCGGGGATGCACCGCCGGGCGAAAGTTCAGGGCAATTGCAGCAGGTAGAACATCAACGGGGAGTTGGCGGGGACGGGGTTGGTGAAGCCAAAGCCGCCATTGCCGTCAAACTGGTTGGTGGCCAGCAGCGTCCATTGGCCCGGCGGGAGGAGCAGGTTGGTGGCGCCGAGCAAAAAGTAATAGCCGCCGGCCGGGCCGCCCGCCCCGCTCATCACCAGGCCGCCGGTGCCGGCGTTGAACTGCTGGAACTGGGGGTGACCCAGCGGTGCGGCCGAGGCCAGCAGGGGGGAAACGCAGACGCCGACGGCGTTGGTCATGGCGGAGCCATCGCCGCCCTGCACGGCAAAATTGAAACCGCCCAAGCCGGCGAAATTCACCGCCGGGGTGAATTGCGCCAAGTGTCCGTTGCGCAGGGCCACCACACCGTTGGCGGCGGCGCTGACGGAATAAACCGGGCCGACGCCGGCGAAGCCGGCGGCATACGGCGACAAATCCACGGTCACCACCGTGTTGACGGCGGTCGCGACATGCGGCGCGGCGAGCCAGTTCAAATAATTCTCCAATTTTGTATAGCCGCCGGTGCCGGGGGTGAGGCTGTCGGCGACAGCGGGATTGGAACCCACGGCGGCTTCAAAGTAGTCGGGCACACCGTCGCCGTCGGTATCCGCTGGCGCGACGCCGTTGGTGATCACGCCGTAGCCGTTGTTGCCCAGGCCGGTGGCGGTCTGAGTGGTCCACAAGCCACCGCCCATGCCGGCGGTGCCGAGCGAGGTCACATCGCCGATGACGTTCTGATCCACTTGATCCGGCGGCCAGGCGCCGGAGAGGGAAACATCCCGCCGGTAAGCGGACACGGTGGAGACGGTGGGAATGCCCGGAGTCAACGCCGACCAGGGCGCCGCCAGCACCGTGACCCCGCCCGGCGCGGTGGCCGAACCGCCCAGGGTGCCGTTATCGGCGCTGTCGAGCAGGTTGCCGGCGGCATAGACCGACTGGTTGGAGTCAAACTGGAAGAAGTCATCGCCGGCGCTGGTCGTGGCCGGCCCGGTGATAAAGCAGTTATTGATGATGTCGTGCGAGAAATTGCCGCCGGTGCCGGCCACCGTGTAGCCGCCCTGGAAGTTGTTGACGACGTTGTTAATGAAAATGGTGTTGACCTTGGCCAGCGGGTTCCGGTCGTGGCCGCTGGAGAAAATATTGTAAAGCCAGGAAAACGTATTGTTGCTGGCCTCGGTGTGGGCGTTGAATTGTTGATAAATCGGGTCGGCCAGGATGGAATTTTGAATGGTGATCTGGTTCCCGCAAGTGTCATTGCCGTGGGCGTCAATGTTGTTGTAGGGCGCGAATTCGACGGAGACATGGTCGAAAATCATGTTGGTGGCGTCGCCCATATTGATGCCGTCCTCGGTGTCACTGGCGATGCTGCCGGGCCGGAAACGCACGCAACGAACAATATCATTGGTTTTGACGCTGAAGGAAACCTCGTGGCCCATGATCCCGATGCCGCCCCCGGGCGCGGTCTGGCCGGCAATGGTGAGATTGTTGGCGCAGCTCACGGTGCCGGCCAGGGAGATGTAACCGCCGATGTCAAAGACCACAAAGCGGCCGGATTGACTCACGGCATCGCGAAACGAACCCGCGCCACTGTCGTTGGTGTTGGTGACATGATAGACCGTGCCACCAAAACGCGCACCGGTGGCATTTGCGCCGAAGCCATACGCGCCCGGAAAGGCGGGAATATTGGACTGGAGAGTGCCGACGATCAGGTTCACCTGACCGGGGGTGTTGGTGTCGAGGGTGGCGGTGGTGTTGGCGGGCAGGTCCAAGGTGAGCGGTCCGAGGATCAGCGCGCCATTATAAGTGAACAGCGTATAAGTGCCGCTGGTGAAACCGGTGCCGGCGGTGAGATTGAGGGTGCCGCTCAGATCGAGGTTGCCGCCAACCCCCGTGCGGTCGCTGACGGTGCCGAGGGTGAAATCGAGGGTCGCGCCGCTGACGGCGGTGAAATCGCCCGCGATGTTCAATGTCCCGACCGGATTCCCCGGCGAATAAATGCCGCCGCTCGTGATGGTCACCGGCCCGCCAATGACCCCGCCACCACCCAGCGTGGCGCCGCCAGCCACGATCACCGCGCCGGAACCGGTGCCGCTCCCGGCGGTATTATTCACCAGCAGCGTTCCCTTGCCGACCGTCGTGCCGCCGCCGTAAAGATTGTTGCCGGTCAGCGCCACGGTTCCAGTATTGGCCAGCGTCAATGAGCCGGTGCCGCTAATGACGGCGCTCACGTTGGCAGCCGCCGTGCTGTTGATCACCAGCGCGCCGTTGTTGGTCACGCCGCCGCTGCCGAAGGCGGCCCCGGTATTGATTTGCAGGGTGCCGGCGCTAATGGTGGTCCCGCCGGCATAGGTGTTGCCCGCCGTCAGCGTCAGGGTGCCGGAACCGGCCTGGACGAGGTTGCCGGGGCCGCTGATGAGATTGGCGATGCTGGCGCTGCCCGGCAGATCGAACACCAGGGTGCCTGAATTTTGAATCGCGTTGGTTCCGAGCGAGCCGGCCGCAGTTCCGTCGCCCAATTGCAGGGTGCCCTGGGCAATGGTGGTGAGGCCGGAATAATTATTGGCGGTCAGAATAGTCAGTGTGCCGGCATTGGTCTTCGTCAGCGTGGCCGGTCCGGAGATGGCCCCCGCGCCGGTGAAGGTGTAATCGGCGACGGCATTGACGACCACCGCCGCCGGTCGCAGGAGGGTGGTCAAATTGACGGGCGGGGTGCGGGAACCCGTATCGTCAAAGGTCACAAAATCGCCATCGCTGTAAACCGCCGGCGACCCACCGTACAGCCAGTCCGGGGTGGTGTCGTCCCAGGCGTTGAGGACGCCATCCCCCACCCAGGTGCGCGCGGTGCCGCCGACCTGGGAGACGACCAAATCCACTTCCGCGGCCGTCACGTTGACCGCCCCCTGCAAACTCGCGCCGAGGTTGCCGGTCACTTGGAAATTGGCCGCGCCGCCGTCGGCGAGGGAACCGAACTTGATCAAACTGTAGGTGCCGACCGACAGCGTGGTCCCCAACGGATTGATTTCAATGGTATTCGTCCCGCTCACCTTCAACGCGCCGCCCACGAGGATCAAATCATTGCCCGCCGGATTGGGCGTGAGGGCGAGATCAAAATGGTTGGTCACCCCGCCGGCCAGGGTCAGTCCGTTGGCAAACGTGAGGGTGCCGGCCACGCCATTCGTGCCGGGGGAAATCAGGCCGCCGACCGCCGAGACGCCCCCGGTGATCACCCCGTAACCCGCCAGAGTCTGGCCGGTCGCAAGGGTGAAGCCCCCGCCGGACACATTGAACGTGGCATTGGTGTTGATGAGGATGGCCGCAATGTTGGCGAGCGAGCCGCCCGCCCCCAGGGCGAGGGTGCCGGCGGTGATGGTGGTGATGCCGGAATAAGTGCTGGCATTAGTCAGCGTCAGGCTGCCGTTCAAAACGGTTAACGCCACCGGCCGGGCCCCGTCCACAATGACCCCGCCAAACACCGAGGGATTGGCCGGGGCGTTGCTGAAAACCAGCGTGGCCGGGCTGGACGTACTGCCATTGCTGATGACCTGACTGCCCGCGACCGCCGCATTGGCAACGGCCAAGGCCCCCAACTGCTGGCTGAAACCACCCAGATCCAGAACGCCCGCCATACCGGCACCGCCCAGCGTCACATTGCCACTGGTGCTAATGGCATTGGCCACCCCGAGTGACAGGGTGCCATTGGCGATGGTGGTCGAACCGGTGAACCCGCCCTTGGCATTGAGGGTCAGCGTGCCCTGACCGGTCTTGACCAAATTACCCGGGAGGGTGGTGCTGCTGGAATTGGACTCATTGAGGCTGCTGGTCAGGATCAGATTGCCGCCCGAGTTGGTGATGTCGAAAACCCCGGTATTGCCCTTGGTGAGGGCAAAATGCTCGTCGGTAGTGCCGGCACCGGGGCCGGTGAACTGAACGGTGCTGGATTGGCCGGTGTTGTCGTCCGAGCCCACGAAGACAAAATTGCCGGTGCCTAGGGGGCTGTGGCCGACACTGTTCAGCGCCACGGAAGCCGCGCTGACGGTGCCCGCCCGCAGGAACAACCCCCCGTTGAAATTGCCATTATTGCCAGTGTCCTGAAGGTAAAGCACGACCGGGGCATTGAGCAGGGCCTCGGTGGTTTGCGCGCCCCGGTCATTGACGGTGGCGGAAATCGGAGCGCCGGCCGCCCCGGAAAAGACGACGCGAATGTTGCCGCTGCCGGTGTATTGCGTCAGCACGGGAAGCTTGAGCAAAGCGGTGCCGTTGTTGGCCACGTTGAAAGCGGTGGACGTTCCCGAGGCGCCGCGAATCAAGGGCACTCCGGACAAATCTTCAATGTTGGTGACCCCGGCGGAAACCGTGATGTCGCCATTGGCGGAGAGCAGCAGATAGACGCCGCCGCTGGCGCTGAACGTGAATGCCGGCGCACCGGCGGCCAGCACGAAGTTCGAGAGCGTGATGCTCGCGGGGCCGAGGTTGAGGTTGGTCCAGACGGGGTTGTTGTTGGTGAAGGTGGCGGTGTCATTGGCGCCGTTGGGGATGACGGCCGGGCTCCAATTGCCGGTGTTGGTCCAAGTATTGTCGCCGCCCTGCCCCGTCCACACGGCACTGGTGGCCCGGGCGGGAGCCGGCCACCCGGCGCTCATCATCCAAACCAAACCCGCCACCAGCCCGGCGAAAGGGCGCCTCATCAATATTTTAATCATCATTGCCTGCGCCCGGGCGGGCTGATTTCATGCGGTTGCCAAACGGGTGTCCGGGTTGAAATTAACTCGCTGCACGCCGCCGTTCCATCGGATGTTTGTATGAGCAGACATCCGGCCGCCCCCGGAGCGGCCCTGCAATACGGGACCATGCTTCCGGGGGGCGGCAAGCCGATTTGTCCGATCAATGATTATTGGGCTTCCAACAGGAAGAATTGCGCGGGGGCCGTGGGATCCACGGTGATGGCGGTATTGTAGTCGCCGCTGCCATCAAAGTTGCCGGTGGTCACCAGCGTCCAATCGCTGAGCGGCAGGGTCAGATTGGTGGTGCTCAGCAAGGTTAACGCCCCGCTCTGAAGCCCGTTGGTGGCATAGAGGGTGATCGTGCCGTTGGCGAACTGGCTGTAATCCACACTACTGATGGCGGGCGGCGGCACGATGCCGGCCACCGTGATGGTGCCCACCGCCAGATTGGTCCGCCAAGTATAATAATTGGGCAGGCTCACATTGCCAAAGGTGTTCAGCAGGCTCGGAGCGCTGAACAGTTTGAAGGTGTCGCCGACTTGCAATCTCCCCCCCACGTTGGTCACCACCAGGGTGCCATTCGCATAATTGATGACGCCGGCCGTGGATGAAACCAGTTGGTCGCTGTTTGGACTGCTCGTGCGGTCGAGTTTCAGCCAGGTTGTGCCCCCCAGATTGAGGGTGTTCGTGACGGTCAGCACCCCGGGGTTGCCCGCGAACCCATCGCCGGCGCTGACGATGCCGCCACTGGAATTATCCACGATGCCGCGAACCGTGCCATAGCCGTGCAGCAACTGGCCGGAACCGATGGGCAGGGTGCCATCACTGCGGCCGGAGACATCCAGGAACGCGCCCGCCGCAATGCTGATGTTGGTGGAGTTGTTGATGGAACCATCCGAGCCACTGGTGAAATTATTGGTCAGCGCCAGCGTTCCGCTGCTGACGACGGTGGAACCGGAATAGGTGTTTTGCCCGGACAAATACCAGATGCCGGTGCCGACTTTGGTGATGGAGTTTTGACCGCCGGCCGGATCTTGAATCGTTCCGGCAAAACTGCTGGTGGTGTTCAACCAACCCACCTGCCAGATGGGATAAGGTGTGGGCTTGGATACGGAGCCGAGCGTGCCGACCCCGTCCAACTCCCCGATGGCAAAGGTGGGATTGGACGAATAAACCCCCGAAGAAGTGCCGCCGTCCAAGTCCGCACCGGTATTGAGGAAAACGATCGCGCTGGCATAGCCATACGTGTTTTCGATGCGGAAATCACCGGTGATGTCAATCGTGCCGGTGAACGCCGACCAGTTACCCGCAAAGCCGTCGCGGGTGCCACGGGAATTGATATTGAGCGTGCCGCCACCCGACAGGGAGCCATTGTCATCGCCCCGTTCAAAGATGTTCAAGGTGCCGGTCTGCCCGGCGGGAACGACCAGCGGATTGTTGAAAGAATAAACCGTGCTGCCATCATCAAAAGTGCTGTTATCCAGCGTCAAAGTGCCACCATAAAACGTGACCGGGCTGGCGGTCGGGCCAAAGCCGGAAACATTGGCCGTTTCATTGGCGGTGGAGAGGATGCCGTTGCTGAGCACCGTGCCGCCGGTGTAAGTGTTGGCCCCCGCCAGGCTCAGGGTGCCGGCCCCGAACACCGTCAGGGCGCCCGGTCCCGTCAGCACGCCACTTTCGGTGAGCGTCGTGGTGGCATTGGTGACCTCGATGGTGGAGTTGGCCGACTCCAATGTCACCCCGTGATCCGTCGTGGTCGAGGGGCCGGAATACCGGAAGTCAGCCCCGAACACCACCAGATTGGTGGGATTGCCGGTGGCCGCGCCGATGGAACTGGCCGAACCGCTGATGCCCAGGTTTAACGCCTCCAACACCCCCTGCCCGACCACAGTGGGTCCGGTGTAGGTGTTCAGGCCGGCAACGGTGAGGATGCCGCTGTTGGTCTTGATCAGACTGGTGGCTCCGCCGACACTGCCGGCCCCGGTGAGCAGATAAGACAGCGTGTTGCTCACCACCACCGAACCGGGCACCACGGTGAGGGCCAGGTTGACATTGGTGTTGGGTGCGCCGGCGTCGGTGAAGAACACGCGGTCGCCCGTCTGGAAGTTGTAGGCCGTCGCACCATTGACCCAGTTGCTGGTGGTCAGATCCCAATTATTGGCCGCGCCGTCCCCCACCCAGGTGAGGTTGGTCGCGCCGCGCGAGGTGGGCGTGATGATCACGGCGATTTCCGCCGGGCTCGTGGTGGTGATATTCGTCAGGATCCCAGAGACCCCGATGGCGGTCACCAGAAAATTGGGGGTGCCCCCGGACAAGGTGCCGCTATAGGTGATCAACGGATAGGTGCCCACCGGAATGCTCCCCCCGCCAAAATGGCTGAGCGCGAGATAGTTGGTGCCGCTCAGGGTCAGGTTGCCGATGACATTGATGAGATCGTTCGTCCCACTCGGCGTGGATAACGCCAATTGATGGCTGACGTTGCCGGATTCGGTCAAACCGTTGAGCAACGTCAGGGTGCCCGCAACGCCGGAACCGCCTGGATTGATCGAACCGCCCACCGCCGTCAACAACCCGTTCACCGAACCCGAACCGGACAGGGTCTGGTTCAGCGTGAAACTTGAATTTTGCGAGAGATCCAACGTCGCCCCCACGGCCACGAAAATCGGGCCGGACAACAGTCCGCCCGAACCCAGTTGCAGGGTGCCCTGACTGATGAGGGTGATGCCGGAGGCGGTGTCATTACCCGTATAAGTCAAAGTGCTGGTGTTGGTTTGAACCAGGGTTCCGGAGCCGCTGATGTTATTGGCGAGGGTGAAACTATCCGGCTTGTTGAACAGCAATTCACCAGCGCCGCCCAGCGTAATGGCCCCCGTGCCCAGCGTCCCCGCCGCCGCCGTCACCCCATCCCCGATTTGCAGGATGCCGCCATTGACCGTCGTGGTTCCCGTGTAAGGGTTGTTGCCGGTCAGAGTCAAAATACCCGTGCCGACTTTGGTGAGCGACGATGAACTCTGAATGGTTCCGGCAAACAGGGTGTTCAGGTTCAGTGCGCCGATGGAGTAAGTTTCCGCCTTGGCCAGTGCCGTGTTGGGTCCGCCATATAACGCCCCGAAACTCGTCGTCGTCCCGGGGTTTTTCTCCGTGAACTGGACGCTGCCAGTGCCGAGATTCAGGATCATCCCGGGATTGCCCGTATTGGGGCTGCCCCCGCCGTTGTTGAACCGGAGGCTGCCGGCGCTGGCCGTGCCGGAGGCATTGGTGACCACGATGATGGAGCCGGTAAAGGCGTTGAAATTTCCGTTATTGCCATTGCCATTGCCGCCGAACGTCAGCGTCGAGCCGCTGGCCTCGTTGGTCACCAAGATGGTTCCGCTACCGGAAAAGGCGCCGTCCAACACCTGGGAGACCGCGCGGTTGTCCATGTCCAACAGTGTGGTGCCATTGATGATGAAGTTGTTCGCGATGATGCCGGAGGCGGCGAGCGTGGATAACAGCAGCGTGCCGTTGTTGTTGGTGATGCCCGCCGTGCCGAAGCTGGTGGCGGTGCCCGGCACCACCACGCCACTGTTGATCAGCGTCCCCCCGGTGTAAGTATTGGCGGCGTTTAAGATTACCGTGCCGCCATTATTCCCGCCGTTGTTCAAGGTCAGCGATCCCGAACCGGAGACCACCCCGCCGGCGGTGAGGGTCAGGCCGTTGGTCACCAGCCAGGTTTGATTCGTCCCCAAGACCAGCGGCGTGCCAATCGTCAGGCCGTTGTTGGCCGCGCTCAGGTCAATCCCCAAGGCGTCCAGGGTGAGGGTGTTGCCATCCGCCGCGAGGGTCACCAATCCCGCCGGATCCGCCAGGAGAATGCCCCCCCAAGCCAGGCTAGCGCCGAGTTCCCGGGTGGTGTTGACCTGCACCGTGTGGTCCCACACGCCGACATCATTGGTGCCCGGGGGCGTTCCGCCCACCCAGGAAGTTCCCAGATTGAGCGTGGCCGACACGTCGGCGTTGGTGATGTTGGCGGCCGGGGCCGGGGCCGAACTAAAGAGCCATAAGCCGGCCAACAGACACAGGGGTTTGGAGAGGTTGATTTTCATGGGGTTTTTAGGTTTGGTTTCAGTTTTTTCAGGGATTGACCGCAGGTTTCTGTAACGGACCACCGACGAAATCGTGACCGGCACAATTCTGGAACGAGGGTTGGCTTCATTCAGTGGCACGATGGATATTATTCAACACCCTAACGCATCCCGCCCGGATAATCCATCGGATGTTTGTATGAGGCATCCGGTCGTGTCACCAGTACTGGTGACTGGCTGGGGACGGGGATTCTGTTAAGGTATGCCTGTGTTTAACGCACCCGGTTCTCAGGTGCGTGTGTGTGAAAAGCCCGGAGTTGTGTCCGGGCTTTCTCTTTTTCAACGGCTGTCCGTCCATTTTTTCGGTCATTTTTCACTTGCCAACCGGCGTAAAGGGAAGGCATTTTCCCTCATGGCAGCAACCCATAATTCGACCTTTGACGAGCCGTTCTACCAACCGGCGGATAAGTTTTTTGCCGAGAACCACAAAATCGGCCTCACCTTCGACGACATCACGCTGGCCACCCTTTATTCGGAGATTCTCCCGCGCGACACCCAGTTGACCACCACCCTGGCCGACACCCTGCCCCTGAACATCCCGGTCATCTCCTCCGACATGGACACCGTGACCGAATCGCGCATGGCCATCGCCCTGGCGCTCAACGGCGGGCTGGGCTTGATTCATTACAACATGCCCGAACGCCAGCAGTTGTCCGAAGTCAGCCGCGTCAAAAACCACGTTCACGGTCTCATTCAGGATCCCATCAAGATTTCGCCCGACCAACTCATCGGCGATGTGCTGGAACAAATTGAACACCGGAAATTCGGTTTCAGCACCTTTCCCGTGGTGGATGGCCAGGGCAAACTCGTGGGCTTGCTCTCCGGCCACGTCGTCAAACCCCGTTACGCCTCCAAAAAAGTTTCCGAGGCCCTCACCCCGCGCTCCCAGGTGCATTGCATCCTGCGCAAGGAACTGGGCAAGGACCCCATCGCCCGCGCCGATAAATTTTTCACCGAGCACATCGGCATTCACAAACTGCTGGTGGTGGATGAGTCCGATCATTTGCACGGCCTGATCACCATGAGCGACGTCGAGCGGATCACCCTGGAACGCAAGGCCCAGTTCAAACCCGCGCGCGACGCCCACTTCCGCCTGATTTGCGGCGCCGCCGTTTCCGCCACGCGCAACGCCTTCGGCGAACTGGATCGCGACCGCATTCTGGCCCACGTGGGCGGGCTGATTGAGCGCGGCGTGGACACCGTGGCCGTGTCCACCGCGCACGGTTTTAGCAAGGGCGTGGGCGACACCGTGCGCGTGTTGCGTGAGGCGTTCCCCAAACTCCCCATCATCGCCGGCAACGTCACCAGCGCCGCCGGGGTGGAATACCTGGCCGAAAGCGGTGCCAACTGCATCAAGGTCGGCCAGGGGCCCGGCTCCATCTGCACCACGCGCATGGTCGCCGGCGTGGGCATCCCGCAAATGACCGCCCTCCATGTCTGCGCCCGGGCGGCGGCCAAAAAGAAAGTCGCCATCCTGGCCGATGGCGGCATCACCAAGTCCGGCGACATCGTCAAGGCCCTCACGATTGCCCAGGCCGTGATTTGCGGCGGCCTCTTTGCCGGCTGCACGGAAGCCCCCGGCGAAGTCATTGAAATCAGCGGCAAGATTTACAAACACTACCGCGGCATGGGCAGCCTCGCGGCCATGAAAGCCGGTTCGGCCGCCCGCTACGGCCACGAAAAAAATCCCACGCAGAAGGTCGCCCCCGAGGGCGTCGAGGCGCTCAAGGAATCCTGCGGCTCCGTGGACCGCGTGCTCGCGCAGCTCATCGGCGGCATCCAATCCGGCATGGGCTATCTGGGCGCGGCGAACCTGGCGCAACTGCGGGAAAAAGCCCGCTACATCCGCGTCAGCCCCGCCGGCCAGCGCGAAGCCGCCCCCCACGACGTTGTCGAGTTGAAGACCGGGCATTGAAACACGCTTTTGACCGCTCCATTTCAACTTTGCCCGGCGCGGAGAAGCGGTTGCGACGCGATCATTTGACGATGTCAAATTTGACGGATTCCATGTCAATCCAGACTTTGCCGCCGCCCCAAAAACAAAAGCCGAGGTCCAGGCGCTTGGCCGTTTTCGGCACGGCGCAGGTGACGGTGAATGGGGTCCAGTCGAGCGTGCCCCGCAGGTGGCGGTCGTTGACCATGCTGTCATTGGCCAGGATTTTGTAATTATCCGCGCGGGACGCCATCTGCGAGTTGGAATTCCGCCAGGCGGTGGAGGAGGGATTGGCCTCGCTGGATCGCGGAGCGCGCGTTCCGTTGGAAGAAGCCCGCAACCGCATTCCCCAATGGATTTCCAAGTATTCCTCTCCGACGATGCGTTGAGCGAGATTGGCTCTATCTCCCCGTAGCGGCGTCTTGGCCGAGCGCCGCATTATGACCTCCAAACGGCAGGGTGGTTGTAACTGCCCTGCCTCAACCTTGCCATTATCCCAACTCCGCCTCGCGCCCCGCGCCTCCATCCGCTCAGCCCAGTTTTAGTTTCTTCCAATATTCCCGTCCCTTCCCCCGGCGTTCATCTGCGTCCATCTACGGTAAAATTCCCTCGGTCTGTTACGGTGTCGGCACGCCAAAAACCAGCTTGCGCACCACCTGGTTCCCCGTGTCCGCCACATATATATTCCCGGCGGAATCCACCGCCACGCCGCCGGGACTGTTGAAACGCACGGCCGTCCCCGCCCCATCGGTCGCCCCGCCCGGGCCCGCCTGCCCCGCCAGCGTGGTCACCAACCCGCCGGGCGTGATTTTGCGGATGGCGTTGTTGCCGGTGTCCGCCACCAATAGGTTGCCATTGTCATCCACCACTAAACCTTGCGGATTCCAAAACCGCGCGTTATCCCCCAGCCCGTCGGCGCGCCCGGGATAGCCGGGCAGACCGGCCAGCGTGCTGACCACGCCGGCGGACGAAATCTTGCGGATGGCGTTGTTGCCGCTGTCCGAAACATACACATTGCCGGCCTTGTCCACCGCCACCCCGTAGGGGGCGTTAAACTGGGCCTGGCTCCCGGGACCATCCAAATTGCCGCTGACGCCGGCCTGACCGGCCAGTGTGCTGACCACGCCGGCGGGGGTGATTTTCCGGAGGGTGTCGTTGCTCATGTCCGCCACCAGGACGTTGCCCTGCCCGTCCACGGCCAACCCCCAGGGATTGCGAAACCGCGCGCCGGCACCGCTGCCATCCTTCGCGCCCGGATGCCCGGCCAACCCCGCCAGCGTGCTCACGTCGCCGTCCGGGGTGATTTTTCGGATCAAATTATTCGCCGTGTCGGCCACATAAACATTGCCATCGCCATCCACCGCCAGACCAAAGGGCGCCCAGAAGCGCGCCACCTCGCCGTCACCATCCGTGTCGCCATGGCTGGCGGAATCTCCGGCCAGCGTGGTCACCACGCCGTCCGGAGCGATTTTTCGGATCGTGTTGTTGGCGGTGTCGGCCACATAGAGATTGCCGGACAAATCGGCGGCCACGCTGTTGGGCAGCCGGAACCGCGCCTGCTGACCCGCGCCATCCGCCGACCCGCCCACCCCGGCCCGCCCCGCCAGGGTGCTCGTGTTCCAAGCCGGCTGCGGCGCGACCACCGGCGGGTTGGTCACCACGGGCGGGGGAACGACGGGGTTGGAAACCACCGGTGCCACCGGCGGCACCACCACCTTGACCGGCGCAGGTGTGGGCGCGGGCCGCGATTTCCAGCCCAGCCAGACCAATCCCGCCAGTGCGGCCGCAATCCCAACGACTTTAAATCCCGCCGGCAGCGAAAACCACCCGTCCGCCACCCCGCCCCGCGAACCGCGCGGGCCCGCCGGCGCGCGGTTTTCCCGGATGCGCTGCAAATCTTTCACCACATCCCGCATGTCGGCATAGCGGTCGCGCAATTCCCGGGCCATGCAGCCTTCCGCGACCGCCGCCAACCCCCGGTCCGCCTGCGGATTCAGGCTCGTGACCGGCCGCGGCGGGCCGGCGATGATCTGGTCCAGAATCTCCCGCGTGCCCCGACCCGTATAGGGCGGGTATCCGGTCAACATTTCGTAGAGCAGCGCCCCGAAGGAATAGATGTCGCAGCGCGTGTCCTCCGCGTCCCCCGCCGCCACCGCCGGCGACATGTAGGGCGCCGTCCCCTCGAGATTCCGGCCGCCCACCTCCACCATCGAGTCATTGAACACCGTGCGCGCCAGCCCGAAATCCGCCAGACACGCCGCCCCGCCCCCCGCCAGCAGGATGTTCGCCGGCTTCAGGTCGCGGTGGATGATGCCATTGCGGTGCGCGAAACTCAGCCCCTCCGCCACCTGCATGGCCAGGTCCAGTATAAATTCGGTAGCCAACGGTTTGCCCGGCGTGATCCGGCCGGCCAGGCTGCCCTGGTCGAAATAGGGCATGACGAAGTAAGGGCCTTCCGCCCGGTCGGAAATCGCCAGCACCGGCACCACCTGCGTGTGCCGCAGGCGCTTCAGATGCCCGGCCTCCTTGAGAAAGCGGTAAACCACATTCGCATTGGACACCAAGTCCGAGCGGACCATTTTCACCGCCACCTCGCGGCCGCTGGCGGTGTCCCGCGCCAGCAAAACCACGCCCATGCCGCCACCGCCCAGCACGCGCAGGATTTCAAATTGATCCAAAACCGCCAGAATGCCCGGCCGGGGCGGCGGCAACAGCATCCGCTGCGCGATCAACTCGGCCACCGGCCCGGCAAACACCGAAACGGGCGGCACAAACGCCGGTGGCAGCTTCGCGTCTTCACTCATGTCCCGGTTCCCTTCCGGCCACCGGCGACTTTGGCCAGCGCCCCGGCGAGCAACCCCCGGGTGGGTTCATCCAACCAGGGCTGTCCGCCGGCCCAGGCAAGCCCGCGCTCCAAATCGGCATCCGGCAATTGCGTGATGCGCGTGTTCAACCGCACCAGCGCGGCGGCAATGCTCGAGTAATACAACACGGCGGCAATTTCACCCGGCAACGCGCTCTCCGGTTGATCCATGTTCGCCCGCGCAAAATTTTTGACCAATTGCAGCAGCTCCACCAACGGGGTCGGGTGCTGAAAGAGATCCGCAAAACTTTTCAGCAGCAGGCTCTGCGCCTCGCTCCGAAGCCGCAACTGCGCGGCCGCCCGGTCGTCAAACGCCCCCAAATCCACCAGCATCGGGGCGGACATCTGGTGCCGGAAAATCGCCGCCAATTCATCCGGCCGCCAGAGCCGGGCGCACTCCCCCCCCGCCGCCATTAATGTGGCCAGCTTGTCCGCGCGGCTCTGATTCACCGCCGCCGAGGAATCGAAGTCAGACATGTCGGTTCCAGTCATTGGTACGCGCGAAGGGTCGGCATCTTGCATAAAATCTCAACCTCGCTTCGCCAATCGGCCCAGAAAATCCTCGAGCGCCTGAATCTCAACCGCCGCCGCGGCGTCCTGGCCCGCATATTCTTTGATCACCCGGCCCAGATGCGCCTTGAAAATCCGTTTGGCGCTCAACAGGGTGTTCGAGGCGTCGGTGGGGGATTTCAGGGCGAAACGCTCGATTAATTGGTCGTAAGCCGGCGGTTCCGTGCCGTTGAAAATCGGCTCCAGCAGGCGCACACAGAACATTTCCCAAATTTGACCGCGCCGCGGCTGCTCCGGGCCGGGTTGACGGCAATCCGCCTCCATCCGCTGCAGCGTCTCGGTCAGCACCGCCCGCGCCCAGGCAAGGTCGAAAGCCTCGGAAGGAGCCTCCGGCTCCGGCAGTTCGCGCTCCAAATCCTCAATCGAAACCGCCGAATGCTTCATTTCCGCGCGGTTTAAGTAATCCAGCACGAAATTGCGCAGGCTCGCCTTGAGAAAATCGCGGAAGCGCCCCCGGTTTTGATCCGCCCGGCGCAACCAGTCCGCCTGGATCAGTTTGTCACCAGCAAAATCCTGGAGCAATTGTTCCGCCTGATCCTTGAGCGAGGGGAACGTCGCCGCCAGAAAAATGCGCAACGGCTGCCGGTAGAGCCGGATCAACCGGTCCAAAGACGCCTCATCCGCCGCCGCCGCCCGGCCGAGGTCGGCCCAGTCGGTCCGCGGAAAGATCGTGGTTGCTGACGGTTCACGTGCCATGCGCTTAAAACACCAACCCCAGTATGCCGCATCCTCCGGGAATTGAAAATGAAAACAGGGGGTGGGTCACTTTGAAATTCGCCATCAACCAGCTAAAATGGGCGCCCCCACCAAATTGGCCGAAAAAATTCCATTTTCCCGTCTTAATCTGCGTCCATCTGCGGTCAAAAAACCTTTATTCCTTGCATTCGTAAGCGTCACACCATCCGCCTCTTGACGGGTTTGGTGCAGAGGCTGCAGAGGTGTGAGCGAGATATGCTCTGACGATTATGCCGCGAGCGGTTGGGCTTTCTGCTTCTGTTGTTTAGCCCAGGCTTCCGGCGTGACTTCGTGGATCTGGTGGTTGGTCATGTGTGGCAGGCGGGTGAGGACATCCCGGAGATAGGCATAAGGGTCCAGACCCCGGCGGCGGCAGCTCTCAATGACCGTGTAAATGATGGCGCTGTTTTCCCCGGACCCGGCCTCGCCGACAAAGAGCCAGTTCTTTTTTCCCAAGGCGGTGGGCCGGATGGCATTTTCCACCAGATTGTTGTCGATCTCCACCCGGCCATCGGTCAGATAAACGGTGAGCGTTGACCATTGGTTCAGGGCATAGTCCAGCGCGCCGCCCAGCAAACTTTGCGGCAGGTGTTTGCCGCTGGTTTTGAGCCGTAGGAACATCCGGTGAAGTCGTTCGACAATGGGCCGGCTTTGGTGTGCCCGCACGGCCGCCCGCAACCGGGGACCGGCCCGCTGTTCCCGCAACCGGGCTTCAATCTGGTAGAGGTGCTGGATTTGGCGCAGGAGCAAAATCGCCGTGCGGGAGCCGGTTTCGGCCGCCTCGAAAAACTTGCGCCGGACATGCGCATAGCAACCGGCCAGTTTGATCGTGTCGCCCCGGCCCTTGGTAAAGGCGGGATAAGCGGAATAACCATCGCATTGCAGGGTGCCCGTAAAGTTGCCGGGGATCAGGTGGTCCAAGCAGGTCGCCGCCCGGCTGGTTTCCCAGCGAAAAACCACGTCCCCTTGGGGGCGGCTGCCCGTCCAGAGATAGCCTTGTCGGGCCCGACCAAAACCGGGCTCCAAATAATCAATGGGCGTTTCATCCACCTGCACATAACCACCGGCCAAAACTCCCGTGTGGATTTGTTCATAGATGGGTTTGAGCCAGTCGGCGACCAGCGCCACCCACCGGGCGAGTGTTTGCCGGGCCAGGGGCACCTGATGCCGCCGGGCGTAAATTTGTTCCTGCCGGTAAAGCGGCAGATGATCACAGTATTTGGCCACCACCACCTGGGCCAGCAAACCGGGCGCGGCCAGGCCGCGTTCCTGCAACTTCTCGGGCAAGGGGGCGATGACCGGGGCCTGGTCCAAGTCCGTCCGGGACACGTACTTTTTGCGGATGATCCGGCGGCGGAGAAAGCGGGCCGGTTCATAGTCGAGCTGTTCGCTGACTTCCTGGCCGATGCAGCGCCATTGTTCCGGCGCGGTCTTCACGGGCTCGGGCTCAATGATCTCCTCCACCACCGGCAGATGCTCCGGCAACCGGGGCGCGCGGGCGGGCCGGGCGGCCTTGGGCGGACGCACAGGTTCCAGTCGTGCCACCACCGGCTCCGCTGGGGCGCTGGGCAGGTTCTCCGCCAGTTGCAGGAGCAGTTCCAGTTGCGCCGGATCGAGTTGCTCGCTGGATTTGCCAAACAGCCGGCGGGCCAGGGCGTCGAGCTTCTGCCGCAGCAGGACGATCAATTGCTCGGCCGCCGCCAGCTTTTGCTGGCACGCTTGCAACTCACTGGCGAGCTCGGTTTCGCGCGGGGTCATCGGTTGTACTATCTGACACAATAGTATACTTGTCATTCAAACTTTTTTGCAAAAAGTTTTCAATCCGCGCGTTCGTACCACGGCCGGAATTTGGCCCCGCGCAAATCCACCCCGTCGGTCAGCAAGGCCAGCGCCTGCGGGGTCAAACTCAGTTTGGTCACCTGCGGCTCCAGGTGCTTGGGCCAGGTGTCAGCGAGCGGTCAAAACCGGCCAGGGCAGAGCGGATGAAAACCGGCCATTTTGAGGGAAGCATTGCGTTGCGCGCCGAGAGCACGGCACATGGACGCGATGAATCAACTCAACATGAGCCTGCAACACTCAATCTCAACCTTGGCGGCCAATGGCTGGTCCCGACGGCGGATCGCCCGTGAACTGGGGATCCACCGGGAGACCGTCGCCCGGCATCTGGGGCTGGCCAGTCCAAAACCAACCATTCCGCTCATCGGCTCCGACCCAGCCGTGGATTCAAAACCGGCCATTCCGCTCGCCGGGTGTGCCTCGGTCGTGGATTCAAAACCAGCCATTTCGCTCACCGGGGATTTGGCCCTGGCTCCGGCCGCTGGCCGGCAAAGTTTGTGTGCGCCCTTGGAAGCGGTCATCACGCAGGCGGTGCAGGCGGGGCTGTCCGCCCAGCGCATTTATCAGGACTTGGTGGCGGGCCATGATTTCGGCGGCGGTTATCATTCGGTGCAGCGGTTCGTGCGGCAGTTGGCGGCCAGCCAGCCGGTGCCGTTCGTGCGCATGGAAGTGGAGCCGGGACAGGAAGCCCAGGTGGATTTTGGCTTGGGGGCGTGGGTGCTGGTGCTGGACAAACGCAAGCGCCCGCATCTGTTCCGGATCGTGTTGAGCCATTCCCGGAAAGCTTACAGTGAAGTGGTCTGGCACCAGACCACCGAGTGCTTTATCCGCTGTCTGGAAAATGCGTTCCGCTTTTTTGGCGGGGTGCCCGGCACGCTGGTGGTGGACAACCTGCGCGCGGCCGTCACGCGGTCGGACTGGTTTGATCCCGAACTCAACGCGAAGGTGGCGGAGTTCTGCCGGCACTATGGCACGGCGATGCTGCCGACGCGGCCGGCCATGCCGCGGCACAAGGGCAAGGTGGAGGCGGGCGTGAAGTTCGCCCAGAACAACGCGCTCAAAGGCCGCAGCTTTGCCAGTCTGGCCGCCCAAAATCTGTTTCTGGCGGAATGGGAAAGCAGCGTGGCCGACACGCGCATTCATGGCACCACCCGCCAGCAAGTGGGCAAGGTGTTTCAAGCCGTGGAGCGCGCCCGCCTGCGCCCGCTGCCCGCGGGTTTGTTTCCGGTGTTTGAAGCAGCGCCCCGCGCGGTGCATCGGGACGGTTACATCGAGTTGCAGCGGGCCTATTATTCAGTGCCGCCCGAGTATGTGGGCCGGCAGGTCTGGGCCCGCTGGGAGGCCCGTTTGCTCCGGGTGTTCAACCAGCGCCGGGAAGTCATCGCCGTGCATGCCCTGGCCGAACCGGGCAAGTTTGTGACCGACCCGGCCCATCTGCAATCCCCGTACCGCCGGATCATTCAACACAGCCTGGAGCATCTGCTGGACCGGGCGCGGCTCATCGGCCCGCACACGGGCAGTTGGGCCGAAGCCATGGCGCAACAACGCGGTCCCATCGGCACGCGGGTCTTGCACGGCCTGTTGGCGCTGGCCCAAAAGCATCCGGCCAAAGCCTTGGAAAGCGCGACCCAAACGGCGTTGCATCATGGCACCTGGCGCTGGCGCGACCTGCGCACGTTGCTGGCGCAAACAGCCCCGGCCCCGCAACTGGACTTTTTGGAAACCCATCCGCTGATCCGCAACCTGGACACTTACCGGGACTGTGTGCCCGATTGTTTTACCGCCACCATCATTCCCCTGAATCCCCCATGAACCACCTCGAAAACTCCCTCCAACAACTCCGGCTTTCCGGCCTGTGCCAAACCCTGGGCGTGCGCCTGCAAGAAGCCGCCGCCAATCGGCTGAGCCATGCCGAGTTCCTGGAGCTGCTTTGCCAGGACGAACTGAACCTCCGGCAGCAACGCCAGTTGGACCGCCGCACCAAGGCCGCCGACTTTCGCCGCTTGAAAACCCTGGAGGACTTCGACTGGAGCTTCAATCCCGCCGTCCATAAACCAGAGATTTTCGCCCTGGCCACCGGCCGGTTCATCCGGGAAGCCAAGGATGTGTTGTTCCTGGGGCCGCCCGGCGTGGGCAAAACCCATCTGGCCCAGGCCATCGGCTACGAGGCCATCAAGATGAACTTTCAGGTGCTGTACCGCTCCATTTTCGATTTGGTGCGCGACTTCCTCCAAGATGAAGCCTTCAACCAGCAGGACAAGACCCTGCGCAAATATCTCAAGCCGGATTTGGTCATTATTGATGACATGGGCCTCAAACAGTTGCCCAAACACTCCGGCGAATATCTTTTGGAGGTGATCATGCGTCGCTATGAAAACCGTTCCACGATCATGACCAGCAACCGGCCGCTGGAAGAATGGGGCAAATTGTTGGGCGACGTGCCCACCGCCGGGGCGATTCTGGACCGGTTCCTGCACCATGCCCAAGTCGTCGGCATCACCGGCAAAAGCTATCGCGTCAAAGAAGCGCCGGGCCTCAGCCCGGAAAACCCGAAAACCCTGAAGCCGGTTGAACCTTCGACCGCCGGGGCCGCGAGCTAAGGCTCGCCGCTCGGCCCCGGCTCGTTTAACTGGCATTCGAAACCCCTTGCTTGTACCACCAAAAATGATATGAATTACTCAC
>Ga0302202_10001556_pt1 | contig 28452 bp, 15 predicted proteins | sample II_Bog_N3_3_FD_194579 | JGI IMG/M metagenome (GOLD analysis project Ga0302202, IMG submission 194579) | Peat permafrost microbial communities from Stordalen Mire near Abisko, Sweden - II_Bog_N3_3 | ecosystem: Environmental > Terrestrial > Soil > Wetlands > Peat | place: Sweden: Abisko...
AACTCGCGTCGAGCGGCTTCGCTCCCATATAATCGAGCTTTCCCCTGAAGAAGCTTCCAGGGCGTCATTTTCAGCAATAGAGGGTGTGCGTATCTTTACCGTAAAGCGAGTGAGCGGAAGTTTCCTGGGTACCATGCAACAGTCTGTGCGCACGCGCTCTCGCATTGCACGCGACCTCGCCTTTATCGCCGCCCTTGCTGCCACGCCGCTGCTGGCGCAGAGCGCGCCGCCGGCGCCGACAGGCCTGCAGGATACGCCCGCACTGGCCACCGTGAGCACGCCCCCGGCGCAGGCGCTGTGCCAACCGGAAGTGATCGGCAACCGCCGCATTCCAAAGGACTCCGTACTGGCGCGCATCTCCTCGCACCAGGGCGATCCGTACGATCCGGTCACCGTGGAGCGCGACTTCAACTCGATCTGGAACACCGGCTACTTTGAGAGTGTGCGCATTGAGCGCACCGACACTCCGGCCTGCGTGCAGCTTGTGATCTACGTCCGCGAGAAGCCCACCATCCGCGAGATCGACTACAAGGGCCTGAACGCCGTCACGCTGTCCGATGTGCAGGAGCGGTTCAAGAAGGCCAAAGTCAGCCTGACCGTCGAGAGCCAGTTCGACGAGACCCGCGTGAAGCGGGCGGAGACGGTGCTGAAGGACCTGCTGTCCGAGCATGGCCACCAGTTCGCCACCATCCGCACCGAGGTCAAGTCCATTCCGCCGTCGTCGGTGGGCATCACCTTCAATATTAAGGAAGGCCCCACGGTGAAGGTGGGCAAGATCGCCTTCGACGGGAACTACAACCTCTCTGACCGCGAACTGCGCTACGCGATGGTGAACTCGCGGCCCATTGGCATTCCCCACTCCATCCTGTTTGAGAACCTGCTGTCCAAGACCTTCGACGCCAGCAAGCTCGACGAGGATACGGAGCGCGTCCGCCAGGCCTATCGCGACAAGGGCTATTTCCAGGCGGAGACGGGCGACGCCCAGACCCACGTGCGCGACGAGGGCGGCCTGAACTGGTTTACCCTGCGCCCCTCCACGGGCAAGCGCATCGACATCCTGATTCCGATAGAGGAAGGCGAGCGCTACAAGCTGGGCGGCATCACCTTCTCCGGCAATAAGATGTTTACCAACGTCCGCGCGCTGCGCGCCCAGTTCCTGCAGAAGGACGGCGAGTGGTTCAACGCCACCATGTTCGGCAAGGGGCTGAAGCAGCTCTCCAAGGCGTACGGCAGCCAGGGCTACATCAACATGGTGGCTAACCCCGTCCCCAAGCGCGACGACGCCACCAAGACCGTCACCTGGAATATCGACATCGACGAGGGCAAGCAGTTCTTTGTCTCGCGCATCGAGTTCTCCGGCAACACCGTCACGCGCGACAAGGTCATCCGCCGCGAGCTGCTGATGGAAGAAGGCCAGGTGTACTCGAGCGAGCGCTGGGACCTCTCCGTCCTGCGCCTGAACCAGCTCGGTTACTTTGACACGCTGAAGGTGGAAGACGACACGGAGACCCGTCCGGACTCCGACAACGGCACCGTCGACCTGCTGCTGAAGCTGAAGGAAAAGGGCAAGAACTCCATCGGCCTGAACGGCGGTATCAGCGGTTTGTCGGGCACCTTCATCGGGCTCAACTACGAGACCAACAACTTCCTGGGCCTGGGCGAGACGCTCTCCGCCAGCGCCAACGTCGGCGATCTGTCGCGCAACATCAGCTTCGGCTTCAACGAGCCCTACCTGCGCAACAAGCCGATCTCCCTCGGCACGGAGGTCTTCTCCCGCAAGACCGATTACAACCCGGCCAAGGCGTACTCCATCGCCAACGGCGTCAGCGCCAATGTCTCCAGCGCGCAGCAGTCGCTGCTGACCAACTACAACACCTCCACCACCGGGTTCACCGTTTCGCTCAGCGAACCGCTGAAGCATCTGTGGGTTGGTCGCGGGGTCAGCCGTGTCGGCATCACCTATGCCCTGTCACGCTCGTCGGTTACCACCTTCAACGACAACACGCGCAATGTCTTCCAGTCGCTGGCGTTCCGCTCCGGCGTGGCCGGCCCGAACCAGTTGAATGGCATCGTGACCTCGACGATCTCGCCCAGCTTCAGCTACTCCGGGCTGGACCGCGCAGTCGGGCCGCACTCCGGCCGCGACTTCAACGTGTCCGTGCAGGTGGCGGGCGCGGGCGGCAACGTCAAGTACATCTCGCCGGTGGCCAGCTTCCGCCAGTTCTACCCGATGAAGGGCCTGCGCATCGACCGCGAAGGCCGCAACGTCCTGGGCATCCGCGTGCAGTTCGCACATGTCTCCGGCTTCGGCGGGGAAGTTGCTCCGCCCACCAACCGCATCTACGGCGGTGGCGAGTCGGACATTCGCGGCTTTGACATCCGCGCGGCATCGCCCTACACGTTCGTTCCGGTGAAGGTGAACTTCAACCTCACCAATCCGGACAACACGCTGATTCCGCGCGACCCCACCAACCCGAGCCTGGGGTACATCAGCATCCCGCTGCCCGTCTACCGCCTGGTCGCGATTGGCGGCGACACCCAGTTGACGACCAATGTGGAGTACCGCATTCCCATCGTCAGCCAGGTCACCTTCGCGCTGTTCACGGACTTTGGCGTCACCGGCGACCTGCAGCCCAGCCAGCTCCGCCAGAGCGTGGGCGGCGCATCCACGCTCTCCAGCCCGCTGTACGGCTGCACCGGCTTTACCAACGGCGCGTGCGTGGGCGGCATCCCGGTGCCGGGCTTCTCGCCGCTACAGCTGAACACGGTGCCCAACACCAACTTTGTGCCGCGCATGTCCAACGGTGCGGAGTTGCAGGTGATCCTGCCGATCGTCAATGCGCCGTTCCGGCTGTACTACGCGTACAACCCGATCCGGTTGTACCGCGACGTGCCCCAGCAACTGGCCCTGCCCAACACATGTGCAGTGGGCCAGACGGCGTGCTTCCAGAACCTGTTCCCCAACTCCGACGCGGGGCGCTACAGCTACCAGCAGGCGCTGCAGCTCTACGGCCCCTCCTACCAGCTCCGCGAACCCCGCAAGACGTTCCGCCTGACGGTGAGCACGACGTTCTAGGGGCGGGTGCAAGGTTCCAGGTTCAAGGGAAAGACAGACGAGGCTGCCAGCAATGGCAGCCTCTTCCTTTTCTGCTTTGTGTCTGGAGCCAAGGTGGAGTGCAGCTGCGGGCGAAATGCGGGGATTCTTCGCTGCGCTCAGAATGACAAGCAAAAGCAAAAGCAAAAGCAAAAGCAAAGGCAACGGCAACGGCAACGACAAAGGCAACGGCAACGGCAACGGCAACGGCAACGGCAACGACGGAGATTCTGGACTGCGTCCAGAATGACGAGCGAAGAAACTTCTAGCTTGTCATTCTGAGCGCAGCGAAGAATCCCCGCAGTGTGTTGCTGCAGCCGAAGTGGCTCTAATAGCTGCGCATGTACATCCGCGTCATTCTGTCGTGCCAGGCCAGGCGTTCCTCGTCGAGCGCAGCCCACAGGAATCCAAGCGCCATGGGGCAGGCGGAGAGCAGCACTGCGACGATCCGCCGCCGCAACGCAGACTGCGTCGGGTTCTCGTCGTCGAAGGTGCAGAGCGCGATGCGCGCGCAGCGCATCCCCGGCGTTCCGTGCGACAGCGTAAAGAACAGCCCCTGATACAGCAGGTACAGCAGCACCGCCGCGCCCGCCAGCGCGCCTAGCAGCAGCGCGGGCTGAATGCCCGCGTCGCCCGGCGCCTTGCCGGCAAGCTGCAGCACCACGGAGTGCAGCGACCGGAACGCGCTCCACTGGATGGTGTGCCGCGTGGTCAGCGCAAACGCGGCGGCAAACCCAGCCAGTCCCGTGCCCACGATTCCAGCGTTGATCGCCGCGGCCAGCGCGCGCCGCCCTACTGGCGCCACATCCGGCAGCGCTGCAGCCACCCTGGCCGCGTCGGTTTCGCTGGCGGCGTCCGCATCCATTGCGTCCGTCGCTTCTTGACTGCGCGCTGCGCGGTTGGCTGCACTGTCGCTTGCGGGCGCATCCAGCCAGATGGACGTCCATTGCGGCGTGGGCGACGCCGCGGAGCCAGTGTCCGGAGTGGTGGAGATCTGCGCCGGGTCCACCTCGAAGATCCGCAACTGGCCATCGCTCGCGTCCGGCTCTGCTTCGTCGCGCAGGGGGCCCTCGGCATAGCGCGGCCGCGCCTTGCGGGAGGCCACCAGTTGCCGCGGAAACTCAATCAGGTTGGCGGGCAGCGGCATGGGCGGTCCGGCGGGCTCCTCAAACACCGGCGCCTGGCGGAACGCAATCTCTTCGTCCAGCGCTGTTACCTCGGCGTCGTTGCGCTCCACGCGGCGGTTCTCCCGCATGGGCCCGGTGGCCGCAGCACCTGCAGCGGCCCGTCCCAGCCGCGCCGCGCTGGCCGCATCCTGATACAGCCGGACGGTAAACCCGGCCGTGGGGGTTGGCGCCGGAGCCAGAGGCAGTTCCGGCGCCGCAACTTCATGCGCCCTGGACGGCCTGCGCTTCGCTATTGCGCCCTGGGGACGGAAGGGCCGCGAGGGCTTGGTCCTGTCTGTGGTCTGCTCTTGAGTCCGGTCTGGCGAAAGCGGCTGAGCCGCGGCCCGCGGCAGCTGCATCTCCGGCCACAACTGCATCTCGTCTGTGCGCTGCGTTGCGGCCGGCGCGGCGACTGCGATGCGCTGTGTCTGCGCGGCCACCTCGGCGTCGCCCTGGTCGAAGGCGTCCAACATCTGCTGCTGCGCAGCGGCCACGGCCTGGGCATTGCGTGCGGCAATCTCCGCCGCGGCGCGTGCCTGCTGCACGGCGCGTTCCGCCTCCGCCGCCAGCACCGCGCGATAGCTGGGCGACTGCGCATAGCGCTCCGCCACCGTGGCCGCAATGCGCGCGGAGCGCCTGGCGCGGGGGTCCGTGGGCTGCGGCTCCAGCGGCGGCGCGGGCTGGTTCTGCGCCGCGCCTCTGCGGCTGCGGTGCGCGGCCAGCCGCTCCGCCACCTGCGCCCGCAGCGCGTCTGCCTGCGTCGAGGCGGCTTCCGCCGGTCCAGCTTCGATGGTCGTATCCAGCAGTGCAGAGCCCATTTTGCTCAAACTCCAACTCACTTCCGTGAAATCGTCTAACCTCTAAAGAGTGGTGCGTGTGACCCAGTCCATCGTCCGACAGCCGACGGCTTCTCCCGGAACTGCCGCAGCTCGAGCCCTTCGCCCGCGCAGCGGCGCATGCAGCCTGGCACAGCGCATCCACAGCGCCTGCTTCTTCATAAGTACCACGCTGCTCCTCGTAAACCATGCACATCTCGCAGCGCAACAGGTGTCGACTGTGGCACCTCCGCCTGCCGCCGCCGCCGATGCGCTGCCCAGCGCGCCCGCCGTACCCAGTGCGCCCGCACCGCAGTATCCCGACGCCGTGCTGATTCCGGCGCGGGAGGGCGAGCCCATCTCCATCCAGTCCGACACCGAATCGGGAACGGGCAGCCACTATGTCGCGGACGGCTCCGTCGTCATCACCAAAGGCGATCGCACCCTGCAAGCTGACCACATCGAGTACGACGCCGACTCCGGCGACATGGCCCTGACCGGCCACGTCGTCGTCAGCGGAGGCGACAACGACGAGCACATCGAGGCCAGCCACGCCACCTTCAACATCCATGCCCAGACCGGCCGCTTTTACGACGTCTCCGGCTCCGTGGGGCTGAAGCCGGCCAAGCCCGGCGCCGCGCCGCGCCGCGTCTATGCCAATGGCAATCCCTTCCTCTTTACCGGCAGGATGGTGGTGAAGACCGGCCCGCGCGAGTACCAGATCTACGACGGCACGGTCACCTCCTGCCAGCTCCCGCGCCCGGACTGGGTGCTGTCTGCCGCCGAGTTCTCACTGGACCAGGAAAAGGCGCACGCCACCAACAGCGTCTTCCGCCTGATGAACTTCCCGGTGTTGTGGATGCCCTACGTCACCCATCCGGTGAACGCCGACAACCGCCAGACCGGCATCCTGATCCCGGAGATCGGCTTCAACTCCGCCAGCAAGGGCACCACCATCGGCGAGCAGGTTTACTGGGCCATCGACCGCAGCTCGGATATCACCATGGGCGCAATCTACTACTCCGCGCGCGGCTACGAGGAGACGGGCAGCTATCGCTACCACGGCCTGGGGCAGAACTTTGTCCGCGGGCACTTCAGCTCCCTGCAGGACCACGGCTACACCCCCAGCGGAGGCACCTACATCAACCAGAGCGGGACCGACGCTACCATCTCCGGTCGGCTGGACGTGGGTGTGGACGACTATGCCCCGGAGCAAGCCAACCCTGCTCCCGCATCCGCCGCCACCCGGCTGGTGGCAGAGGTCGAGTACCTGAGCTCCTTCCCCTATCGCGAGGCGTTCTCCTCCAACTTCAACCAGGCCGTCTCCACCGACGTTGTCTCCGATATCTACGCGACCCACGCATGGAACGGCATGGCCGCCTCGCTGGAGGGCGACCGCTACCAGGGCGAGAAGCGAGTGGCCACCACCACCCCGCTGCAGGCGGAGGAGCAGGTCCACATCTTCCACGCGCCGGCCATCGAGTTCACCACCACGGATCACCTGCTGGGCGCTACCAGCATCGAGTGGAGCCTGGATAGCTCGGTCGCGGCGCTGAAGCGCTCCCAGCCCACCTTTACCACCAGCGGCATGGTGGAGCGGCTGGACCTGCACCCCGAAGTCGCCTATCCGTTCGGCGCGGGCGGATGGCGCATACGGCCCTCGGTAGGTGGTCGCGAGACCTTCTACAGCCGCAGCCGGTTCGCCGCCGTCCCTGGCGTAGCCGGGCCGCCCGAGGAGAACACCGCCACGCTCAACCGCTCCGACTTCGAGCTGGAGCTGGACCTGCGCGCGCCCGTGCTGGAGCGGACCTTTGACTCCGGCTGGGTGCGCAGGCTGCTGCGCCACGATGTGAAGCACACCATCGAGCCGGACCTGACTTACCGGTATACCACCGGAATCAGCAACTTTCCCAACGTACTTCGCTTCGACGCGGTGGACGTAGCCAGCGACACCAACGAGCTGGAGTACGGCATCACCCAACGGCTCTTCCTGCGCCGGCCTCCGGGCACCCCCTGCCGCGCCGCCGGAGCCTCTGCCGACGCCACGGAGATCCTGGGCTCCGCCGGAACCGACGCCGACGCCGACGCAGACCCCGGCGAGGCCACCGGATACGCCGACGCCGCCGAACCCCAGTGCGGCAACCGCGAGTGGATGAGCTGGCGCGTGGAGCAGAAGTACTTCTTCGACCCCAACTTTGGCGGTGCCGTCGTCGGCAACGGTCCGCGCAGCGTGCTCGGGTCCACACTCGACCTGACCGGCATCGCCTTCCTCACCGGCCCGCGCACCATCTCGCCGCTCACCTCGCGGCTGCGTGTCCGCACCTCGGAGCGGACGGACGTGGAGTGGGACTTCGACGTGGATACCTGCTCCGCTCCGGTCACCATCAGCTCGCTCACCAGCTCGCCGCCCTGCCGGGCCAAGTTCACCGCCGACAACATCTATGTGGACGTGCACCAGGGCAGCATCTTTGCCGGCGCCAGCTATGCCCGGCTGAATGCCCCGGCGCGCTCCTACGTGGACGGCGCGCTGTCGGCGGTCGCGGACTTCAACCAGATGCGCCTGCTCTTCGGCTTTGGCAACCCCGCCCGGCCCGGCTTGAGCGCAGCCGCCTACAGCGGCATCGATCTTGACCTCGGCACCGTGCAGTACGGCGCCATCCAGACCAGCTACAACTGGAACTGCTGCGGCGTGAGCGTGGAGTACCGCAAGTACGAGCTGGGCACCGCACGTAACGACAACGGGTACAAATTCAACTTCACGCTGGCCAACATCGGCAGCGCCGGCAACCTGCGCCATTCCGACCAGGTGTTCTAGCAGCGGACGACTTTAGGCGACCGGCGTTCCGTTGTGGACGCATGTGAAGCCGCATTCAAACTGTTCCTCCCGGTATAGGCCGGGGAAGTCGATGTTGTCGCCTCGGACGAGGGCAGCGACCATTGCCTCGGCTGATCCATCCGGAATCAGGTTCTTGAAGAACCTCAAGAATTGGCCACAGTTGATCGTCAGCCATTGCCTGGTGTCGCTCGGGGATGTGGCTGAGAAGGCGACGCCCTTGAGCTTCCCCTTGAACTGGCCTTCAGTGAATAGGATTGGCGATGCTGCAAGTTTGTATGCTTCCGTCACGATCAAGAACTCCAAGGCAGGTACATGAGAGCTGATTCCATGCAGCAGAAGCCTGAGCAGACCCGTCGACAGAGAGTATGGGCTGCGACCTATATCACGCCGCCACATCCGGGTTGGCCTCTCACCACATTCTTGCGCATCACGGCCGCCGTTGATGAGCAATCCTGACCGGATCTCACGATTCTTGAAAATAGAGCCGAATTGCACAGACCAGCGCATATTCGCGCAGGGATGATAGGCGTAGAGTGCCGCCATTACTCCGCACGGACGCTGCGTCTTCGCGGGCGAGCACAGTCGAGGCCTTCGATATGCCGGGAATAAAGAAAACCAAGTTCGATCCGGCAAGTTACCTGGCTGCCGCGGGAATAACGCGTAAGTCAATCCAGGTGAAGGCGAACCATGTCTTCTTTTCTCAAGGTGGCCCCGCGAATTCGATCTTCTATCTGGAGAGCGGCAGGGCAAAGCTCACCGTTGTGTCCCAGCGGGGGAAAGAGGCTACGGTCACGTTTCTCTCCGCCGGTGATTTTGTCGGTGAGGAGTCGCTTGCTGGAGTCTCGGGGCTGCGCATCGCGACCGCCACTGCGACCACCGCATGCACGGCCCTGAAGCTGGATCGCGAGGAGATGGTGCAGTTGCTGCATGAGAAGCATGAGTTCTCCGATCTCTTCTTGAAGTTTGTGCTCCTTCGAGGAGTTCGTACCCAGGAAGATCTGATCGATCAACTCTTCAATAACAGTGAGAAGCGTCTGGCGCGGACGTTGCTCCTGATGGCAGAATTTGGTAAGCCCGGCGAGCCGGCGACCGCCATCCCGCCCATCACCCAGGAGGTCCTCGCCCACATGATTGGAACCACCCGGTCTCGCGTCAGCTACTTCATGAACCGGTTTCGGAAGCTGGGCTACATCGCCTACAACGGCCACATCGAAGTCCACAAATCGCTGCTCAACGTGGTGCTGCACGATCAGTTGCCGGAGCAGATAGCGAAGCGGCCGGTCGTCCTCGATCATGAAACGACACCCGAAAAAAGGAAGAAGCGCGCAGCGGTGGCCCGGCTTCAATAGAACGTCTCGTGCAAAGGGCCGGATTCGCGCCGTCCATTGGGGACCGGATCCTGGAGGGAAGCGGGGCCGAGTTGGCCCTCCAGGACCGGGACCGCTGATCACAAGCGCACTCCTCCATCGAGGATTTCAAACTCGATATCCGGACCGGTGTGCTGCAACTCAAGCCGCTCTCACACGCGATCTTCGCCCGCGCTCGCGCCTTGTCACTTCAGACCACGCCGCGCCTGGGAACTCGCGCCGCCGATACCCTGCACATTGCAGCTGCACTCGAACTTGGTTCCAACGTCTTTCTGAGCTTCGATGTGCGGCAGCGGAAACTTGCCCACACGATGAAGCTGAAACTCAACCCGATGCCGCAAAAATGAGATAATCGATATTGTGCTGAAGCTTTTCAGGCCGCTCGGTTTCGTCCCGTTGATCCTCTCGATGGCCACGCTGGGCTGCCATGCGCAGGTGAAGGCCGACCCCGCCGGGCCGCCCATCCAGATCGGCGTCAAGCTCTCGCCGGAGATGGCGCGCCGCGTGGAAGTGATGCTGCGCAGCCGCTCCTCTCTGCCGCTGGAGTCCGTGGTGACCGTGGGCGTGCCCACCGCCAGCGAAGTGCCTGGCTACGACCGGGTTGCCATCACCTTTACCAACAATGGCAAGACCAGCAATGCCCTGCCGTTCCTGATCTCGGCCGACGGCAAGACACTCGCCCAGTTCAACAAATTCGACATGAGCGTGGACCCCAGGGACAAGGTCTCCAGCGTCGATCGTCCGGCGCGCGGCGGTCCGCCGTCGGCTCCCGTGCTGATCGTCGGCTTCGACGACCTGGAGTGCCCCTTCTGCGCCCGCATGCACGCGGAGATCTTCCCCGCCGTGACCGATCGCTACAAGGACCAGGTTCGCATCGTCTATCGCGACTTCCCGCTGGAGAGCATCCACCCCTGGGCCCTGCGCGCCGCCATCGACGCCAACTGCCTGGGCGCCGCCTCTACCCCGGCCTACTGGAACTATGTCGACTACGTCCACGCCCACGCGTCGGAGATTCTGGACGACGACAAGTCCGTACCCAAGGCCTACTCCAAGCTGGATGGGCTGGCCATGGACGAGGGCGCGCGTCAGAAGTTGAATGCGGTGGACCTGGCCGCCTGCGTTACCAAGCAGGACAGCCGGAAGATCCGGGCATCCATCCAGGATGGCGAGGCGGATACGCTGCGCGTGGATGCCACGCCCGCGCTCTTCGTCAACGGCGAGAAGGTGGACGGCGTGGTCACCCTGGATGAGCTCTATCACGTGATCGACCAAGCGCTGATCGCGGCCGGACAGACACCGCCGCCGGCCCCAACCCCCGCCAGTCCCGCGCCGGCTGCAACCCCGCTGCCGCCCGCAACCAAGCCGGGGAGTTAGTATCGCTGTGCGCACGTTTCGGAGTGGAAGCATGACCGCAGACCAGCAACGGGGAGCAGCAGGATACAGGATGAAGAACCATGAGTAGCCAAGCAAGTATCGCGGCGCGTGATTGCACGCGCGTTCCGGCAGCAGGCACGGCCCACCGCATTGCGACTCCTGTGCTGCTGATGGTGGCAGTCTCCCTGGTGGCCGGATGCAACCGCACGCCCGCGGCCGATGTGGTGGCCACCGTGAACGGCCACGCCATCCAGCGCGCGGACATGGACCGCCTGTACCAGCAGCAGTTGGGGCAGGCGCAGGGACAGGCTCAGCAGACCACCCCGGAGCAGGCCGACTCGCTGCGCCTGAACATCGTCCGCGAACTGATCGACGAGGAGATTGTGGAGCAGAGCGCGGCCAAGATGAACCTGACCGCGACCCCGGAGGAAGTCGACGCCAAAGTGGCTGAGATGAAGGCGCCCTACACCGAGGAGCAGTGGGCCGCGCAGTTGAAGGCGAACGGCCGCACCGTGGACTCGCTGCGCCATGACCTGCGCCGCGGCCTGACTATTGAGAAGCTGCTGAACAAGGAGGTCAACTCCAAGATCACGGTCTCCGACGCCGACGTGAGCAGCTACTTCAACCAGCACAAGGCCGACTTCAACCTGATCGAGGTGCAGTACCACCTGGCGGAGATTCGCGTGACCAGCGTTCCCTCGCCCCAGCCGGGCAATCTGCAGGGCAGCAAGGCCACCACCGACGCCGAGGCGAAGAAGAAGATCCAGGCGCTGAAGAACCGGCTCGACTCCGGCGACGACTTTGGCCTGCTGGCGCAGAACTTCTCCGAGAACCCGGAGACCGCCTCCAATGGAGGCGACATGGGCTTCCACTACGAGTCGGAGTTGCACGGCGACCCGGCCATCTTTGCCGCCGTCACCAAGCTCAAGCCGGGCCAGATCACCGACATCCTGCCGCTGCTGGACGGCCAGACCAAGAAGCCCGTGGGCTACGCCATCTACAAGCTGCTCTCCCGCGAGCCCGCAGGCCAGCGCGACCTGAGCGACCCGCGCGTGCAGCAGGCCATCCGTCAGCAACTGCACGATGGCCGCGCCGAGCTGCTGAAGGCCGCCTACCTGGACATCCTGCACGACCAGGCCAAGGTGGAGAACTACTTCTCCGAAACGATCTTCAAGGACGACGCGAAGTAGCGACGCGATTTGCTTTGGGAGTAGCAGCAGGCTTTAGCCTGCGGTAACAGGCGTCCAATCAATCGGGGTTTCAACCCCGGGCCTTCCTCTCACCAGTCGCCCGCATTTGGGTCTTCGCCGTTCGGGCTACTCCTGCCGCCCTACGCCCAGCTTCCACAGCACCTGCCGCAGAATCCCCATCCAGACCGGCGCGTCCACTGCATCCGCGCCCAGCCGCCGCACCAGCCGCCGCACGTGCGCGGGATCGCAGTTGGCCGCATGCCGCCGCGTGTACCCGGTCTGCGCCATCACTTCGTTCAGCAGAGCGGTCACGCGTTCCAGGTTTGCCGCCGTCGCCGGATTGAGTATGGGTTCCGCCGCCGCTTCGTTGCTGTATGCCTGCGGATCCTGCGGACTCTGCGGCGCCCGCACCAGCTCATACAGGCATACCGCTACGGCCTGCCCCAGGTTCATGGACGGATGGCGCACGCCGTCGTGCTGCTGCATCGGAATCGTCAGCAGCCAGTCGCAGTGGCTCAGCTCGTCGTTGCTGAGCCCCGTCTTTTCTGACCCGAAGAGCAGCGCCACGCGCCTGCCGCTGTCGCAATGTTCCTTACCGTCATGGGCGGGGTCCGGCTGCAGCTCTGCGCGCAGCAAGGGCGCGGCCTCTGCCAGCAGCTTCAATTCATGTTGCAGATCGCGCTCGCCGACGGCGGTGGTCCCCACCACCAGCGTGCAGTCGCCCACCGCCTCCGCCACGCAGGCAAACTCCTCTGCCTCCGCCAGCACTGCGGACGCATCCACTGCGGACTTCGCCGCCTCAAACGGCACGGGAAACTCGTTCACCACGCGCAGCCGGCGGAAGCCGAAGTCGTGCATGGCGCGCGCCACGGCTCCAATGTTGCCGGGGTTGCGCGCCCGCACCAGCACCACCACCACCCGATCCTGCACATCCAGATCCATCCCTTCATCTTACGAGTCAGTTCCGGGCGTGAGTAGGTTCGCATCGCGCTCCGCCCCGCAGCAAGAATGAGAATGGCCGGAGAGGGTTGCTCTCCGGCCAGACTTTCAAGATGAAGTATGTAGTTGGCTCAGAGAGAGGACACTCGTGTCGCCTGAGCCGCGTCGCTGCGCACCACGCACTCCGCACACTCTGCAAGGATCGCCAGCAGCAGGCATGCGACCAGCGCGTCCAGAATGGCCGCCGCGCCCAGCCGCAGCAGCAGGCTCAAAGTCTCCACCCGCAGGCCGTGGCCCGGCGTCCATCCCATCAGCGCTCCGGTGCAGATGTTTGCCTCGATGGTGACCACCACCACGGTGATCCAGTACGTAACCGAGCGCAGCGCCCGCAGCATCGCACGCAGTGGCCGCTGGCTTGCCATCATGGCGAACACAGGAATGGCAATCGCTCCGGTGCCCGCCCACGCCACCGCCATGCCGAGCCACTGAATCCAGAGCAGAATGTGCGCGTAGGAGAAGATGTTGCGCAAGGCGTGCGGCACGCGCGAGTTCAGATAGCCCGCCCACTGCACGTCGTTCTGGTTGTAGCTGCCATGCGCGCGTGCCAGCAGCGCGCCCCACGCCAGCCACAGTGCAGCGCCCAGCAGCATCCACAGCGCGCCGCGCAGCAGCAGCCCGCGCGTGCGCTCACGCCCGGTCAGGCGCAGCACAATCGCCGTCTCTCCGCCGCCCGCCACGGCCACTACGATCAACCCCAGCAGGGACGAGCCGATCACGTCCAGCGCGCTGGCGTCCGGCATGTGCAGCCACAGCGCGCCCAGCAGAAACACCACCAGCGCCAGGCCCGCCTGCTCCACCACAACACGCACGCTCATCCGCCGAACCGCTTTGCGCAGCGTCGTCATTGCCCACCCCCTTGCGACGCCGGCGCGGGCACCTGCAACTGCAGCGCATCGCTGGTGGCCTGCACGCCCGGCTGGTACATCGGCTGCACGCGCGCCGGGCTGATCTGGAACGTGCCGGGATTCACCACCCGGACCATGTAGAAGATCTCCTGCCGTCCGGTAAAGTCGGTGGCAAAGAATGCCGCATGGTCGTCGTGATACTCGCGCCGCGTGAACCAGTCGTACCAGCCGCCGGGCCGAGCATCCAGCGGATAACTATCTTCGCTGGTTACAAATTCCGTTCCCGCCGGGATCGGGTCCTCCAGCAGCAGATAGCGCATGGGCGAGCCGCTGATCGCCTCGTGTACGGCCAGCACATCGCCCACCTGCGCGGTGCCGGCCAGCGGCTGCAGCGTGTAGACAATCTTGCCATTCTTCTGCACCGGCGCCAGCTTGTAGTAGTCGCGCGTCAGGTTCAGCTTCAGCGTGCCCGCCTGGTAGTCGCTCTTCGCCGTGGAGTAGTAGGTGCCGCGCGCCGACCAGTAGACGCGTCCGCTGCCGCTGCGCCGCACCACCTGCACGCTATTGTTGCCGGCTTGCAGGTGCGCCGCATCGAGGTCGATCGCCAGCGACGCGCCGCTGGTTGCATCCGCAGCCGTAAAGTGCCGCGTGCCGACGGAGTGTCCATTCACCAGCACATCGGCCGTAAAGTCGGACTCCAGCTCGTGCGACGCGGCCAGGTAGTCGACCAGCCCGAACAGCACCATCGCCGTCTGCTCGGTCGAATCCCACCACTCGCCGCCATTGCGCTGCACCATCAGCCATTGCGCCGCACCGGCCAGCAGCGGGTCGTTGGCATCCACCTTCGCCAACAGACGCACCGCATACGCAGTCGCCTCCGCATCGTTGCTGTAGTCCGCATCCAGCAGCGGGACGTACGATCCCTTCCAACTGACCAGGTCGCCCTGATGCACGGCCTTGGTCGCCAGCAGGTCCGCAACCTGCGCGGCGCGTGCGTCATGTACTTGCAGCATCGCCAGGCCGGTCATGGCCAGCGCCTCCGGCTCCAGGTCGTTGCGCCGCGACCATTGCGCATCCAGTGCGCTGCCCAGATTGGTGCTGCCCGATTCCGCCAGCGCGTACACCACCGCCGCGCGCAGCTCCGGACGCATGGTGGGGTGCTGCGCGAGCTGCGTGTTCAGGTAACTGGTGCCGCGGGCCAGCATGCCCTGCTGGTCGCCGGTGAGCGGCATGTAGGTGGAACCCATGCCGATGCCGCTGACCACATACGCGGTCATGTAGACGCGGCTGGAGTCTTCCTTCCACCAGCCCCAGCCGCCATCGTCGTGCTGGTAGTCCTGCAGGCGCGCGATGCCTGCCTGCATCTTGGCGTGCAGGTCCGCGTCGTCCACGTGGCCGCTCACCTTCAGCCGGTTCAGCGTCTCCGCCACAATCACGTTGGGCAGATAGCTCGACATCGTCTGCTCAGTGCAGCCGTAGGGATAGCTGGTCAGATAGTCGAGCGCGGTGAAGAGCGAGCCGGCAATGGACGAACTCGCCTCCAGATGCAGCGTGTGCGCCGCTGCGTCGGTGCTGGCCGGATAGGCAAGGGTCGCGGTGGCCTGCGTCGCGGTGGCTGCCAGCACACCGCTCTGGGCCAGCGTCCTGGCCACGCCCGCCGGCTCTACCGGGAAGGTGAGTTCCAGCGCATCGGACTCCGCATCTGTAATGGCGGACGCGGTCAGGTCTGCCGTCCCCACCTTCGACGCGCGCAGCCGCCACAGCACTGTCGCCTCACCATTGCTGGCGATGGTGACCGTCTGCTGCGCTCCGCTGACCGTGTCCAGCCCGGCCACCTTCAGCGAGAACGTCGCCTGCTTCGGCGTTGCCAGATAGTTGTGCGCGATCACCGGGATCGTAATCTCGTCGCCCTGGATCAGGAAGCGCGGCGTGCCCATGCGCACAATCACGTTCTTGCGCACCAGCACGCGGCTGATCGCCGAACCGGCCTTCGAGTCCGGCGTAATTGCCCGCACGGTGGCGCGCCATGTGGTCAGCGAGTCCGGGAACGTCAGCGTGACGCGCGCGTGGCCCGTCGCATCCGTGTGTACGTTCGGCGCCCAGAACGCCGTATCCGGGAATGCCTTACGCACCTTCGGCTGGGCCTCATTGCCCGGCTTCACCTGCGCCAGTTGCGGACGGTAGCGCGCATTGCGCAGCGCCAGCATCGGCGACTTTACGCCCGCCTCGCCGCTGAAGTAGTAGTCCAGCGAAGAGTCGATGGACGACTCCGTATACCGCTCCGGGTACAAATGCCCCACCATGTCGCCGCTGGAGTCCTGATAGAGCGAGTAGATCGCCTCATCCACCACGCCAAAGCTCAGCTCCGCGCTCACGGGATGGCCGGCATAGTCGCGCGTCACCACGTCGTACGTGGCCGTCTGCTGCGGCTGGAAAACGTCCTTCGTAGGCGTGATCTGCACCTGCAACTGCTGCTGCGTGGGCGGGACCTTCAACTCCTTGCTCGCCTGGTACAGCGTGTTGTCCTTAATAAAGATTGCGTCGACGGTGACGTTCGGCTGCGAATCCGCGGTGATAGGCAGGTCGAAGGAGAGCGTCTTGCCGTCGGAGTGCATCACCTCGCTCTTCTGCACCGTGTATCCCTGCGCAACCACCAGCGCATAGAAGCCGGCGTTCTCCGACACCACGCTGAGATGAGCCGTATCGCCGGGAGCGTAGGACTTCTTGTCCGCCACAATCTGCATCGTCTGCGAGCCGTTGTCCCAGCCAATCTCGCCCGCACCCATGATCCAGAGATAGCTGTCGCTGGCCGGGCTGCGCGTGCCCGGCTGCACGGCGGTCGCAGTCGCGTCCAGCTCCGCGCTGCTGTACTGCGGAGTGCCAATCGGGACGGTTCCACTCGCGTGGCCGGTCGCATCCGTGGTCACATCCGCGCCGGCGCCGAGCGTCGTGGTGGTGGCGCCGTTCTGGTAGTGGTGGAAGGCAAGCTGCACGTGGACGCGCGTGCTCACCGGCTTCTCGTCGTAGTCCACCGTGGTCACGCGGAACTTCGCGTTGTCGCCTGCATGCACCGCGTAGCTCACCGGCTCCACGTTCACGCGGAAGGTGCTGTACGTCGCCAGAAACCTGCCGCGGCCTGTGATCTCGCGATTCGCCGCATCGGTTACGCCTGCCTCCACCGTGTAGTCGAAGTCGGCGTGCGCCGCGCTCGCGTCCACGTGCGTTGGCACCTGGATCACCATCTGGCCGTTGGCGTCCAGCTTGCCGGTCTTCTCGGCCTCTTCGTCGCCGGCGTAGCCGGAGGAGTCGCCGCTGTCCGCATCGGAGCTGTCGCTGCCGCCGGAGGAGTCGTCCGCATCGTCCGCGTCCTCGCCCCACCAATAATGGCGCTCGTTGTAGACGCGATACTTCACCGTCGCGTTCGCCACCGGCTCGCCGAAGAAGTAGCGCGAGTCGATGGTCACCGGCATGGTCGCACCCTCCAGCACGCGCTTCTGCCCCGCCGTCACCACCACGCGATACTCGGGCTTGCGATAGTCCTCCACGTGGAAGCCGCCGGAGATGCTGTCGTCGGACGTGTCGCCCACGCTCAGGTTGTAGTAGCCCAGCGCCGCATCCTTCGGCAGCGTGAAGTCTCCCGTCACTGCGCCGGTGGCGGAGAGCGGCATCTGCTGGTCGAAGACCGCCTTGTCGTTCTCGTCGGTGATCTTGACCTCGACCGTGCCCGGCCCGGGCAGCGCCAGCGAGTTGCCGTTGTGCGCGCGCAGAATCGCCTTCCAGTGCAGGGTGTCCGCCGGACGGTAGACGGGGCGCTCCGTGTACACGTAGCCGGCATACTTGCCGCTGCCGGACATGGTCAAGCCCCAGGTCTGCGGCGTGGACGCGGCAAACTCATCGCCTTTGCTGGCCACCACCCAGAAGTTGTCCTGCGCTGCCTTGGTCGCGGCGATGGCCAGTTGCGCGGTGCCATTGGCGTCGGTGGTGGCCGTGGCGGCCTGCTGCTGACCAAACCCTGCGTCCACCCTGGCGCCGGCAATCGGCTGGCCGGTAACGCGGTCCACGGCATAGGCCACCACGGTGCCCGAGGTGGTGCGCGTGACCAGCGCCATCTCCGTCACCATCAGGATGGTGTAGGCCTTGAAGCGTCCGTCGGTCGCCTCCAACAGATACAGGCCCGCGCTCAGCTTAGGCACGGCCAGGTCGTTCGAGTCCGAGATATAAGTGGCCGGCACCAGTTGCCGCCAGCGCGATACCAGTTGCGACTGGTTCAGGATTGGGATCTGCGCAAACTCCGCCTCGCTGACGATGCGGCTGCGCCGGGTGATGGCGCTCTGGTGGGCGCGCAGCGAGCTCCGCGCCGCATGCGAGAACTGCCCGCGGAAGAAGTCGCGAATGCTCTCCCAGATGCCGGTCTTCCAGTCGTGGAACTTCTCCAGCCAGGTGCGCTCGTCGATCTGCTCCTTGTCCAGCATCTCTGCATCGGGACCGAAGGAGTGCAGCTCGCGCAGGTTCTCCATGAACTTGACCGGGTCGTTCACGCGATAGACACGGAACTCCAGCGCGTCCACGTTGTGGGTGTAGAGATGGATCTGGGGCTGCTCACCCGGCGCGAACGATTTGCTGGTGCTCAGGTTGAACGAGACTGCGCCGGTCTGCGCATGCGCACCGGGGGCAGCCAGTAAGAGTGCGGCAAGACAGGAGAGAACCTGCGGCCTCATCGAACGTCCTCGCGAAGAATGTTCCAACGATACACCCCAAGGAAGTTGCTGTTCTCCGGCAGCGGCCGCCAGCGCGCATCAGGATGGTGTATCAGGTCGTCCAGCGCCACCCGCCGCACCTGGCCGCGCACCTCCTCCAACCCCGCGCCGATGGGTCCAGTGTCATAGACGGCCCACTCGTGCTGCGGCCCGGTCAGGATCATGGAGTGGTAGGGCGAGTTCTGCTCCAACTGGCGGTAGAAGAGCAGGTCGCCGGGCCGCGCCACACGCACATCGCGCGACACAAAGAACGTGTTCAGCTCCAGCAGGGTTTTGGCGTCGGCAAACTGGGCAAAGCTGCCGTTCACGTTGTCCGCCAGGCCATACGCGCCGGGCCGCACCCGGAACAGGTTGATGCTGAGCGGAGTGAACGGGTACGCATATTGCGCGACGGAGGGCAGCGGCGGCATGGTATCCAGCGGCATGGTGGAGAGCCAGGTCACGTCGTGCGCGTGCAGCGCGTTGCGGTAGCACCAGCGCAGCAGCGCGGCGCAGTCGTCCACCTCGTCCGGCAGCCGCACGGGCGAGAGCCCGGCCGCGGCATCGGCCAGCGTGGTGAACCAGGCGCGAAAGTTCTCGCGGTCCGCCGCCGAGTGCAGGCGCAGGAAGTCCGGCGTGCCGTCGCCAAAGCGGTCGCTCGCATCCGGCACAAAGTGGATCGGCACGGAGATGGCAGCGCCGCGATACTGGAGCGTAAGGAAGCGGGTGCCAGGAGTAACCTGCGAACGGATGTCCACGCTCACCGCGTCGTCGCCCTGCGGATTCACGGTCGCCGCAGGACCCGCCGTGGTCACCTCGCCGGGATCGAGCGACCCACCCTTGGCCAGCCGCACTTCCACAGCGCGATGCACCGCCCCGTCGGCCGGCAGCGTGAGCTCATGCGGAGAGAACACCAGCCGGGGCCGCGCGTGGTGGCGCCACGCCAATGCGACGAATGCAGCCAGCACGGCGACCGCGGCAACTGCGACAAGCAGGGGGACAAGAACGCGCTTCACCGGGGAATCCTTCTGGTGGGAACATCGCAATTGTAGGCCAACCTACCCCAGCCGGATCACCCGGTGGAACATCCCTGGTCACGGCCCACCCACTGCAATCGGAACGCCTGCTGCGCGTAGCCTGAGGAGTGTTGCTTGAGGGTCGGCTCACTGCGCTGTGCGGGAGCTAGAAGGGGATAGAACCGCCGGCCTGCATCCGCCGCGTCGCACCTGCCGATGGAATGAGGCGGGATGTTGCAATGGCGGTGGACACAGTCTAGCGCAAACCGCTCTCCCACAGATATTCCCTGCAAACAGGGAAATTTACAGGGTATTTCAGCTCCATCAGCCATGTGCCTCGAGATTGAAGGTCGGATAAACCCCTCCAATACTGTGGTTTGCAGCTAATGGTTGTACTGTCACCGCTCTACCGAGCAGGGAATTTATGAAGAGGGAACAGGGAAATGAAATTTCATTAGCAGGGAATGGCCTCCTACGTTTCCTCAGCTCGGGACGGTCTCTTTGCGAGAGGGACATACCGTTCGTCTGGTGTCTTCCAGGACCTGAAGAACTCCATGGGATCCTGGGTACCGACAAACTCACGCGCTAATTGAAGGCGTTCAATTACCCGAAGTTGTTCCTCTTCCGGAAGGTTCATCGCCCGCGCTTCAACGCTCTTGAAGAACTGCTCAAGACTCATTACAGCAGCCCAAGATTGAATCACCTGGCTCAATTGGTCACGGCTTTCTTTGATGGAGTCCGCGATCCGCTTTTGTTCCTCTTCGCGCTTCCATCCTGCAGTCTGTTCTTCCCACTCCCGACGTTGCGCTTCTGCTCGCTGCTCTGCCTCATCAATTTCGTTGCGGACCGCATCCACGGAGCTTTCGATTGATTGCACAATCTTCGGGATGTCTTGTTTCAGCGTACGCCGGACAGTCTCTTGGAACGAAAGGGACCAGGGAACGTCGCGTTGCGGAGTGTAGACTACGAGACGCAGACGTCCGCAAGGCAAATTCTTAGTTGTCGTCCAAGTGTGTTCAGAATAGCCACGCGATTGTTTTGGCGGCCTGTATTCAGATTCGCGAATGTATTCACCCTTTACATAGCGCATTTCAATTGCTTCCGTCATTTCGAGAATGGCCAACCCAAACGGGATAGCTCCTACATACACAAGGGTGCGGCTTGCAGGCCACCACAGATTGCGATTGATATAAGAACGGTCTCTGCTACTGAGCACTGGCATGCTCTCACGTTCATCGAGGTTTGGCCGGTGAGACAGTTGACTCGATGACACTAATCGGACGTGATGGCCGTTGGATTCCAGTGCATTGAATAAATCGTTAGCAAAGGCTAGCGCCTTGTCGAGACCGCTCGCAGATGCGATGACATCAACCAGCTTCCGCTTATAGGGGCGAAGCAGTTGTCCCTTTTCAACTTTGTAGCCCGTCTCATAATGTTGCTTCGCACCATGGATCAGTTCGTGAATTCCGTTCACCGTTCGGCGAATCCGGGGCTGTGGTGAAGCTGACGTGGCTGTGACAGCACGGAGTCGCGGAGCCGGAAGCTCGCCTCCCTGCGACCAGAACAGTGGATCGCCTGGTAGCGGTGGTGGCAATCCCGGACGTTCCGGTGCTTTCCCGACGTCCCGTTTGGCCCAATATCCTCTCTCTGGGCGCGGAACATTCAGAAGTGAACAAACGCGAGCCATGTAGCTCCCGGAGACTGAAGACTTCTCGGCCACCTTCATCATTGGAGTCGACCAGACGAGTTCGTACAGTTCTTCTCGTGAAATCATGGGCCTCTCTCGGGAATGTTCTGTTTTCTGTGACAAGGACGTTATTCCCTAGTACTCTCCGTTGATCTACCTGAAAAGTCGGTCGACATCTTCAGTACGTCGCCGTCCCCAAAGGCGACCGTTCCTTCTCAGTGGGCGAGCAGCTGAGGCGCTGGCGTATTGGATAAACGTTCCTCTTCAACGTTACAAACGTGAATGATTCGCTTCCCTTAGTATCCAGAAGGCCAGGACACTCTTCTGGATATAATTCAGACGCAGAGATTTCTTCTAGAGAAAGCAGGCTATACGGGCTTGGACTCGCCATCGGCTGACGTCGGCCAAATCGTGTTGAGCGAATTGCAGGAGCGGTACGATCAACATCGGTTTCTTGATGTCTGGGAATCTACCGCTGGTTGGTGGAAGCCGGCAACTGATCTCGATCAGTTTTCGACTGAGGAGCTTGTGTTTGCCGCCCGACTCGCGCAGCGGCTGGGCGGATTCCGTCTGTCACGCAGCCTGCTTTGGAAAGTGAGAAAAATAGAACCGGAAAAACCGCTGGTTCGATATTTTACCAATCACCTTCAAGTGCCGCGCCAATTACTTCTCGATGACCTGACTGCCTTCGAAGCAAACCCCGATCTGGGCGGAGAAGACGACGAACTGAGGGCGAACTGGCTTGCATCGCACGCCTATTCATGGGCAAAACTCCGCAACATGAAGCGAGCGAAAGATCTCTTGCAGCAGGCTCATATATTGAGCCCTGGGAGTGCCTGGATTTATTCGCTAGAAGCGGACGTTTTCGGCCTTGCGGACGATTGGGCCGAATCCTTACGCTCTTCGGAACGAGCATGGGAGCTGGATTCTTTCTCCTCCTGGGCCAACACGAGTCTGGCTACGGCATTAATGAACTTGGGAGACATTCAGGAGGCGATCCGCAGGCTGGAGATTGCGACAGGAGACACGCAATCAGCTCAACTGTTGCAAACCGCCTGTTGGTATCAGTGCGCGGTGGCCGAGTTGCAGGAGGGCGTCGAACGGATTGAAACCTTGGCAAAGGCGCGCGCCTTGGCTCTAAGGATTGAATGCCTGGCTCCGCTTGCTGATAAAGAGTTCAAAGCTTCGCTGGCGAGGACATGGCTGGATATTGCGCAACTTGGCGGCGATCACGCAGAGATGGAGCAGTGGGCGAGAGAGGCCCGATCACCCTTTCACCGCCAGATACTAACCAACCTAAGACAGAATCCCAATGGCAAACGCATACGGCTTCCTTATCGCCGAACCTTACAGAAACATCAGGAGTGCGTGCCGACAAGCGTCGGCTCGGCTCTTTCCGCTACGGGCATCGAAATCTCAATCGAGGAATTGGCAACAGATGTAACGTTCGGGGGTACAGCCGAATGGGCAGCCGCCGACTGGTTGCGAGACAAAGGACTATACGTCCGCTTCTTTGACGTAACCAAAGAGATTGCAATACGGCTTATCGAAGCGAGCATAGGCTTTGTGGTCTCATGGGAGCATGATGACGGCGGCCACGCGATTGCGATCGTTGGGATTGATCACGCCGCGGGGATAGCGCTGGCTCATGATCCATCATCTTTCCGGACTTCGGAATACCTGTTAACCGTCCTTGATGAGAGTCGTGGCCCGCTCGGCGTACTGGGCATGGTTGCTGTGACCAGCGACCGGGTCAGCGAGTTAGATCAACTCTTGCCCACTGATGCAGACGTAGTGGAGGCGTCGCAGGCGCACCAGAAAGCGATGACTCTCTATGGCCCGTCGGCGGCCCAACGAGTAGTGGCGGAATTAACTGAACGCTTTCCTTCTCACCCTGGAACCCAATACTTGCAGGCTCTTCAGGATCTGGAAGAGGGCAGGGCCGGGCGCGCACTGACCAGCTTTCGTGAACTGATGGGGCGATACCCGAACGCCCCTCGTGTACGCCTTCACTTGATGGGCGCCTGCCGAGCTATTGGAAATACTGCTCTCTTGCGGCAGACACTGCAGGTGATCGTTGAGATGGGAGTAGTTCCAGGGGTGGAGTCACATGGCGACTGGATCCGACCGCATCCCCGCTATACTTGCGACTATGCGGACATCTTACGGGCATCCTCGGAAACTAGGCGCTATGCGGAGGCCCTACTCCGTTCTGCACTCCGAACGGATTGGAGCTCCGCATACGCGTGGCACGTACTTGCCGATCTCCGCTGGGGAATGCAACAGTTAGGCAGCGCTCTGATCGCATACTCCGTTGCTTCATTTCTGGGCGCGCACAACGAACATTATGCTCGCGCTTACGTCGATGTCTTGTCCCACAGTCAACGAATGCAGGAGGGTTTGCAGTGGCTGGAAGACCGCGTGCAGCATTTCGGTGGATCTCCACAAGGAATCAGTGCTTGGATCACGTGGATTAGCGTACTGGAGGAGCGTGGCTATCCCGAGCGTGCGCTCTCGGCATGCCGTCAGGCTCTAGAGCGTCACAAAACAACACCGTTCCTACTTGCGTTCGCGGTTCCGTTCTTCGCCCGCATGGGTCTATGGGATGAGGCAGAGACGCAACTGGATGCTTTGGCAAAGACTGAAAACAATGGGGCATTTCATGAGGCGGCGGTGTCGTTTTATCGAATGTGCGGCAAACCAACCAAAGCACTCGAGCATGCAGAATTCTGGGTCAGGGAAGTTCCACGATCGATGCAGGCCCGTTACGCACTGCTCAGTGAGTTGAGCACCCTTGAGGGACAAGAACTCGCTGCCGGCCGCGCCGAGGAATGGATGCGGGAGCACCCGGCGAATGAGGAATTCGAGGAGGCATTCTGTCAGTATGCGCAGGACCAATTCCACTGGAAGAAAGTTCTCGTTCTAAGGCGACGCGCGAAACGCAACCCTGAAGATGGGTGGGCATGGGCGGAACTGGTATTCAGCGTTTTGACTGTCTTTGAACGAGGTGACGAGAAACTCAGAAATCGACTTACGTCTAGGATCGAGGCCTACCTTGCCGAACTCGATCGTGTGGCTGGCAACGATTCTGTGGCACTCCGGGCCCACGGTCTTTGGAAGGAAGACTGTGGAGAGTGGCGAGCTGCTGTGGACCGTTACCTTGACGCAATCCGCCACCAGCCGGATCACTTTTACGCGTATCGGCGAGCTTGGGAGTGTGCAGCTCGGCTGACGGACGTGGAGCGAAGAAATCTGTGGGCAGCAATAGAACCACTGTATCTCGGAAACTCTTCCAATCTGACGAATTCGCTCGAGATGATAGGCTTGCTAGCAGGACGATTCGGAGTCAGAGAAACCGAACAGATCGTAGCAAGATGGCAGCTACAACGGCCGGACGACCCGAATGTTCTCGAGGCCGCGGCCGATCTGCTGCTGAACCATGGGCATGGGCTCTCCGACGCCAAGCGGGCCTTGGCTTTGCTGCGAACTGCTGTCGTCCGGTTCCCTTATCACGCTGGGCTTCGTTTTTCGCTCGCCAGGGCATGCCGAGCTGTCGGCGACTACCAGGGAGCAAATGAGGCTTTTGAAGAGCTAGTTCGGCGTAGACCTGATGACAACTCGGCATTAATCCAATTGGCGTGGATTCAACAACGCGAAAGCAAGACGGAACTGGCACTTCAGACGCTCGACCGAGCAAAGGAACAAGAGCCTCAAGAGTGGAACCCCTATGACAGCCAAACTCAGATCCTGATCGAATGTGATCGCTTCGAGGAGGCGAGACTTACCCTTCAAGCGGCATTGAGCCGAATTCCGCGCTCGGTACGAATGTATGAACGGACGATTGCACTGTACACACAATGTGGGCTCCCTGAGCAAGCTCTGGAAGCTGGCCGTCAGGGAACACGTGCATATCCGCGCGGCGCCTACCTGTGGCTTATCTTGGGCAGGGCGTTACAGGATGCACCGAAGCTTGCAGCTCCAGGAGAGGCCGAGGTGTGCCTGCGACAAAGCATAAAATGCAATCATTCTTTGTATGAATCCGTCGACTGGCTGGCCATGTTCTTAGTGGAACGGCGACGCTACCAGGAAGCAATAGACATCCTGTTGGACGTAGAACCGAAGCTGGCGGATCCGTCACCGGCCCGCGGGCGTATCGCATGGGTGCGCCGTCAGAGCGGAGAAAAAAGCCAAGCAGTTACCGATCTTGCGGCCATCGTGCGTGACACGCCCTGGTATGCATGGGGTTGGAATCTAATGCTGGCTTGGCTTGAGGAAGACAAAAACTGGCAACTCTGTGAAGAAATACTCGAGACCGTGCCGTCGCTGATGTTAACCGACGTCAGTTTTCGACGAAAGCGTCTCTCGCTACTGAAACAGACGAAGGTCATGCCTGCCAAGATAGACGCAGAGTGGGCTGATCTCATCCGCGACTTTCCAGAGGACGTCAGCCTTCACCTGAGCCGATATGACTCACTGGTTGAGGAAGGGCGACTGAGTGATGCAGCCGCGGTGCTTCAGCTTATTGCTGCTACCGCCGGCAACAATGTCTACTTCCTCGCTCGCCTTGTAGCCGTTGAGTGCAGAGAGAAGAAGCTGAGCGAGGCTCTTGATCATGCTCTTACCGTTTGTTTCGCCAAGACTGAGGAGAGTTTATGGGCAACAAACCAGGTGTGGGATCAAATGGGCAATGCGGGAATGACCGAGAAGCTCTCGGTGAGATTTGATCTTCGCTTACAGGAAGGGGCGCAGCCAGCACGCCGCGCGCTGGTGCTATATGCGGAACACATTCTGAGTTCGAAGAGCGGCCCTCGAATTCCAAGTTGGCTCCGCCGAAGTTGGCTAAACGAAGCGACCCGTCGAATCAAGTCGCTCTTACTGTTGGTTGAAGGGAGCAGTTGGGAAGAAGGGGCCGAGCTGGCCGATCTCATGTCGGTACTCAACCGAAATAACTATCGGCGGCTTGTGATTGCATGCTGGAACCGAATGCGCGACAAAGGCCTGAATGCCAATACGGACGCCTGGGCTCAGGCAGGTCTCGCGATGATCAATTACGGTAGAAAACGCACCGCGAGACGAGTCATGCAGGACTGGCGCGCCCGCACGGGAATCGGCATGTGGATGCTGAGCAACTATCTGTTGTGCGTGCCCCGCCTCAGACAAACCGATCTCAAGGAAGTGATTGTGACCTGCGAAGACGGGCTGACCAGACTTCCGCATGATCACTGCGCGCGTTATCTTGCGTACATGGAAGCAGAAGCGTACGCATTGATCGGCGATAATCCCGGGTTGACAGCGGCGTGGGCTAAATACACCCGATACTTTGAAGGAGTTCCTGAAAAGGGAGAGTACTTTCCGGTATGGCAGGAATATCTAAGGGCTGACCTCCCGACCTTAGTGAGTCTGCTAGGACTCCCTGGCCGCCCTGGATATAGAAGAATCACTTGGAAGCTTCGATTTCAGCGAGTTTGGAACCCCACAACTCGAAAGAGGTGCAGGAAAATCCTCGTTCTGCTCCTGCGTATCGGTATTGCACTGTGGCTCGTCGGGCGCTCCCTCGTGTCGTTCTTCAAGTAACCCGCTATTACACGCGGAGTGAGCGATTGTGTTTGTGTGCACGTCTTACATTCTGAATGCCCCCTGTCGTCGGATATATGGATCGCCGCTAGGCACAGTTGGAACGCACCGCCAACGGCGGATTCAACTAAGCTAGGTAGCAATGCTTCTAACGATTTCGACCACACATCGGCCTGCCACAGATCTCGGCTATCTTCTGCACAAGAATCCGGCCCGCCTGCAAACGGAGGAGCTGTCCTTCGGAACGGGATACGTCTTTTACCCGGAAGCCTCGGCGGAACGCTGCATGGCAGCCCTGCTGATCGAGATTGATCCGGTGGCCCTGGTGCGTGGTCGCGGTCCGGCTGGCGAAGGTGGGCAACTTGAGCAGTACGTGAACGACCGCCCCTACGCAGCGAACTCTTTCCTGAGCGTCGCCATGGGACGAATATTTGCAACAGCGATGAGCGGGAGGAGCAAAGAGCGCCAGGAACTTGCGGACACTGCTATCCCGCTGACTGCTCATCTCCCGGTTATAGCAGCCAGGGGAGGTGAGGAGCTGGTGCGTCGACTCTTCGAACCCCTGGGCTACACGATTGAACTCGAGGGATCACAGCTCGACGAGAATTTTCCCGAGTGGGGCGAATCCCCTTATGTGTCGCTCAAGCTCTCAGGAACAATACGGCTTCAGGACTTGCTGACTCACCTCTATGTACTGATCCCCGTCCTCGACAACGAGAAGCACTACTGGGTTGCCAACGACGAGATCGAAAAACTGTTGAAAAAGGGCGAAGGTTGGCTGCCCCAGCATCCTGAGAAAGACCTGATCGTTTCACGCTATCTCAAGCGTCAGCGGCACCTCACGCGCGAGGCGCTAAACCGTCTACTCGCGGACGATGCTCCGAGCGAGGAAAATGACAATGGCCCAGTTGAGACGGAGGCGGCGGAACGCGCACCCTCCCTACATACCCAGCGGCTCCAAACAGTTCTTTCCGTCCTCCAGACGACCGGTGCGAAACGGGTACTCGATCTCGGCTGCGGCGAAGGCAAGCTACTCCGACTTCTCCTAGCTGAGAGGCAATTCGAGTTCATCCTGGGCATGGACGTCTCCTGGCGGGTTCTGGAGATTGCAAAGGACCGCCTGGGACTTGATGAAATGCCCGAGCGGCAGCGAAATCGCATTGAGCTGATACAAGGTTCGCTAACTTATCGAGATCAGCGGCTTAACGGATTTGAGGCCGCCGCCATTGTCGAGGTCATCGAACACCTTGACGCGGCGCGGCTCGCCACCTTCGAGCGTATTGTCTTTGAGTTCGCCCGACCGAAACACGTCGTTCTAACCACTCCGAACGCCGAGTACAACACAGTCTTTGAGACGCTTCCCGCGGGAGAGTTCCGGCACGGCGACCACCGCTTCGAGTGGAAGCGAGCAGAGTTCGAGAGCTGGGGTAGCAGAGTTGCCGAGCGATTTGGATACGAGGTCCGCTTCGAGCCTGTTGGCCCAACGGATGCGAAACGAGGCGCTCCGACCCAAATGGCGATTTTCTCCCAGAAGGAGGTGGCGGCGTGAAGATTACCATCCCCGAACTCTCGCTCGTTCTCCTCGTCGGCCCGTCCGGTTGCGGCAAGTCCTCATTTGCACGAAAGCTATGCGCGCCGGTGCAAAACTAGGCCACAGTGCACCGCGTAAGCGGTGCTCTGCGGCGGAGTAAAAGTAGTCCACCGCTGGATCTTGGTTTCGTGAGCCATTGCGTTGGTGGCATGGTTCATGGAA
>Ga0302202_10001559_pt1 | contig 28420 bp, 20 predicted proteins | sample II_Bog_N3_3_FD_194579 | JGI IMG/M metagenome (GOLD analysis project Ga0302202, IMG submission 194579) | Peat permafrost microbial communities from Stordalen Mire near Abisko, Sweden - II_Bog_N3_3 | ecosystem: Environmental > Terrestrial > Soil > Wetlands > Peat | place: Sweden: Abisko...
GAACCGATCTGGGTCGATTCTGTTTGGCTCGATCGGTGGCGAGTTGCGAATTGATTGAGGAGTTGACGTTGGTCGTCATTGCGAGCCAACGGGTCGCGCGAATGCGCGCCCGATGACAGGCTCCGCGAAGCAATCCAACTTTCCTTGTTGCTGCGGGATGGATTGCTTCGTCGCTTCGCTCCTCGCAATGACGGCATGATACAGCTCCGCATACAGCTTCGCGATCTCGCCGCGTGTTTCGCGCGAGGTTTGGTCTGCTCGTTCCGCCCTCTCCAAACAGAGGGCGCGGGGATGCCGGGCGTCCGATGCGCCCGATAGCCGCGTGTGCAGAGGTAGTGGTAGAGGGCACACGCGTTAGTCAGGTCACACCGGCAAACACCCGGCATTCCCCGCGCAATGGTTTACGGCTTATGGCGCGCTCTCCCCGGCGATCGGGCTTTTTTGTCACCGTCACTCCTGGGAAGCCTGCTTCCCGGAAGCTCGACGCCGGCGTCGAGGCGTCAGGACCACACGCTTTTGCCGTCCGCATCGAGCGCTGTTCGTCAAGAGCGCCTTTGCGTCCACCGCATCCCGCCCCGCGTCCGTGACGATCGCGAGCCGCCCCTCTGTGGAACGGGACAAGGGCCGATATAAAGGTGATTTGGGTGCGGCGTCAAGGAAAATTTCTGATAATCCGAAATATCGATTTGGCAACGTGGCGTACCGGATTGACGCCACTAGGCTCTCGTGGTCTGGCTAACGAGCGATTTTACCCCGGAGTCGACAACCACCGCGAAGCCACGGCCGGTCGCGTCCGGATGCAATCGTTGGGCCGTGATGACGTATTTGGAATCGGACGGCCGACAGTGATCCGCTCGTTATACCGACGCAGGTAGATTGTCGAAGGCAGAAGGCGCCCCGAATTTTTCGGCCAGATTATTCAGGGGGAAAGGTCTCATGGCGCGGTTCCCAGACGCAATTCCAGCGAATGTCTCGATGTGAGTTTTTGCAAGGACAGCTCCGATGATTCGAAAACCGTTCTTTCTGGTCTTGAGGGACGACACCGCTAATACCTTTTCAGTCGAAGGCCCAATGACTGATGATCGTCCTTGGGTTTCTCAGATTGTAACTGCTCAACGCGCAGGCCGGAAGGTTCGCTGCGTAGTGGCGACCGAGTCTACGCGGGAAGCGTGCATCAAGAATTGGTTGGCATCCAATCCTCGTATGAAGCTCGTCGACCCGGGCATGTTGCCTTGAAATTTCGTCTGCGTTCGTGGCCCTCTGCCCGAGCCTGTGATACCGGGCGGGCGGGCGCAACCCATTCGGACAGGGCCCCGGGACTGTCACCCCGACCTAGTAGCGACCATGTGAGATAGGTGAGTCACTTGCTGCCCATGCTTCGAGACGCTCGCGTCGCTCGCTCCTCAGCATGAGGTTGTCGTGTTTCAACAGGTTAGACCTCATCCTGAGAGAAGCCATCAACGAGTCTCGCGAACGCGCGCCCGACGACAGGCTCCGTGGCCGTCTCGAAGGACGGGCGGCAACAGCCTGTGATTCCAGGTACTATGGGGCGAGCGCACCGCGCTGCTCCCATGGTCCGGGATTGAGAACGACGCCGTTGACCTTGCCGGCGGCGTCGCGAAGGAAGGCGATCCGCGTATGATCGCCGCTCTCGACGCGGAATTCATCGTTCGCGATCGCCGCCACTTGTGTCGGCTGGCCCTTGTCGAAATCGAGGATCGACCAGCCGCCGGTTGCCACCGCGACCAGCTTGCCGTCCGCGACGCGGATTTGCAGCTGGACACTGTGCAGGGGTGCCGCCTCGCGGGCAAAGGCGACAACGAGCGGCTCGGTCTGCGCCTGTCGGATGATCCTGAGCTTGATCGTGGCATTGAACGGACCTGAAATCCGGCGAAAGGCCGCTTCCAGCGTCAGGCCCCCGATCGACGCGTCGTCGATAGCCGTGATGAGATCTCCCGCCATGACGCCAGCCCTCGCGGCGGGGCCTGCGTCGGCCGGTTTGATCACCCTCAGGCCACGGTTCTCCATGACAACGGACTCAAGACCGCTCCAGCCGATGCCGTCGGTTTCCGAAGTCTGTCGGTCCAGCGAACTGACGGACCCGCCGAAATCGTAACGCCCGGCGTAGTCGGCGAGCGCGGCGGCCTTCACCGGCGCCGAGGGCGCGGGGGCTTCAGGAACCTTCAACGCCGCGTAGGGTAGATGGCGGATGGCGTTGAAGTAAAAGCCGTTATCATTGTACTGCTGCCTCTGCATCATCATGACCAGGATCAGCTTCTGCACGGGATCGACCGAGAAAAACGTGCCCCAGCTGCCCTGCCAGTTGAAGCTGCCGACCGCGCCCGGGATCCAGCTGAAATCCGGGTTGGTGCGAATGGCGAAGCCGAGCCCCCACCCCGTCCCATAGGCCGGGCCGGCTTCGTGTCCCGCGAGGTGCATGTCCGGCGGCAGCGAATTCGTCATCATCAGCCGGACCGTTTCAGGTTTCAGGATACGCACGCCATCGAGTTCGCCGCCGTTGAGCAGCATCTGGCAGAAGCGCAGGAAGTCGGGGACGGTCGAAACGATGCCGCCGCCGCCTGAAAAGAGCGTTTGCGGCTTCCCGACGTCCCCGTCCGAAAGAGGTGCGGGCTGCGCGCCCGGCACGGCGACGAGACGGTCGAGTTTATCAGCCGGCACCGAGAAGCCGCTGTCGACCATATGGAGCGGCGCGAACAGCCGGCTTTGCAGAAACTGGTCGAAGCTCTCACCCGACACGACTTCGATGACACGCCCGAGAACGTCGTAGCCTATGGAATATTCCCAGACTTCGCCCGGCTGATGCAGAAGCGGGAGTGCGCCGAGGCTCGCGACAAAGGAGGCGATGGGCTTGTCGCGCCGGAACGGCGCCCTGGCGCCGTAAAGCAAATGTACCGCCGCATTTGCAAATCCGGGGTCGGCGTAATCCCCCATGCCATAAACGAGACCGGACGTATTGCGCAGAAGGTCCCGGATCGTCATCGCGCGCTTCGCCGGTTCAAAAACCTTCTGCACGAGATCCAGCAGGATCGGATCCCCGGTGGCCGGATCCTTCCTGACGACCTGCATATCCCTGAACTCCGGCAGATACTGCGCCACGGGAGCGTCGAGTTCGAGCTTGCCTTCATCGACCAGCATCATGGTGGCGACGCTGGTGATCTGCTTGGACATCGATCCGATGCGAAAGATCGAATCCGGCCGCATCGGCATTTTCCTGTCGGGGTCCTCAAAGCCGGTGGGCTGCAAATAAGCGAGCTTTCCGCCTCGGGCGATCCCCACGACAAAACCGGAAGGGTCGCCCTTTTTGGTCTGCGCCTCGAACCAGGAGGTGATGCGCGCCAGCCGCCGCACTGAGAAGCCGAGACTGTCGGGATCGCTGACGGTCTGCAAATCGCCGGCCAGCGCCGCACCCGCCAGACAGAGCGCGAGCGCCGCCATGCATGATGCCTGGATGATTTTCATCGGGGAGCCCTTCAGGCGATCCCAAACCGGAATTCCCATATGGCGGCCTCTGCGAGACAAAGATCCCGAGCGAATTCTGCCCGATATTTTCGGTTCCCGCTCGCCAAATCCGGATTTCGGTTGGCCGATTTCTCAGTTCAGCTTGTCGATTCCTGAACTGGCGTTCGCTTTTGGCAACATCGGTGCATTCTTCGCCACGGCAAGATGCCGCTGCGCCACGCGAACCCCCGCGAAGACGTCACGCCGCGCGGATATTCGCCATGAAGCGGTCGAGCTCCTGACGCAGCCGCGCGCTTTCGCTGGACAGCGTCCTGGCCGAATTCAGCACCTCCTCGGAGGCCGCTCCGGTTTCGGTGGCGCCGCGGTTGACCTGCATGATGCTGGAAGCGGCTTCATGGGTGCCCTTCGCGACGTTCTGGACGTTGCGCGCGATTTCCTGGGTGGCCGAACTCTGCTGCTCCACGGCGCTGGCGATCTCCGACGAGATGCCGGAGATCTGGGAGATGGTGCCGCCGATCGCCTTGATGGCGGTCACCGATTCCTGGGTCGCGCCCTGCATGCCCGCGATATGGTTCGATATCTCGTCGGTCGCCTTCGCGGTCTGGCTGGCCAGCGACTTGACCTCGGCGGCGACTACGGCAAAACCACGACCGGCATCGCCGGCGCGGGCCGCCTCGATGGTCGCATTCAGCGCCAGCAGATTGGTCTGCTCGGCGATCGCCGTGATCAGCTTGACCACATCGCCTATCTCCTGGGCGGCGCGCGACAGTTTGCCGATGCGGCCGTCGGTCTGCTGCGCCTGCAGCACGGCGTCTTCCGCGATCCGGTTCGAATCGCGCACCCGCCGGCCGATCTCGTCGACCGAGGCGGACAGTTCCTCGGTCGCGGTGGCGACCGATTGCATGTTGCTGGAGGCTTCCTCCGATGCGCCGGCGACCTGGCCCGACAGGCTCTGGGTGGTTTCCGCGGTCCGCGTCAGCGTTCCCGCCGCCTGCTCCAGCTGCACGGCGGAAGCCGAAACGTTGGAGACGATCGCGCCCACCGCCGCCTCGAATTCGTCCGCGAAGCGAATGAGCTCGGTGCGCCGTGCCGCGCTGCTCGCCCGGTTCTGGGCGTCCTGGGCCGCGGCGTCGCGCTCGGCCTTGGCCACCGCCTGCACCTTGAACTCTTCCACCGCCCCGGCCATTTCGCCGAGTTCGTCCTTGCGTCCGAGACCGGGCAGCACGACGTCGAAATTGCCGCCGGCGAGTTCGCGCATCGCCTTGCACATTTCGATCATGGGGCGCGAAATCCCCTTGCCCAGCACCAGGGCCAGCGTGGCGCCGAGCAGGAAGCCTCCGGCCGCCAGCATCAGGATCAGGCGCTCGGTCTCGCCGATGGTCGCGTCCGACTCCGCTTCAAGCCTCTGCTGGTCGGAGAGCAGATCGGCCTTCATCACGCCGGCACCCTTGACGATGGCGGCGGCGGACTCGTTCATCTCGGTGACCAGTTCGTCGATGGATTTCGCGTTTTCGACCAGCTTGGCCAGCGCCTGCCGGTATTCCTCGAGCAGGCCGGCGGCTTCCTTGAGACCCTGCACGATCTTTTCATTTTGCGACGATATCGCGCGCATCGAGTTTTCGACGAATTTCAGGCGCGCCAGCGCGCTGGTGGCGACCGTCTGGTCCGAATTGATGACGAAGGTATTGGCGAGCGCGGAGGCCGCCTGAAACTGATCGGCCACCTTCTTGGCGCCGAACTGAACCGCCTGCAGCTCCGAATCGTCGGCGTTGCTGGGGAGATCGTCGAGCTTGTAGCGCAGCATGTTGGCGCCGCGCGCCAGCTGGTTTTGCGTTACCAAAGCGCTGTCGCGCTTGACCTTGAGGATATTGGCGAAAATCTTGGTGAAGAAGCCGAATTCACGGGCCAGGCGCGTGATCTGATCGAGCCGCGGCGGGTTGGTGGTGCCCTTCATCGATTGGTTGATCGCGTCTTTCAGGCTGGCTTCGGCCGCCAGCGCCGCCGTGGCATCGTCTTCCTTTCCGGTCACCACATAGTAGCGCGCCAGCGCCCGGTACGAGATCAGCTCGCGGTCGATGTTGCGCGCCAGATCGGCTTCGGAGACGCTGTTGCGGTAACCCGTGACGCCGGTCGAGACGCGCTCGAACCCGACATAGGCGATGCCCATGCTGGCCGCCGAGATCGCCAGCACGACCGCGAAGCCGAGCATGACCTTGCCGCGAAACCGAAGGGTCGGAAGCCTTAGTTTCGGAAGCCTTGATGTCGGAAGCTTTGATGTCGGAAGCTTTGGCAATACCGATTGCAAACCCACCCGGACCTCCCCGCTGCATCGCCAATAAAAGGCGCATCCGGAAGCGTTGACTTCCGGGTCCAGCGCCGAAACCTAGAGTAGATTGGATAAGGGGCGGTAAATCCGGCCCGGCCCATCGCCGAAAACCGACAAACCGCGCCTCGGAGCGCCAACAGCACCAATGCCCGCCTCTTCGCGACCGCCGCCCGGGGCGGGCTCCCGCACCCGCGGCGGCGACGGATGCCGGCGCCCGCGGGACCCGTCGAGGCGCCCCATGGCGAGGCATTGTCGTTTGCGCTCCGTGGCTTACGACAGAAACCAATGGCGGGAGAGAGAGGTCGCCCGCCCGTCGGGCGATGGCGCGCACCGACGGCCGGAACAAACACGACATAACAATGACTTCCGCGACGAAATTCCCAGTTGCAAAGTTTCGGCCCCGTGCTTCTAATCGGCGCAATTAAAATTAAAGAGCATCGGGAGGTATCAGGCGTGTCTACCATCAAATTGACGGTGAACGGCAAGGCGGTCTCGGCCGAGGTCGAGGACCGGACCCTTCTTGTCCATCTGCTGCGCGAACATCTGAACCTGACCGGTACCCATGTCGGCTGCGATACCAGCCAATGCGGCGCCTGCGTCGTCCATATCGACGGCCGGGCGGTCAAGTCCTGCACCGTGCTGGTCGGACAGGCCAACGGCGCCAATGTCACCACCATCGAAGGCATCTCGAAAGGCGACGAACTGCACCCGATGCAGGCCGCGTTCCGCGACAATCACGGCCTGCAGTGCGGCTATTGCACGCCGGGCATGATCATGTCGGCGATCGATATCGTCAACCGGTACGGCGGCAAGCTCGACGAGGACACCGTCCGGCACGAGCTGGAAGGCAATATCTGCCGCTGCACCGGCTACCACAATATCGTCAAGTCGGTGCTCGACGCCGCCGACCGCATGAAGGTCGCGCAGGCCGCGGAATAGTCTTTCGCAGACGGCCGATCATCAGATTAGAGACCGCCGAATTCCGTATGGAACGGCGGAAACCAAAAAACTCCGTTGGGAGAACGAAACATGGGCGTTGAAGGCATTGGCGCAAGCGTAGTGCGCAAGGAAGACCGACGTTTCATCACCGGCAAGGGCCGCTACGTCGACGACATCAAGCTGCAGGGCATGACCTTTGCCCATTTCGTCCGCAGTCCGCACGCCCATGCCAGGGTCAAGGGCATCGACTTCTCCGCGGCGGAAAAAATGCCGGGCGTGGTCGCGGTGCTGACCGGCCAGCAGATCGTCGACGACAAGGTCGGCAACCTGATCTGCGGCTGGGCCATCCACTCCAAGGACGGCTCGGCGATGAAGATGGGCGCGTGGCCGGCGATGGCGCCGGAAATCGTGCGCTTCGTCGGACAGGCGGTCGCGGTCGTCATCGCCGAGACCAAGAACCAGGCGCGCGACGCCGCGGAAGCCGTGGCCGTCGACTACGAGGTGCTTCCCGCCGCCGCCGACATTCGCGCCGCGATCAAGCCGGGCGCGCCGCAGCTGCACCCGGAAGCGCCGGGCAACGTGATCTACGACTGGACCATCGGCGAGGAGGCCGCCACCGACGCGGCGTTCAAGTCGGCGGCCAATGTGGTTTCGCTCGACATCACCAACAACCGGCTGGTGCCGAACGCGATGGAGCCGCGCGCCGCGATCGGCGAGTACAACGAAGCCGAAGAGCATTTCACCCTCTACACGACCTCGCAGAATCCGCATGTCGCGCGGCTGGTGCTGTCGGCCTTCTACAACATCGCGCCGGAGCACAAGCTGCGGGTGGTGGCGCCCGATGTCGGCGGCGGCTTCGGCTCGAAGATCTTCATCTATCCGGAAGAGATGGTGGCGCTGTGGGCCTCCAAGCGCACCCGGCGCCCGGTGAAATGGACCGGCGACCGCACCGAGGCGTTCCTGACCGACGCCCATGGCCGCGATCACCTCACCAAGGCCGAGATGGCGTTCGACAAGGACAACAAGGTCACCGCGCTGCGCGTCAAGACCTATGCCAACCTCGGCGCCTACATGTCGCTGTTCTCGTCCTCGGTGCCGACCTATCTCTACGCCACGCTGCTGTCGGGCCAGTACAATATCCCCAACATCTTCGCCGAGGTGATCAGCGTCTACACCAACACCACCCCGGTCGACGCCTACCGCGGCGCCGGCCGGCCCGAGGCCAGTTTCGTGGTGGAACGGCTGATGGAGACCGCGGCGCGGCAGTTGAAGGTCGATCCGACCGAGTTGCGCCGGAAGAATTTCATCACCGCCTTCCCGCACCAGACCCCGGTCATCATGGCCTATGACGTCGGCGACTTCGGCGCTTCGCTGGATTCGGCGATGAAGGCGATCGACTACGCCGGCTTCGCCGCGCGCAAGGCGAAAGCCAAGTCGGAAGGCAAGCTCCGCGGCATCGGCGTGTCCTGCTACATCGAGGCCTGCGGCATCGCGCCGTCCAAGGCCGTCGGCAGCCTGGGCGCCGGCGTCGGCCTGTGGGAATCCGCCGAGGTCCGCGTCAATCCGGTCGGCACCATCGAGATCCTCACGGGATCGCACAGCCACGGCCAGGGCCATGAAACCACGTTCTGCCAGCTGGTCGCCGAGCGCCTCGGCGTTTCCATCAGCCAGGTCCAGATCGTGCACGGCGACACCGACAAGGTGCAGTTCGGCATGGGCACCTACGGCTCGCGTTCGGCCGCGGTCGGCCTGACCGCGATTCTCAAGGCGATGGAGAAGATGGAAGCCAAGGCCAAGAAGATCGCAGCCCATCAGCTCGAGGCTTCCGAGAACGACATCGTCATCGAGAACGGCGAATTCAAAGTCACCGGCACCGACAAGTCGATCGCGCTGCCGATGGTGGCGCTCGCCGCCTACACCGCGCACAATCTGCCCGACGGCATGGAGCCCGGCCTGAAGGAGAGTGCGTTCTACGACCCGACCAACTTCACCTTCCCGGCGGGCGCCTATATCTGCGAGCTCGAGGTCGATGCCGGCACCGGCAAGACCTCTTTCGTCAACTTCGTCGCGGCCGACGATTTCGGCCGGCTGATCAATCCGATGATCGTCGAGGGCCAGGTCCATGGCGGCCTCGCGCAAGGCATCGGACAGGCGCTGCTGGAAGGCGCGGTCTATGACAGTTCTGGCCAGCTCGTGACCGCGTCGTTCATGGACTACACCATGCCGCGCGCCGACGACCTGCCGTCGTTCAAGCTGAACCACACCACGACGCTGTGCCCGGGTAATCCGCTCGGCGTCAAGGGCTGCGGCGAGGCAGGCGCGATCGGCGCATCCGCCGCCGTGATCAACGCCATCACGGATGCGATCGGCAACAACAAGCTCGAAATGCCGGCGACGCCCGATCGCGTCTGGCACGCCATTCACGGCTGATCCTTCGTCGTTCCGGGGCGACGCGAAGCGTCGAACCCGGAACCTGATACACGGCTAGACCTCTCGAGATTCCGGGTCTGCACGCAAGGGCGCGCATCCCGGAATGACGAAGGGGATCAAAAGGAAAGCTACAGGGAGCACCACCATGTACGAGACAACCTATCATCGCCCTTCCAGCGTCGACGAAGCCGCAGCACTCTTTGCAAAGGGCTCGGAGGCAAAATATCTCTCCGGCGGCCACACCTTGATCCCGGTGATGAAGCAGCGGCTGGCTTCGCCATCCGACGTGATCGACCTCGGCAAGATCAAGGATCTGGTCGGCATCGACGTTTCCGCCGACACCGTGACGATCAAGGCGGCGACCACGCATTACGACGTCGCCACGAGCGCGGCCGTGCAGAAGGCTATTCCCGCGCTCGTCCATCTGGCTTCGCTGATCGGCGATCCGGCGGTGCGGCATCGCGGCACCATCGGCGGCTCGATCGCCAACAACGATCCGGCGGCCGACTATCCGGCCGGGGTGCTCGCACTCGGCGCAACCGTCAAGACCAACAAGCGCTCGATATCGGCGGACGATTTCTTCAAGGGCCTGTTCACGACGGCGCTGGCGGACGGCGAAATCATCACCGCCGTATCTTTCCCGATCCCGGCCAAGGCCGGCTATTCCAAATTTCCGCATCCGGCCTCGCGTTTTGCCCTGACCGGCGTATTCGCCGTCAAGACCAAGGCCGGCGACGTCCGCGTCGCCGCCACCGGTGCATCGCAGAACGGCGTGATGCGGGTGCCGGCGATCGAGGCGGCGTTGAAGGCCAACTGGTCGGCAGGCGCGCTCGACGGCGTCAAGATCTCCGACGACGGCTTGATGAGCGATACTCAGGGCTCGTCGGACTATCGCGCCAACCTGATCAAGGTCATGGCGCAACGCGCCGTCACCGCGGCCGGCTGACCGCAATACCGACGGATTCTGCATGCGGCGCGCCAACCGGGCGCGCCGCACTGCATTTAGCCACATCCGGATCAAAAGACACTTGCCACGCGCCTCTCCAAGCGTGACAATTTAGCTAATCAGCTAATTAAAAAGCCTACCGGGAGGGCCCATGAAATTCGGCATTTTCCGCGCGCATCTTGCCGGCATCGCCGAGGGAAGGCACCGGCACCGAACGCCAGAAGCAGAACGCCAGATGATGGGCCGACGCCGCCAAGGCGACGCTCCGCGATCCCCAGCGGCACAATCCCAAAGCAACCGTAAAACAACAAGAAATGGATTTTTGACGTGACCGACACCCTGACATCGCCCGCTTCCAGTACCCAGGCTCCCGCGCAGCGCGCCAGCGGACCGCTCACCGGCTTTCGCATCGTCGAATTCGCCGGCATCGGACCCGGCCCCTTCGCCTGCATGATGCTGGCCGACATGGGCGCCGAGGTGGTGACGCTGGACCGGGTCGGCGCCAGGAAGAACCTGAAATCGGTGGCGGGACGGGGACGCAAGGTCGTCGAGCTCGATCTGAAGGACAAGGCCGCGATCGCGCAGGCGCTCGATTTGCTGGCCAATGCCGATGCGCTGATCGAAGGTTTCAGGCCGGGCGTGATGGAACGACTGGGATTGGGACCGGACATGGTGCAGGCGCGCAACCCGCGTCTGGTGTACGGCCGCATGACCGGCTGGGGCCAGGAAGGCCCGCTGGCGCAGGCCGCCGGCCATGACATCAACTATATCTCGCTCACCGGCGCGCTGGCCTCGATCGGGCCGAAGGAACGGCCGGTGCCGCCGCTCAATCTGGTCGGCGATTTCGGCGGCGGCGCGCTCTACCTCGTGGTCGGCGTGCTCGCCGCGCTGCTGGAGGCGAAGAAATCCGGCAAGGGACAGGTGGTGGATGCCGCGATGTGCGACGGCGCCGTGTCGCTGATGTCGATGTTCTTCGACATGACGGCCATGGGACGCTGGAGCGAAGGCCGCGAGAGCAATTTCCTCGACGGCGGCGCGCACTTCTACGGCGTCTATGAATGCGCCTGCGGCAACTTCATTTCGATCGGTTCGATCGAGCCGCAGTTCTACGCCTTGCTGCGCCAGCTCGCCGGGCTTTCGGACGCAAGCTTCGATGCCCAGATGGATCGCAAGGCCTGGCCCGGGCTCAAGCAGAAACTGGTCGAGGTGTTCAAGACCAGGACGCGTGCGGAGTGGTGCACGATCATGGAGGGCTCCGACGTCTGCTTCGCGCCGATCCTGACCATGGCCGAAGCCCCAAACCACCCGCATATGGCCGCGCGAAAAATCTTCGTCGAGCGCCACGGCGTGACGCAACCCGCCCCGGCGCCGCGCTTTTCGCGCACGCCGTCAGCGATCCGCGACGCGGCGACGGCGGATATCGCCGAACTGACCAAAGAGTGGATGAGCGGCCGATAGGTTGACGCTCTCGTCATGGCCGGGCTTGTCCCGGCCATCTACGTCTTCCTTTACGTCACAAAGACGTGGATGCCCGGGACAAGCCCGGGCATGACGGTGGAATATCGCGTTGGCGATTTGGCCCCTACGCCGCGTCGTCGACTTTCAGCACGCCGCGCCGGATCTGGTCTTCCTCGATTGATTCGAACAGCGCTTTAAAGTTGCCTTCGCCAAAACCGTCGTCGCCCTTGCGCTGGATGAATTCGAAGAAGATCGGCCCAATGGCGTTGGCGGAGAAGATCTGCAGCAGCACCTTGGTATGGCCGCCGTCGACCACGCCTTCGCCGTCGATCAGGATGCCGTCGCGCTTCAGCCGCTCGATATCCTCGCCGTGCTGCGGCAGCCGTGCGTCAATCTTCTCGAAATAGGTCTCGGGCGGTGACGGCATGAACGGCAGGCCGGCGGCGCGCAGGGCCTCCACCGTCTTGTAGACATCCCTGGCGCCGCAGGCGATGTGCTGGATGCCCTCGCCGCGATAGGTGCTGAGATATTCCTCGATCTGGCCGGAATCGCCTGCATCCTCGTTGATCGGAATCCGGATCTTGCCGTCGGGGCTGGTCAGCGCCCGCGAGAACAGGCCGGAAGCACGGCCCTCGATATCGAAGAAGCGGATCTGGCGGAAGTTGAACAGTCTTTCATAGAAGCCGGTCCAGACGTCCATGCGGCCGCGGTGGACGTTGTGGGTGAGGTGATCGATATAATGCAGCCCCGCACCCTCGGGCCGCGGATTTTTTGGGCCGAGCCAGTCGAACTCGGCGTCATAGGCCGAACCCTTGGCGCCATAGCGATCGACGAAATAGAGCAGGCTGCCGCCGATGCCCTTGATGGCGGGGACATCGAGCGTCTTCTGGGCAGGCGCAATATCGGCCGGCTCCGCGCCGAGCGCCAGCGCGCGGCTGTAGGCCGCCTTGGCGTCGACCGCGCGGAACGCCATCGACGGCGCGCACGGCCCGTGCGCGGCGACGAACGCAAAGCCGTGGGTGCCGGGCTCCTCATTGACGAGATAGTTGATGTCGCCCTGGCGATAGACCGTGATGTTCTTGGTCCTGTGCCGGGCCACCGGCACATAGCCCATCAGCCTGAACAGCGCGTGCAACTCCCCGGGCTTCGGATGGGCGTATTCGACGAACTCGAAACCGTCGGTGCCCATCGGATTGTCGGCGCTGATGGTGGCTGCCGGCGCGTCGTGCGGAAATGGACCCATGGCTGATTTCGCTCCCTGATTTGGAGCTTGAATAATCGGTCACCCCAGGCACAATGTGCATGCGAATGATTGGCATTTCCGCCACCCAATGCACGTTCTGTGCATGATTTCGGCATTTTACGCATGATCTCCGTTGACGCCTTCGACCTCAAGATACTCGGCGCGCTGCAGGACGACGGCCGCCTCACCAACCAGCAGCTGGCCGACATCGCCGGCCTGTCGGCATCGCAGTGCTCACGGCGGCGGATGCGCTTGGAGGAGGAAAAGGTGATCGCGGGCTATCATGCCGATCTCGCCAGCGAAGCGCTCGGCTTCAATGTCATCGCCTTCATTCACATCACGCTCGCCACCCACTCGCCCGATAATGCAAAGCGGTTCCGCGCGCTGGTCAATCGCGTCGACGACATCCAGGAGGCCTATTCGCTGACCGGCGATGCCGATTACTTGCTGAAGGCGGTGCTGCGCGACCTCAAGAGCCTGTCCGATATCGTCAACAACGTGCTGATGCCGCACCAGAGCGTGGCCCATGTACGCTCCTCGATCGTGCTGGACCGGCTGAAGGAAAGCGCGAAGCTGCCGCTGAAGTAGCCGGCCCGTCCGAAATCGAGGGAAATTCGCCATTCGAATCGGAACGCCGTTTTGCGATGATCGGCCCCGCTGCAACGGGGCGAGACCGATCATGGCGCTGCAACTCCGGCCGAACTGCGAGTATTGCGACAAGGACCTGCCGCCGAATTCGACGCAGGCGCGCATCTGCTCCTACGAATGCACTTTCTGCGCGGATTGCGTCGAGACAAAACTGCACAACGTCTGCCCGAACTGCGGCGGCGGCTTTGCGCCGCGACCGATCCGCCCGCTGAGGGAATGGCGGCCCGGCTGCTGCGTCGGCAAACAGCTGCCTTCGCAAAAGCGGGTTCACCTTGAATTCAGCCCCGACGACATCGCGGCCTTCTCCGTCCGCATCAGCGATGTTCCGCCGGAGGAGCGGTGAGCTGCCACAACCGTCATTGGAGCAAAGCGACGAAGCAATCCATCTTTTCTTCGCGGAGAAATGGATTGCTTCGCTTCGCTCGCAATGACGGAGTTCAACGGCTGGCGACGAAACTCACCCCGCCGGCGTAATCGTCCCTTCGACCTCACCAAAACCGACGCGATAGCCGTCACCCTGGCACCAGCCGCGCATCGCGAGCGAATCGCCGTCCTCGAGGAACGTGCGCTTGACGTCGCCGGCGAGTTCGACCGGCTCGGTGCCGTTCCAGGAGATTTCCAGCAGACTGCCGCGCTGGTCCTTTTCCGGGCCGGAGATGGTGCCGCTGCCTAAGAGATCGCCGACATTCATGGCGCAGCCGGAAGAGGCGTGGTGCACCAGTTGCTGCACGCTCGACCAGTACATGTACTTGAAATTGGTCTGGCATATCCGCCGGCCCTCATTGTCAGGCGCGGCGCGCAAGGCCACGTCGAGCCGCAGATCGTAATTGTTCGGCAGCACTTGCTGCAAATACGGCAGCGGCGCCGGATCCTGCGCGGGTCCCTGAATGCGGAACGGCTCCAGCGCCTCGCGCGTCACCACCCAGGGGCTGATCGAGGTCGCGAACGCCTTCGCCTGGAACGGCCCGAGCGGCACATATTCCCATTGCTGGATGTCGCGCGCGCTCCAGTCGTTCAGCAGCACAAACCCGAAGATCATCGCTTCCGCCTGCGCCTCGGTGAGCATCTCGCCGACCGCCGAAGCCTGGCCGACCACGACGCCCATTTCCAGCTCGAAATCCAGCCGCTTGCAGGGCCCGAATGACGGCAGGTCCGCGCTCGGCGGCTTTAGCTGGCCGCGGGGCCGCCGCACTTTGGTTCCGGAGACCACGACGGTCGAGGCGCGGCCGTTGTAGCCGATCGGCATGTGCAGCCAGTTCGGCTGCAACGCATTGTCCTTGCCGCGGAACATGACGCCGACATTGGTGGCATGCTCCTTCGATGAATAGAAATCGGTATAGCCTGACACCGCGATCGGCAGATGCAATATTACATCTGCCATCGGCACCAGCGCGCGTTCGCGCAGGAACTTGTCGTCGCGCAGCTGCGGATGGTCGTGGCGAAGCAATTCGCTGATCCGCGCCCGGGTGCGCGACCAGATTTTGGGTCCCAGCGCCATGAAGGCGTTGATCGAGGGTTGCGGGAACACGTCGAAGGCAGGCGTCAGATCGATCATCCCCTCGGCTTCGAGCACCGCGAGATCCAGCACGTAGTCGCCGATCGCCACGCCAACGCGCGGCGTGGGAGAGGCGGCCGTCGAGAACACGCCGTAGGGCAGGTTCTGGATCGGGAAGTCGGAAGCGGCGTCGACAGGGATGAAGGAGCGAAGCGCGGGATCGTTGGGATGGGGCATCGTTCTCCCGAAACACATAAGGTGAGTGAGGTGGCTTCTTTCTTACCCTCCCCTGGAGGGGGAGGGTAAGATCACGGCCGGTTCGGATCGAACCGCTTTTCCAGGCCCTTCCAGCAATCGGCGTAGTCTTCCTGCAGGCTCGCCGACTTCGCCGCATGCGCGGTGATGCGCTGGGGGAAGCGGGTTTCGAACATGAAGGCCATGGTGCCGGTCAGCTTGACCGGCTTCAGTTCGCAGTTGCTGGCGTGATCGAAGGCTTCGCGGTCCGGGCCGTGCGGCAGCATCATGTTGTGCAGGCTCATGCCGCCGGGAACGAAGCCTTGCGGCTTGGCGTCGTAGACGCCGTAGATCAACCCCATGAATTCCGACATGATGTTCATGTGGTACCACGGCGGCCGGAAAGTGTTTTCGGCCACCATCCAGCGCTCCGGAAAAATGACAAAATCGATGTTGGCGGTGCCGGGGGTTTCCGACGGCGCTGTCAGCACGGTGAAGATCGACGGATCCGGATGGTCGAAACCGATCGCGCCGACCGGCGAGAAGGTGCGCAGATCGTATTTGTACGGCGCGTAGTTGCCGTGCCAGGCCACCACGTCGATCGGCGAATGCGGCAGCGTGGTCCTGAACAGCGCGCCGCCCCATTTCACGTACAGTTCGGTCGGAGTGTCCTTGTCTTCATAGGCCGCCACCGGGGTGAGGAAATCGCGCGCGTTGGCGAGGCAATTGGCGCCGATCGGCCCGCGCTCCGGCAAAGTGAAGGCGCCGCCGTAATTCTCGCAGAGATAGCCGCGCGCGGGACCGCCGGGGATCTCGACACGGAATTTCACCCCTCGCGGGATCACCACGATCTCGCCGGGTTCGGCATCGATCCGGCCGAACTCGGTGACGAAGCGCAAGGACCCCTGCTGCGGCACGAACAGCATCTCGCCGTCGGCATTGTAGAAATGCTGATCGACCATCGACTGGGTGATGAGGAAGACATGCGCGGCCATGCCGGCCTGCGTATTGGCATCGCCCGCCGTGGTCATGGTCTGCACGCCCTGCAGGAAGGTCATGTCCGTTTTCGGGATCGGCGCCGGGTCCCAGCGCAACTGCTCGATCGCGATGTCGTGCTCGTGGCATGGCGCGGTGCGCCACAGCCCGGCATCGACCTTGGCGAAGCGGCCGGAATGCTTCACCGACGGCCTGATCCGGTACAGCCAGGAGCGCTCGTTGCTGCCGCGCGGCGCCGTGAACGGCGAGCCGGACAGCTGTTCGGCATAGAGCCCGTAGGCGGCCCGCTGCGGCGAATTGCGCCCGACCGGCAACGCGCCGGGCAGCGCCTCGGTCTCAAAGCTGTTGCCGAAGCCGGACATGTAGCCCGGGGTGATGCCGACGGTACTGCGGCTGATCAGGTCAGGCGAGGTATTGATGTTCATGGTCATCCTCCTTGCAGGGCGGCCCACATTTCCCGATCGCGCTCGGCGGTCCAGATCACGGGGTCGTCGATTCCAGAAGCTTCATCGAAGGCGCGCGAAACGTTGAACGGCAGGCAATGTTCGTAGATGGCGAAGCTGGAAAATTTCGGGTCCATCACCTCGCGCGACGCCGCCATGGTCTCCTTGAGATTGCGGCCTTTGGCGACCGCGCTTTCCGCAGCACCATAGAGCGTGGTGACGAAATCGCGCGTCATCGCGATGGCGTCGCGTCCGGTGGAAATTCCCTTCAGCGCGTCGCCGCGCCCCGGCGCGATCGCCTTGGGATTGAAGGAGCGGATTTCGTTGAGGGTCGCCGGCCATTCGCGCAAAAGCGCATCGCCGCAATAACAGGCCGAATGGTATTCGATCAGGTCGCCGGAAAACATCACTTCGGCGTCCGGCACCCAAGCCACGATGTCGCCGGAGGTATGCCCGGCGCCGAGCTGCATCAGCCGCACCTCGCGCTTGCCCAGGAAGATCGACATCTCGCCTTCGAACGCCAGCGTCGGCCAGGTCAGGCCGGGAATGCTCTCGGCATCCTGGAACAGCCGCGGGAAACGGCCGAATTCGGAATCCCAGTCCTGCTGGCCGCGTTCCTCGACCAGCCGGTAGGTTTCCTGCGAGGCGATGATGCCTTCCGCGTGATAGGCCGAGGCCCCGAGCACGCGCACGGCGTGATAGTGCGACAGCACGACATATTTGATCGGCTTGTCGGTGACGCTGCGCACCCGCTCGATCACCTTGTTGGCCATCGCCGGCGTGGCCTGGGCGTCGAACACGATGCAGCCGTCGTCGCCGACGATGACAGCCGAATTGGGATCGCCTTCGGCGGTAAAGGCATAGAGATCGGTGCCGATCTCGGAGAAGGTGACCTTCTTCTCCGCCATGTCGGATGTCGATGCGAAACCTTTTGTCATTAAGTCCATTCCCTTTGTAATAATTTCGGGTCTATCCCCGTCATTGCGAGGAGCACTTGCGACGAAGCAATCCATCCTTCTCAAGCAAGAAAGATGGATTGCTTCGCTTCGCTCGCAATGACGCTTCAACTATGTGCATGCGTTTACTGCTGTTGTTGTTGCTGCTGGCTCGCCGCCAGCATTCGCCGCTGCGCCAGGGCGACCGCCTCGCGCAGCACGTCGAGATCGCCGATGTGGTTGGCGAGAATCAGCACCAGCGCGGTGTCGAGGTCGGCACTCTCCGCGTCGCTTAACCCGCGATGCGCCTCGACGATCAGCTGGTAGGCGGCGTCGGGATCGGCGAAATTGGTTTTCGTGGAAAGCTCGGTCATTGCCCACCCCGCCCGCTGGCGCGCGCCACCGCCGCCTCGATACCCGCTCGTGTTGGATGCCTGAAACGCGCGGCGACGTAGCCGTCCGGACGCAGCAGATAGGCAGATCCGGGCGACGCATCGTAGCGCGCGGCAAACGATCCTGCTGCATCTTGCAGCGGCGCGTCGCCGCCGATCCGGATCCGGCCGACGCCTTCCGGCGCCTCCACGGCCGCGCCGTTGGCGCTTTCCAGCAGGACAAAACCGCCGCCGGCCGATCGGAACGCCTCGGTGAGATAGATCGCCTCGCCGCTGGCACGCTGCAGCGGCGCGTCCGGTATCGACGAGCCCGGCCGCGGCCCGGCGGCCCAGGCGTCGACATCGACCGATGACAGCGGCGAGTCATAGACCGAGGGCACCGAGAGCCGGCCGCCATTGACCATGCGTTTCGCAAAATCGGCTTCCTTGGCCAGCGACAGCACCGCCTGGCGCAGGCGACGCTCCTGCCGCGAATGCGGCGCGATGAAATCGGTCGACCGCGTCGAGGCCCGGATGTTTTCGTCGGCCGCATGCCCGCGCTCGATCTCGTAGCTGGCCAGCAAGCTGGCCGGCGCTTGCCCGCGCAGTACCATGGCGAGCTTCCAGGCGAGGTTCTCGCCGTCTTCCAGCCCCGAATTGGCGCCGCGCGCGCCGAACGGCGACACCTGATGGGCGGAATCGCCGGCGAAGACGACGCGCCCGTGCAGGAAACGCTGCATCCGCCGGCACTGGAATTTGTAGATCGAGATCCATTCGAATTCGAAATCGCCGTGGCCGAGCATGCGCTCGAGCCGCGGCCGGACGTTTTCCGGCAGCCGCTCGATGGCGGGATCGGCGTCGGGACCGATTTGCAGATCGATGCGCCAGACGTCGTCGGGCTGGCGGTGCAGCAGCGCCGACTGGCCGGAATGGAACGGCGGATCGAACCAGAACCAGCGTTCGGTGGGAAATTCGGCCGTCATCCTGACGTCGGCGATCAGGAACTGATCCTCGAACACCTCGCCTTCGAATTCCGCGCCGACCATGCCGCGCAGCGCCGATCGCGCGCCGTCGCAGGCGATCACATAATCGGCGCGCAGCCGGTACTGTCCGTCCGGGGTTTCAATCGTCAGCACCGCGTGGTCGTTGTGCTGGGTCAACCCGGTGACCTTGTTGCGCCAGCGCAGATCGATGCCGGGGAGTTCCCGCACCCGGTCGACCAGAAAGGATTCGGCGTAATATTGCTGCAGGTTGATGAAGGCGGGCATCTTGTGGCCGTCTTCCGGCAACAGGTCGAACTGATAGAGCATCTCCTGGCCGAGAAAGATCTTGCCGACCTTCCAGATCACGCCCTTGCCGACCATGCGCTCGCCGACCCCGAGCCGGTCCCATACCTCCAGCGAGCGCTTGGAAAAACAGATCGCGCGCGAGCCCTCGCCGATCCGGTCGGCGTCGTCGAGCAGCACCACAGGCTGGCCGCGCTGCGCCAGATCGATCGCCAGCGACAGCCCGACCGGGCCGGCGCCGACCACCACCACCGGATAGGCCGCAATGTCGACGCCGGCGCGGTCCTGGTCGGTGTGGCGTCGGTAGCCGAACTGGGTCTTGGATGGCGGCGTCATGGCAGGTGGCTCTTGGGATCAGGTTGCTCTTGGCAAAGCGGCTCAGTTCCCGCTAAATAGTCGCAAGTGCAACTGTCTAGCCTACGGGCATCCGCCGTCAACTCAAATTGGAGCGATTTTTGGCAAAAGCCTCCACCCTCGATCTGTTCGAGTTCGTGCCGTTCCGGCTCAACCGGCTGGCGGCCGAGGTCTCCGCCGCGCTGGCAAGCGAGTACCAGGCGCGCTACGGGCTGGATATTCCGGAATGGCGGGTGCTGGCGACGCTGGGTTTCCGCGACGAGGCCTGCAGTGCGCAATACATTGCGCATTGCACCCGGACCCACAAATCCACCATCAGCCGCGCCGTCACCGCGCTGATGAAGCGGCAACTGGTCGAGCGCGTCGAGAATGAAGACGACCGCCGCGAATTCGCCCTGCGCCTGACCCGCACGGGAAAGGCGCTGTACCAGAAGCTGATCCCGCGGCTAAAGCGCCGGGAGCAGGAAATCCTGTCCTGCCTCGCCGCGACGGAGCGCAAGGCATTCGCGGATTTGCTCGGCAAGATCGAGAAGAGCCTCAATCTGGTGCAGACCAGCAAGGAAGCGGGGAAGATCGGGGAGTATTGAGGGGCGGCCGCCACACGCACCGTCCTCATCCTGAGGACCAGATACCCGGAAGCAATTGATCGAGATTCCGGGTTCGACGCTGTCGCGTCGCCCCGGAATGACTGATCAATCCCGATCGATATGCTTCGCGATCACAGGAAAATACGCCCCGCCCGAGCCGGCATCGATCGCTTCCTGCAACACCGTGCCGACCAGTTCGGCGCCACGGATCTTTATTCCGGCATCGCCGGCCAATTCCAGCGCGTAGGACAGGTCCTTCAGCGCGTATTCGGTCGAGAACGCGCGTTCCGGAAAAATGCCCGGCACGATCGCCTTCAGGCCGTGATTGCGCAGGGCAAAGCTGTCGGCGGAGCCTTTTGACAGGGTGTCGAGCAGCAGCGCCGGATCGACGCCGTTGTGTTTCGCCACCGCGACCGCTTCGGCCAGCGCATTCACGGTCTCGAACAGCACCATGTTGTTGAGGATTTTTGTCACTTGTCCCGCGCCGACGTCGCCGCAGCGCGTGACGTCGGTGGCGAAGCAGCGGATCACGGGTTCGATCGCCGCGAACAATTCGGGCACAGCACCGACCATGACGCTGAGCGTGCCGTCCTGCGCGGCCTGGCGCGTGCGCGCGATCGGCGCGTCGGCCCATACCGCGCCCTTCGTCCGCAGTTGATCCGCGAATTCGCGGGTCTGCTTGACCGAGGAGGTGCCGAGATCGACTACGACCTGGCCGTTGCGGATGTTTTTGAGGATGCCGTCGCCCTCGAACACGGCGCGCACATGTCTGGCGCTGGGCAGGCAGAGGAAAACGATCTCACTTACCTTTAGGAGAGTAGCCACAGAGCCGGCAACATCTGCGCCCTCCTCATGCAGCCGCGCCAGCGGTTCGGGCGACAGATCGAACGCGATCACGCGCGCGCCACTCTTTTTGACGAAGTTGCGGCAGATCGGTTCACCCATCACGCCGAGGCCGATGAAGCCGATGGTTTTGTACGACGCCATTGTTTCGCTCGCTTGTTTTCTTTCGACTTGTTTTCTGGACGCGAGCCGGTGCCCACTTCGCTTGAAAACGCTATGTCGTTATTTCACGAACGAGCGCGATGGGTTCAGATGCAGGGCAAAGGCATCGACCTTGTCGCTGGTGCGCGGATAGATCTCGCTGACGATCGGATCGTGTCCGGGGATGACGCGGTCGGGATGGCCGGCCAGCCGTTCGACGATTTCCCAGCCCGCGCACATGTCGCCGATATTGTAGACGATCGGAAACGGACTGCGCTTGTGCAGGTTGCCGTAGTAATGCGCGGCGTCGGAGGCCAGCACCACGGGGCCCCGTGCGGTCTCGACCCGCACCACCTGCAGGCCGTCGGAATGGCCGCCGACCCGGTGCAGGGTCACGCCGGGCGCGACCTCACCCTCGCCGGCATGGAAGGTGACGCGCTCGCTGAAGACGTGGCGCACCATCAGCGTCACATGCTCCACCGAAAACGGATGCCGCAGCGCCCCGAAGCACATGCAGCGCCCGGTGGCGTAGCTCATCTCGCGGTCCTGCAGATGAAAGCGCGCGTTCGGAAACAGATCGAGATTGCCGGCATGGTCGTAATGCAGATGGGTGACGACGATGTCGCGGATCTCTTCGGCGGCCACCCCGAAGCGCGCCAGCGCCTCGACCGGATTGAGCGTCAGCTTGCGGTTACGCAGTTTCGCTTCCGCGGCGTTGAAGCCGGTATCGACCAGGATGTCGCGGCCGCCGCCCCGGATCAGCCAGACGAAGTAATCGAGGTCCTGCGCTGTGGTCTCGTGCGGGTCCGGCACCAGGTAATTCAGATGCGGCGTGCGCGGCGACATCGTCGCATAGCGCAGCGCGAAGATTTCGTAGGCGTTTCCCATCGGTTCCACTTCTTGCAGGTTGGGTTGTCGGGTCCTCCACCAAGCCATCGCCGCGACAAAAGGTCAAACCGGGGGAAGCCAAAAGCGACCGGCTCCCTGTGCCGATCGCGTCCGGGACCGGCGGAATTCCCTGACGCTTTTATTGCCGTTATCTGACGGAATGAACGAGGCTTTTGGGCCATTGACAGGGCTGGCGCCGCTGGTTTGATAATGCGGTTTGCGTGGGGTAAGGTCGCCGCGGCGCGAGCTGGGATCGGCGCCTTTTTTTCTGGACCGCCGTGGCATGAGAATTCGTCTCGCCTTGCTTGTGACCGTGATGCTTTCGGTCACGCCGATCCTGCCGTCGGCTGCTGCGGATCGCGGCGACCGGTTTGCGCTGGTGATCGGCAATTCGAAGTATCCCGACGCCGACGCCCCGCTGAAGGAGCCCATCAACGACGCCCGCGACGTCGCCGGCGAGCTCAAGCGCGACGGCTTCAATGTCGAGGTCGGCGAGAACCTGACCGGCGACGGCATGCACCGCGCCTTCGACCGCCTGTACGGCCAGATCAAGCCCGGCTCGGTCGCGCTGGTATTCTTCAGCGGCTTCGGCGTGCAGTCCAACCGCCAGAGCTTCATGATCCCGGTCGACGCCCAGATCTGGACCGAAGCCGATGTCCGCCGCGACGGTCTCAGCCTCGAGACGGTGCTGGGCGAGATCAGCAACCGCGGCGCCGGGGTCAAGATCGCCCTGATCGATGCCTCCAGGCGCAATCCCTACGAGCGGCGCTTCCGCAGCTTTTCCGCTGGCCTCGCGCCGGTGGTCGCGCCGAACGGAACGCTGGTGATGTATTCGGCGGCGCTGTCATCGGTGATTTCGGACAATGGCAACGATCACAGCCTGTTCGTGCAGGAGCTGCTCAAGGAAATCCGCGTTCCCGACCTGATGGCGGAAGAAACCCTCAACCGCACCCGGCTTGGCGTCACCCGCGCCTCCCGCACCGAGCAGGTGCCGTGGATTTCGTCCTCGCTGGCCGAGGACTTCTCCTTCATTCCCGGGGCCAACCCACGGCCGTCCACCCCGGCGATCGCAGCATTGCCCCAGCCGGCGGCACCGCAGCCCCCGCCACTGCCGGCCCTGCCGCGCCAGGACCCGGTGACACCGCCGAAGATCGAGGTTCTGGCCCCCGCCGAGAAGCCGGTGGAGAAGAACGAAGGCTCGCCGGCCGGTGCACTGACCGACGACCCCACCATCAAGAGCCTGACCGCCAAGCTCGCCGACAATCCCGACGACCAGAACGCGCTCTACCGGCGCGGCCAGGTCTATGCCAGCAAGGGCGCCTATGACCTTGCCATCCGGGATTTCGACGGCTCGATCCGGCTCAATCCCAAGGACGTCGAAGCCCTCAACAACCGCTGCTGGACGCGCACCGTGATCGGCGACCTGCAGGCGGCGCTGAAGGATTGCAACGAGGCGCTGCGGCTGCGGCCGAATTTCGTCGACGCGCTGGACAGCCGCGGCCTGGTCAACCTGAAGAGCGGCCTGGCCAAGAACGCCATTGCCGATTTCGACGCGGCGCTGAAGATCAATCCGCGGCTGACGTCGTCGCTGTACGGGCGCGGGCTGGCGAAAAAGCGCAACGGCGCGATGGCCGAGGGCGATCTGGATATTGCCAACGCCAAGGCGATGGATCCGAATATTGTCAAGGAATACGCGGATTACGGGGTGAATTGACGGTAATTTCGAGTGAAAGGCCGGCCCGCCCTCGAACCCCTGGGGCGCGCCGGAGACCAATGAGTACTAAAGCGTTTTCAAGCGAAGTGAAAACCGGTTCGCGTCAAGAAAACGGGTCAAATCAAGAATCTAGAGCCCCGCTTCGATTCCATCGAAGCGGACGAGGCTCTAGCCGCGATCGGCGGGGACCGATGTACGGAACCGCGCTGGCAGCGCAGGAGGGATTTTAGCAATGTCTGAGATGTCCGGAGGGCGCGGTTTTGCCGCGATGCTTTCTCGTCCGACGATGGCGTGCCTCGCGATCGGCGCCCTGCTTTGCTTCGGCGCGGCAGCGGCGCGCGCCGGCGACGACGCTGTCACTGAGGATCAGATCGTCCGGGCGCTGGCGCCGGCCAAGAAGCCGCTGACCCGGAGCCTGTCGGTAGGCCCGCAGAACCCAGCCGATCCGGCGGCGGCGGCCGCCGAGGGACGTTTCGTGCAGACCATCCGCGGCCGGGCGACGCGCTCGCTCTCGGTCACCGAGCGCGAGGAAATCGCCACCATCGCCCAGGACAAGCCGAAGATCGATCTGGAGATCAATTTCGATTACAACTCCGCGAACATCAGCGCCAGATCGCAGCCCTCGGTGCAGGCGCTCGGCAGGGCGCTGAGCAATCCCGACCTCAAGGGCTCGACCTTCATCGTCGCCGGCCATACCGATGCAGCCGGCGGCGAAACCTACAACCAGGACCTGTCCGAACGCCGCGCCGATTCGATCAAGCGCTATCTGGTCGACAGGTTCGGCATCGCCGGGTCCGACCTCGTCACCGTCGGCTACGGCAAGAGCAAGCTCAAGGACCCCGCCAACCCGATGGCCGAAGCCAACCGCCGCGTCCAGGTCGTGAACATGGCGAACAAGGCCACGGCGGCGCAGTGAACGGGTAAGTAAGCCGGTCGTGGCGCTGACAGGTGTTTTGCGGCTAGAATGCGTCCCGCAACCCTGTGGGACGCTGCCGTGTTGGAATTGCGCCGAGCAGCCGCCCGTTTTTCCCGTCATTGCGAGAAGCGGCAGCAACGAAGCAATCCATCTTCTTGCTATCCTGCCTATGGATTGCTTCGCTACGCTCGCAATGACGGCAAGGCATTTCCGGCGATGCTTTCACACTACAGGTCTGGATTGATCCGGCGATGATGCTTTCCGAATATCTCAAGCCGGCGCTGGCCGTGGTTGCGTTCGCCGCTCTCGGCGGCGGATGGTACTGGTTCGAGAACCGCTCCCACCCCGAGCCGAAGGAAACACCCGCCAACGCGCTGGTGATCGTGGCCAAATCCACCAATGCCTGCTTTTCCGACGTGGTGCGGGGCACCGGCTATCTGGTGCCGCGCCGGGAGGCGGTGGTCGGGGTCGAGCAGGAAGGCTCCAAGGTCACCGACGTGCTCGTGCGCGAAGGCGAGATGGTCAGCGACAACCAGGAACTGGCGCGGCTGACGGCGCCGCCGGCGCAGGCGAGCGGCGGCGCACGGTCGCCGGGACCGTTCTCGCTGCGCGCGCCGGCCGCCGGCCTCCTCACCGAGGTCAGGACCATCGTCGGCGCGCCGGCCTCGCCGCAGGCCGGGCCGATGTTCCGCATCGCCGTCAACAACGAGATCGAAATGGACGCCGAAGTGCCGGCGGTGCATTTGTTGAAGCTCAACCCCGGCGCGACGGTGCGGATCAGCCGCGACAATGCGCCCGATCTCGGCGGCCGCGTGCGGCTGGTCTCGCCGCAGATCGACCGCGCCACGCAACTCGGCCATGTCCGGATCGCGGTCACCGCCAATCCCTCGCTCAAGCTCGGCATGTTCGCCCGCGCCAACATCGACGCCAAGCGCAGTTGCGGCGTGGCGATCCCGCGCACCGCCATCGACCATCTGACCGTGCAGGTGGTCAAGGGAAACACGGTCGAAACGCGCAAGGTCCGCGTCGGCCTGGTATCCGACACATCGACGGAAATCCTCGAAGGCCTCGACGTCGGCGAAATCGTTGTGGCCGACGCCGGCTCCTCGCTACATGACGGCGACCAGATCAAGACCACGTTCGCCGAAGACCTCGATCGGACCCGGGTGCGCTGATGGCTCTCAATATCTCGGCATGGTCGATCCGCAATCCGCTTCCCTCGATCGTGTTTTCGATCATCCTCTTGCTGCTCGGCTGGGTGAGTTTCACGAAACTCGCGGTGACAAGGCTGCCCTCGGCCGATATTCCCGTAATCTCGGTCGCGGTCTCCCAGTTCGGCGCGGCCCCCGCCGAACTCGAATCGCAGGTGACGAAGACCATCGAGGACGGCGTCTCCGGCGTCGAGGGCGTGCGGCACATCTCCTCCTCGATTACCGACGGGCTGTCGCTGACCACCATCCAGTTCGCGCTCGAGACCAACACCGACCGCGCACTGAACGACGTCAAGGACGCCATCACCCGGGTCCGCGCCAACCTGCCGCAGAACGTCACCGAGCCGCTGATCCAGCGCGTCGACGTGATCGGCCTGCCGATCGTCACCTATGCCGCGATCTCGCCGGGCAAGACGCCGGAGCAGCTGTCCTATTTCGTCGACGACGTGGTGAAGCGCGCGCTGCAGGGCGTGCGCGGCGTCGCCCAGGTCGAGCGCATCGGCGGTGTCGAGCGCGAGATCCTGGTCTCGCTCGATCCCGACCGGCTGCAGGCCGCGGGCCTGACCGCCGTCAATGTCAGCCAGAGCCTGCGCGGCACCAATGTCGACCTCGCCGGCGGCCGCGCCGAGATCGGCAAGAACGACCAGGCGATCCGCACGCTCGCCGGCGCCAAGACGCTGAATGACCTCGCGGGCACCATGATCCCGCTGTTCGGCGGCGGCGAGGTCCGGCTCGACGATCTCGGCACCGTCACCGACACCATCGCCGACCGCCGCACCTTCGCCCGCTTCAATGGCGAGCCGGTGGTGGCGCTCGGCATCAAGCGCTCCAAGGGCGCCAGCGACGTGGTGGTGGCCGCCGCCGTGCAGAAGCGCATCGACGCGCTGAAGGTCGCGTACCCCGACGTCGACCTGAAGCTGATCGACACCTCGGTCGAGTATACCAAGGGCAATTACGAAGCGGCGATCTCGACCCTGTTCGAGGGCGCCATTCTCGCCGTCATCATCGTATTGTTGTTCCTGCGCGACATCCGCGCCACCATCATCGCCGCGATCTCGCTGCCGCTGTCGATCTTCCCGGCGTTCTGGGCAATGGACATCCTGGGATTCTCGCTCAACCTGGTCTCTTTCCTCGCCATCACGCTGTCGACCGGCATCCTGGTCGACGATGCCATCGTCGAGATCGAGAACATCGTGCGCCACATGCGGATGGGAAAATCGCCCTACCGCGCGGCGCTGGAGGCGGCCGACGAGATCGGGCTTGCCGTGATCGCGATCTCGCTGACCATCATCGCGATCTTCGCGCCCGCGAGCTTCATGTCGGGGATCGCCGGGCAGTTCTTCAAGCAGTTCGGCATCACGGTCTCGGTGCAGGTGTTCTTCTCGCTGCTCGCCGCGCGCTTCGTCACGCCGGTGCTGGCGGCCTATTTCCTGAAGGACCATCCGCATGAGGTCACGCCGCCGGGCCGGCCGCTGAAGGCCTACATCCGGCTCGTCACCTGGTCGGTGAAGCATTATTTCATCACCGTGCTGATCGGCTTCGGCATCTTCGCCGCCTCGATCTGGAGCATCACGCTGCTGCCGCAGGGCTTCCTGCCGGCGCAGGACAGCGCGCGCTCGCTGCTGGCGATGGAGCTGCCGCCGGGCTCGCAGCTCGCCTATACCGAGAAGGTCACCGAGGAGATCGTCGCACGCTTGCGCCGGCGGCCGGAGGTCAAGAGCATCTTCGTCGACGGCGGCCGGGTGCCGCCGGGCACCTTCGAGGTGCGCCGCGCCGCGCTGATCATCAACTACACGCCGAAGACCGCCCGCAAGATCACCCAGCGCCAGCTCGAACTCGAGATCGCGCAGGAACTGGAGAACGTGCCCGACATCCGGTTCTGGTTCCTCGACGAGAACGGCCTGCGCGCGATCTCGCTGGTGGTGACCGGCATCGACAGCAACATCGTCTCCAACGTCGCCAGCGAACTCGCGACGCAGATGAAGCGGATTCCGATCATCTCCGACGTGATCTCGGAAACCTCGCTCGACCGTCCCGAACTGCGGATCCAGCCCAAGGCCGATCTCGCCGCGCGGCTCGGCGTCTCCACCGAAAGCCTGTCGCAGACCATCCGCGTCGCCACCATCGGCGACGTCGGCCCGGCGCTGGCGAAATTCGACGCCGGCGACCGGTTGGTGCCGATCCGGGTCCAGCTCGAGGACGCCGCGCGCGGCGATCTCGCGCTGCTCGAACAGTTGCGGGTGCCGCTCGGCCAGCATGGCGAAAAGGGCGGCGTGCCGCTGTCCGTCGTCGCCGACATCAAGCTCGACCAGGGCCCGACCAGCATCAACCGCTATGACCGGGAACGCCAGGCCACGGTGGCGGCCGATCTCGTGGGATCGGCGGCGCTCGGCGACGCCACCCGGAAGATCTACGAGCTGCCGGTCATGAAGACGCTGCCAAAGGGCGTCAAGGTCAGCCCGTCCGGCGACGCCGAAAGCCTCAACGAACTGTCGGAAGGCTTTGCCACCGCGATCACCGCGGGCCTGATGATGGT